>ERZ1031347.903-NODE-903-length-12567-cov-5.004476_pt1 | contig 12567 bp, 7 predicted proteins | sample MGYA00517106_ERZ1031347 | MGnify/ENA primary metagenome ERZ1031347 (study PRJEB33719, sample SAMN04261392) | wastewater metagenome | biome: periurban shantytown; feature: human; material: feces | host: Homo sapiens | place: Peru: Lima | collected 2012-07-19 ...
GTATGAGTATCTGGTACTATGCGTATATCAGCGATTGCTGATACCCATAATGAAAATTGAATAAACCATATTTTAAGTAGAAGAGTTTGGAAACATGATGAGTAGCAAGCGCTACAAGTCTGTGATCATGACTCTTTTTTTGTTGCCTTTCGGGCATGGGTCAGATTGCAAATGACAACTGAATAAAGCATCTGCCCGGTATCCGGGGCAGCAAAGAATACGGACACAGCGACTGCCATCGGCTGAAGAATGACAGACCGGGGAGCAGGCATCTATAGGGTGTTTGGTTGGTGAAGCTTCTGATAACACATTGACAGATGTTTTGTAGATTTATTTTAGGTTTATTTTTTCATTATGGAGGTAACGATTATGAGATATTCATTTGTTGAAAAGAAATCACACAGACAGCAGGAGACAGCATACATGCTTTATATGATGATCAGCAGCTATTTTCACAGATGCTACTGCAGGTCAAAGGTACTTGAGGAGAAACTTTTCCTCTATTATCAGGAACTTCAGGAGAATAAACAGGTGGAAAAGGAGAGACAGATTATCAGGGTCAGCGAGGGCGTGCTTAAAGACACAATGGCAGACCTGGCGGAGATGAATGCTGAGGCTGTTATTGCAAAGGCAGACGATCTGTATATCCTGAGCTTTTATACTGGATTTGAGAGGATATTGGTGACTGTTGATGAGAAAGGCTGCTATGAGATAAGTCTGGAGAGAGACGAATTAGTGGCATAGTAGGTGTTGTGAGCAAAGAGCTGAGAGTACTTTAATAAAGAGCTGATGTATGGTGGCAGTTGTTCAGGGGATAAATAAACTTGAGCAACTGCCGTGTTTTCACTTGATATAAGAACTAATGTTCGATATAATAGATGCAGGTTTTAGCATAGAGTAGGAGACTTTTATGGATCATTTTGAATTGGTATCGGAATACAAGCCCACCGGAGATCAGCCGGAGGCAATAGAAAAGTTGGTAAAGGGTTTTCAGGAAGGCAATCAGTTCGAGACACTGCTTGGTGTAACCGGATCCGGTAAGACATTTACCATGGCGAATGTTATACAACAGCTGAATAAGCCTACGCTGATACTTGCACATAACAAGACTCTGGCGGCGCAGCTTTATGGGGAGATGAAAGAGTTTTTTCCGAACAATGCCGTGGAGTATTTTGTATCATACTACGATTACTATCAGCCAGAGGCGTACGTGGCGTCTACGGATACCTATATTGCAAAGGATTCGTCAATCAATGATGATATTGATCGTATGAGACATAGCGCCACAGCTGCGCTCATAGACAGAAAAGATGTCATAGTGGTTGCGTCCGTGTCTTGTATATATGGTATCGGTGATCCGGACGAGTACAGGAATCAGATGTTGTCATTCAGAGTAGGCATGATAAAGGACAGAGATCAGGTCATCGATGATCTGACAGATATACAGTATGACAGGAATGACATGGATCTGCAGAGAGGTACGTTCAGAGTGCGCGGGGATGTACTTGAGATAATCCCTGTGTCTACATTTGACGATGGAATAAGGATAGAGTTCTTTGGAGATGAGATTGACAGAATCACAGAATTTGATCCTCTCACCGGAGAGGGAAAGAGGGATCTGACATATACCTGTCTGTTTCCTGCATCCCACTATGTAGTTGGACAGGAGAAGATGGAGAAGGCGCTGAAGAGGATAGAGGCGGAGCTCAAGGACAGAGTTGCTTATTTCAAGTCAAAGGATAAGCTCATCGAGGCACAGCGTATCGAGGAGAGAACCAACTTTGATATGGAGATGATGCGTGAGACTGGATTCTGCTCTGGCATAGAGAATTATTCCGGCCCACTGGCTGGAAGGTCAACCGGAGAGACGCCGAGCACACTGCTGGATTTCTTTGATGATGACTTTCTTCTTATTATAGATGAGTCACATATGACGGTGCCTCAGGTCGGTGCGATGTACTCTGGGGATCGTTCCCGTAAGATGAATCTGGTGGATTACGGGTTCAGACTTCCGTCGGCACTTGATAACAGACCGCTCAATTTCACAGAATTTGAGCAGAAACTGGATCAGGTAATGTTCGTATCTGCTACCCCAGGCAAATACGAGGAAGAACACCAGATGCTTATGGCTGAACAGATCATCAGACCTACGGGACTTCTTGATCCTCCGGTTGAGGTCAGACCGGTTGCTGGACAGATAGATGATCTGCTGAAGGAGGTCCGCAAAGAGACTGAGCAGGGACACAAGGTGCTTGTAACAACACTTACCAAGCGTATGGCGGAGGATCTCACCAGCTATATGAGGGATAATGATATAAAGGTGAAATATCTGCATTCGGATATAGACACTATGGAGAGGGTTGAGATTGTGAGGGATCTTCGTCTCGGCGTATTTGATGTTCTTGTGGGAATCAACCTTCTGAGAGAAGGCCTTGATATACCGGAGATCACACTGGTGGCAATACTGGATGCTGACAAGGAAGGCTTCCTGAGATCGGAGACCTCGCTTATACAGACCATAGGAAGGGCTGCACGAAATGTGAATGGACATGTTATCATGTATGCGGATACCATAACAGGTTCCATGAAGTACGCTCTTGATGAGACGAGCAGGCGTCGTGAGATACAGCAGAAGTATAACGAGGAACACGGCATAACACCTAAGACCATAGAGAAGAGTATCAGAGATCTCATAACCATAGAGGTGAAGAAGGAAGCACTTCCTGAGGAGGATAAGGACGCTGAGTCCATGACGAAGAAGGAGCTTCAGAAGGTTATCGCCAAGCTGACCAAGAAGATGAATATGGCGGCAGCAGACCTCAACTTTGAGGTTGCGGCAGAAGTCAGGGATCAGCTTAAGGTATACAAGGCTGCACTCAGAGATTATGATAAGGATTAGTGTAACTCACAGATTTATACGATATATGAGAGTGAAGTAGAGTATTCTGTGGTTCTTGCAGGTCTTTGTATATATAGGACCTTTTGAGATATTATAGACATATTATAGTAGGTAAGTAATTTCAGAGATATTATAGATATGAACAGATAGAAGCAAGGCAGATAATAGGATATAACAAATAGAAATAATAGAGAGAAAAGGTTAGATCAAGATGGAAGACAGTAAGAATTATGAATGTGATAAGCATCTGGAAGACATAACAGATGCGAGTATGAAGGATGATGATTATTTTAATGCCAGCAGGAATATAGATAGAAGATATATCACGATCGAAGGAGCGCGTGCACACAACCTGAAGAATATAAATGTCAAGATTCCAAGAGACAAATTTGTTGTTGTGACTGGACTTTCAGGATCGGGAAAGTCATCTCTTGCATTTGACACGATATATGCAGAGGGACAGAGAAGATATATGGAATCTCTTTCATCATATGCGAGGCAGTTCCTTGGTCAGGCGGAGAAGCCGGATGTTGACAAGATAGAGGGCCTTTCACCGGCTATATCAATAGACCAGAAGTCGACCAACAGGAATCCTAGATCTACGGTTGGAACGGTTACAGAGATATATGATTATTTCAGATTGCTCTATGCCAGAGTTGGTATACCGCATTGTCCAAAGTGTGGCAAAGTCATAAGCAGACAGACCGTTGACCAGATGGTGGATGAGATCATGAAGCTTCCGGAGAGAACAAAGTTTATGGTGCTTGCCCCTGTAGTCAGAGGAAGAAAGGGTGAGCATGTAAAGCTTCTGGAGAAGGCAAAAAAGAGTGGATTTGTCAGAGTTGTTGTCGATGGCAGTATGTATGAGCTGTCGGAGGAGATAAAGCTTGATAAGAATAAAAAGCACAATATAGATATTGTTGTTGACCGTCTGGTTGTCAGACAGGATGTGGAACGACGACTCACAGATTCCATAGAGACTGCGCTTTCTCTTGCAGAAGGTCTCATGAAGATAGAAGTGATTGGAGAGAGGGACGAGAATGGTATTCAGAAGGAGAACGCTGTAATCAATTTCTCAGACAGTTTTTCATGCCCGGACTGCGGTATCAGCATAGATGAGATAGAACCGAGAAGTTTTTCTTTTAACAATCCATTTGGCGCATGTCCTACATGTGCGGGACTTGGATTCAAGATGGAGTTTGATCCTGAACTTATGATACCGGATCCAAGCATGTCTATAAATGATGGTGCAATAGCTGTTCTTGGATGGCAATCGTGCAATGATGGCAAGAGTTTTGCAAATGCGGTGTTAAGGGCTTTATGTACTGAATATAAATTTGATCTGGACACACCTTTCCAGGATTATCCGCAGGATATAAAGGATCTCTTATTATATGGAAAGAACGCACGTCCTGTAAAGGTGCACTATAAGGGACAGCGCGGAGAAGGCGTATATGATATTACATTCGAAGGCCTTTTAAAGAATGTTGCCAGAAGGTATAGAGAGACATCAGCGGAGTCTACCAGGGCAGAGTATGAGACATATATGACGATAACTCCTTGTGAGGATTGCGGTGGCAAGAGATTAAAGCCAACTGCTCTGGCTGTAACTGTGGGAGACAGGAATATTGCGGATCTGATGGAATTGCCGATTACTGAACTGGCTCAGTTTATGAAGGAACTTGAACTTACAGACAGACAGAAGATGATAGGTGCCGCTATATTGAAGGAGATCAGATCAAGATTGCATTTCCTTATTGACGTGGGACTTGATTATCTGTGCCTGAGCCGTGGAACAAGCACACTTTCCGGCGGTGAGGCGCAGAGAATCAGACTTGCAACACAGATAGGTTCAGGACTTGTGGGCGTGGCATATATTCTTGATGAGCCAAGTATAGGACTTCATCAGAGGGATAATGACAAATTGATCGCTGCACTCAAGAATCTCAGAGATCTTGGAAATACACTGATAGTTGTGGAGCATGATGAGGACACCATGAGAGCAGCAGATCACATAATAGATATAGGACCTGGAGCCGGTGCCGATGGTGGATATGTGGTGGCTGAGGGCACTGCAGAAGAGATCATGAAGTGCGAGAATTCAATTACCGGTGATTATTTGAGCGGCAGAAAGAAGATAGAGGTACCGGACGTCAGGAGAAAGCCGACCGGATGGATAACCATCAAGAATGCTTACGAGAACAATCTGAAACATATAGATGTTGACATTCCGCTTGGAATCATGACCTGCGTGACAGGTGTGTCGGGTTCGGGAAAAAGTTCGCTTGTGAATGAGATTCTGTATAAGAAGCTTGCAAGAAGACTGAACAGGAGCAGGGTGAAAGCTGGCAAGCACGATCACATCATAGGTTATGATGCACTTGATAAGATCATCAATATAGATCAGTCCCCGATAGGCAGAAGCCCAAGATCAAACCCTGCCACATATACAGGAACATTTGATCTGATCAGAGATCTGTTTGCGGGTACAAAGGATGCAAAAGCGCGTGGATACAGCAAGGGAAGATTTAGTTTTAATATATCTGGAGGCCGGTGTGAGGCGTGCCGTGGCGATGGAATTATTAAGATAGAGATGCATTTTCTTCCGGATATATATGTGCCATGTGAAGTATGTGGAGGAAAGAGATATAACAGGGAGACTCTGGAAGTTAAGTACAAAGGAAAGAGTATTCATGAGGTACTTGATATGACAGTGGATGAGGCCTGCGAATTCTTTGCAAATGTACCTCGTATATTAAAGAAGATAGAGACTCTCAGGGATGTGGGACTCGGATATATAAAACTTGGACAGCCCTCCACGACTCTGTCTGGAGGCGAGGCACAGAGAATCAAGCTTGCAACGGAACTGTCAAGACGAGGTACAGGCAAGACAATATATGTTCTCGATGAGCCTACCACTGGATTGCATTTCGCTGATGTGCACAGGCTTGTTGATATACTTAGAAGACTTAGCGATGGTGGCAACACAGTAGTGGTTATCGAACATAATCTTGACGTTATCAAGACCGCAGATTATATTATTGACATGGGACCTGAAGGTGGTGCCGGTGGTGGAACTGTTATTGCACAGGGGACTCCCGAGGAGATTGCACGGGTACCACAGTCATATACAGGACAGTATCTTAAGAAATATCTTGCGAAGTAACAGGATATGGGAGAGATACAACAGATAATCGGAGGTATGCTATGAAATGTTTGAGATGTGGACAGGAGATAGATAATAATATAGCTGTGTGTAAGTATTGTGGCATGGATATGACACAGTATATGAGACAGGGACAGAGTCTGCAGTATAGTCAGCCGGGAATGCAGCAAGGTCAGGCACCGCAGTATAGCCAGCCGGGAATGCAGCAGACTCAGGCATGTCAGGCAGGACAAGCACCGCAGTATGTTCAGCCAGGAATGCAGCAGACTCAGGCATGTCAGGCAGGACAAGCACCGCAGTATGTTCAGCCAGGAATGCAGCAGACGCAGGCGGGTCAAGCACCGCAGTATAGCCAGCCGGGGATGCAGTCTGTACAGAAACAGCAGTATGCTCAGTCAGGAATGCAGCAGACTCAGGCAGTACAGGCACCGCAGTATAGTCAGCCGGGAATGCAGCAGCCACCGCAGTATAGTCAGTGGGCTGCGCAGCAGGTGTCCCCTCAGTATTCACAGCAGAATACTGCTGGATACTATGATATGGATAACGATGCTGACAGCAGTGAGAACGGCGTAAAGAAAGTCAGATATATTCCAAATATTATAAATATTGTCGGAATCGTTATGGCTCTTGCAACACTGTTTATTCCATATGCTCATGTGGGAAGCGATGTCAGAAGTATATACAGTGTTTTTGGAATAGTTGTTCTTCCAGTTATAATTGGCGCAGTTTTGGTCTGTGGAGATGTGGTATGTGCGTGTATCAATAAGACGGTGTGTCATATAATATCAATGGTGATATCAGTTATTTTTGGTGGTTTGTATATATTTGAATTTATACTTTCAGTCATAGATCTCAAGAAAATTGATGCATCATTGAATGCCGGGTTCAACATAGGCGCATGGATCAGTCTGGTAACTGCAGTTATAATGATTGCATCAGTTCCAATGTGGTGGCTTCTCGTTGCCAGAAAGAGGAAATAAAAAAATCATACAGATGACTGACAGGATTTAGATGATGAATAATAGAAATGATCAGATATATTGATTGAAATATAATACAAAAGGCTGTGCCTCGGCGATCTTGACCGCTGAGACACAGCCTTTTCTTTACTTAGGCGATATGAAATCAGACACGAGAAATCATATCGTTACAAACTGTTAATTAGTCGTTAGCCTTACCAACTGATCCGAAGAGTTCCATCTTCTCCTTAACAGTAGCCTTGATAGCCTCGAAACCAGGAGCGAGAAGCTTTCTAGGATCAAATCCCTTGCCCTCGAGATCCTTACCAGCCTCGATGTACTTTCTTGTAGCATCTGCGAATGATAACTGACACTCTGTGTTTACGTTGATCTTTGAAACACCAAGTGAGATAGCCTTCTTGATCATGTCAGCTGGGATACCTGTACCACCATGAAGAACTAATGGCATAATACCTGTCTTCTGCTGGATAGCATCAAGTGTCTCAAAGCTAAGTCCCTTCCAGTTAGCTGGGTACTTACCATGGATGTTACCGATACCAGCTGCAAGCATATCTACACCAAGATCAGCGATAGTCTTGCACTCGTCTGGATCAGCGCACTCGCCCATACCAATAACTCCGTCTTCCTCACCACCGATAGAACCAACCTCACACTCGATTGAGAGGCCAAGCTGGTGAGCTACGTTTACGAGCTCTGTTGACTTAGCAAGGTTCTCCTCGAATGGATAGTGTGAACCATCAAACATGATTGAAGTAAATCCAGCCTTAACACACTTGTAGCATCCTTCGTATGTTCCGTGATCAAGGTGAAGAGCTACAGGAACTGTGATTCCAAGTGAATCATGCATAGCCTTAACCATTGCTGCAACTGTCTCAAATCCTGTCATATACTTTCCAGCGCCCTCTGAAACACCAAGGATAACAGGTGACTGAAGCTCCTGAGCTGTGAGGAGAACAGCCTTTGTCCATTCAAGGTTGTTGATGTTGAACTGTCCTACTGCGTAGTGACCAGCCTTAGCTTTCTTTAACATTTCTGTTGCTGAAACTAACATTTGTAAAATCCTCCGTAAAATTATATTTGGATACATATGTACCCACCTACGCTGATTATACCCCATGTGTTCAGAAAATAAAAGAATTTTTGTTAAAACTTCAACTTGCAAAAATAAAACATTTATAAAGAATGGCTGACTTAAATTGAAATAGAAAAAGATAAATGCTATGATTTTCCAGTAATAATGACAAATAGCAGGAAATGTAATATATTCAGGACATAATACATTATATGTAAACCTGCATTATGTCCTGGGCATAAGAGAAGTGTGACAGCACAATGCCGCATAAATAAATTGATAAGGGAGGAACCAATGCTTCAACTCAGGAATATTGTTAAGGATTATCATACAGGCGATGAAGTTGTTCAGGCACTGAAGGGCGTATCTGTAAACTTCAGGAGAAATGAGTTCGTGTCAATTCTTGGACAGTCGGGTTGCGGAAAGACAACTCTTCTGAACATAGTTGGCGGACTAGACCAGTATACAAGTGGAGATCTGGTCATCAATGGCAAATCAACAAAAGATTTCAAGTCAAGAGACTGGGATTCATATAGAAACAATTCAGTGGGATTTGTTTTTCAGAGTTATAATCTGATACCGCACCAGTCAGTGCTTTCAAATGTAGAGCTTGCACTGACTCTGTCGGGTGTATCAAAGGCAGAGAGAAGGAAGAGAGCAAAGGAGGTACTGGAGAAGGTAGGTCTTGGCAGTCAGATACACAAGAAACCGAACCAGATGTCCGGTGGACAGATGCAGAGAGTTGCAATAGCCAGAGCACTCATAAATGATCCGGACATATTGCTGGCGGATGAGCCGACGGGTGCGCTTGACACAGAGACGAGTGTTCAGATCATGGATCTGCTCAAGGAGATAGCCAAGGACAAGCTGGTCATCATGGTTACACACAACCCTGAACTTGCACAGCAGTATTCAACCAGAATCGTGAAGCTTCTCGATGGCAATGTAATAGATGATACCAACCCATTTTCGGATGAAGATGAGGCAAAGGAAGATGACGGAAGTTATACGCCAAGGAAGACATCCATGAGTTTGTTCACTGCATTTTCCCTGAGTTTGAATAATCTTATGACCAAGAAAGGAAGAACTTTCCTCACGGCATTTGCGGGAAGTATAGGAATCATAGGAATTGCGCTTATATTGTCGCTGTCGTCAGGTTTTCAGAAGTATATAAATGATGTGCAGGAGGAGACGCTGGCCACATACCCTATACAGATCACGAAGAAGGCTATGGATTACAGTGAACTTTTATCCAAGATGGTCGGCAACAATGAGGAGGATTCATCTCATAACCACAAGGGTGAAAACAAGGTGTATTCTGGCGATATCATGGGAGACATGCTTGTGTCGATGGTGTCTGATGTTAAAGAGAATGATCTTGAGACATTCAAGAGCTACATAGAAGACGATGCAAATGGATTTACAAAATACACAAGTGATATTACATATACCTATGACACTCCGCTATATGTATTTAATGAAAACAGCGCAAATGGTGGAATTGCCCAGGTTAATCCAAGCACGACAATGACTGATATGGGATTTGGCGGAATGGCGGATGCGCAGGAATCCACAGCGGACTTTATGTCGGCTTTTAGTTACGGAAATTCGTCAATGGATATGTGGACTCAGATGCTTGATAATCAGGACCTTTTAAAGCAGCAGTATGACGTGCTTGCCGGACATTGGCCGGAGAACAAGAATGAGGTTGTTCTTGTCGTAGACAAGAATAATGAGATCAGTGATTTTACACTGTATACTCTTGGAATCAGGGATTCATCGGAGCTTAGTGATATGGTTTCCACGATACTTGGTGGCGGAGAAGTTCCTGAGATTGACAAGATGGAATTTAGCTATGATGATCTGTTGAATCTCAAGTTTAAGGTGGTGCTTCCGGGTAATCTGTACAAGAAGAATTCAGATGGCACATATACAGATATGAGTACAGATGCAGATTTTCTCAAAACTGCGGTTGCAAATGGACTTGAAGTTAAAGTTTCAGCAGTTATAAGAGCATCTGACTCAGCATACGCAACGACTATACAGCCTGGATATATAGGCTATACATCAGAGCTTGCAAACTATATTGTTGAGGAGAATGAAAAGACTGACGTATTAAAGGCACAGCTTGACAGTCCAGATACAGATATATTTACCGGAATGCCATTTTCTGATGGAAAGGAGCTCACTGCGGATGATGTAGATATGGATTCAGTTATGCAGCAGCTCATGGAATCAGGACAGGTTACAGAGGACATGCAGGCCCAGATGGCATCTATGAGCAAGGATCAGCTCTTTGAGATGCTCAAGGGATATGGATTTTTCCAGGAGTCAACAGCTACCTATGAGGACAATATGACAAAGCTTGGCTATTCAGAGCTTGCAAAGCCTGCTTCCATCAATCTGTACTGCGCAGAATTTGCGGACAAGGACGAAATCACGAAGCTGATAGACAAATATAATGCCGATTATCCTGATAGCGAGATTACATATACTGATTATATAGGAATAATGCTTTCATCTGTCACGAAGATCATAAATGCGATAACATACGTTCTTATAGCATTTGTGGCGATATCTCTCATAGTTTCATCTATCATGATAGGTATCATCACATATATATCAGTCCTCGAGAGAACAAAGGAGATAGGTATTCTCAGAAGTATCGGTGCTTCCAAGAAGGATATATCAAGAGTGTTCAATGCAGAGACATTTATCATTGGTCTGTTCTCAGGACTTATAGGAATAGGAGTGACGGTACTGCTCAATATTCCTATAAGCAAAGTGATAGAAGGGTTTATAAATGTATCCGGAGTGTCAGCACTTCCTTGGAAGGGCGGCGTTGCGCTCGTTGTGATCAGCGTAATTCTCACTTTGATCGGTGGTCTTATCCCATCAAGGCTTGCGGCTAAGAAGGATCCGGTTATAGCGCTCAGGAGTGAATAAGACGTATTTTGAACCAGAATTATTTGCAGTGTAAACAAAAGCCAGGTGGTTATGTGCGATGTAACATATAACCATCTGGCTTATTATATTTTGGAATGAAATATTATATTATTTTAACATATACCTGCTGCAGCAAGTTTAGCCTTGAGAGTCTTTATCTCTTCGTCTTTTTCAGCAGTGATTTTGTTTATTTTAGCTTCAACTTCAGCGTCGACTCGTTTTGCAACCTCAGCGTCAAGACGTTTTGTGACTTCGGCATCAAGACGTTTTGTGACTTCAGCATCAATTTCAGGTTTCATTAATTCACGTAAAGCTTCACACATTTTAGATTCCTCCTTTACTATGTCAAATATTTCCTTGTTTTTACTCATAGCGACCTGCAATACGGATTCTGCAAATTCTTTGTCATCTTTTCGATATAGATCGGCCGCAGTGTTAAGCAATTTTTCAGCCTTTGATTTAGATATGTCATATGTAAGTGAAGACAGCCATATGTGCTGATCCTCAGACAATTCTTTGGCTACAATTATCTGTATATCGAAGTAGAAGTTGGTGTGAATATAGTATATTCCATTTGAAAAAATTTCAATATCCATACCGTCATCAGACAATTGTTTGAAAAGCCGTAAAGGTTTGCTCTCTCTGATGAAAGAGATTGTAACATCATCTGCTTTTATGTGGTCAACAAACTGGCCATGAGATTTGTAAAGGCTGGCATATGCAATGACTTTAAAAAATGTGTCAATGTTTAGCTCGTCATCTGGAGATTTGTATTCAATAATATTGTGACCTTTGAATATTGAACCAATCTCATTGTGAATAACAACAGAAGATGTTTTGGTAATCACCAGGAGATCAATCTGGATTGGTTTGGTGTTAATACCATACTCAGGATGGTATACAAGATCGTCTTTATTCTCACTCAGCTCAAGCCTGAGTGCGGAACAAAAGGCGGGATGCCATTGTGTAAGTTTCTTGTTCAAAAAGTACCTCTCTTTCGTAAATTTTATCATTTGTAGTAGGGGTTTTCAATGATAAAAGAATAGTGGAATCACTAAGATGCAAGATCCATATCAATTAGATAATCATATAATAATTCATCGTCAGACAAAAAAGAACCTCATGGCATGACGACTTTTGAAAAAGACATAAGAAAAGGCTGCCATCTCTGGCAACCTCTTCTTTTTGTATTAAAAGGGAGTGACTGCAACTTGTTATGTTATGAGGGGAGGGTGTTGCAGTCGTTTATGAAAAAGGGGATGTAAACAACTCGCTTACGCTCTCGCTTTTTACAAGTAATAATATACTGATAAATTGTGTTCTAAATTTGGAAAAGTTGTGTAGAAAATGTGTCTTTCAGGGCAAAATATAAATTGTAAGTAAGAAGTTCAAAAAAAATGTAAAATGAAATATAATATATCACAAGGGGGACCCGCGTAAGCGGGGGATTCCTTGTGATAATGCGGGCGCTGCACGAAGTGCCTAAAATGCGCCCCGCTCCATA
>ERZ1031347.908-NODE-908-length-12524-cov-8.243644_pt1 | contig 12524 bp, 8 predicted proteins | sample MGYA00517106_ERZ1031347 | MGnify/ENA primary metagenome ERZ1031347 (study PRJEB33719, sample SAMN04261392) | wastewater metagenome | biome: periurban shantytown; feature: human; material: feces | host: Homo sapiens | place: Peru: Lima | collected 2012-07-19 ...
CTGCCAGCCGTCAGAAATCGGGAAAGAACAAAGGCTGATGTATATTGCAATCCGGACAGATGACGGTAGAAACATCGGAAAAATCAGTTTTTACTGCAACACGCTGCAAGTCAGCAGACAGGCGTTTTACAATTACCTTGAGCGTAAGGGAAAACCATGGAAGTATCAGCCACTTGCTGACACCATGTTGAAAATTCATGATGAGGACGAAGAAAATGCGGATTACGGCAGAGTACGCATGTATCAGGCACTCAAGTACAGAAAAGAAGTCGGCAAGCTTGATGGTATCAAAATCCCGTGCGAAGCAACTGTCCGCAGCGTGATGGAGCAGATAAACCTGATCCATAGACCCAAACGAAAGCCCAACGGAATCACCAAAGCCGATCGGGAAGCCCGTAAATCAGACGATCTTCTGAAACGTGATTTTACAGCAGATGCACCTTTGAAAAAATGCGTTACAGACATTACTGAAATCAAGGCAAAAGACGGAAAGCTGTATGTTTCGGCGATTTTTGATTGCTATGACCTGATGCCAAATGGTCTTGCCATGGCGGACCATATGCGAGCTGAACTATGCTGTGAAACACTGAAAAATGCAAGCTTGCGGTATCCGGAGATTCGCGGAGCCATTGTGCATTCCGACCGCGGCAGCCAGTATACCAGTTCTGCGTACAGAACTGCTATCCAAAAATACGGCATTGTCCAGAGCATGAACAGTGCTGGAGGAAGATGCCATGATAATGCAAGATGCGAGAGTGTCCCCGTGCGAAAATTCTTGTCAAACTCCGTAAAGGCGGAAGTGAAGATTTTCAGATACAGACTATCGGTAGAATACGCCGAATGCCAGAACGTAAGCATTATACATTTCCAGGTTGTCTTGACCTCTGCTATATTTATACACTTGATGAAAAGTATAAGCAGGGATTGATGACTGAAATGGACAAGGCGTATCAGGTGCGTAAGCTGTTTTTGAAGAAGGGATTTGAGGATTTTACTCTTGTCAAAGAAATGCGTAATCTTGATGAAGACAGCGGTCTCGGCGAGCGTGAACTTCTTAAACTCATCTATGAGCATTATACAAGCAAGTACAAGCTTGGAACAATAAAAACTGAGAATCAAAAAACGCTATCCATGAACGGCTATAACTTCTCACATGAAATCGATAGTAAGGTTATTCAGGGTGAATTTCGCAATGGTGAAGCACTTTCAAGTGCCACAAGTTCACAAAGAGTTTCTGTTAAGACTAAGATAAATACCCACACGCATGGTATTCAACTTATGCACAGTGTAGATGAAATCAAGAAGATAACAACAATTCCTGCACAGCGTGTAAGAAACATTCTGCAAAGACTTTTCCGTAAGGGTAAACGAAAATCGTGGAAGCTTTTGGCTCTTGACACAAGCGATTTTTATGCTTTCATAATCAACAATATTCAGAAACTTAAAGAGGAAATTCGTGAGATTATGGCAACTCAGAATAAGCAGCTCTCTTTTATTGAAAATGCAAAGACAGTAGAATTCAGAATTCCTGAAACTGAACTCTATAAGTATACAGAAGTCAAACAAGTCAGACCAATGACTAAAAACGTTTATGAGGGATATACAAATGAGTTCCTGCCGTCAGAGGCAAGAAAAAGTACTTCTGAGCGATTGTTTGAACGTTTCTGTGAAAAAGCTGATAGCGTAGAGTAGGTTTACAAGAATGGTGATTCCGGTCAGCAATATCTTTCTATCGTCTATGTAAATGGCATAAGAAAGCAGTGGTTCTTCTATCCTGATTACATCATTAAGACTACTGACGGAAATATTTGGATTATCGAAACTAAGGGTGGTATGCAGGCTGGTCACACCAAAAACATTGATCGTCAGGTCAAAAATAAGTTTAATGCATTTAAGGAATACGCCAAGAAGTACAACCTTCATTGGGGCTTTGTGCGCGACATTGATGAGAAATTGTACATAAATAATACAATCCACACTGAAGATATGTCAGGAGATAATTGGATTCCACTGGATGATGTGCTGAAATAAATTCTCAGCCTTGAATAATTGAATTAAATTAAAAATGAGCTACTACACATAATGCAATAGCTCATTTTCGTATATTCCAAATCAACCTAATTGTTCTACAAATCTTGCAAATGCTTCTTTTCCTTGTTTATCTCTCTTAAATACTCCGGCATCTTCAAGTACCTGTTCAAAAACTCTGCCGACTTCATAACGAATAATCTCCATTGCATTATCAGCGTTAAAATCAGAATATTTTTTTAGAATTTCACTTGCCCAAATTGCATGAGATGCAATTTTATCATCTGTAGCAATCTCTTTGCCGGACAGCATTGCATCTTTTAAAAGTGTCAGTTCATCTGCTAAACGCGCCGGAAGAACAGCAAGTCCCATCACTTCAATCAATCCGATGTTTTCTTTTTTGATATGATGTAAGGTAGGATTCGGATGGAACACACCTAACGGTCTTTCTTTCGTTGTAATATTGTTTCTCAATACCAAGTCGCATTCAAATCCAGAAGAAGTTGCTCTTGCAATTGGAGTAATTGTATTATGCAGAATTCCGTCTGTTTCTGCAAAAATTCCAACTACTTCATCCGTATATGTTCTCCATTTTGATAAAATATCAGCACATGCAGCTGCCAAAGCCGTCCTGTTTTTTGAAGAAAGACGTATCACAGACATCGGCCATTTTACAATGCCGGCACTAACATTCATATAATTTTTCAAAAGAAATGTTCTTTCAATCGGTGCTTTTGCCATTGCAAAATTATAATTGCCGCCTTGAAAGTGTTCATGCGTTAGAATGGAGCCGCCTACAATAGGAAGGTCTGCATTTGAACCGATAAAATAGTGTGGAAATTGCTCAACAAAATCAAACAGTTTATTGAATACCTGTGCATTGATTGTCATAGGAATATGCTGTTTATTAAAGACGATGCAGTGTTCATTATAATATCCATAAGGAGAATACTGCATGAACCAATCTTGGCTGTTGATATTCAACTTTACCGGACGAAGATTTTGTCTTGCAGGGTGTGTCTGGTGACCTGCGAATCCCATATTTTCAACACAAAGCTGACATTGAGGATAGGCTGATTTTTTTTGCAATTTAGCAGCAGCAATATCACGAGGATCTTTCTCTGGCTTAGAACGGTTTATAGTAATGTCAAGTGTTCCATATTCTGATTCATATGTCCACTTTAAATCTTTCGCAATTCTTTCAGCACGAACATAGTTCAGGCTTTTACTAAAAGCATGGTACCATTCTGTAGCTGCTGATGGCGAAGCAGAATATTTTCTTTGAAATGTGGCATTAACTTCTCTCGGCATAGGTGTGAAAACACCCATAACTCTTGTATCGAATAGATCACGTTGTACAGAAGTGTCTTCAATGATTCCTGCCTTTACTGCATAGTCGATCAGGGGTTCAAGAAGTTCTTCAATATTTCCCGTGAGTGGTTCTTTATCATTCCAGTCAGTCAGTTTTAGTATATCCATGAGCTGATTTCTAACAACGAAAATATCGTCATTTGTAATCAAATCAGCTTCTATTGCATGACGGATTAATCCGTTTATTGCCCTGTATATCATGATAACACCTCTTTTCAAAAACCATCTGGATGATTCTTATGCCAATTCCATGCGTCAGATATAATTTCTTCAAGGCTATCGTGTACAGGATTCCAGCCAAGAATTTTTCTTGCCTTTTCACTGGAAGCCACCAGTCGTGCAGGATCTCCGGCACGTTTTGGCGTTTCAATTGCCGGAATCGGGTGTCCTGTCACTTTTCTTGCTTTATCAATTACTTCTTTTACGGAATAGCCGACACCATTTCCAAGATTGAAAATATTGCTTTCGTTTCCGTTTTTTAGGTACTTTACAGCGAGAATATGTGCCTGAGCCAAATCGGTAACATGGATGTAGTCTCTGATACAAGTTCCATCAGGAGTATCATAATCTGTTCCATAGATGGAGATGCTTTCTCTCTTTCCATTTGGGACTTGAAGAATCAAAGGAATCAAATGACTTTCCGGATTATGAGCCTCGCCGATTTTACCTGATTTGTCTGCTCCGCAAGCATTGAAATAGCGGAGAGAAACATATCTTAGACCATGAGCTTTTGAAGTCCAATAGAACATCTTCTCCATAGCAAGTTTGGTTTCACCATATGGATTGGTTGGCTGTGTTCTGTCTGTTTCAAGAATCGGAATATTTTCCGGTTCACCATAGGTGGCAGCGGTTGAGGAAAATACAATTTTATCAATATGGTGTTCAACCATGGAATCCAAAAGAATTTTTGTTCCGCAGAGATTATTGTCGTAATACTTGAGTGGATTGACAACGCTTTCTCCAACAAGAGAATATGCTGCAAAGTGAATCACTGCATCTATCTGTTCATTTTCAAAAATATTATCAAGAAACGCCTTGTCATGCAAATCACCCAGATAAAACTTCGCATCTTTCGGAACAGCTTCGATGTGTCCGGTTGCAAGATTGTCTGCAATAATAACGCTTTCTCCGGTGCGAATCAACTCTAAAGCTGTGTGAGAACCGATATATCCTGCACCGCCTAAAACAAGTATACTCATTATTTTTCCCTCCTATTATTTGATTTCAATACCGCCAAACGGTCTGATTGTCATAATGTAGCACGAATTTTGTCCAAATATTCTGTCCATTTCCGATCTATATGCATTGACAAGATCATTTGGTACAAATGCCTGAACAGTCCCTGCGAAACCACCTCCGTGAACTCTTACAGCACCATTGCCTTTTAATATTCGTTTCCCCACCATAATTGCAAGTGGAATACCTTGTTCCGTTGGCTTTCTGCATGAGTATAAATTTTGCAGATAGTTCATGGAGGAATCTCCCGATTCGTTTACAAGCGTGAGAAAATCCTCAAATCTATTGTTTTTGAGAGCTTCCGTTTCTGCCTTTGCACGATAATTGTCGCCAAAAAAGTGAATTGCACGCAAGACAGCTCTGTCAGAAATCTTCTTTTTAATATCAGGGAGATTATCCCAAAATTGATTTTCATCAACTTCACGAAGAACCTTTTTGCTGAAATATTCTGCAACTTCGTCCATTTCTGTACGAACGGCTACATAATCATCTGTCAAATCAGAATGATCTCCTTTGGTGTCTGTGATGATCAATGCATAGCCGGTTTTTGAAAGGTCAAAATCAATTTTTTGGATACCTGGATTTTGAATGTTTTGAAAATCAAGAAAAACAAATCCACCAACGGAGCAAACCATCTGATCCATCAATCCGCTTTTCTTGCCAAAATAAAAATTTTCTGCATATTGTCCGATTTTTGCGATTTCAACCGCTCCAATCTGATTGTTATTGTAATAGCTGTCAATTGCCGTTGCAATCAATGTTTCAAATGCAGCAGAAGAAGAAATACCGCTTCCAGCAAGTACATTTGAAGTTGTATACATATCAAATCCGGAAATTTCTACACCTAAATCCTTAAAGCGAGCTGCAATCCCTCTGACAATTTCAGAAGAACCTTTTTCACCGATATGAACATCCAAATCGTCCAGTGAAACTGCAAATTCATCGTATCCCTCTGATTTAATTCTGATGATGTTTTCGTCATGAAATGCTGCAACACCGATAACATCTAAGTCAACTGCTCCTGCAATGACACAGCCATGTTGATGATCGGTATGATTACCGCCGATTTCTGTTCTACCCGGAGCAGAATAAACGTGTATATCATTTCTATTCGGATACAGTGCTGTGAATTTCTCCACAGCACTCATATATCGTGATTTCTGACTTTCTATATCCTGTGGCTTATAAATATTTGCGAAGATATTATCAAATCCACCACAAGTAACATTGTCTTGAAAATCCTGTATTTTCATTGCTTTCCTTTCTTCTTACGATCTTAAGGGCATAATTACAAATTCCAATTTCATCGGCTGATCTGCATGAATTCTGTACTCCTCATGCACCGGTGCACCCCAGGAATCATCGCCGCCGACACCCATTTGCTTTGCAGCGATTCTGACCCATGTGTAGCGAACACTTGGAAGTTCATCCAGATGCATTGCATTTTCGAGTTCATAGGCACTGTATGGCAGTACGCTCATTTCAAACGGAGCAGATGCCTTTTGGAACGTCAGACCATGCTGCATATCATCATGGATAGAGAGCGTTCTTACACCGGTACGATTGCCGCATTCCTGCGGATTGAGATAACCGGAAAGATTTTCTTTTGCCGTAGATTTCCACAATCCCAGTCTTGCTCCTTTGCATCGGTCGCTGTAATTTTCATCAGGGCCGAGTCCGTAATACCGGAAATTGCAAAGCTGCTTTTTCATCTTGAAGTCCAATGCAAGAACCGGCATATCGGACATTCCGCTTACTCCTGCATAATTTACACATACGCCCAGCTTTCCGTCAAAGTGTGCGGTATAGGTTACAGTAAACTCAAAAGTCGGAATGCAGGCAGCCTGATATGTGAATGTGATTTTCAAAGCATCTTCCTGTTCCAGCCATGAAACGGTTTTATACTTTGCAAATTTGCCTGCGGCATACCACTGTGCAAGATTGTACGGCTCGGAAGCACCGGTGTCATTGTCTGTCATCGCTCTCCAGAAGCTGACCTTTGGTGTGCGTGTGATATATTCAAAATCATTGTATTTGAGAGAACTGATGCCGCCCTCTTTTTTGTCGAACATCATGGAGAAGTTTTCTCCGTGAACGCCAATGATAACATCGCCGTATACAATCGTTGACTTTTGCAATGTGGTTTCCGGAATCTGATTATCTTTCACTTCAAACACTTCTTGTGCAAAGGCAATTTCGTGCCCTGCATCTGCCCATAGTGTCTGATCTGCGGTAACGGCGGAAACATGATAAACATATTCTCCTGCACTGTCTATTTTGTGAAGTGTCAGTTTCAGTGTCTTGCTTTCTCCGGCAGGAACATTCAGAGAAAATGTATCGGATTTCAGAACAACGCCGTTCTTTTCCAATCGTACAACAAAGGACAAGTTGTTTGTATCTGCAAAGAGATTTCGATTTTCTACGGTAAGCATTCCGTTTTGAATGGACATTCTGATGTTGGAGTAAAGAGCCTTCATTTCCTGAACCTTTGGAGAATAGGTTCTGTCAGCATAGATCACACCATTGGTGCAGAATCCATAATCGCTTGGTCTGTCCTCAAAATCTCCGCCATAAGCCAGAACCGTTTTCCCATCGTCATTTTTGGTTTCGATTGCCTGATCGATGTAGTCCCAGATGAAACCACCCTGATAAGCCTCATATTTGTCCTCAAGGTCCGTGTAAAGGCTCAAACCGCCAAGAGAATTGCCCATAGCGTGCATATACTCACAGCTGATATACGGTCTGCCTGTATTCTGCTTCAGATATTCTTCCACTTCCTGTGGTTTTGCGTACATACGGCTTTCCATATCCGTGATAGAATCATACTGATGATTCGGAACTCTTGTAACGCCCTCATAGTGTACCAGTCTTGTCTGGTCTGCACTTCTGAAATATTCCGACATTGCAGCAATATCTTCTCCGCAGTAGGATTCGTTTCCGCAAGACCAGATGAGAACGCTTGCGTGATTCTTGTCACGTTCATACATCGATTTCGCTCTGTCCAGTACAGCTTCTTTCCATTCCGGAAGTGAACCCGGTACATTCCAAGACGGATCTGTTGCACCAAGCTTCTGCCATGTACCGTGTGTTTCCAGATTGGTTTCATCAATCAGATAAATGCCGTATGCATCACAAAGCTGATACCAAAGAGAATTATTCGGATAATGACAGGTACGAACTGCATTGATATTGTTTTTCTTCATGAACTGAATGTCAAACAGCATATCTTCTTTTGTGATTGCTCTGCCTGTTTTCGCATCAAATTCGTGTCGATTGATGCCCTTGAAAATGATATGTTTCCCATTCAGGCACATGATTCCATTTTTCAGTTCAAATCGGCGGAATCCGACTTTGGTTCTGCTGACCTCGATTTCATTTCCGTCTTCGTCTGTCAGAATCACTGTAAATGTATAGAGATTCGGTATTTCGGCACTCCAAGGCTTGCTATTTTCAATTGTCCAGTTTACAGATTCCTTTTCATTGGATTCTGCGATGACCGTTCTATTTTCATCTGTCAAGATCGATTTCACAGAACACTTGCCCGCAATATCCAGCGTTGCAGAGAAGATACCATTTGTACCGTCATAATCTGCAATCACTTTCATATCACGAACATGGGCAGACGGTGCCGCATAAAGGAATACGTCACGGAAAATGCCGGAGAATCTCCAGAAATCCTGATCTTCCAGCCAGCTGGCAGAACTTCTCTTGAACACTGCGACAGCAAGTTTGTTGTCCTTTTCACGGATATATGGTGTCAGTTCAAATTCAGACGGTGTAAAAGAATCTTCGCTGTAGCCGATAAATTCGCCGTTCAGCCAGACATACATAGCAGTTTCCACACCCTGAAAAGAAATGAATACACGCTTATTTTTCAGGGCATCGTTCAAGTCAAAATATCTGACGTAGCTGCCAACAGGGTTGTCCTTTTCAGAGATAAACGGAGGACGGAGATGCTCCTGTCCCTCCCAAGGATAAATGGTGTTGACGTACTGCGGTTTGCCGTATCCCTGTAATTCCATGTGTCCCGGAACCTGAATGTTGTCAAAATTGTCAGTGCTGTCGCTTTCTTCATAGAACTTTTGCTGCCATTCAGATGGATTCTTTGCCCACGCAAATTTCCAAGTGCCGTTCAGATTCTGAATCAGAGAGGAATTGTCTGCATCGGCTTCCAAATGATTTGCATAGATTCTGTGGTCGGAATGTGCTGCGATTCTGTTGACTGCAAATACTTCCGGATTGGTCAGCCAGTCGAGTGTATATTTCATATTGTTCCCTCCATTTTAGTTCTGTGATTCCATCACAACTTCATTTTCGGATATTCCAAGTTTTTCTTTGATCTCCGCATTTGCCTTTTCAACATTCATCTTAGAAAGAATAAATGTGATGATCAGATCCAGTGCAAACGGAACGATCAGATACATAATGTGAAGCATATTGATAGCAGAATCAGGCTGTACTGTCAAAGTGCCCTTGAATCCGCTAAGGTCGAGCAAAAGACCGACAATTGCTGTTCCAAGTCCACCACCAATTTTTACACCAAGTGATGTGCAGGAGTACATGATTCCATCAACGTGCTTGTGTTTGGTAAGCCAGCTATATTCAGAGCATGATGCGATGACTGCATTCATATCACCTTGCCATGGACCTTGACCGAGTGCTGCAAGTGCTGTAAATGCAAGCATCAGCGGAATGTTTCCCATGTATCCGGCAACTGCTACCAGAAGTCTGCCAACTGTTGCTACCATGTAGCTGTATTTGTTCAGCTTATACATGCCGTTCCATTTTTGTACGATGGTAGGAGTGAAGATCAAGGCGATAATCAAAGGAATATTGATAAACCACGCAAATGTGCCGAACATATTCTCATTTGCGAGAACATATTTTGCATAGTATGTTCCAACACCGATCATCGCACCATAGAACTGCTGCAAAATATAGGTTACTGTGATCATCATATAATATTTGTTGTGTACGAGAATTTTGAATGCTTCTCCAAAACTGTATTTGGTTTCTTCTGTTTTTGTTTCACTGTCTGCAAGTTCCTCATCAGAAAGTTCCTTTACAGAAAGAGCGGAAATTGTATTTACAATAAGGCCGATAACCGCATAAATAATTGCGACTGTTCTCCAGCCATTTGCACCACCGCCCATTGCTTCAACAAATTGGAATGTAACAGCCTGAATCAGGAGGCTTGTTCCAAATGCGAAGATAAAGCGATAAGAACCCATCTGAACTCTTTCCTTGCTGTTCTTTGTAACAAGAGCGGTCAGAGCAGAATATGCGATGTTGTTTGCCGTATAAAATACACTGTTAAGAAGTGTGTAGCAGATAAAGAACCATGCGTACTGAGCAAAATTATCCATGTTCATCGGGATTGCAAATACACCAATCAAGGTAATTGCACAGCCGATAAAACCATAAAGCATCCACGGTTTTGCCTTGCCCATTTTCGTATGTGTCTTATCAATCAACGTACCAAAAATGATGTCTGTTATTCCATCAAAAATCTTCGATACAGCAATGAGAACGCCAATAACACCTGCGTTTAATCCAATCGTGTCGGTAAGATAGATCATTACGAATGATGTCAGCAATGCATAGACAACGTTCCCTGCAACATCGCCGGAACCATAACCGACTTTGTTATACCACTTTAAGTATGTTTTTTCTTTGCTCATAATAGAGCTCCTTTCATTGTTTGTATGCCCACATGGACAGAATTTTCCCATAATGAATGATACGAACTGCTTTTCATCTTGCAAAAACGAAATAATGCCATCGTCAGAATAGATGATTATTTTTTAGTATAAAGAATTTTTATTGAATTCAACATGGAATTACAATGAAAGACGTCTTTTTTAATTCTTTCCTCTCATTTCTTAACTCTATTATACCATACAAGACGGCTTAAAAAATACACAAAGTTATAAAATATATGCACAAAGTTTAGGCTTTTTCTTGCAATCAGTGCTCAGGTGTGATATACTATAGTTATAGAAGCAAGGAGGTGCTTTTTATGTTTATGAATGTTGCCTATTTAAACAACTCTACATCTACTGTAGTGGATAATACGAAACCTTTGATTGTAACAAGCTGTGGAAATTATCGTGTAAAAAATCGTTCTGAAGTAGTAACACATCGTCCGAAAGGAAGAAAAGATTATCAGCTTTTATATATTGCCTCCGGAAAAGGACATTTTTTCATTCATGGAGAAGAAAAAACGGTTTCAGCCGGAAATATTATTGTATATTTGCCGGATCAACCACAGGAATATGTTTATTATCGTGCAGATCAAACCGATGTTTATTGGGTGCATTTTACCGGAAATGAAGTAGAAGAAATTTTAAAGTATTACAATATCAACCTGCAAAATAATATTCTCTATATCGGAACATCTCCCGATTATCAGTGGTTATTTGGTCAGATGATTCAGGAATTGCAGCTTTGCAGACCACGGTATGATGAATTGATTTCTTTGCAGCTGCGAAATATTTTTGTTTTGATAAGCCGTGCAATCATGAGTGCAAAGAAATTCAGCAGCACCAGTGAAAAAGAAGTTGCTTTTGCGATGCACTATTTTCGTAAGAATTACAACACAGAAATCAGCATTGAGGAGTACTCCGAATCCAGAGGGCTTAGCAACTGTTGGTTTATTCAGTGCTTTAAAGATATCACAGGTTCCAGTCCGCTGCAATATATCTTAAAGCTGCGAATCTCCAACGCACAAAGTTTGTTAGAAAATACGGACTACACCATTACTGAAATTGCAAATATGGTTGGATACACCAATTCGCTTTATTTCAGCAGACTGTTTCATAAATACATTGGTATGTCACCAAAAGAATATCGAAAAGTAAAACTCAAAGAAAATCTCAGGGAGTAAAGGCAATACCGCACAATCTTTGTGCAGTATTGCCATAAGCACACGGGGGGGTGACGTATAAATGAACCATTTTGTATTATGTAATAAAAACACCGTTGAGGATATTCTGGAATGGTCAAAACGGAAAAGAGATGCCAGTACCCATTGGTTTCTTTTCGATAAGGTACTGTATGATTTGTGTCAGCAATATCTCCGACATGATAACGCACATGAAGTTGTTGCAAAAATCGCAATGATAGGCCGAGCATATTCTGCATCTGTCGAAAGACGAAAAAACGCAGAAACAACAAGTGATCGTGATTTCTATTACGGATATGTAGCTCCTCTTATTGTTGATTCGGATTTGGACAAACGACTGGATGTATTGAGGAAATATCAAACACCAACAACGGAGAATTTACCTGAAGTTCTTGCTACACATCTGTATTTGCAAGAACTGCTGAAGAAAGCAACTGAAATGAATAAACGCTCCTTTGCTTCGAAGTATCTGCATTTTCATTGTCCAAATCTCTTTTATATTTTCGATTCCTATTCCGACAGAGAAATAAATCGTCTTGTAAAAAGCAAAGGAAAATGGAGTTGTCCTTCAGACGCAGATGCTTGCTATGCAAAATATTGTGAAAAATCACTTTTCATTCAGCAGCAAATTGTTCCGCATGAAAGAAACTTCCCAAGAATCCTTGACTCATACCTACAGGTAAGGGCAAGAGGCTAGTATTTAAGGAAACACCGAATAAAGCCCGCCTATCAGCTTTGCACGCAATCTATTTGCAGGCATTATTCTGTGAGTGCCACTTCGAAAGCGAATGCCGTGACTGCTTGCAACATTGTAAATACTCCGTTATCAGCAACTAGGGCACCCAAAAAGGGCGGCAAAGGTTATGGATTCACAAAAAGCTTCTCTATCCCCTCGGGTATGAAATGGCTGAAACAAATTTCCGCTTGCAAGCCTTTCACTGATTTATCGTTCTGATTTTGTGCATTGTGACGATTTCGAGAAATG
>ERZ1031347.917-NODE-917-length-12454-cov-7.416727_pt1 | contig 12454 bp, 10 predicted proteins | sample MGYA00517106_ERZ1031347 | MGnify/ENA primary metagenome ERZ1031347 (study PRJEB33719, sample SAMN04261392) | wastewater metagenome | biome: periurban shantytown; feature: human; material: feces | host: Homo sapiens | place: Peru: Lima | collected 2012-07-19 ...
AAAATCGATATAAAAATATAAGATTAAGCCTCTCACCCAGTACAGAAAACAACAATTCCACAAACATCGCAGCTGCCGTCCATACACATAGCATAATCTCATTCGAAGAAATAACTGCAAATGTGAATAATGCCGCAAGAATCACAGAAAAGATCAGAATTTTCACCACACAGACAAGAACAGCAAATGTACCAATTCTGCATGAAAAACCATATCCGATATAGTCCATCAGGCTCTGTACCGGCGCTGACAGATCCACAGCTCCAAACTTCCATTCTGCAACCAAAAAATTGCTTAAGGATATACCTGCTACAAAAAGTGCCATATAGACAACTGCTGCCGCATACTTAGACAGCAATAATCGACTGTCTCCATTCCATGTTGTCTTATACAGATTTGCCAGACCATTCTTCTTATCACGTAGTACCAGCTCCAGCACCAGCACAACAAGAAAAAAGAAGATCAGAATATAACTTCCTGTAAAATTTAACGCCTTACAGACTCCATATCCTCCAACAAAAAATACTTCTGTTCCCACAAGTCTCTCAAAATCTCTCTTCGTCCGTTCCAGATTACTGATCGAGAACTTTGTCTGAAATATGGAAATCGACTGGTTCTTCTCCGCATCCTCGATAATCTGCTGCAAATATTCGTCATATGTAGTACTTGCCGTATATTCATCATATAACTGTTTATAGGTCTCTGATTCCGGATCTTCCATATACATATCCATAATGGAATCCGTGTCTGTCTGAAGCCTTGTATACACCGTGCTGTCTACCTCATCTGTATCAAAAGCTACAGTCAGCAAACCAACATTCATAACCAGGAACAACAGAAAACACAATACTAATTTACGGTTATATATAATAGCCCGCATTTCATTCATAAAAAATCGAAAAAAACCGCCCCTGCGTTTGGAATAATTGATGTGAGCAGCTTTTTTCTCTGGTTTTGATTTATACATATCGTCCTCCAATTCCGCAAACCGTCACCCTCTCTGTAAAAAATGACTGGTATGCAAAAGCTACTCTCCAAATATACTAAGATATACATCTTCCAAATCAGGATTTTCTTTATCTGTAATTCTTCCGGTCAAAATCTCAGGTGCTGCCATCTCGATCAATACACCCTTTTTAAGTAACATAATCTGACTTGCTATGTCCTCAATATCCTGAACAACATGAGTTGCAATCAGAATAATTTTTCCTGTAGAATTATCATGGATCAGATTTCTCACATGGATTCTCTCCTTAGGGTCAAGTCCTGCCGTCGGCTCATCGAATATTATAATCTTCGAGTCTCCAAGAAATGCCTGTGCGATCAGAAGTCTCTGCTTCATACCACCGGAATATGTTCCAACTTTCCGATCTAATACGTCAAGAAGATTTACCTTTGATGCGTATTTCTCAATCTCATCATTCAGCATCTTCTTCTCTACTCCCTTCAGCAGCCCCATGTAGGCAAGAAACATTCGTCCGGTATAAAACGGATAGATCTCCTGCTGCTGTGGCATATAACCGATCAACCGCTGATATTCCCGTTTTAAGTCATGAATATTCGTTTCATCCAGATAGATCTCTCCTGTGGTCGGTTTGATATTCCTTGTAATCAATTTCATCAAGGTACTTTTTCCTGCCCCGTTCGGTCCAAGTAAGCCATAAATCCCTTCTGAAAATGTCATCGAAAAATCATCAAGCGCTGTTGTATTTTTATACTCTTTCGAAATGTGTTCCAGTTTTAACTCCATACGTTCATCTCCCTTATCACTCTTCCGGCCATTTCACCCAGTCAAATGTCTTTACGACGCTCTGATCTGCATCCTCCAGTTTTGTAAAATATGTGTCCCGGAATTCTTCCCATCCTGTCACTGTCTGTTCACTCTGATCCGATGTGATTACATCACCCGGTTTCATACCAGTATAATCATGTCCATCTATATATATCTTGTCACTTGATTCATCCAATCCATAGATATCGGATATATAGGTTCCTTCTCCTGTAAAACAGGTATTTGCCAGATAAATTGTTCCTGTATCACATTGATAAAAAAACTTATTATAATCTGTGCTAATCGCATATAAATATCCATCCATACAATCAACACTTCCCCCTACAAACCGAAAAATTTCTTTCTGATTCTGTATATTTTCATCACATGAATATATCACACTCCACTCTACATCATTATCCAATTCTGTCGTCTTTATATAATTTCCACTTGAAGTGCTGATAATATCAAAATACTCACCATATTTTGTATTTAGATCATCTTCGACAATTTCATCTGCGTGTGCTTTTATATTATATGTAAACAGTATTGTATGCCAGTTTTCCTTGCTATCTTCATATCCATATGTCAGATAAAGCTTTTCTTTATTCTTATTATTTAATATATATAGTGCAGCATTGTCATGCTCTGCATCTCCTTCATAGCTTAACAATGTCCGTAACCGATTCCATCTTAAATCATATGCATATAGCGTACAGTCATGCTGATATTCATTCAACTTAAATCCATCATGATACTTCCATGTAGTGAAATACAATACTCCATCTACCATTTCCATGCCTATAACGGCTCCTTCATCTGCAGAATACAAAACTCGAGCTCCACTTCCATCTTTATTTATTTCACGAATCTGTGCAACTCCTTTTTGTACCGCATCACCATCGTCATTAAATGTTAACTCAGAATCAAATTCACTTATGTATATTTTATCTCCATAGCAAAGCATAGCAGGCTGAACATCTATTGTATATGCATTACACTTCGTTGTATTATGTTTACAATTCGCTTTATTACAAACTACTACCGATTCTCCTGTCGCTGAATCCAGGAAATAAAGCATATTCCTTCTTGCATAATACATACCGTTATCTGTAAATGCCCTTAATGCCGAATATTCTATCTCTTCCGGATATTTTTTCATTTTTCGTGAGACAATATATCCCAACCCTAAAATCAACCCGACACATAAAACAATGCAAATAGTACGCACCACTTTTTTCATTTTTTACATCTCCTTTTTATTTCTTTTTTGTTTTATAAAATGCCAGATAGCATTTCCTATACATACAATAACGCACATTGACTCGAATACTATCTTTATTATTGCTGTCTTTATATCAAGGTCATATTCCATATAAACAGCCGTATTAGGTGATGGATGAACCATTACATAATTATATCCCCTATACAGTATCCTACATTCTGTAAACAACAGATACCCCACCACAATTCCGATCAATATCCAGATCACCGCAAGCACCCATTCCTTCGTTCGCTTTCTCATTCCGAGATCTTCATATTCCTGAATAATATCTGCGGCTTCTCCCAGTTCTGCGATTGCTTCTTCTATGGTTTCTCCTTCTGCCAGTTTATCATCTAACGACCGTCTCAGGTCCTTTACCATCTGTATCCGTTCCTTTAATGGTGCATGTAGATGCATGAATATCTTCATAAGATATTTCTTCTTTTTCATTTCTTTTGTTCCCCTTTTTATTTATAGCTCATTATCTTTTTTTGCTTTTCTTCGCCTTTTAAAATGATAGATTACATTTCCCAGACAGATACAAAAACCTATGCTTTCTACAATCACTTTGCCCCACGTTCCCCCTGCCTTTGGTCTAAAATCAATCCACTCATATCCAGTCGGTGCTATGTACTGGTTAATCTCATGATATCCGGTGTATAATGTATATCCGTCAATTATTAGCAAAACGCCAAGACAGATTCCAACCAGAATCCAGAGCACCATCCATACATACTCCTTTGTCTGCTGCCGCATACCGATATCGTTATACTCTTCTGTCAGTGCGGAAGCTTCACCGAGCTCCTCAATCACTTCATCGATCGTCATGCCCGTATCCAATTTACCATCTATAGATTGTCTTATCTCTTTTACAAACTGCATCCGCTGTCCAAATGGTGCATGCAACAAAACGAATATTTTAATCAGATATATGTTTTTTCTCAAAGTCTCGTACCATTCCTTCTATCTGCATCCAGCAATTCCACTGTTCTTCCAATAGAAGCTTCCCTTCTTCTGTAATCTTATAGAATTTCTTTGGTTTTCCATTCTCAGATGTCATCACCCACTCACTGGCAATCGCACCATCTTCTTCTAATCTGTGCAGGATCGGATACAATGTTCCTTCTTTGATATCCATCCCAGCAACACATCGTGCATTAAAACGATTGACAATGTTATACCCATAATCCTTTTCATCTGATATAATCTGCAGAATGAGCATGGGAAGTATTCCTTTTTTAAACTGATTTATACTTTGATTTGCCATAATTTCTCTTTCTATTATCTTTATACCTAGTAATACCAAGTATATGGCATACATATGTATTTGTCAATTTATTTTACACGCCTTATGTTTTAGAATATCTAAACTATACCAGATTGCATTTAAAAAAACTGTAAAATGGACTGAGTGGTCAAAAATAGGGAGTGAACGGTAAATTTCTTACTGTCCACTCCCTATTTTTGACCACTCAGTCTTATATAGTATCCTGTTTCTGTTTGATATTCTGTATCACGATCTGCTCCTGATCGTAAATATGCTGATGCATAACTGCTTTTGCCTTCTCTACATCTCCGAGCAATATCGCCTCCGTGATCTCATCATGCTCACGGAGCAGTTTGCCATGATATCCGGTATCCCGCACATATTCCACACGGTATCGGTACACCTGCTCTCCGAAGTTCTTGGTAAGACTCACAAGCCTTGGATTGTTGCTTAATTCACAGATTGTCTCATGAAAGGCAACATCTGTATCTACGATATCCGGCACACGACCGGAACGGACTGCCTCACGGAAATTCTCACAGGCTTCTCTTAATCTGAGTCTGCCGTCTTCATCAATCCGCTTGCAGGCAAGTTCGACTGCCAGTTCTTCCAGACTCAGACGGATCTCCAATGCATCCCGGAGATCCTTCTCCGTGATACGGGCAACCTCTGCACCTTTCCTTGGAACCATCACGACTAAGCCCTCTAATTCCAGCATCCGGATCGCTTCACGCACCGGAGTCCGGCTGACACCCAGACGTTTTGCAAGCGCCACTTCTAATAACCGTTCACCCGGTTCAAATTCTCCATGTACGATGGCATCCCGCAACGCTTCAAATACAACCTCCCGAAGCGGAAGATACTCATCCATATTTAACTTCAACTCCATAAGTTACCCCATTTCTCTCTATTTCTTCTGCAGAACAACTCCCTCTGTCCTGCCTGATCTTACACATTATATGGCTGTGTGACAAATACCTGCTTTGCCAGCTTCCGGCTGCGGATCGCATCTGCCGCTTTCTCCGCTTTTTCCTTCTCTGTAAATATACCAAATACAGTCGGACCGCTTCCACTCATAAGTGAATTCATTGCACCACATTCTTTCATGCAAGCTTTGATCTCTGCAATAACCGGATACCGTACCTCAGTTACTGTCTCTAGCACATTCTCCATACGTTCCGTGATGCCCTGTAAACTCTGTTCTTCCAGTGCCATCACCATGCCGTCTATATCCGGATGTTTTTCTAATTCATTTGCATGCAGGTTCTCATATACCATCTTCGTCGATACAGCGATTGGCGGCTTTGCCAGCAGAATATAACAATCCGGCATCGGTGCAAGTGCTGTCAGCTTCTCACCGATTCCTTCTGATAATGCAGTTCCCTTCATGATACAGTACGGAACATCTGCGCCAAGCTTTACTCCATATTCCATCAGCTTATGTTTCGGAATCTGAAGATCAAAGATCTTATTCATTCCGATCAGCGCTGCTGCCGCATCAGCACTTCCGCCAGCCATTCCGGCTGCAACCGGAAGCTCTTTCTGAAGGAATACCCGGATTCCACGCGTGATCTGATATTCCTGCTTCAACATCCGGCATGCTTTATATACCAGATTATCTTCATTTACCGGAAGCTCGTCCGCATTTGTGCTGAGAACGATCACATCCTCATCCACTGTCTCAAATGTCAATGTGTCATGTAATTTTACCGTCTGCATGATCATCTTTACTTCATGATAACCGTCCGGTCTTCTTCTGAGCACGTCCAGTCCCAGATTTACTTTACCATATGCCTGTAATTCTATCTTCATGTTTCTTATTTTTTCCTCACTGAATATCCGAATTTGCCAAGTTTCTTTCCAAGTTTAAAGTATTCTCCATGGGAATATGCCACCAGTCCAAGCTGGTTAAGCTCGAATTTGCCATTTTCATTCATGTATGCTTCATCCACCTGTACGCCTGTCACCTCTGCCAGGAACATATGATGACTTCCAAGCGGGATCACTTCTTTTACCTTACATTCGATATTGACCGGACTCTCCGCGATACCCGGTGTGGCAACTGTAAGTCCCGGACAGCTATGAAGTCCTGTTGCCTTGAATTTGTCAATATCACGTCCACTCTTTACGCCACAATAATCAGTCGCAAATGTCAGCTTCTCAGTCACCAGATTGATCACAAATTCTCCACTAGCTTTTATAATATCATAAGAATAGCGTTCCGGTCTAACAGATATTGAAACCATCGCCGGAGAACTGCAAACTGTCCCCGCCCATGCGATCGTAATAATATTCGGTTGTCCGCCTTCTCGCTTACATGTTACCATAACTGCCGGTACCGGGTACAGCATATTCCCCGGTTTCCATAATTGTCTTCCCATCTATAACCTCCTGGTGTTCGACTTTTATTTTCTCAATTCTTATATTTTATACTATTTTCATGGCTTCTGTATACTATCTGGTTGAAAATTTCTGATTAATTCTTCTTTCCGGCTCCGGCTCATCTGCTTGATGTGCCACTCTCTACTCATTGCTTCCTCCGGCGTCTCTGATTCCTCATAATAAACAAGGACAACAGGGCGCCGGCTTCTGGTATACTTGGCGCCCCCTCGTCCTTCATTATGTGCTTTCATCCGCTTTTCCAGATTATTCGTCCATCCGGTGTAATACGTTCCGTCCTTACACCGGACTATGTAAGTATAGTTGTGTTTTTCTTCTGTCGTACTCATTGTGTTCTTACCCACATGTTTTCTTTTTTATCCAAAGCCGTTATCGACTTTCTATGTATCCGGGTATGCCGCCGGAGCTTCTCCGGCAGCTTCCCCCTGAACTCATTTTTGAATCCATTATAATAAAGCAGACAGATCCCGGTACTTCATCAGTAAATCTCGCATCTTCATGCGCTCTCATATCCGGCTATGCTTCACATTCCGGCATCTTCCTCTCATTATTCCGTCTGCGCGTTTACTATAATTATACTCATAAACTGTCATTTTGCTACTATAAATATGAAAAACTACTATTATATTCTACATAAAAATAGTCAGCCTGTCCGTACGCAAATGTTTAAGACAAAAATGGAAAATAACATTACTGTTATGTAGCAAGCCTGTTTCAACGCCGGTTCTTAGTGAGTCGCCACAGGCGAGGAGCTTAGCACCGCTGCGTTGAAATAGAGTGCAAACGACTTGCGGAATAATATGTAATGTATTTTCCATTTTGATTCAAAAACTTACCGGCAGGTCGACTATTTACGCACGCTTCTTTGCTGCTTTTTCTTCTGCGAGTACTTTCTGGAATTCCTGCATATCCGTTGCGATCTCTTTGCTTAACAGAAGCAGGCAGATCAGGTTCGGAATCGCCATCAGTGCATTTGCAATATCCGAGAAGTTCCATGCCAGATCCAGTGAAGTCGTCGCACCGATGTATACTACAAGGGAGAATACGATACGATAGATCATGTTGTATTTGTGGGAATGGAACAGGTATTCAAAGGCTTTCTCTCCATGATACTCCCAGCCAAGGATTGTCGAGAATGCAAATAATGCAATACCGATCGTTACCAGCCATGCTCCCGCCTTACCCAGAACTGTCTCAAATGCTTTGATCGTCAGTGCCGATCCTGTATAGGCTTCTTCATAATAATATGTACCATCTTCATCAAAAATATAAGCATTGCAGCCAGAGGTCCATGCACCTGTGATCGCACCATTCTCATAAACTGCTTCCAGACTGTCCGGCTGATGCTGAAGCTTTGCAAATGCTTCACTATCGGAAGCGTCTGCATATGGTGTCAGAACGATATCCTCTGCTCCCCCGGACAAAGTCATTGTTCCATCTTGGTATGTAACGGTATATTCTGTCGTCACCATCTTGCCTTTTTCTTCATGTGTCAGAGCCAGTGTATCTTCGGCCTCAGAGGTGATCGCATATGAACCTTCCGTCGTTGTCGATGTCTTGCCGATCACACCGGAGCTTGCGATTACCAGACCAGTGATCGTACATACAACGATCGTATCCCAGAATGTTCCTGTCATGTTGATATATCCCTGACGAACCGGGTTATCTGTTGTAGCTGCTGCTGCGGTGATCGCTGCCGATCCCATACCTGCTTCATTTGAGAAACAACCACGGGCAACACCGAACCGCATTGCATTTGTCATAGATGCAACTACGGTACCAAGCACACCGCCGGATACGGATTTCATGGAAAATGCCATTGTGAAGATCTCATGCAGACCTTCCGGCACATTCGATATATTTCCGATAATTACTATAAGTCCTGCAAGTACATAGAAGATTGCCATAAACGGAACAACGATCGCGGAAATCTTTGATATGGATTTGATACCGCCGATAATGATCATTAAGGCAAGGATCGTAAGGATTACACCGATAATGATCGGATTGATGTGAAAGGTCTCATTCATGGAGGATGCAATCGAGTTCGCCTGTGTCATATTTCCGATACCAAAGGATGCAACAACCGCAAAGAATGCAAACAACCAACCGAGCACACTTCCGAATCTTTTGTGTTTCAATGCTTTCTTCATCGTATACATCGGGCCGCCGGAGATCTCTCCTTTGGCATTTACCTCACGGTATTTGATTGCCAGCATACATTCTGAGAATTTCGATGTGATTCCGAACAACGCCGAGATCCACATCCAGACCAGAGCACCCGGACCACCGGATACCATTGCTGTCGCCACACCTACGATATTTCCGGTTCCGATCGTTGCGGCAAGCGCTGTCGTCAGTGCCGAGAATGGGGATACATCACCGGTTCCTCTGTTCTTTGTTCTTGCTTCTTTACTAAGTGTGCTCTTGATCGCATATCCGAGATTCCTCCACGGCAGGAATCGCGTCCGTATCGTCAGAAAGATACCGGTTCCTACGAGAAGCACCAGCATCACCGGTCCCCACACAAACGAATCAACTGCACTTACAATCTGATTGAGTTTTTCCATACCCATCGCCTCCATATTCATTCATAGTCAATTACACAACAAGGAATAGGACTGATATTTATTTGAATACTTTGACTTACCAAAACAGGGACATTTGAATCCGCCGGTACTTGATGGCGCATAAGCGACATCTTAGTACCGCTGCAGGATGAAACGAGCGGAAGCGTTCCCTGGTTGGTAATGTCAGAAGCATTCAAATATAGTGTCAAACAATAAATGTCATGTAATTGACAACTTCATTAACGAGAAAAAGGTGCAGGGAAGTTGCTATCTCTAGTACTTCCTTGCACCTTTTAATATGTTATCTATAATACAGACGCTTTCCGAAAAAAGCAAGTATAAATTTGCTTTTTTTGGCATCGGTCAACGCCCTGTATTACTTATGCGTTTTTCTTTACACCAAGTGTTACCTTCTCGCCGTTGATGTTCCATTCCTTGGAATAGCCATCTACACTTCCGGTTACCAGTGCATCTGCCATAACGTCTGACTTGATGCTGTCAGCATTTGCATTCATAAGTCCGGTTGCCTTGTCGCTTCCCTCTGCATAGACTGTGATCTTGTCCATTACTTCGAAGCCGGCTTCCTTTCTCATGGTCTGGATCTTGGATACGATCTCTCTGACAAATCCTTCCTCTAAGAGTTCTTCTGTCAGATTTGTGTCGATAACAACTGTTACCGCACCGTCTGCCTCTGTAACGTAGCCTTCAGTTTGTGCGATATCGATCAGCAGATCTTCCTCTGCCAGAGATACCTCTGTGCCGTTTACGTCAAATGTCAGAGCACCCTTTTCCTTCAGCTCTGCCATAGCTGCATTTCCGTCAACGGATGACAGATATGCCTTGATTCCGCCTAACTGCTTGCCGTACTTTGGTCCTACGGTACGAAGCTGCGGCTTGAATGTGTAAGAACTGAAGCTTGCGATATCCTCTGTAAATACTACGTTCTTGATGTTCAGCTCGTCTTTGACGATCGCTGTCTCATCCTCTGTCAGCTCTTTTGCTGCCTTTACATACATGGTTCCGATCGGCTGTCTGTTCTTGATATTTGCAGTATTTCTGGCTGCACGTCCAAGAACAACGATCTTTAAGATCTCATCCATAGCTGCCTCAAGGTCTGTGTCGATCATCTTCTCCTCTACCTTCGGGAACTCGCACAGATGAACAGATAATGGAGCATCCTTATCAATGCTTCTTACCAGATTCTGGTAAATATCCTCTGCCATAAACGGAATCAGCGGAGCTGCTGTCATGGAGATTGTAACAAGGGCTGTATACAGTGTCATGTAGGCATTTACCTTATCCTGCTCCATACCCTTTGCCCAGTATCTCTCACGTCCACGACGAACATACCAGTTGGAAAGGTCATCTACGAACTCTTCTAATACTCTGGTTGTCTCAGGGATCTTGTATGCTGCAAGGTTCTCATCAACAGCCTTTACGGTTGAGTTCAGCTTTGATAATAACCATTTATCCATCAGTGACAGCTTCTCGTAATCCAGCTCATGCTCAAGTGGATTGAAGTTGTCGATATTTGCATATAATACATAGAATGCGTAAGTGTTCCATAAGGTTCCGAGAAACTTTCTCTGGCACTCGATAACCGCATCTTCATGGAAACGGTTTGGAAGCCATGGAGCGGAGTTGCTGTAGAAATACCACCGGATCGCATCTGCACCATATTTGTTCAATGCATCCATCGGATCTACGGCATTTCCCTTGGACTTACTCATCTTCTGTCCATCCTTATCCTGTACATGTCCGAGGACAATTACATTCTTGAACGGAGCCTTGTCAAATAACAGGGTTGAGATCGCCATCAGAGAATAGAACCATCCTCTTGTCTGGTCAACTGCCTCGCTGATGAAGTCAGCAGGGAAATGCTTCTCGAAGATGTCTGCATTCTCAAACGGATAATGCCACTGTGCAAATGGCATGGAACCTGAATCGAACCAGCAGTCGATAACTTCAGATACTCTGTGCATCTGCTTACCGCACTCCGGACATTTGATCGTTACAGCGTCGATGAACGGACGGTGCAGCTCGATCTCATCCGGGCAGTTGTCGCTCATGCTCTTTAATTCTTCGATCGAACCGATCGCATGACGGCATCCGCATTCACATTCCCAGATATTTAACGGAGTTCCCCAATAACGGTTACGGGAAAGTCCCCAATCCTGTACATTCTTTAACCAGTCACCGAAACGTCCCTTACCAATGCTCTCAGGGATCCAGTTTACGGTGTCGTTATTCTTAACCAGCTTATCTCTGACTGCTGTCATCTTGATAAACCAGGTATCTCTTGCGTAGTAGATCAGCGGAGTATCACATCTCCAGCAGTGTGGATATTCATGCTCGAACTTTGGTGCGTCGAACAGAAGTCCCTCTTTGTCAAGGTCAACCAATACCTTTGGATCTGCATCCTTTACGAAGATTCCCGCATAAGGGGTTTCCTCTGTCAGATCACCCTTGCCATCTACGAACTGTACAAATGGAAGATCGTACTTTCTTCCTACATTTGCGTCGTCCTCACCAAATGCAGGTGCGATATGAACGATACCTGTACCATCTGTCATAGTTACATAAGAATCACATGTGATGTAGTGACCCTTCTTATGCTGCTTCTCGCATACAGGCTTTACGCACTCATATAATGGTTCGTACTCTTTGTATTCCAGATCTTTTCCTTTGTATGTCTCCAGAACTTCATATGCAGGTACAGCAGGTGTATCGTCTGTAGCCTTCTTTGCAAGGGAACCGAGTACCTTGTCTGCCAGTGCTTCTGCCAGATAATAGGTATATCCGTCCGCTGCCTTTACTTTGACATAAGTCTCATCCGGATTTACACAGAGGGCTACGTTTGATGGAAGTGTCCAAGGTGTAGTTGTCCATGCAAGGAAATATGCATCTTCGCCGATAACCTTGAATCTTACAACTGCGGAACGTTCCTTTACAGTCTTATAACCCTGTGCTACTTCGTGGCTTGACAGTGGAGTTCCGCAACGTGGACAATATGGCACGATCTTGAAGCCTTTGTATAAAAGTCCCTGATCCCAGATCTTCTTCAGTGCCCACCACTCGGACTCGATGAAATCATTGTGGTATGTTACATATGGATCATCCATATCTGCCCAGAATCCTACCTTGCCGGAGAATTCTTCCCACATACCTTTGTATTTCCATAC
>ERZ1031347.925-NODE-925-length-12392-cov-6.276080_pt1 | contig 12392 bp, 9 predicted proteins | sample MGYA00517106_ERZ1031347 | MGnify/ENA primary metagenome ERZ1031347 (study PRJEB33719, sample SAMN04261392) | wastewater metagenome | biome: periurban shantytown; feature: human; material: feces | host: Homo sapiens | place: Peru: Lima | collected 2012-07-19 ...
CGATGCCGGTGATGAAGTATCCTCAATGAAGTCCTGAGCTTGAATGCTCAGGAATTGTTGAGCGTCATAGGCGCTGATGCCCAATTCCTTCATCTCCTCAATGAAGTCCTGAGCTTGAATGCTCAGGAATGCCGCGACCCCGCCGCGCCGGTGCTTCGCTATTCTCCTCAATGAAGTCCTGAGCTTGAATGCTCAGGAATGTCTCCATCGTGCGCAGGCGTGCGGCGCATTGGTCGATCCTCAATGAAGTCCTGAGCTTGAATGCTCAGGAATCGTCTGTGCTTGGTGGCTTGGGCGTGATGAGTGTGGTTCCTCAATGAAGTCCTGAGCTTGAATGCTCAGGAATTCTGACGGCTGCGATTGCGTGGCGCGTACTTCTCGCGTCCTCAATGAAGTCCTGAGCTTGAATGCTCAGGAATGTGAGCCTGTCCCCGCACAACGAGAGGGCCATGCATCCTCAATGAAGTCCTGAGCTTGAATGCTCAGGAATTTGCCGAGATCATTGATCGCATCAGCGGAATCCTCCTCAATGAAGTCCTGAGCTTGAATGCTCAGGAATAGGGCGCGCCGTCCTTGTGCAGCTTCCACTCGACCGTTCCTCAATGAAGTCCTGAGCTTGAATGCTCAGGAATCGGAATTGGCGGCTGGAGCGGAAGACTGGGCGCCCTGTCCTCAATGAAGTCCTGAGCTTGAATGCTCAGGAATTCCTCCACGAGCCTGCGCCCGGCCTGTGGGTCGATTCCTCAATGAAGTCCTGAGCTTGAATGCTCAGGAATCAGGCATCACGTCCAATGACGGGTCTGGCGAGGTGAGTCCTCAATGAAGTCCTGAGCTTGAATGCTCAGGAATGAGGGTGGATTGCCGCAGCGTTTTAGATTCCGTTTTTTCCTCAATGAAGTCCTGAGCTTGAATGCTCAGGAATATGCGCACACTAGACCGCGTAATCCATCAACTAAAATCCTCAATGAAGTCCTGAGCTTGAATGCTCAGGAATGGGATCTCGCCCTCGTTCAGAAGCTCCAGTCTTGTCGTCCTCAATGAAGTCCTGAGCTTGAATGCTCAGGAATCTAATTGCTGGTTCGCGCTTGACACGTTATTGTCTCCTCAATGAAGTCCTGAGCTTGAATGCTCAGGAATTGTCCTTTTGTGGCGCGGACGATGCGTTTGCTTTCCTCCTCAATGAAGTCCTGAGCTTGAATGCTCAGGAATTCTAGTCCTTTCGTCGGTGTAATAAAAATTGTGCAATCCTCAATGAAGTCCTGAGCTTGAATGCTCAGGAATCTCCTTCATGTCGGCGCCGGCCTTGCGCATGGTCTTCCTCAATGAAGTCCTGAGCTTGAATGCTCAGGAATGACGTATCCACGTGTCGAGGTGAGACGGTTCAGCCCTCCTCAATGAAGTCCTGAGCTTGAATGCTCAGGAATTTTGCAACGTACCATGGGACATGGGGTACAGGGATTCCTCAATGAAGTCCTGAGCTTGAATGCTCAGGAATTGCTGGCGATGGCGAAGAGGATGCGGCGGAGCGTTCCTCAATGAAGTCCTGAGCTTGAATGCTCAGGAATCTCGCCTCGCAGGTTCTCCGCAACTAGTCGAGGATCTCCTCAATGAAGTCCTGAGCTTGAATGCTCAGGAATTTCTGCACGATGTCGCCACCGGCGGAGATCTCCCATCCTCAATGAAGTCCTGAGCTTGAATGCTCAGGAATTCGCTCAAACCATTGCCAGGCGCCCACGCCGGATCCACTCCTCAATGAAGTCCTGAGCTTGAATGCTCAGGAATAACTCAAATTCGAGAGAAGGATTGATAAATGGCTACCTCCTCAATGAAGTCCTGAGCTTGAATGCTCAGGAATCGCCGAAGTGCTCAAGGTCACCGCTCAGGCCACCTTCCTCAATGAAGTCCTGAGCTTGAATGCTCAGGAATTTCGCAGATTCTCACATCCTGCTATAACGCGGCTGAATCCTCAATGAAGTCCTGAGCTTGAATGCTCAGGAATTTGGACGGTTATTGTCTTTCGGAATACGTCGTGAAACTCCTCAATGAAGTCCTGAGCTTGAATGCTCAGGAATCTGCATAACGCGCGTAAAATCGTCGGCGGTGTCAAATCCTCAATGAAGTCCTGAGCTTGAATGCTCAGGAATAACGCCGGGCTTGCTATGCGGAAACGCGATCGTAGCTCCTCAATGAAGTCCTGAGCTTGAATGCTCAGGAATCGACGATTTCGGCTACGCCAGTGCATACAAACAATCCTCAATGAAGTCCTGAGCTTGAATGCTCAGGAATAATCAGCGTATCTGACTCGTCACGGAATTTGTTGCTCCTCAATGAAGTCCTGAGCTTGAATGCTCAGGAATATCAACAATGCTTACGCGCAAGCTCAACTCGGTACGCATCCTCAATGAAGTCCTGAGCTTGAATGCTCAGGAATGATCTACGCGACGGATACAACGCGGCAATGCGCACATCCTCAATGAAGTCCTGAGCTTGAATGCTCAGGAATAGTCATAGTCTAAGGCCTTGCAATGACACATATTCTAAAGGCTTTTGCGAGCGACTCTTTCATTCCTACCGCAATACAAGAAGCAATATAAGTTCGCTGGCTCCAAAACAGCTGTTTTTCAAGTGCGAGCGCTCACCGTGTGTCGCAGCAATGATGCATCTCTCGCACTTGAAAAACAGCAAAACACTCTTTACTTATCAAACAACATCGCCATTAGGCTAAAACTTCAAATCACTGTCGGTATCTCTAAATCGACGTATCCACGGCGCCCCAAGAAATCCAAGCCCTCTTCCGTTTGAGAAATGGTTCCAAGAGAACAGAACACAACAGAATCGATTGAGTCATCTATTTCCCTCTCTATCTGCATACGGACATCCAACATCATCGAAGGACGTACCCGCAGTAAGAAGACGCTATATTGCAATCGCTCTCCATAGTGTTGAAGAATTTTCGCAACATGTGAGCGGCAGCAATCATCGCTGATATCATATGCCACCAGATAGCCACGTTTCTGATTCGTCATGCCCCACTCCTTAACGAATTCTGATTCCGCGATATTCAGTTTGCGTCCCATCAAGATATCCCAAAATCATTCTGGCCTGAATTTCGATAGTCCTTCGCCAAGAAGCTTTGTATTTGAATACCGGATGGATGATTTCCGTAGCCATTCTTCGTTCGTATGCTTTGATCACCGTTTTCCGAGTCTCATCTGTCATACGCACGGAGCCAAGCGCATCCGAGAATCCAGATGCATTGATTTCACCGTTATTAATCACTGTTTGCACTACCGAATCTGCAATCGGAGCCCTGAATTCCTCCATCAAATCCAGAGCCAATGCCGGTTTATTCCGTTTGCTGCTATGCAAGAAACCAGCATGCGGATCAAGACCGCAGGAAATCAAAGCTCGCACACAATCCGACAACAATAATGTGTATGTAAAATCAAGCAGTGCATTCAACGCGTCTGGAGCGGGTCTACGCATACGGGCAATCCAAGGCCACTCAGCTTGACGATCAGTTTTAATAAGATGCTCGAATTGAGAGAAATACAACGCTGCAGACTCTCCTTCGAGACCAAGTATGTCCTGCCAACGGTTCGCATTTCCAACCTGTTTCTCAATATGTCGCAGTTGCGGCAATACTGGATTGTCCGATTCTGACCGTCGCAGCAAAACAGATTGATTGTGTATTTTTGCGACGATAAATTCACGTGCAAGACCAAGCCGTCCTTCATGGGAAGCTACGTGCTGGTCAACACGTTGCTCCCCGTTTGGTCCATAAGAGGGAATGGACCATCCGTACATTCGTCCTGTTCCACTGCACCAAACTATGGGAATATCACGCCACATCAACTCACGGATTAGCCCACTTGACAAATCGGTATTGCCGTAAATCTGCAAACCTTGCATGGTATCAATTGGAATAGAAGCAAGTTCTTCGCCATTTTTCTGAACAATCATTCTTCCGGATCTTGTAAAGGCTTTTGCTCCAGGAGTAGCAAGATGCGTTACTTGATTATCTGGAGACGAAACCATCACTCGATGCGCGACAGCACATAACTTGCGTTCTTCCGGCAGACAAATCCCTACATGTGAGCATCGCATACAACGAGCGCTGTCCTCTAATGGCTCAGGAGCTTGTTCCGAATTAATTAACGTTCGAGTTTCTTCCACCGCTTTATGCGCGTTTTCATAATCTTCTTCGTCAAGGTCAACTTCAACCCGCCGATGGTGCGTGGTGAAAAATATTTCAGTACCAGCTACATGAAAACCCATATTTTCAAGACATGCAGCCTGTAAAGCAAGCTGTGTACGCATTGCGGGCGTAACTATCATCGCCCGCTTCACAGGCGTCGCTTTATATTCACGAATAACGATTCCGCTATCCGTCATTTTTGCAGCATCCAGCTTGCCGCTGACGCCCCATTCCTCATGCCTGATATTCACGGCTTGATACGAATCCGCATCAGGAGCGCCATCAGTACGGTCAACCTTGCGATGATCATATGTTCCTCGCATGATTTGATCCGAATCGACTTTTTCTCCTACCGCTTCCAACCACGCTCTGCGCGGGCAGAACATGTAATTGGCAACCAAGCTAATCGGAATAGGGTCGTCATCCATAGCTTTCTCCTTGTTATTCCATTTGTTTTACTGGGATGATTTCACCAGGCTCCAGCCATCGTTCCGGAGCACTTTTGTTATCAGACATGAACTGATTGAAAAGGCAACAGGCAGGAACACCTTTTTCTTCAAGCCAGTCAGATGCCGCACTCATTACTTGGTCTCCCCTGAAACGAGCCTGCTGAATACCGAATTGCGCAAGCGCTTCGCTACGTATAACGGAACGGTATTTCGCAGTTGTCCAGTATTGATCGAACAACGGAAGAATCGCGAAACGAATTGGGCCTTTAATCTGGAACATTGCCGCGCTACTGTCACGAGACATTTCGCTTCCAATAGTCGTAACACGCGTCGGAAAGGCGGAAACGCCAATCAATGCGCACCATGCACGCGCATTGTCGGTTTTCGATGGAGCGTGAAGGCCCGTGGCAGCACGGCTAAATGCTTTATTGCCACCAACCTCATCCTCAATTGTCGTACCAAGCAATCCATCCCGAACTTTTTCGATGGTTCGTGCTGCAACCTTTTGGGCCAAAGGAAACAAACGACCTCCGATGAATTCTTGCCCTTTGTTTCGCGTCACCATTTCCCAACGAGAAGCCCCGAAATCAGAACGTAAACTATGATTAGTTTGCTCACCTGACCAGTATGAAGGCTGCCCCAGTGCGCCGAAGTAACGGTAATCGCCGAATGTTTCCATGGCGTCAACCGCAGCTTCTCGATTTCTTTGAAGTTTTTCCCAGCCATAAGGAACACCCAAATTGCTTAGCCTCGGTGACATTGTGGCATGGAACGCCCCACTTGGCTTGTCGGATTCATTTGAAACCGTATAGTCGTCTTGAGAAGTCAACGGCAAAGATTGAGACCACCGCTTAGCATGTTCACTCACAACCTTCGATATTTGATCGATATCCAAATCATCATTCGTCTTTATCTCAAAAGCCTGCAAATCATCCAGCCATCGAAATAGGCAAACACGATCAGGATTAGCATCTTCAAGAATGGATGCAAGACCGACCATAAGCAAATGCGAGAATGCGTCGGTCGCATCCGCAGAAATGACAACACTCATCACAGCCCCTCCTTCGAACATGTAATATCCGCAGCGCGAAGCAAAGCTTCAAGGTAAGAAACTCCCCAGAAACCATACCTTTGATTGGTATGGTCGATGAGGGTCTCCCACTCACCGGTTTCGAACAATCGGTCGGAAAGCACATTCAATTCCGGATTCATTTCGCGGGAAGAACCACCCTCCACAGGAAGCAGATATTCAGTCCCATACTGGAAAGATGCACGTCCGTGGCCATGTGATGTGCCTATGAGTCGTGCGACAAGCTGCTTGTCGGTTTCTTCCATATCTCGCAACCGTTCATTCGTTTTGCTGGCTTGAAGGAATTCCGCAACGGAACGTTGCTCATGACGCCAACCATGCAGTCGATATTCGTTACGAAGTCCCCGCTCTTTGGCATGCGAAATAAAGTACCGACTCTTTGCCCAAAGTTCCGTTTCCTGCACCTCGCGATCATTACGAAGCAGTCTCTGGAAACGCCTGTCTTTCTTGCCCTCATCATGATATTCACCGGCAATACGCAAATCATTGGTCAAAGTATCATCAAGCCCGACAGCTTTACCAAGCGCTTGTGCACGCCAAGCTACATGATCTTGATGACCTTCTTTCCTGCGAAGATTGGAATCATTCGATATTCCTCCTAGAAAAAGAGTCTTTTTCCTAGAGACTATGATTTCCTGGTCAGATTCAGAATCTGGCGCATTTTCAGAAGCACTGCTTACGATCCATCTGACTTCACGGATAATCTCATTGCCATCAACATCAAAACAAGAATGTTCTCGTTCAAAACAAAGCAAGGAGCACTCCACCGAACTTGTCGACTCCGCTGCCACAGCTGCACGAATCAGTCTTAACGACTCTTGCATGTCGTTTTGCACTTTGTCAGAAAGGACTTCAGCATTGTGCTCGCCAGAGATTTCTTCAATATTTTGAATATGCTGAAATGCTTCAATCTCTTTCGGCTTAAGCGAAATGTCATTGATGACCATGATAGAGGAGCCGCATTTGTTAAAAACATCCTCTACCGTAGAAGAACCTTCTGGATCAAAAATCGCAACATTCTCAGTGAATGTAGAGAAAACTCTTTCAAAATCATCAAGGATAAGTATGTCGCCAGATTTGATCACAGCATGCTCGGCATCTTGCACATGCATGCATATCACACGATGACCTTCAGGTTCCGAGGCGCGATATCTGAATACTCTATGTGGAAAATCGATTTTATCTTTTCCACCATGCTCATTGTCAGCCTCGACCCGAGCACCTCTCCTTCGCGACTTATTGTCTTCCTTCTCCAAACATTTAAAGAACTCTTGAAGTCCACGCCATTTTCTAACGGGGAATAACTCGTCATTCTCAGGCTGCGCCATTTCCAGAATTCGAATAGCCGACATGTCATTCCATGGCAAATTTCTCACCACGATATTAATGTCAGGACCACTGGAATTAAGATCATCCCGTAACCATAGATTGAGGTCCGCACGTCCCTGTTGAAGATCAACCCCACACAGGTTGGCACATAAATTCTCATCTGTGACAGATAGATTCTCAACATCCCATGGTTCCAAACGCTGGATTAAAAGTCTGTCGGGACCTTCCCGAGGTACCATGGTTTTTCCTACGGACCATGCGCTGATGCTCGGCTTTCCAGTTTCTGCATCTTCCAAGGAATTTAGCCAAGTCTGCGCCTTTATAATATCTTCAGGCTTGTAAGGAACAGTCTCGTCAGATTGCTTCTTTTCAGAAAGCTTCTGCAAATCAACGCCAAATATGTAGATAAGGCCTTCAGATCTCAAGCCACGACGATTCACACGGCCGGCACGTTGAACCAACGCAGATCCAGGAGCAATCTCAGTCACCATATTTGCAAAATCGATATCAACACCGACTTCCAAAGTCTGTGTGCCGATAATGCAGCAAGGAGCCTCATCTGGTTTTAGCTCAGAAAGAGAATGCAGCTTATCGGCCACTTTTCTTTTGTCGTATGCACGCATTGGACCGATATAAACGTCAATAGGCTTTTTGATGCCATTCTTTTTGCATAGTTTTTCGAGTTTGTCAGCAACGAGGTTGGCTTTTTTAACTGTGTTGAGAATGCATCCAAGAACATGGGGACCTGAATCGCTGTATTCATCAGCCTCGATATTGGAGTGAATCAGAGAAAGGCACTGCTCAACAATTGCATCTATCTCATCTTTCGACTTCTCAAAATCACAAGTTACAACAACTGGTTTTGACTGGTTAAGACGCTTTTCGAGCATAACGTCAGTTGTGAAATCAGATTCAAGGACAGAAATCGCATTATCAGTATCTTCAGAAACTGGGGTTGCAGTCGTTTCCACAACTTGTAAAGGAGATACTTGTCGAGCAATCGGAGCATCAGCCATGTTTTCGATACGTGCCACTTGCTGTGCGGTTTTTAATAATTGCTGGCTCAGATGAGCTTCATCAACAATCAACACTGTGTCGTATGCAAGCAATCCAGCTTCCATAGAACGCATGGTACGACTAGTGCCGTAGCCACGAAACAGCAAGCGGCTTCCGAACATGTCAGGAGTAGCACAAATCACAGCACAGGTCTGCGGATAATAGCGCCACTCTCGGTCCGGACTGATACTGCCTCGCAATTCAACAGCAATCATCCGCGGAATCGCAGAATCGCTTTTAGTTCCATCATTAATAGCTGCACGAAGTTTTAAACCGTCTCGATATACGTCAAGCCTGTCATTGGCGACATGCTCAATCTGCATTTTGTCCTGTAACGCACAAGCTTCATCAAATTGATCATCAACCAATGAACGACGATTTACCGTAAGCGCCAAACGACGAGGAATGTTTCGCAATGGTAAATCGAAGAGACCGTTTCCTTCCACGAGAGAAAGGCCTGCCATAGCATTAAGGAACACATGGATATCTATCACACTGGTTTTCCCAGAAGCGGTTGGAGCGCCAATACTTCGAGGCCAATGCCCATGCTCTGCAACATACAGCATCAATCTAATCTGCCATTGATAAGGTGTACGAACAGGCAAATTCGATTCCTGACTTGAATGAACCGCAGCGATGAATTCTTTGAACTTAGCAGTCAGGTATTGCCGCTGCTCCAGACTCATTTCAGCCATGTTGGAATCCCCTTTTCGAAATCATCATCCGATTGACACACGCTTACGGCAAAATCCGCCGGTACAAGAAAACCTCCACCCAAATGGCGACTCTGACCGATTGCCATAGCCGCACAATCCAGAGACTCACCGGCATCAGAAATCGCAATCAATGCATTCATACCATGCAAAATGTTGGAACCGTTCGCACGATGCACATAATCCGTCATGTTGGCACGATGAACGGTACGATAATTGTAAATACGGAAATGCGAGGTCTTCGCGCTCACCGCATCAACAATGTTCCAATAGCGTTCCTCTCGACTTCCTTCCGACGATTGCGGATATTGCGAACGCCAAACATGTCCAATCGACAAACAAAGAGCCTCATAAACTCCCCATTTGCGATGCAACTTTATGTCAGGAATAGGGCGCGTCTCAGCGATGGCCATCGGTCTGACCGCCCAATATCGACACATTCCCGGCGCTACTGGCTTCCAGAAATGCTCGGCATCAACCGTTGTGACTTTCCCGATACGCAAAGTCGACTTTTCCGGAGCATAGTACAACGATTTGCCTTCAGCTCCGGCACAGACATCGCGCAACTTGCCAATGTCGCCTTTAGACATATCTGAAGGAATCAAAATAAGAAAACCAGGATTCAACTTCACAACATCGTCTCGGATTTGTTGACTATACCGCTGCTTGAAATCGGCATCAATAATCTGAATGGACACGTTATTGGCCGGTCTTGCTATGCCTGGAGCATATTTACCCACCAAAGCCGGCGATGGATCAATTCCCCACTCCTTTACTAGAAAACGATGCAGTGCCACAGCCCAATTGACAAATTCGGATTCCTGAGGTTTCCATTCAGATGAATTTTTAATGTCACCATTGCATGCAATTGCATTGATTTCCAAATATAAAGCCATCACCCAAGGAGCTTTAAGCACTTCCCTCTGCTTCCGAGCAGCCGAAGAAAGATACCTAGCTTTGCCTTCCGTTTGAGCAAGTGGATACTCATTAAGGAAATTCTGCTCGTCCTCTTTGTCGCTAACAGTAAGGTTTTTCTTACCCTTCGGTTTGGGATTCGCTGCCACAAAAGCCTGCTTCAAATCATCAAGACGCCCCTTTTTAGGGTAAGCAACAGGCTTTCCCCTCTTTCGAATATTCGTTAATGCCGAATCGGGGGAAAGTGTCCATAACTGTTCATCGACGCCAGAAGGAAGAACATAATCCTCATAAGTATTCAGCTCCACCGGAGAACAAGCTTCGCCTAGATAAGGAACTTCATTGCAAAGCCAGCTCAACACCATTCTCGCTGTAGATGAGGGGCATTCATGCCATATCCAAGTCAGCAATCTTCCAGATTCAGGATGCTGCTCATATGCAGTGGCTATGTGGGCTGTAGTAGATGAAACTTTATCTTTCGGTTTTTTTCTATTCTGGACATTGCCTTTATTTCTATAGGCAACAGCCCTGCTATCAGCTTTAACAGCGTGTGGGAGCAGCATTCCCTGAGGTGGATTATCCTCAAGCCAGTTCAAAGCCTCTCGAATCTGATCGTCCGTCAGATTACGATTGGCATCAACCTGTTCAAAACCGAAAGTCAAGTATGCCACCGAAACAAGCGCAGAATACAAGCGGCAAAGTGAAGGAAACTCTTCCGGTCTGCCACCAGAATCACTGCCCTGATAAAAACCAAGCGGAAAATAAGCCGATATCGCGAAAGCCATATCAGTTTCCCTTTTCATCATCTTCAGCAGAAGCATTGGCAAGCACCGCAAGATTACCTTCCACAAGGAATTCCTGCCCCTCCCAAGTGATTCCCGCCTTTTCATGAGCCTGCGCGTAAGCCTCTTCCAAAAGTTTTTCAGCCATTCCAGCAGTAAGAGGTTCCAATTCCTCCTTCTCGCCATAGCGCTTGTTCAACATGACAGCCGGCTTGCCGGTCTCCGCAAGGAAGCAATTCGCACGGATGAAAGGATTCTCATCATAACCGGCAATATCACGCAGAAGTACAGCGAGAATTAATGCACGAATCGCAGCATCCCCTTCAACACCCTTGCCGAAATGGAATGTACGCACGGTAGCGAAGCTCAGCACACGGGTGGAGATGACTTTCCGGACAGAAACACCGTCTAGAACGTCTTTTTTAGCACTTGGTGGAATGGCACCCAAACCGATGGTCGAACCCTTGCCCGATTTCTTGAAACTCGTTTTAGTCTTGTCGCTTAGGTCAATACTGTCACCAACGATCTTCTGACGGTCAGCTTCGGTAGATACAATCACGCTCGCCCCAACTGGATCAATGCGTCCGCCCGCACGATGGATTACAGGGTCTTCTTCTTGTTCGGCCAGAATGGCATATGTTTCGCCAACCATAACAGAAGGAATCCTCAGCTGATTCTTACTGCGAGTGGAGTCCCATCCACCGAAAATGACCGTCTCCGGAGAAAGTTCGAAAATCGGCAGCAGATTATCCAAAGTCGAATTACGCGCCTTCACATATTCCTCCGCCTTGGAAGTAGATTCACCCTTATAACTTCCGACACGAATATGGCCATCGAAGCCACGATGTGGAAGCTGATTATCATAGACAACTTCCTTTCCGGCATCGGTATCATACTGAACCGCAATGCGAGGCATTTTTGAAAGAACGCCCTCACCATTCCGCATGGCTTCCGTTGTCGTTTCCTCAGCACGATTAGCAAAAGAACCCTTGGAATCAATCATCACCGTCTTCACCGGCTTTTCTTGATCTTCCTCATAGCGTTTTGCAAAAATATATGTCGCATTACCTCGGTCATCGACATACTTCGCAGGTGCGATCACACCATCCGGACCACTTGCAGGTTCCAGCTCCTGCCGCATCGTCAAACTGCCAGCTCCACCAACATGAGCAGCCGCATTCAAATCTTCAATAGTAAGCGCACGCATTCTAGCGTCCTTTCTTTCCCATACGAACAACCGTGTCCATATTGTTAAATATCAGTGTAGGGTGTGTTGGTGCACATGACGGATACGCCACGCGCACCAACACAGAAAAGAAGTCTTTTCCGCCAAGGGAAAAGAATTGCTTGAATCTAAATCCGAAGCAAATAAAAACAATTCCTCAATGAAGTCCTTATTCATGGGTGGAAAACACATCTATGCCCTTCACCCACACTAACGCCATGCATGTTCTATTTATTCACAAGAACAAGCACGACGATAGCAAGAATAAGCGTTATCGCATTACCCATATGCCTCCTTTCGTTTTATCCAATACAGAAGTTTCGTCAATACTAGGCTTAACGAAATTCCCGCACAACATGCACCCTACCACAATTCACAAATATTGCAAGTTCAGGAAATACCTTAAAATCCAAATCATATAAATACTATATAAGAAGTTATATGCTAACTACACTTATATGAGTGTAAAAGCAGCAAAATCGTACACAATATACAGAAAAGAAAAAAGCCGGGAACGGGAACGACGGCTGAAACCGACGAACCCGACTCCCGGCATCGCGACTGCTTCTCAAAGATGTGCGCTTGACTCACATGGATGGTACTGAGAACCATTCGCTTGCGATCTGCTTCCGCGC
>ERZ1031347.936-NODE-936-length-12331-cov-4.635386_pt1 | contig 12331 bp, 9 predicted proteins | sample MGYA00517106_ERZ1031347 | MGnify/ENA primary metagenome ERZ1031347 (study PRJEB33719, sample SAMN04261392) | wastewater metagenome | biome: periurban shantytown; feature: human; material: feces | host: Homo sapiens | place: Peru: Lima | collected 2012-07-19 ...
CAAAAAATATAGTAAAATAACAGTTGATGTGCGGCTAAAATCGATGCCGTGCATCAAAATGACTGTATTTTTCAAGGAGAAATGTAATGAAAAAGACACTATCTCTGCTTCTGGCCATAATGATGGTCATAGGCCTGTTTGCCGGCTGCACTACCAATGTGCCTGCCGAATCTCCCGCCAACAGCGAAGAACCTACTCCCACGGAAACTGTTCCCACCGAGCCTGTTCCTACCGACGCTGCACCCGAAGCTACTCCTGTTGCCGAAGAACCCAGCGCGTTCCCCATAACCGTTACCGATCAGATCGGCAATGAAGTGACCGTTGAGCATGTTGCAGAGCGTATAGTTTCCGGTTACTATATATCTTCTTCCACCTGCATAGCCCTCGGTCTGAAGGATAAACTGGTGGCTACTGAGGAAAAGACCGACAAACGCCCCATATATAAGCTTGCCGCGCCCGAACTCATCGGCACCATAGGCAACGTTGGTTCCGCCAAAGCGTTTGACCTTGAGGCCTGCATAGCTGCCGAGCCCGATCTGGTAATCCTTCCCAAGAAGGCGAAGGATTATGCTGCCACGCTCGCCGAAATGGGCATCCCCGCAATAGTTGTCAACCCCGAAAGCCATGAGCAGCTTGTGGGCATGGTAAATCTTATTGCCCAGCTTACCGGCGCTGAAGAGCAGGCCGCTGCGCTCATAGCCCGCTATGACGAAGTGCTTGCCAAGATAGCCGAGCTTACCGCTAACATCGCGGACGATGCAAAGCCCGTTGTATATATGTGCGGCCCCAGCTCCTATCTCACCACCGCTCCCAAGGATATGTATCAGGCGAGCGTTATAACCACCGCCGGCGGCAAGAATGCCGGTGATGAACTTGAAGGCGATTCATGGGTAGATATATCCTATGAGCAGCTTATTGCCATGAATCCCGATATTATAATCATCCCCACCAACAACATGGCCAACGGCCAGCCGGATTTCACCGCCGCCGATGTTATAGCTGATGAACAGCTTAAGGATATCACTGCCGTTAAGAACGGCGCCGTGTACAATATGCCTACCGGCTTTGAAGCATGGGATTCTCCGGTTCCCTCCGGCGTACTCGGCATGCTTTGGATGACTGCAAAGCTTCATCCCGAAGTATATAGCATGGATGAGTTTGCGGCTGATGCCACCGATTTCTATAAGACCTTCTACGGCTTTGATATGGACACTTCTTCCATATTTGCCGAAACCGCAGAGAAGGCTGCATAATTAAAAAGTGAACGGAAAATCTGCAAAAAAAGGCCTTGTGCCAGCATTATTTGCAGTAGTCACCGCGGCAATATTAGTTGCCGCGGTGGTTTCGATTTGCGTAGGCAAATACTCCATTACTGTTGATGACATACGGGCCATATTCGCCGGCAAAGAGGTGGACGATATGACCCGAAGGGTATTTTTAACGCTGCGCCTCTCTCGCACCATAATGGCAATAATTTCTGGCGTTGGCCTTGGCGTAGCCGGAAGCGTATACCAGATAATATTCAAAAACCCTCTTGCATCGCCCGATATAATCGGCATAGCCGGCGGTGCTAACCTTGGCGCAGCCATAGCGATTGTATCCGTTTCAACATCCGGCATGTTTGCAATAGCAAGCGGGGCTTTCTGGGGCGGGCTGGCCGCTGTAGTATGCGTTATGCTGCTCGTTAAAGCCACACGTTCGCGTTCAACAAGCACATATGTGCTTGCGGGCATAGTAATAAACGCCATATCCAAGGCCATAATAATGGCGCTCAAATACTTTGCCGACCCCGAAAACGAACTTGCTGCAATGGAATACTGGGAAATGGGCACGTTCGGAAACACAACGCTTTCAAAGCTTCTTTCCATACTGCCCATGTACCTTATCGGACTTATAGGCATATTGCTGCTAAGGCGGCAGATAGAGCTGATGTCCCTAAGCGACAACGAATGCCGTGCATTGGGCGTAAGGTTGAAGCCCGTGCGCGCGGCAGTACTGGCGTTATCAACCCTTATGGTAGGCTCCATAATAAGTGTTACCGGACTTATATCTTTTGCAGGGCTTATCGCGCCGCATACAGCGCGGCTTATGCTGCGCCGCAATAACTCTACAACGATTATTATGAGCGGCATGGTGGGCGCGTTTGTTGTGCTTACTGCGGACATACTAGCAAGGGTGCTTTACAGTGCCGAGCTGCCCATATCCATACTTACAACCGTTATAGGCGTGCCGATATTGGTTTATTTCCTTTGTACGCGCGGAAAGGAGACCGCATGAGCGAACTTTTCTCATTAAGGGATGTAAGAATAGCCTATGGCAAAACGGAGATTGTCCACGGCGTGGATATAGACATTGCTCCCGGCGAATTCTGCGCCCTGCTGGGGCTGAACGGCAGCGGTAAAACAACCATACTTCATGGCTGCTGCGGCTTTTTACCTATACAGGGCAGTTTTACCGTGGCCGATACGGACTGCCGCAGCCTTAACGAAAAGAAGCGCGCAAGGCTTGTGTCCTTCATTCCGCAGGTATGCAGCTTGCAGAGTGGACGTACTGCCCTCGAAGTGGTGCTGATGGGCTTCAACTCGCAGCTTGGCCTGCTGGAATCTCCGTCCGCCGAGCATAAACGCGCAGCGCTTGAGGCAATGCGGCGGCTAAACTGCGCCGAATTTGCCGAAAAGGATTTCGGTGCGCTCAGTCAAGGCCAGCGGCAGATAGTTATACTTGCGCGCTGCATTGTACAGGATTCGCCCGTAATGCTTATGGATGAGCCCGACAGTGCGCTTGACTTTCTGAACAGGCACATGGTTCTTTCCAAAATAAGCGAGCTTATAAAAGAAGAAAGCAAGGCGGGACTTATAACGCTGCACGACCCGAACTTTGCCATGGCATATTGCGACAGGCTGTTCATGCTAAAGCAAGGCAACATAGTAGGGGAGCTGGACATGCGCGCGGCAAACCGCGACGAGGTGCAGCAAAAGCTTTCGCTTATATACGGAAACATAGATATTGTTGAAAACAACGGTAGCTTCCTCATGGGTAGGGCCAAATAAGTGTAAGGAGAAACAAACGCATGAACGCAATAGATATAGTAAAAGAACAGGCTGCGGCATATGATGCGGGCAAAAGCTATGCCGTGGTGACAATAGTCCACAGCGATGGCTCGACACCAAGAAGCAGCGGCAAAATGATAGTTTATGCCGATGGTACAACGCGCGGAACCATAGGCGGCGGCGCGGTCGAGCTTATTGCCATTAAGGATGCAATAAAGTGCATTGAAAACGGCGCAAATGCCTATAAAGAATATGACCTCACTTCGCCTTCATCAAACACAGGAATGACCTGCGGTGGTGATATGAGCGTGCTGATAGAAGCATTCATTGCCAAGCCCCTGCTTGTTATGATAGGTGCGGGGCACGTTGGCGCGGCAGTAATGCATATTGCGGAATTTATAGGCTACGATACGCTGCTTATAGACGACAGGGCAGATGAGCTTATAGCCGATAAAATTGCCGCAGCAGGCCGCTTTGTGCGCGTAAAGGATTTTGAAGCCGAAATAAAAGCCATGGATATACCGGATGGTGCGTATTACGTTATCGCCACGCATGGTCACGCGCACGATGGCGCTGCGCTTGCCGGAACACTTAGTAAAAACGCCGCATATATCGGCATGATAGGCAGCAGCAAAAAGATAGCCGCGCTTTTCGCTAAGCTTACTGCACAGGGTGCAAGCGAAGAACAACTGAGCACAGTTTATACGCCAATAGGCCTTGATATAGGCGGCGAAACGCCGGAGGAGATAGCCGTTTCCATAATGGCGCAGATACAGCAGGTGCGCTACGGCGCTCCCGGCGGTCATCTGAATGGAAAGGATAAGTAAATCGTGGGCAAAACAATCGTCATCAACCTAAATACGAACAGCATAAGCGAGATGCCCACGCCTGCCGAACACTATGGACGCGGCCTTGCTATGAAGCTTGTACGGCAATATGCAAAGGATGGCTGTTCAAGGCTTGATGAAGGAAACGCGCTTGCGATAGTCTGCGGTCTTTTAACAGGCACTAACGCACCCTGCGCAAACCGCGCAAGCGTTGCAGCCATGGGGAATAACGCCGTTGCCGTATCCAGTATATCGGGTGATTTCCCTCAGAAGCTTGCTTCGCTTGGCATAGACGCGCTTGTGTTCACGGGCAAATACTCCGATGGCAATGCCGTAATAATGGTCGATGCATCAGGCATACGGATAGAGCATATGCCTCAGCTTCAGGGCAAAAGCTGCAACGATATAGTTGAATACATACGCTCAACGTTCGGCAATAATTGCGCAGCCATAGGTACCGGCCGGGCGGCCGATATGCAGCTGCCCCTCGGCGCACTTTTTACTACATATCCCGAAGGCACTCCGCGCTTCACCTGCCCGCGCAGCAGCTTCGGCGATGTTGCCGCAAGCAAAGGCATACGGGCGATAGTTATCAACGGCAAAGCATACTTTGGCAAGCACTGTGCGAATAAGGCCGCACTGCAGGCCAATTCAAAGAAGCTTGCCGGAATGATACTGTCCGACAAAATATGCGGCGGGGCGCTGCCCGGGCTTGGATCGATAACCATATTGCATCTGCTCAAAAGCCGCAATGCCATACCCGAAATACCCGAACGCCGTGCGCACGGTAAACGCAATAATGGCAGCAGATTAAACTACTGCTGCGCGCCTGGATGTGTAATCGGCTGCCTGAACAGGCATACCGCTGCAGACGGGCATGTGTTCTCCGCGCCGGAAGAATCGGAAGTTAAGGCGGCTATGGCGCATTGCTTCGGAATGATGGGGGAAGGTGAGCGTGCCGATACAGCGCTTGCCCTTTCAAAACGCGGGATGGCGCTTGGGCTTAACACAACTGAGTTCGTATATACCGCGGCCATGTATATGGAGCTTAATGGTGAAACGCCTTCGTCCGAGCGGCTTATGGAGCTTATTGGCGAAATAGAGCGCGGCAGCATAACCGGACGGCTGTTAGGCGGCGGAACAATGACAATAGGCTCGCTTTACCGCGACAACGCTTCAGTGCAACGACGCATAACAAAGCCCGCAAATACCAACGATTCGGCGCATAGGCTGGATCTTGGCAAGCTATATCCGGAATTAAGCGAAATAGACGATCTTGATATGCTGTATAGGCAGATATACCTTCTTGAAAACATGGGCATATGCATATTCTCCGCTTTTGCCCTTATAAACCGCAAGGAAGCACTTGAAACCATCGCTTCGCTTTACGGCAATGTTACCGGCAATGCTATCAGCGTTGTGCAGCTATTGAATTACGCAGGGGAATGCCTTGATAACGAGCTTCAAATGGTGCGCAGCAATTCCGCAGCGTGTGTGAAGCAGAACATACCCGAATTTGTAAAAGTATTGTACCGTTACTTTGGTGAATAAAGCTATGCTCAATATAACCGAATGCCCGAACCTCAGAGACTTGGGCGGTATACACACAAAAAACGGAGTAGTCAAACCAATGCGCTTGATACGCTCAGGCGCATTGTGGCGTATAAGCAATACTGCGGCTCTTGGTCAACTCAGCGCGGTTTTCGATATGCGCAGCGAAAACGAACGCAGTTTCCATCCAGATCCTGCTTTTCCCGGCGCGGACTATATTCATATTCAGGTTTCTGAAAGCGGACGCAGGAAATTCACCCAAAGCAAACGTATTTTTGAAGATAAGGTGGACGATATACTTGCCGGTTACTACCGTGGTGAGCAAAGCGCAAGCGAAAGGATGAGGGAGGTATACCGCAGCATAGTTTTTTCTGAAAACACTGCCGTATGCATACGCGGAATAATACGCGCCGCTAATGCCGAAAGGGGAGCGGTTCTGTTCCATTGTGCAACGGGTAAAGACCGCGCCGGCGTAGTAGCAGCGTTGCTCCTTAGGCTGCTTGGCGCAGATGATGCAGCAATATATGCCGACTACATGCGCACAAACGAAACGCTTGAGCATGAGCTTGCTCAGGCCTACTCGCTTGCCATGGCAAAAAGCGGGAATGACAAAGCTGCCGCCAGCTATGTACTCGGCTTCTTCGCTGCCTGCCCATGCTGGCTCACGGCTGCGCTCGATACGCTCGACAGCAACTTCGGCTCATCGGCCGAATATGCTGCGAATGCTGCAGGCGTAGGCAAAGAGGAAATTGATAGGTTTATAATGATATGCATTGAAGACAATAGGTAAACATTTTAGCGTATTGAGTACATCACCAACCGTAAACATATACGAAAAATATATCCCCCAAGGGGTTGTATATTCCGCAAATATGCTGTAACATATATACGTAAAAGCGGTGTCTGCCGCTTGAAAAGCCAAATATCAACTGTTGATCCTTCCGAATAGGTTCGGAGACGGAAGTTGGTGAGATGCCCCGCGAGTCGGTCACTGTGATGCCCTTTATGGGATAAGTCAGATACGTTATAGGATCGTATGGTTCCTGCCGTCACCGGGAAGCTGCTTTTTTGTTCATGAATGTCAAGAAAGACAAGATCCGCACGGCATGTGTGGGTCTTTTTTAGCGGAGAAAATACCCAAAGTATAAGGGAAAGGAGCGCATAAAATTTATGGAACAGGGCAGGACGGAGCATGCGTGCGATGCACGGGACGCAGCAAAGGAAATAACCACGCAGGACTATCAGGTACTCAGGCTTATGCGTGAGATGGACTACGGCCATCTTGTTATAACCGTAAAGGGCGGACAACCCGTTCATGCCGAGGTGCAGAAAAGCGTCCAAATTAAGTGACGCATAACTAAAAATCGTAGAAAAGTTTTACGGCTGTGAGGCCGGACTATCGGAAGAACCGAAGTCCAACGAAGATACCATGCGGAAGCATATCATCTGTATGGATCCCGTTGGCTTTTTTATTATAAAAAGCGCCTCTAATGACCGAAAAACATGCAACTTAGGAGGTATTAAATAACAATGAAGAAAAAACTTCTGTCCCTGCTGCTTGTGCTGCTGATGCTTGCAAGCATACTGCCGGCATCCGCACTCGCAGCCAACAAAACATTCGGCGACTTTTTCGCCGGACTCCCGCTCATAGCGGAAACCGAACCGGGCTCACCTAACAGCACTAAAAAATGGAAAGTAACCACGCTTGACGGCGAGGACGTGCTGATGAGCGGCAATAATGGCAAATCAAGCAGTTCCAGCACGCTGCAGCTTACCATGACCGCCGACACAAACCTCAGCTTTGAATATAAGGTTTCTACCGAAAAAAACTATGATAAGCTGACCATCACTCAGGGAAGCAAAACGCTTGTGAACGGCGTGAGCGGCGTAATAGATTGGACGCGGCTTGAAATCGATGCCAAGAGCGACGATGTAATAACCATAGTTTATAAGAAAGACAGCGGCGGCAACAAAAATGACGACTGCGTCTATATCCGCAGCTTTGCTGCAGGCGCGCCCACTATTATAACGCTGCATGCCAACAACGGCACCGATGAAACCGCCACGCAGAACATATATTGCGGCAAAGGCGTGCTCAACGCCAACACGTTCACCTGCGAAGGCAAACTGTTTGCCGGCTGGGCTGCCAGTGCAGACGGCGAAATAGTTTATGCCGACAAGGCGACCATAGAAACCGAAGAAGCTATGGATCTTTATGCCGTGTGGGCCGACGCCGTTACCGTAACTTTTAATTATAATTACGGTACTACCAAAGACAAAACCGTTGCCATTGCTAAGGGCACACAGATAGGCGCGACCAATATTCCCGATGCAGTAAAGCGCACCGGCTATACCTTCGTTGGTTGGTTCAACGATGATGGAACTCAGCTTACCGCAGAAACCATCATAAATGAGGATATAACCTACACCGGCAAATGGGCTCCCATAACCTATACCATAGCATTTGATGCTGACGGCGGCGAAGGCAGCATGGATAGTATCTCTGCAACCTATGACCAGGAAGTAACAATTCCTCTTGCCGAAGGCAGGTTTACCCGCACGGGCTACACATTCAGCGGATGGAGCACATATAAAGGCTATATGACTCCCACCGTACAGGATGGCGGCACGGTAAAGAACCTTACAAATGTTCAGGACAAAGTCATAACTCTGTATGTGACGTGGAAGGGCAACCCCGTCAACATCACCGTAGATTACAACTATGAAGGCGCTGAGAATATCACGCGCGTAGGCATGGTCGGTTCCCATTATAACTATGTGCGTCAGAATGACGGCAAATATAAGCAGGATAGCCTTGCCGACCCTGTACGCACAGGCTGGATATTCCTCGGCTGGTACGACGCCCCCGAAGGCGGCAATGAAGTTACTCCGTCAAACAAGAAGTTTACCGCCGAAGATGCCGAAAACGGCTTTATCATGTATGCCCATTGGGAGAAGGGCATAACCGTACATTTCGACGGCAACGGCTATACGCAGACCATCAACGACAAAACCGTAGTACCCGGCAAGGTGTATACCAATCTGCCTTACTTGGCGGAGCGCTATATGCCCACCGATAAGCGGCTTGAAAGCTGGTATATCAAACTTGACGGTGAGGGAGACGCCCGCTTTGGCGCGGCTGTTACCAAGGATACGGATTTCAGCACCATGGGCGATGAGGTAACACTCATAGCCAAATGGCGCGGATATCAGTACATAATCAAATACAACATAAAGTATTCCGATAAGTCATCCGTCACCGGCACCATGGCAGACCAGGCTGCTCCTTTCGGCGAAAACGTTGTGCTCAACCGCTGCACTTACAGCCGCGAAGGTTATGACTTTGCCGGCTGGGCTACCAGCAGCTATGGCTCAACTATAGCTTATGCCGATGGCGCAACCATAAAGCGCGATTGGGAAGAAGATGATTGGGGAGACGGCAGTGAGGATAACGAAACCTTCAACCTTTACGCCGTTTGGGCCGAAGTCAAGAGCGAAGAGGAAAAGGAAGCCGACGCCAAGTTTACCGCCGCCGAAGAAGCTATAAGCAGCACCTATCTTCCCACCTATGGCAAGGACGCTAACGCCCTTACCATGATACAGGCCAAGCTGACCGCCGCCGGCATAACCGATGTTACCGTTTCCGTAAAGGCCGGTGCAAAAGACAACTATTCAAGCTATAACTATGTTGGCGTTGCAGACGACGGCACCCTGATTTACAAATGGAACGAAAACGGCTCCACCTCCAGCGCTACAGGCTATGTGCGTCCCGTTTTCATCCTGACCTACAAGACTTACACTAAGGAAACTACCGCCTGCAACTTTGGCATGGGTCTGGACGAAGCCAAGGCTAAAGCCGCGCTGAAAACCGTTGCGGACAGGATAACCGTACCCGAAACCATCGAAAGCGCCGAGGATCTTACCAAGCTGCCTAAATACCCCGTAAAGGCCGGCGTAGATGAGAGCAAGGTTGATTACAGCAGTTCTACCGACCTTGAGCTTTGGGCCACCGCAACATGGCAGAGCAGCAGCAAGGACATTGCCATTTCAGAAGTAAGCTATCCTTACTTCTCGCCCTACAAAGCTACTGTAAGCATACCCAGCAACGATACCGCCGTTGTGCTTACCCTTAAGCTCACTTACAGCGGCAGAGATGACCTGTATCTCTACAAGACTTACAATGTCACCATAAAAGGTAGCGTTGTTGAAAGGGACGTAAACTATCAAGAACTGCTGAACAAGATGCTGGAAGCTGAAGACGCGCTTATCAATCCGCGCAATGACAGCAACATTGACAAAGCAAACGTTGCAAGCGACATTCAGTTCTTTACTACCAAGGACCTTAGTGCGCTAAGTATGCAGCTTTATAGCAAGGGCTTTGACGGCAAATATACGCCAATAAAGATCACCAGCAGCAACGAAGATGTTATCAGCTCAACCGATGTATATAACGCAGCACGCGTGCTGACATATCGTCCGCTGCCCGGCCGTGAAGCCAAAAGCATTACCATCACTATAGAAATACTGGATAGACCGAGCGGCGAAGGCGAAGCCACCGTTGTGCTCGCAAGCGCAGCCATAGAAGTTACCGTGCAGCCGCTTACCCAGAACGAGCTTGACACCGCGGCAGCTTTCATGAAGAAGGTCTGCACAGAGGAAGTGTATTGGGACGGCATAAAGAAGGCCAACTCCGCTAAGGACAACATAACAGGCGATATGTGGAGTTTCATCGAGATAGTTCCCGATGGAGACGGATACAAATTCATCCGCACGGCCGATGATGCCAAGGGCGTTGGCGTAAAGGCTGACAGCATAGGCGGCTGGTACGCCTCCGAAAAATACCGCTGCTTCCGCTCCAGCAAGGATACGGTAATTAAGCACGAAAACCTGCTGCTGACTAAGCCGCAGTACAATACCAGCGTTAAGATAGACAGCGTGCTTTCTTACAGCGAGTATTCTAAGTACTACGAGAAGTTCAAGGACAATGCCGACTATGCTCAGTTTGCCAAGTTCTACAAGCAGCCCATAAGCATAGTAGTGAAGGTCATAGGCACCGAAGGTATAGATAATCCCAATGCCGAGACTATAAGTGTTACCGTAAACATGGACGGCAACGCCATAAACAGCGAGTTTGTTGACTTCAGCTATACCTACACCTGCAACAGCGAAGATTACAAGACCGGCATGGATGCCGTCGTTGCAGCCATAACCGAAAGCGGCTACACCTATACCGGCAACGGTTCATACCTTAACTCGGTAACTTCGCCTGATGGCATAACCCTTGGCTTGGCCGATGAGAAGTACGGCCCGTGGTCCGGCTGGATGTTCACCGTGAACGGTTCTGCTCCCATGCTTGATGAGACAACTCAAGCAAGGCTTGACCAGTATATTCTCAAGAAGGGTGACATTATAAGGTTCTACTATGTGGAATGCCCCACCGAGACCCGTCACCATATCCGCGGCACCGGTGACAAGACCAAGTGCAGCGTATGCGGCAAGGTAATGCCGCTATTGTACGGCGATGTGAACGGCGATGGCGAAGTAACTTCCACCGACGCGGGTGTAGTCATACTTTACCTGAAGGGTAAGACTGAGCTTACCGCTGAGCAGCTTCTTGCGGCAGACGTAAACGGCGACGGACAGGTCACCTCAAGCGATGCCGGCAACATAATTCTTTACTGCAAGGGAAAGATAAGCAGTTTTCCCGCAAGTGCCAACTGATAAAGGAGAATACATAAAGTGAAAAAAAGACTATTTTCTGTTGTACTGGCAATTGCGCTGGTATTGGGCATTGCAGCCGGTGCATTGGCGCAAAGCCTTACGCCAAGCGTAGATAACGCCGCCATAAAGGCGGGCGAAAGCGTAAACGTTTCGCTTACGCTTGAGGAGGCTATAATCAATATGGCCTCAGCCACGTTCACAGTGGGCTTTAACGGAAACCTGTTCGAACTTACGGGCAGCAATTCTGTGAGCAGCAACCTCAGCGCAGACCTTATAAAAGGTACCGCGCCCGATAACTATCTTGAGATTAACTGGTTCGATATGAACCTTGATCAAACTCTCCCCGCAGGCGTTATAATGACCCTGACCTTTACCGCCAAGAGCGACATAACCAACGAATCTCAGGCTGCATTTACCTCAGGCCTTAGGGAATGCGTAATGGTTCCCGGTACCGATAGCCCCGCTATATCGGCTGATTCCGTATCCGTTGCCGTAAATCCTGCCGGCGGAGATCCCACGCCTACTCCAACAGTAGAACCTACCCCTACGGTCGAGCCTACACCGACGATAGAACCTACTCCTACGGTAGATCCTACTCCTACGACTGATCCTACTCCCACAATCGAACCTACTCCGACTGTGGAACCCAGTCCGACCGTAGAGCCTACTCCTACTGTCGAACCCACTCCTACAGTAGAGCCTACACCTACTGTAGAACCGTCTCCGACGGTTGAGCCCACACCGACCGTAGCGCCCACACCGACGGTGGAGCCCACTCCAACAGTCGAGCCGACGCCGACCATAGCACCCAGTCCGACGGTGGCTCCTATTCCGACTGTAAAGCCCACGAGCAATCCGGGCGGCAATGGCGGTAACCCCTACCCAGGTTGGCCCGGTTCAAACGTGCCTACACCGCCTACGGCTGAAATGCCCGTTACCGGCGGCGAGGACAGCATAATACTGCCTATAGTGTTGCTTGTAGCCGGCATTGCACTCTTTGTTGCTTTTAAGCGTAAAAAGAGAGTATAAGGCAGAAAGAATGGACAGCCGAAATGCAGTTCATGTATAGCGATACAAGTGCAAAACGACTATGCTGATGTACCGCCATTGTGCAGCTAAGCACTGATGTTTGCATCTAATTCGCATTATAAGGTAATATAAAGAAATCTGAACTTGCATATT
>ERZ1031347.941-NODE-941-length-12273-cov-17.650188_pt1 | contig 12273 bp, 14 predicted proteins | sample MGYA00517106_ERZ1031347 | MGnify/ENA primary metagenome ERZ1031347 (study PRJEB33719, sample SAMN04261392) | wastewater metagenome | biome: periurban shantytown; feature: human; material: feces | host: Homo sapiens | place: Peru: Lima | collected 2012-07-19 ...
CAACATGCTCGGCATTCGCGAGCCGGGCATCTACGGCAGCGACAACTACGACCGCTTGGTCCAGATCTGCAAGGAGGCCGGCGCCGCACAGGGCTTTGACGAGGTCGAGGTCTTCCAGTCCAACCACGAGGGCAGCATCGTCGACAAGATCCAGGAGGCATACGGCAAGGTCGACGGCATCGTCATCAACCCGGCAGCTTACACGCACACGAGCGTGGCGATCCTGGACGCCCTCAAGGCCGTCGCCATCCCCGCTGTCGAGGTCCACATCAGTGCCGTCGAGACGCGCGAGGACTTCCGCCAGGTAAGCTATGCCCGCCTGGCCTGCTTTGCCACCATCACCGGCGAAGGTCTGCAGGGGTATGCCCACGCATTGGAGCTGCTGAAAGAGCATCTGCTACACTAATCCATGGGACAAAATAATCAGGTTTGTTTGTCCCAAAACTTAAGCAACTGTCCAATTGACATACAAAGGAGCATATCCATGTCCCAGTACGATTACCTCGTCGTCGGTGCCGGCCTTTCGGCTGCCGTCTTTGCCAACGCCGCCAAGCGCGCCGGCAAGTCGGTCCTGGTCATCGACCGCCGCGATCACATCGCCGGCAACATCTACACCGAGGACGTCGAGGGCATCCAGGTCCACCGCTACGGCGCCCACATCTTCCACACCTCCATGAAGGACGTCTGGGACTACGTCAACCGCTTTGCCGAGTTCAACAACTACGTCAACTCGCCGGTCGCCAACTTCCACGGCAACATGTACAACATGCCCTTCAACATGAACACCTTCGCCAAGATGTGGCCGGGCGTCGTCACGCCGGCAGACGCCCGCGCCAAGATCGCCGAGCAGGTGGCCGCCGAGAACATCGGCGAGCCGACCAACCTCGAGGAGCAGGCGCTGTCCCTCGTGGGCCGCGACATCTTCGAGACGCTCGTGAAGGGTTACACCGAAAAGCAGTGGGGCCGCGACTGCAAGGACCTGCCCGCGAGCATCATCAAGCGCCTCCCCTGCCGCTTTACCTACGACAACAACTACTTCAACGATCGCTACCAGGGTATCCCCATGGGCGGCTACACCAAGATGGTCGCCAACATGCTCGAGGGCGTCGAGGTGCGTTGCGGCGTGGAGTACAAGGAGCTGATCGCCGCCGAGCCCGATATCGCCGCCAAGACGATCTACTGCGGCCCCATCGACGCGTTCTACGACTTTAAGCTGGGCACGCTGGAGTACCGTAGCCTGCGCTTTGAGACCGAGACGCTCGACGAGCAGGACCACCAGGGCGTGGCCGTGGTCAACTACACCGAGCGCGAGATCCCCTACACCCGCATCATCGAGCACAAGCACTTCGAGTTTGGCACGCAGGACAAGACCGTCATCACGCGCGAGTACCCGGCCGACTGGAAGCCCGGCGACGAGCCCTACTACCCCATCAACGACGCCAAGAACGAGGCCCTGTACAAGCAGTACGAGGAGCTGGCGGCGCAGGAGGGCGACGTGATCTTCGCCGGTCGCCTGGGCGGCTACAAGTACTACGACATGGACAAGGCCATCGCCGCAGCATTCGAACTCGTCCGCAACGAGCTGGGCGTGGAGCCCACGGAGGCGTAAGGCCCCAAAACGGGCCTCTTCGCGAGCCGAAAACAGCACAAGCAGGCACGCCAACGCCGGCAGGAGCAATTTCACCCCTGCCGGCGTTTTAGTTTGGAGACGGAATTGGCTATTCTGTCCATTATCTAGCCGAGGATATAAGTGGACGCGGCCTGCCACAGAGGCAAAAACCGGAAGTATGCGGCAAATTCAAAACTTGTCAAGCACACCGGGATGATGCAACGCCTCTACCTGCGGTTTCTCTGCGCAAATAGGGCGGTGTGCTCGGGAGTCCCAGAATTTGCCGCATACTTCCGGAAGCCGATTCCGGAAGTGCGGGATAAAACCGAGATCAGCCGACCAGACACCGGTTTCACACTTCCGCGACCTGCGGTTTTGTTGCCAAAAATCGGGTTGTGCTCGGTGGTTTCCGATTTTCCCCGCACTTCCGGAATACGCGATAAAAAACGTTGTCCTAAAGCGAAAACGTGACAAATATCCTTAGAAAACAGCCCCTTTAACGCAAAAACCGCCTTTCGGCGGTTTCCACGGACCAAGCCGGACGTACCGTCGCAAGGCCTCATCACAGTTGAAACATTAATAAATTGCTCAATCCCAGTCAATCATTATCCAGATTGAATGACAACGGACGAGCTAAATAGAAAAGCTGATCTGCGGCAGGTAAAGTGGCCCCCATACTCCGCCAGCAGCAACATTCTCAATAATGCCCTTTGCATAGGAATACAGGTCTTGCATGCCGAAGCTAAGCGCCTCCCTATCAAACGCTTCATCGTCTAAATCAGACGGAGCACGATAGATACCAGACACGGATATTTCGGAACGGTAATAGTGCCCCTCATCACTGGGAATGAGCTCTATGACGAGGTTGAGCTGCCGAAATCTAGCTCCATTTTCATCAGTGAAGGCATTCGTTATGTCATTTCTAACGTTAAACTCACCGTCTGACTTATTGACCCCCTCCTTCGGGGTCATTCCGCCATCAAATGAAAACCTATCGACTTTTTTAGACATGCATGTAATCGACGAAGACTCAATACGCTGCTTCTTCAGAGAGTCCATTTACATCTCCAATCGGAAGAGATTCTCATCAACCAAAGGATCAGAATCCCTATAAGCAGGAACTTTTCCTCCTTGAATTACAGACAAAAGCGACGAGCTAAGACTTGCACTCCCCTCATGAGAAGCCAAGCCGAGATATCTGCGGACCTCAGGAACATCGCGAATGAGCCTCATAAGGGTATTGGCAGTAATAGATTGTTGCGATGCGCCGTTCTCCCAACGAGAGGCCGTGGGCTTCGAAACCCCTAAGACCGACTCAAAATCATGCTGTGTTAAGCCGAGATCTGAGCGCAAATGCTTTATTTCCGAGGGAGATAGAAGCTCATGAGCCTTGGCGTATTGCGCGGCAAGCGCATGGGCGAGCTTAGTCGCCTCCGCAGCGGTCATTTCATCGTTGCCACACTCGCAAACATAATGCTCAATTCCTTTTACGGTAATTTTCTCGCCACGGTAAGTTTCAGTCATTGGCGCCGTGGTAAATTGCATTTCTTTGCCACATTCCATGCAACGCATGACTCCTCCTTTAATGAATGTATCCATCGATGTTCGCAGACAAAACGTTTAAATGCGCATTGCCTTCGGAATCGATTGAAAACTTAACGTACCAATCCTCGTATTCAAAACCTCGGCACACGTAGACATCTGCGTAAACATCATGCAGAGGCCCATCCATATCGAGCGCGATGGATTTTCTAAAATCGTCAGGCTTCAGATAATCAAATAGGTCAGCAAGGAAATGATCGATGTCCAAATAACCAAACTGATTCATCAGGTGCCTGCGCACCCTACCATTTACAATCATCTTTCCCGAGCGAGCCAAAGACTTCGCTTCGTCAAGTGAATATGTCGGTCGGAGCTTGGTTCGGTTCATAACCACCCCTTAGTTAGCATAATGCTAACTATATTCGTCTTGTTGCCAATTGGCAACTCATTATGGCGTTCCAGTCAAGAGCATTGCCTCATTATGGGACTATCCGGAAGTGCGGGGAAAATCAAGGTCGATCGACCAGACCCCGGTTTTACGCTTTCGCAACCTACGGTTTTGTTGCCAAAAATCGGGTTGTGCTCGGAGGTTTCCGATTTTTCCACGCACTTCCGGAAACGGCAATAATAACCCACTGTCCCAAAGCGAAAACGCGATAATACCCTTTGGAAAGCGGTCCCTTAAACGCAAAAACCGCCTTTCGGCGGTTTCCGCGGATCAAGCCGGACGTACCGTCGCAGGGCCTCATCACAGTAGGAACATTAAGGAAAAACCCAATCTCAGTCAATCCTTTACCGGCAAGCCACAGCGAATTAAGGCTGAGCAGCAATGCGTCAGTAAAGTTACATGTGAGCAGAAAAACACCTGCAACTACGTCTTTCCCCAACCGAGATGTAAGTTTTGACAGGCCAAATCTTACATCCGAACAAAAAGAGGGCCGACGCATCAACCCTCTTCAGATGTCACCCGAAGGCTTACACCAAAATTGCCTATATTCTAGTCGATAGCCTTTGTTTGTCTATGGGCCCGACAGCCATTAGGACGTCATTAGCGTATTTACGTCCGCCAACCTCAGCGTAATATAGTTTCTCATCATGAACGCAATGAGGAGAGACGGCCATCCAGAAGAACAACCGCCTCTCCGCAGGACGTAGGCCCGTAGGTTGACTACGTCAATACCGCTTATTTACTCTATCGCCCGGGTTCCAAGGGGTCAATTCAATTTAAGAGAGCAGTCATTATCTTTCGCGAATCTGCATGAACGCAGCTGGCTATTATCATAATCTACCCGGCGAGCAGGGCGATCCATTGGAAGCGTCTTTAGCGTACGGGATGGGCATCCCGCCAACTATCTCTTATCGATCTACTGCATGTTCACGGTACGAGAGAACGACATCGTAAACAGCACTGTCGTGATTACCAGACGAATGATTGGTGAGTTCAAGTGCGCCGACGGCTGTATCGGCATAGTGCGGCGTGGGTGCTTTGGGCGGTTTCCACATCAGAAGATAAGTACGACAAACAGTTTATTCAGAAAAAAGGGCGACACTCTCTTGTTGAAAGCGTCACCCTTAAAGCTCCCACAGAGCTTTTGTATGATAGCTAGGAATGCTACACCATATCGCAGAGATGTACAGCACCGATAATCGCTATTCCTAGCAGAAGAAGCACCGTGGATGCGGCGGTCCAATTGTCATCGGCGTTATTGAAGCTTTCTCTACACCCTGATGTTCATCTCTTTAAACACGCTATATAAAACATCTTGCGCAATTAACCCTTGATAGGCGCTAACAAGCTCACCTAAATCATCAAGCATTGCTTTCGTCTCGTCGTCGGGCAGAACACGGCAGAGTAGGGAGTACATATCGGAAAACCTTGCCCCTCTTACGACCGCACAATAGAGCCGCTCGTCATGCGCGCAGATATTCCTAAAGCCAGAAAGAACTTGAATGACGCGAAGCAGCATTATCGGCTCGAGTCTTTGTTTTCTATTTGACGTTTGGCTGACCAACTTGCAGGCAGCATTTTGCACGCCGCGTTTTTGAAGCTGATAGAAATGTGAGATATTGCCAAATGTCAGATCATTCTGAAGAACCCACAGGGGCACTGCACCGTATTTATTCAAATAGTGCCTCACAAATGGGCGCATACGCTGCTCGTTTGATACCTTATCATTCAGCAGTTTTAGCAGTTCAGCAAGATTCTTCGAGTGCTGGTAACCCTTATTGCCTCGAAACGCCTTAGGCACGAGCAAATCACTGGACGCAACATAATTAGAACGATCCAGGTAGGCATCTGCAGCACGATATTCATTGCAAAACGAATATACAACGGCGTTCTTAAGTACGGCCTCTGCTCTTGCAAGATAGGAAAATGTAAGTTGTCTAAGTTCTCTATCGAACAAAAAGAGATCGTAGATGTTCTTGAATGAAGTGCCCTCTCTAAAAACATCATCTGACGAGGACTGTGCGGCATTTTTATCAAGAAAAGGGCCTTTGTAGCCATTTATAACTGCATAATCGCTTTCACGCCTCAGGCAATCTACCGTGGTTGCATCAGTCGCCACCCCACGGCTCTCTAGGAGTTCAATTAGTTGAGCGAAAGTCTTAAACTCTTTTGCCAAAACAAGCTCCTAAAATCAAAGGGCCGTTGCCGGAAGCCTCCGGACAACGACCCTTCTTTGTCATCGCCTCACTTAGAGTCCACGACGACTGCATCACTGTTGGTATAGTACCCTAAATTAATCGCTAATGCGGTGCATACAGGAATTACATTAAGTGTTCGGCGCGCAATGTAATGCCTGTAGTTATTTCTGCTCTTTAGCAATCGTGATTTGCTTATCAATACGCTCAATGGTCTCAATTAGGTGCGACAAAATCTGCCTGAGTTCACCCTCGGGCAGAGAACAGATGTGATCACAAAAGGCTTGCTTTTGAAATTCGGAAATCACCTTTTTATCGCCATAGTCTCCAATGGTTTGCTTTTCCCGATAAAAAGCCGACGTATCGAAATCATCATCCAGCACTAGGGCATTTTCGATTCCCTTCTTAAAGTGCTTTCTGGATTTGTAAGTTTCTATTTTCGTAATTAACACATTGTTGCTTAAACGCTCATTAATCTTTTGATCGCAATCGAACAGGAAAGCAGTGAAGACCGATGGAGGATTTGCATTCAAATAAGCGGCAGCCTTATTAAGCGATGGTGCACCCGTGAAAGCACACGATCCATCGGGGCTCTTCTTTCCTATCCATTTAAAACGCAGGTGATTAGTAGTATGGGCAAAAGAAAGTGCTTTGTTGAAATACTGCTCATCGGTAGGTCCCTCAAGATAAACAGTGGGGACTTCGTTCGCAAACCACGAAACCGAAAAAGCATCCTTCACCGCTTGGACCGTACCAGGACCGTAAAACTCTGGATTTGTCTGAGCGACTACCTCGCCGAACTCATTCTTAGCTAGAACGATTACTTTATCGTTATATCGATTTTCATCATGAATAATAAAGGGAGAGTGGGTTACGCAGAAGATTTGAGAAGTTTGGTTCCCACCTTCGTCCTGAAACAACGATTTATAAAAATGAAGAATCTTCTCCTGCCAAGAAGGATGAAGGCTAATTTCTGGCTCGTCAATAAATACAAACGAACCTCTGAGCGCATTCGAATCTTTCATCATAAAGCACCCACGATAGACTATTTGCTTTTCACCGGAGCTAAGCTGATCAACCCGCACATCGTGGCCATTCTTTTTAAATAGAATCTCTTTGTGACCGTCGCGATTTTCAACGCGATCGTATCTCAGATCGTCAAAAATCAAATCAAAAGCATTGGTAAACCTAGGAATTCTTTGGGGGATTTGAAGGCTCGAAAAAGACGCATCAGGATCGCTCTTAACGGCCCTAGCAACGTCGGCATCGTCAAGCGCTTGTATATCGATAATGAGCTGATTGATTTCCGTGGGAAGATCACTTGAAGATCTTCTGCTCTCAACCGACTCGTCAATATTTCGGCTTGTAACATTCGTAATTTGTTTAGATTGAAAATTAATATCGACATCAGAGAAAATAGCCGAAGTTGGAAATGCCTCTGCGAATTTATCCGACCCTATCCACGTCTCAAAACCAAGGTCATCTTTTACGTAAAGAAAATCTCGCTCATTAATATTCTCGACATAGAACTTATACGTCTTTATTTCAGCATTAACTTCTACCTCGATCGAATCAACGTAACATGGCATATCGTGATACTTGCGCGTCACAATCTGATAAAGCAGCTCCACCAAACTGCTTTTACCAATACCATTATTTCCAGCGATTATTACCGTATCAACAGCCTGATTTGACGAATCCGTAAAATCCAATTCAAGATTGCCTAGGACAGGATGGTTCGACAACTTTATCTTCCGAACTCGAATCATGAGTGCTCCACTTCAAATTGCTCATATGGCAGGTTTCTAAACTAACGGGCACAAAGTAATTGGCAATACTGGTAGTGCCGTTTCACAATGCCAAGCAGGGCTGATTAAATAAATATTATGTCCCAACAAAACACCAAGCCAATCCATTCTAGTTGAAGAGCGACCGGGGCATGCTCAGCGAAACCTGACCAGAGCCGCTGAACGGCTCCCACGCCGATAGCATGCTCATTTCAAGGTGCAGGGAAGTTACCCCTCCCCCTCCATGACAGTCCAACTCACTGGCTCAATGCCCGGAAGAGACGTTAGACAAGAGGGGCAGACAACCTGATAGTTCCCGCAATTTGTCCTGCGCTGCATAGTAGCGGAGACATATACCGCTTTGCGGGCGCGAGTGGCACCGACGTACAGCAGGCCCATTTCCTCAATAAGCACGTCTGGCATATTCATCGCATCAACGATCCGGCATCCATACGCAGAACGCGAGATATACCAGCACTTTCGCACCGAGAGCAAATCACTCCAGGCCAATCGAAACGCGTAATGCCCGGAATGAGTACGGTGTCCCACTTGAGCCCCTTAGCGGAGTGAACGGTCATCATCGAGATGTCTGCATCAAGGTAATCGGAGAAACGCCGCAGGGAGCCCTCAGAAAAGATACTAACGATATAGTCGAAGCGCTCCGAAGGGCCCATCGCGACGCAGTCATTTTTATGGTGTTTCCGCAGCGCTCCAAGAAGCATGTCATAGGATCGCCCATACTCGAATCTCCTGGAGCCAGCCAGCAGTTCATCAGAGATAGAGTCGATTATTTTATAAAGGCACACTCCAAACACTGATGTTGGGCAACAGGTCGGCTTCCCCCTACAGCCGCAACATAAAGTACGATGTATCATCGTGCAGCTTAAGGCGCGGATAACGGTCAAAATCAGGGTCCAGATTTTCCTCAGCACGCAGTCGAACAATGAGTTCGTCAAATGACTTGCGAGTCGCCGTTGCGAGAAACGATGCAGGATCAACAAGCCCAAACAGATCAAACGCTCGCTCATAACCATCAGACATAGCGCAAACGTAATCAACATCCCCGACGGGCAGCTGCCTTACATTGAGGTGTTCCAAGGCAACCCCAGACGGATCAAGAATCCAATAGCCGTCTGGTTTGTTTTTGAGCTGACGATTCGCGAGCAATATGTCATTGACGGTAGCACGCTTTTGCACCCCCGTCATTGTTCCGCCACACGAACGATCGACCATCGCGTCCACCGCTGCTTGGTCTAGCTCCGCAATCCGCACGTCAGACATGGTCACGAGCGATCCGTCTTTAAGACCGATGAACACCGGAGAATCCCCCAAGGACACAATATTGATCGCATCACCCGCAAGAGCGACCGCCACCAGCGTGGAAGAAGGAAACAGCTCCTCGTTGTCCGTCACACCATATTCGCCGATAAAGTCACGCGAATCTTCCACCGCGAGGCGTATAGATTCAACAATCCCATGGGACGCATCTAAATACTCACAAACACGGCCGCCCACAAAATGACTGAACCACTGAGCATCTGAACCAGAATGACCGGGTAGCACGCGGGCGCCGTTAATTCCAGAGGCTCCATCTAGTAACACAGCGTATGTCGACCCAACCGCAACGTAATCCTCATTAACCTGATTGCCTATGGTAGAGCAGGAAAACTTGGCTTTGAACATGGAATCACCGCTTTAGGTAAACTTGCAAACAAACGAAAAGACACACCATTACCGTCTAAACCTGAGCAGACTTTAGGAATTTCGCTTTCGCTTTCTGATCACTATTGAACACAGTGTCAACAAGGGATTTACGTGCAGATTTACCGAAATGAAAGACCGTAAATTGGACAATACAAAGCTGAGGTTCAAAATCACGGCAATCCACTGCGCGACCTCCGAATTAATACTCCACTGGTACAGTTATTTTACTTGCATTGCCGCACAATCAGCTTGCATCAAAGAAACGATTCCACACAGGGCAATCGGAATTAAGGCGAAAACGATACCAAAGACAATCAAGCGACGGCACATCTTTTCGTTCCGCCCCGAGATGAGAGAAAACACTGCAAATACCGTAATCAGCAGCCCAAACAAAGAGCATGCTAGAAATGCAAGCTCGAAAAACTTCAGCTCTGAATGTGCAGTAATAGATGCCATGGTAAACACCACGGAAAGCACGGCGGAAAATAGACCGACAATTTCAACGTTGCTCGCCACGCTTGCTTTTACTTTATTAATTTCCGTAGCAGCATGATCGGCGATTCTCTTATTAGACGACAGGAAGTCTGCACGCAGTCGAGCAGCTTCAATATCAGCGAGATGCTTGGGATATTCAGGCGAGGTCGGATGCAGCAAAGACACAGCCTTGTCAAAATCTCTATCAGCTTTATCCAAATCCCCTTTTAACGCATTAAGCCGAGCCCTTGTAACACGATATTTGGAATAAGACGAATCCAGGCCAATCGCATGATCAATCAACTCAAATGCTTTATCAAAATCGGCAGTATCCACCTCCACGCCTTCCTCCAAAAGAGAGGCGACAATATGGGCATAGACATTCAAACACGATGGCCTATCCGGAAATTTAGAACAAAGATCACTTGCGTCTTCTAGCAACTCAGCATGAGACTTACCAAGAGGATTACAAAACTCATAGCAGCTAAGATAAATAAGCTTGAAATCGATGTTATCTTCAAACCGAGTTGCACCAAGCGTAATAAGTGACTGAAGTTTTTGGCGATCGCAGGCCCGCCTGTATATCACCGATAATAAATAGAAGACGGTAAAGGTGACCCGGTTATTTTTACTTTTCCCTACACGAATAAACAGATGCTCCATGTAAGCGAGGGCGCCTTCGTAGTCATGAGACGTAAATACGGTGTCAGCCAAATCGGTAACAGCAGAATCATATTCAGCGGTATTCGGTTTCGTATCCTCAAGAATACTATGCAAGTTAGTGAAAAAACGGTGGCACATGCGTTCCAACCTCCCGAGTATACGCATCAGGCACCAAACGGCAGGTGCCAGGATTACAACAACTTAGGCAAATTTGAAAACTATGGCCCATTGGGAGAATTTCTCAATGGGCCATGTCGTTTAAAAAAGACTGTTCAGGTACTCCCCCAGCTCTTCTTCCCAGTCTGGCATGTGGAACCCGACCGACTCGAGCCTGGACAGGTCGAGCGCGGAGTGGACCGGGCGCGGGGCGACGGGACCGGCAGCGTTCGAATAGTAGTCGGCGGTGCTGACCGGCACGACCCTGTCGCCGTTGCCGTTGGCGGCATCGAAGACGGAGCGGGCGATGTCGGCCCAGGACTTCACCGCGCCGGAGCCGGTGCAGTCGTAGGTGCCGTAGGGCGCGTGCGTCCCCAGCACGTGGAAGATGGCCTCGGCCATGTCGCGCGTGAAGGTCAGGCGGCCCAGCTGGTCGTCGACCACGGTGACCTGCTCGAGCCCGTCCTCCGGGTCGGCGACGCGGTCGGAGAGGCCCCTCATCGTCTTGACGAAGTTGTGCCCCTCGCCGATGACCCAGCTGGAGCGCATGATGTAGTGGCGCGGGCACCCGGCCACGGCGATGTCGCCGGCCGCCTTGGTCTGGCCGTAGACGGACAGCGGGCTGAACGTCTCGTCCTCTGTGTGCACCTCCACGGTGCCGTCGAAGACGTAGTCGGAGGACACGTGGACCAGCGTGATGCCGTGCTCGGCGCAGGTGCGGGCGAGCAGGGCCGGGCCGGTGGCGTTGGCCTTCCAGGCGATGGCGCGGCCCTCGGGGGTCTCGGCCCTGTCCACGGCGGTGTAGGCGCCGCAGTTGATCACGGTGCCGTAGAGCGACCAGTCGTACTGCGCGTAGGCGTCCGGGTCGGACATGTCGAAGGTGTCGATGTCGCAGAAGTCGAAGTCCTTCGCCACGCCGCGCTCCTCCGCCAGCCTGCGCACCGCATGGCCCAGCTGGCCGTTGCAGCCGGTGACGAGGATACGCTTCGGAGCCATCGGGACGACGTCCCTGAGGTACGGGTGGTTGAGGTCGGCCTCGGAAACCGTGGCCTCCTCCAGCGGGATCGGCCACTCGATGGCGAGCTCGGGGTCGGCGAGGTTCACGAAGGTGTAGGTCTTCTTGAGCTCGAGGGACCAGTGGGCGTCCACCAGGTAGGTGTAGGCGGTGCCGTCCTCCAGGGCCTGGAAGGAGTTGCCCACGCCGCGCGGGACGTAGATGGCCCTGCCCGGGTCCAGGGTGCAGGTGAACACCTTCCCGAAGGTGGCGCTGCCCTCGCGCAGGTCGACCCAGGCGCCGAAGACCGAGCCGCGCGCCACGGAGATGAACTTGTCCCAGGGCTCGGCGTGGATGCCGCGGGTGACGCCCCTCTTCTCGTTGTAGGAGACGTTGTTCTGGACGACGCGGAGGTCGGGGATGCCCAGAGCGGTCATCTTGGCGCGCTGCCAGTTCTCCTTGAACCAGCCGCGCGAGTCGCCGTGGACGGCGAGGTCGACGACCTTGAGGCCCCCGATGCCGGTCTCGGCGACGGAGAGGTCCTTCTCGAATGCGATGTCTGCCATGTCTCTCCCCTCCTACTGGCCCTGCGCGCGGTAGCGGGCCTCGGTGGCCTCCTTGGACGGGCGCCACCAGGACTCGTTCTCGACGTACCAGTCGATGGTCTGCTTCAGGCCCCCGGCGAAGTCGGTGTGGGCCGG
>ERZ1031347.948-NODE-948-length-12194-cov-5.535382_pt1 | contig 12194 bp, 13 predicted proteins | sample MGYA00517106_ERZ1031347 | MGnify/ENA primary metagenome ERZ1031347 (study PRJEB33719, sample SAMN04261392) | wastewater metagenome | biome: periurban shantytown; feature: human; material: feces | host: Homo sapiens | place: Peru: Lima | collected 2012-07-19 ...
GGACTGGGTATAGGTGCAAACGCCTGAAACTTGAATATGTTCCATCGGCAGGCCACACTGCTCCAGTGTGAGGAAATTGGCAGCCCAAAGATCAATGTGCCATTTCTCTGCGCTTTCTTTTGAAGGATAGCGGCGGGCAGAAGGCTTGATTTCGTTGTGCAGGAGATGAATCGTGAATTTAACACAATAGGTTCAAAAGCTAACGATGCCGAAATAGCAAGGCTTGTTATACTGGGCAAGGCGGAGCTTGAAAAGATCCGCGAGCAGGTTCAGAATATAGAATAACATCAGGAGCGATACTATGAAAAATAAAGGCGAACTGTTCGTAATTTCAGGGCCTTCAGGCGTAGGCAAGGGCGTTATATGCAAGGCGCTTTTGCTTGCGGATGATAAAATACGCTTTTCCGTATCCGCAACAACGCGCGCACCGCGCCCGGGTGAAGAACACGGCGTTAGCTATTTCTTCGTTACGCGCGAAGAGTTTGAAGGCATGATACAGCGCAACGAGCTGCTTGAATACATGGACGTGTTCGGAATGAACTATTACGGCACGCCCAAGGCATATATTGAAAAGCTTACGTCCGAAGGCATAGATGTTATATTGGATATTGACGTTAACGGCGCAAGAAACGTGAAAAAGCAGCGGCCCGAAGCCGTGAGCATATTCATACTGCCGCCATCCATGCAAGCGCTGCATAGCCGCCTTGTCGGCCGCGGCACGGAAACGCCGGAAGCCGTTGAAAAACGCTTTGGCAAGGCCAAGGAAGAAATATCCCATGCGAATGAATATGACTATATTGTTGTGAACGATTCGCTGGATACCGCCATTGCGGACGTTGCAAGCATAATCAGGGCCGAAAGGCTTAGATCCAAAAAGAACGATACGGTTGAAGAATTATTGAAGGAGGAATAAGCACCATGATGAACAAACCGTCTATCATAGACCTTCAGAAAAAGGTAAAATGCCGCTATATGCTGGTTTCAATAGTGGCAAAGCGCGCGCGTCAGCTTGTTGGCCAGGATGAACTGCTCAACAATCAAAAGGCCGTTTCCTATGCGGTGAATGAGCTGAATAATGACGAACTTGAAATAACTTATCCCGAAGAACAGTAAAGCATTGCACTGAAAAGCGCCCGTAAAGCGGGCGCTTTTTTGCTGTATGCGTTTCAGAGCTTCACGGCCTTTACCGCGCGGATAATGTTTTCCACGGTGGCTTCCATGTCTGACTTTGCGCGAAGCTTTATAAGTTTTCGTTCCATGGCCACACGGTTTATGCTGAATATTGCGCTGACGCCAAGGTCGTATGCGCTTTCTATACCATCCGCAATGTCCCCAACAACGGCTATTGTGGGTACGCCGCATTTGCTTGCCCTCCGCGCAACGCCTATAACAGTTTTTCCGCGCATGCTTTGCGGGTCTATGCGCCCTTCTCCCGTCAGTACAAGGTCCGCGCCTGCGAGTATTGATTCAAAATCTATAATGTCAAGCAGGCCGTCTATGCCCATTTGCAGCGGGCAGTTGAAAAAAGCCATCATGCCGAAGCCCATGCCGCCCGCTGCACCGGCGGAAGGCATCGACGCAAGCTTCGCTTTGCCGGATACTTCGGCAAGGTGCTTTAATCCAGCGTCGAGCCGCGCTATCATGGCCACATTTGCGCCCTTCTGCGGGCCGAATACGTTCGCGGCACCCGTTTCACCAAGCAGAGGATTGTCAACGTCGCACATGGCGGATATACTCACACCGCTAAGCGCCGAATCAAGCCCGCTGTAATCAATGCTTGCTATATCTTTAAGCGTTTTGCCTACGGGTATAAAGCTTTTGCCTGATTTATCATAAAATTTAATGCCTGCCGCAGCAGCCGCGCCGCAGCCGCCGTCGTTGGTTGCGCTGCCGCCAAGGCCGATTACTATGCGCTTTGCGCCGGAGCGGGCGGCGTTGCATATCAGCTCGCCAACGCCATAGGTCGTTGTGAGCTCCGGATTCTTTTTGCCGTATACCAGCGGAAGCCCCGCACATGCTGACATTTCTATTACAGCTGTACCGTCATCCGTTATGCCATATGAACTGCTAAGCTTTTCAAAATGCGGGCCGGTCACGGTAATCGCCTTTCGCTTGCCGCCGAGCGCGGAAAGAAACGCATCCACGCTGCCTTCTCCGCCGTCCGCAACGGGAACGGATATGATTTTTGCATCGCTGTCTATTCTTTCTATTGCGTGCTGCATAATTTCGCATATTTCGCGCGATGTCATGGTTCCTTTGAATGAATCCGGAACCAGAACGTATTTGGACATAAGCAAATCCCTCCTAAAACTATGTATATTATACCAAATAGCGGCTATACATACAAATCTGTCGTCATGTGAAGCGGACTATATTTTTCATGTATGGACAACGCGGCGGCAACGTGGTAACATATCGGTGGTAAAAAATAGGGCAGAGTAGGCTATCGTGCGTTAATCCCTTTTGAAAAAGGGTAGCAGTGCCGGCGGAACGGGGAGTTGTCCGCCGGACGAAAAACCGGAAAGGTTTGCGGTGCGGTGGTCGAATCCCGCTGCTGCATATTGGAATAAACCTGCTTCCTCTATGCGGTGATGTACGCTGAAAAAAGAGGAGGTATTTTTTATGCAGGCAAACAGGTTAACGAATCATCAAAAGATAGTGCGCCTTGTGGTGTGCGCAATGCTTACGGCACTCGGCGTGGTGCTGGGCGGGCTATTGAGTATACCGGCAATGCCGTTCGGATCATATACGCTTAAAATAGGCTTCGGCGTGCTGCCGGTTATAATCGCCGGCGTGCTTTACGGACCGGGATACGGGGCGATAGTCGGCGCGCTGTGCGATCTGCTTCAGGCGCTCATTTTCCCCAAGGGCGCATATATGCCGTGGTTCACGGTTGTGGGCGCTCTGTTTGGGCTAATACCCGGGCTGTTCTTCATTAAAAGGCAAACGCCCACGTTCCTTCGGATATTGCTTGCGGTTGCCGTTGGGCAAATCGTGGGCAGCGTTATATGCAATACGCTGCTTGTAATCTGGCTTTATGGTTCGCCATGGCAGATAGTTTATGCGCGCATAATAAACCAGGCTGTTATGATACCGCTGTATTCTGCGCTTGTGTATCTTTGCATGAAGGTGATAGCCAAAACGAAGATGGGCAAAGCGTTGGTTTAACGTTGGCAAAATATGGCTATACTCTGTATACAAAATATACGGAGGTATGGTATTATGTTAAGGCAAAGTAAAAGCGCGCTGGATGAGGAGATAGCATCCGCATTATATAAATGGCGAATGGCAGCCGCGTATTACGAAAGCGCAAAGGATGGCGACCTTATGGAATACGCCATATATGAGCTGGAGGCGGCAAAGCGCCGCTACACATATCTTCTCAGGCTAAAGCGAAACGGCGCGTGACCGGGGCCGACCCCGGGGAAAGGGGAAATATGAGCGTTATAATTGCTCTGCTGTTGGGATTCGGCATACTGTGGCTTGCATGCAAGGTGCTGAAAATATCGCTGAAGATATTCTGGAAACTGTTCGTTAATGCGCTTATAGGCGCGGCGATACTGCTTATAATCAATTTCTTCGGCACGGTAATAGGCATAAGCATCAGCATATCGTTCCTTTCGGCATTGATAGTTGGCATATTAGGTGTGCCGGGCGTTATAATACTGCTGCTGTTGCAGTTGTTCTAAAAGGCAAAATATAAGGAGACGGGCTTTTGATCCGTCTCCATTTTATATGTTACGGTGTTGCGAAGGATACCGCGTCCGGCGTGGCCGTAGGCTCCGGCGGGGGAGAATAGTCGCCTATGCGCAGCGTGTCTCCGCTCAGTATAGCCTGCCGCTCACCAAGGGCAAAGTATGCGCCGCCGCTTGAGCCAACATGCAGCACGGTGTCGGATATATATTCGCTTGCGTATGATGTCCAGCCGGAATCATCATGCATTATTCGGCCGCTCAGCTTTTCAGCCGAAGAATCGGCGGGATAGACCGCAAATTGAACATACTCGGTATCGGTATTGAAATAACCGCTCAAAATATCGCCGTTGTCATAAGTGAATTCAAAGTTATAGCCGCCGTCAGTCGCGCTCATTGTGCCGCTGCCGGATTCGGAGCCGCTTATGGTTGCGGAGTATACATCACTTTGGGTGTAAGTCAGCCGGCCTATGCTTTGCGCCAATATGGAAAGCACGCGGCTATGCGCCGAACACATTATGGACATTTCAAGTGCCTCGTTGCTTTCTATGCTGCTGAGCATATCGGCTATGGTCATAAGCGCAGGATCCGTTGCGGCGGAATAATCGTTGCAGAATGTCCAAAGCGGGTTGAGCTCAAACGGAGTGGCTTCGGCTGTAGGCTCGGGCGTTTCACTTTGCTCTGCCGACGGGGAAGGGGAAGGTACGGCCGCGGCCGATGGCGAAGGCAAGGCACTATGTGCGGCTGTTGCTGCGGGAGATGGCGCGGGCGAGACAGTGCCTGATGCCGTGCAGGCGCAAAAAACAGCCGCAATAATCAATGCGGCTGAAAAAACGCAGTATGCTTTTAATCTGTTTATGCTGCGCATCATTTCTCCTTTGTGCTTTCACTGTCGTTATAACTTTCAAGCAGGGAAGCAATATCAAAATCTCCGCTTTCGATCATGGCTGCGTATTGATTTATGCCGCGGTATACGCCGAATGCGCATGCGTCCTGATACGCCGCGCGGTTAAGGCGAATATCGTCCGCCTCGTTTGAAAGGCAGCCCATCTCGATAGCTATAACAGGTGAATCGGAATAATTGAAGCCGGTCTGGTCGCTCAGGCTTACTATGCCGAGCGGCTGAGCGCCGGTAAACGTACAAAATTCTTTTATAACAGCCGTGGCAAGCGCAAGGCTTTTTACATACATGCCGTTATCGGCAGGAATGGAGGCTTCCTTCACTTCGCGGGTGGTTATATCGCGGCTCATGCTCCTCGGCTTGGCGGGGGAAGAGAGCGTGTTGTTGAAAAGCATACCTTCGGACGGTATGAGTACCGTGCAGCCGGATGTATTGGCATCCTGCGCGCTTTCGCAATGCAGCCTTATCCAGAAATCCACATTGGCTTCGTTCATTATTTCCGCGCGTTCGCTGTTGCTTATGGAAACATCCGCATCGGTACGGCTCATTATAACATTTGCGCCGCTAAGACGCAGAAGCCCTGCAAGCTTATTGGCTATTATCAAATTTATGGTGTGTTCGCCGATGCCGCTCTTTACGCCAACGGAACCGGAGGATTGCCTGACCTTTGAAAGGAGAGAGCCGGGCGCGATGGGTTCAAGTTCATCGTCCGCAATAAGCTGATGACCGGGGTCTATTCCTATTGTAAGACCGCTTAAATCATCGGAAGAAAAATCGTATTCTTCCATGGCCTCATCCATATCAAAGCGTATACCTACGCCATATTCGCTGCTTACGGAAGCGGAGAGCATGTCCTTAAGCTTGGTGGTCATGTCGGAGCCTATGCCGTTGAAATACGCATTATCTGCATGACCATAGTAATCCACGCCTACGCTGGCAGCGTACTCGGTTCCGCTTTCCGCATCGGGAACGGAGGGAAGCGTATCATCGCTTTTATCGTTAGGCGCGGCAAGGCATAATGCGCTTGTAAACATGAACGCAAGCGAAAGCCCGGCAGCCATCAGCTGCTTTACCATACGGCTTAACATAAACGGCACACATCTCCTTTCCCTAACATCAATATGGGCAGCACACAACTGCCCATATATGAATTTTACCATTTTGTCGGCATTTTGCAATATTTTTGTAATGCTCTAAATGTTAATTTTGTATGTCCACGCGCGTGAAGGCAAGCTTATCATCGATAACTTCCATCTTCACCGTGTCGCCTATGGTTATTTTGCCGGAAAGTATCTCCTCGCTCAGCGCATCCTCCACCCGCTGCTGTATCGCGCGGCGCAGCGGGCGCGCGCCGTATTCGGGATCGAACCCTTCGCTGCTTATAAGCCGCGCCGCGTCGTCGGTGACTATCAGCTCAATATTTCGCTCCTTCAGCCGTGCCGCAACGCTCTTCAGCATCAGCTTGGCTATGGCAAGCGTCTGCTCCCGTTCAAGCGGGGCAAACAGCACAATTTCATCAACCCTGTTCAAAAACTCCGGCTTGAATGTGCGCTTCAGCTCGTTCATCATGGTTTCGCGCGTGCGTTCGGCCTGCATGGCCTTTCTGTCCGCGCCGAAGCCGAGCACGCTTGCCTTGGCCGCGCTTTGCGCGCCGGCGTTGCTGGTCATTATTATTACGGTGTTTCTGAAATCCACGCTCCTGCCGCCTGAATCGGTCAGCCTGCCGTCCTCAAGCACCTGAAGCAGTATGTTGAAAACATCAGCATGCGCCTTTTCGATCTCGTCAAAAAGTATTACGCAGTACGGCTTGCGCCTTACGCGCTCGGTAAGCTGACCGCCTTCGCCGTATCCAACGTAGCCCGGCGGGGAGCCGATAAGCTTGCTTACGCTGTGCGGTTCCATATATTCGCTCATGTCCAGCCGTATCATTGCGGATTCGTCGCTGAACAGTGCCGATGAAAGCGCGCGGGCAAGCTCCGTTTTGCCAACGCCCGTGGGACCCAGGAATATGAAGGAACCTATCGGGCGGGAGGGGTCTTTGAGTCCTGCCCTTGCGCGGCGTATGGCGCGGGAGACTGCGCTTACCGCCTCGTCCTGGCCTATTATACGCTCATGCAGGCGCTGCTCAAGGTGCAGCAGCTTGTCCGTTTCGCTCTGGCTAAGTTCGCTTACGGGTATGCCCGTCCATGCATTAACAACTTCTGCAATATCTTCCGCCGTAACGGTGCAGCGGTTATCCTCGCGCTCCTTTTCCCAGTCAGCTTTTATCGATTCCATGCTCGCACGCAGTTCCATCTCCTCGTCGCGCACGGCGGCGGCCGTTTCGTAATCCTGCCGGCTTACGGCTTCCTCTTTTTGCTTCAGCAGCGTTTCAAGCTTTGCCCTCAGCTTTTTCATGTCCGGCGGGGCGTTATATACCCTAAGCCTTACGCGGCTTGCGGCCTCGTCCATCAGATCTATCGCTTTATCTGGCAAAAATCTGTCCGATATATAGCGCCAGCTCAGCTCTACTGCCGCATGCACGGCTTCGTCCGTTATGCGCGCCTTGTGATGCGCTTCATAGCGTTCCCTAAGCCCAAGCAGTATCTCTTCGGCTTCCTCTTTGGAAGGTTCGCCAACGGTTACGGGCTGGAATCGCCGCGCAAGCGCCGCGTCCTTTTCAATATGCTTGCGGTATTCGTCCAGGCTTGTTGCGCCTATTATCTGTATCTCACCGCGGGCAAGCGCTGGCTTTAATATGTTCGCCGCATCCACGCTGCCTTCGCTTGCGCCCGCACCTACTATCGTGTGCAGTTCGTCTATGAACAGTATCGTATGCGCGTCCGCACGGAGTTCGGCTATGGCGTTGTTTATGCGTTCCTCAAATTCGCCGCGGTATTTTGTGCCGGCTATCATGCTGGCAAGGTCAAGCGTAACTATGCGCTTGTCCCTGAGCAGCTCCGGTATTTTGCCGGAGGCTATCTTTTGCGCAAGGCCTTCTATTATGGCGCTTTTACCTACGCCAGGGTCGCCTATCAGCACGGGGTTATTCTTCGTGCGGCGGGAAAGTATTTGTATAACGCGCTCTATTTCCTTTTCGCGCCCTATGAGCGGGTCAAGCTCTCCGTCCCGCGCAAGGCCGGTAAGGTCGCGCCCGTATTGATCCAGCACCGGCGTGCCGCTGCTTTCGTTGGTAACGCCAGCGCCTTGCGCGCCCTGTTCGCTTTGGCCGGAAAGGAAAGCCCTAAGCGTTGCTATATCCGCGCCAAGGTCTTCAAGTATCCTTACGGCGACGGAATCGCGCTCACGGAGTATTGCAAGCAATATATGCTCGGTTGAAATATAGCTTGCTTTCATTGCCTTAGCCTCGTACAGGCTTAGCTCAAGTATCTTTTTTGTGCGCGGGGTATAGCCGAAGCTATCGGTAAAATGATAGTCTCCCGGGCCGACAAGCTGCTCGCTGCGTTCAAGCACGCCGTCCGCCGTGATGTTGAACGCCGCAAGCGCGCGTGCTGCCGCGCCTTCGCCTTCGTTTATAAGTCCCAGCAGGAGATGCTCGCTGCCAACATAGTTATGTCCCATGCTGCGCGCCGCATCCTGCGCCAATGCCAGCGCCTTTTTTGCGCCTTCGCTGCATCTATCGGAAAAAGCCATTATATCAGCTCCTTTATGCCTTAAATATGCCGGATATTATTCCGACCCAAGCTTATTTTAGACTAAAACGCCATCTCTATCAATCATATAATATTAAATTGTGGTGAAAGTTGTATGTCTGTGGTATTATTTATATATATGCGCTTTGTCCATGCGCGCGCATATGACATATTATGTATGTAAGGAGGGGCGCATAAGCGCCCGCCTATACTACGAAACGGAAGTGAAACCATGATATATTTAGACAACAGCGCAACAACGCGCGCGCTGGACATAGCTGCGGATACCGCGGCACAATATATGAAGGCGGACTTTTTCAACCCCGCGGCTGCATATTCGGCAGCGGTAGAGGTGGAAAGGAACATTAATTCTGCCAGGGCAAGGCTGGCTAATGCCATACATGCCCAAAGCGATGAGATAATATACACCTCCGGCGGAACGGAGAGCAATAATACTGCCATATTCGGCGCACTCAGGGCGCGGCGCGGCGGCGGGCGGATAATAGTCGGCGCTACCGAGCATCCGTCCGTATACGAGGCGGCGATGAGCATGAAGGGGCAGTATGTTATAAACGAAGCCCGCGTGGATAAAACCGGCGCATACGACGTGAACATGCTTGCGCAGAGCATAGCCAACGACGTTGCGTTCGTATCCGTTATGCAGGTGAATAACGAAACCGGCGCCATAAACGATATACCCGCGATATATAAGGCAGTTAAGCAGCGCGCGCCAATGGCGATAATGCACGTTGACGGAGTGCAGGGATTTTTGAAGGTGCCGTTTGACGCGCGGTATTGCGACATGTATTCTATAAGCGGGCATAAATTCCATGCTCCAAAGGGCGTGGGTGCGCTTTATGTTAAGCGCGGCACGCGCTTCGCGGGCGGCCAAATAGGCGGCGGGCAGGAGCGCAATCTGCGTTCCGGCACAACGAACACCCCGGGCATAATGGGCATGGACGCGGCGATAGGATACTATGCCGAAAACATAGACGATATCCGTCAAAGGCTAATGAACATGAAGCTTAGGCTGGCAAGCAACCTGACGGGAATAAGCGATACGTTTATAAACGGCCCTGCGCCCGAGCTTGGCGCGCCGCACATATTGAACGTATCTTTCCTTGGCGTAAGGGGAGAGGTGCTGCTGCACGCGCTGGAGGAAAAGGGAATATATGTTTCCACGGGCTCCGCCTGCTCCGCGCACAAAAAGGGCAAAAACCGCATACTCAACGCCATGGGCGTGGTTGGGGACAGGCAGGAAGGTGCGATACGCTTCAGCCTGAGCATCTTCAACACCATTGAGGAAATGGACATTGCTGCCGAAGAAATAGCCGCGCAGCTCGCTTTCCTAAGAAGGTTCAAAAGAAGATAAAACCGATGCAATGCATCCGGCGGGAGCATATCCCGCCGGGATATATAAGCGAAACAACTTACTTGATATACGGAGGATGAAAATTGGAACAGGTATTGCTTATTCGTTACGATGAAATTCACCTTAAGGGGCTGAACAGGCCGTTTTTTGAGCGCAAGCTGATAGAAGGCATAAAGCATTCGCTCAGCGGACTTAATGCGACTGTACATAAGGAACAAGGCCGGATATTCGTTTACGGCATAGCGGCGGAGGACAGGGACGAGGCAGTAGACAGGCTGACCCGCGTGTTCGGCGTGCATTCGATAAGCCCCGCCGTTGGCGTTGAAAAGGACTGGAACACGATAGTTGCCGCCGCGCGGGACATAACCGAAAAGGCGATCGGCAGCCGCGAAAAAGCAACGTTCAAATGCTTCTGCCGCCGTTCTGATAAAGGCTTTTTCATGAACTCGGAAGAGATAAATCGTGAACTGGGCCACGAAATGCTTGAAGCTTTCCCCAACCTCAGCGTTGATATCAGGGAACCGGAAATAAAGCTTTGTGTGGAAATAAGGGAAATGGCGTTCATATATGCTCAGGAGATTATGGGTGCGGGAGGTATGCCAACGGGTACGGCCGGACTTGCTACGCTGCTCATATCCGGCGGTATAGACAGCCCCGTTGCGGGATATATGATGGCGAGACGCGGGCTTGAGCTGACAGCCGTGCATTTTTACAGCTATCCTTACACCAGCGAACGCGCGAGGGACAAGGTTGTTGACCTTGCCAAGATAGTTTCGCGTTACAGCGGGCCGATAAAGCTGCACCTTGTGCCGTTTACCGAAATACAGCTTGCCATATACGAAAAATGCCCGCCCAAGGAGACAACGGTGCTCATGCGCAGGCTTATGATGAAAATAGCCCAGCTTTGGGCGGAAAAGGACGGCGCCCGCGCCCTTATAACCGGCGAAGCGCTGGGCCAGGTGGCAAGCCAAACGCTCGAAAGCCTGTGCGTAACGGATGACGCGGTGACAATGCCTGTATTCCGCCCGCTGATAGGCTTCGATAAAAATGACATAGTCGCCATCGCAAAGAAGATAGATACCTTCAATACGTCCATACTTCCGTATGAGGATTGCTGTACCGTATTCGTGCCGCAGCATCCGGTAACCAAGCCGGAGGTGCAGAAGATGCGCGAAAGCGAGGCGCTTGTTGATTTCAGCGAAATGATACAGCGCGCGATAGAAAATACGGAAACCGTAACGGCGATATAATGGCTCCGCGCGGCATAAAAACGGCGGCGCTGGCGCTGATTGCGGCGATGGTGATAACGCTATTCTGTGCATGCACGGCTGACGACCCAGCGTGGGACGCGGCAACGCCGGACGAAACTCCGGCGGCGACCGCCGCGCCGGCGAACCCCAATGAAGAAAGGATGTATGACTGGCTGGAGCTGATGCGGCATGAGGAGCTGGTGGACGAGCAAAGCGTTATGATATGCCCTGCCGTGGCGGATGATGAATACGGCTATATATCAACGCTTATCGCCATCCGTGTGCGCTCAAGAATAAGGAGCTATGACTATGCCGTATCCACTTCATTCAGAATAAAGTGCAATTCCAACGGCGTGCTTTCAATGCTGATAGGCTTTTACGATATGGAAACGGACGAGCTTATCGATAAGCTGCCGATAACCTATGACCTGGCGCTCGGAAGGGAGATACAGATACAGGATTGCTTTGAAGAAGGGGACGGCGCATGGCGGAGTGTACTCAGTGCCCGCGTGCAATCCGCAGCGGAAGGGCAGCATATGACCCTTTTGAGCGATATTTTGCCCATAGAGGACGGCAGACCGTTTTATTTAACCGGAGCGGGCATAACAGTAATGTATCGCCCGTATGAAATAACAACCGGGCTTGACCCATGGCCGGAGCTTTCGATACCGCTGTCCAACCTGAAGCGGTGGCTGAAAGACGGCGGCGCAGCGGACAGGCTGCTGAAAACGGAGAATACGGAAACGGAAGCGCCGTGGAACGAATACGGCGCGGATACCGAAGAAATGAATGGAGATTTATCGGCGTAAAACATACGCAGCTTATACGGAGGTGGAATAGAAATGCGATGTTCATGCAGGGTATGCGGAACATATATGGTGCAGGTGGAGCACGGGCTGCAAAGCGGCTGTAAATGCCCGGATTGCGGCAACGAATGCCACGACTGCATGGGAAGCGCACAGCCGCCGATGAGCGTTGAACAGCTGAGAGAAAGGCTGGAGTTCATGGCGCTTACGGGGCAGCTTGAAGGCGACGGAGAGGAAGAATACGGCCGCAGTTACGCGGACGGTAAATACGATCAATAGATATGCAAAAGGAGAAGAGCATGTATTTATATAATTCGGCAACGCACAAAAAAGAAGAGTTCATACCCAACGATCCAAGCCTGGTAAAGATGTATACCTGCGGGCCTACGGTGTATCATTATGCGCACATAGGCAACCTACGCAGCTATATAATGGAGGATGTGCTTGAAAAGTATCTGCGCTATATCGGATATCCCGTAAAGCGTGTTATGAACATAACGGACGTTGGTCACCTTACAAGCGACGCTGACGAAGGCGATGA
>ERZ1031347.968-NODE-968-length-12052-cov-6.501459_pt1 | contig 12052 bp, 11 predicted proteins | sample MGYA00517106_ERZ1031347 | MGnify/ENA primary metagenome ERZ1031347 (study PRJEB33719, sample SAMN04261392) | wastewater metagenome | biome: periurban shantytown; feature: human; material: feces | host: Homo sapiens | place: Peru: Lima | collected 2012-07-19 ...
CCTCTATCTTACCTTCTATCTTTCCCTCTATCTTGCCTGCTTGTTTTCCTTCAATTTTTCGATTTCGGTTACGTCGATAAGCGCGTTTTCAAAGGTCATCGCCCACGACAAATCGCCGGCAAGCAGCACGATATCGTCGTCCGATACCTTATTTTGCCAGTCTTCAACGATTTGTTCAAAGTGGTTTTCCCACATTGTACCGAAAATATCCATCGGTTTATCCGACGAAAACGATAAATGAAGGTCTGAAATCGCAAAAATTTTCATAACTATAAGATTGCGCGCACGCTTTTTACCTACTCAAAATATATATATTACTTATATCACATAATAATGTTTTTTTCAAGCGATGACGCAAATATCACAAAAAAAATCCGCTTTACATAAAATAAGGTATAAACGCTTTGGAGGTGTAAAAATGTCGTTTTGCAATACCCTGAAACCCGACAGGACGCCCGGACCGATTTCCGGAAATCCGCTACATAATCTGTGCGAGCGCGCCTGCATACAAGTGAGAAAAGTTTTCGACGCGTGTATCAACCAGACTTCGCTTGAAGATTACGGTGTCACGATCACGAATCCGACGCCCTCAAACTATACCACCCCGCTGACCTTCGTGTCAGCCGCTTCGACGTCGTCGGCAGGCACGATATCCAACCTTATCGTTACCCCGCTTTCGGGCGACAACCCGCACAACTCGCGCGTGCAGGCAACGATAACCATTCCCATCGAAGTCATCTATGTCGACGCAAACAACGTCGAAGGAAAAGGCACTGCGGAAATCGTCGTCAACGAAGACGTCATAATGTGTTTCCCCGACAACTCGGTTATCCCCGTCGAGATTGCGGCAACCGTGAACGCGGTGTCCCCGCAAGGCGCGTGGACGGAAGGACTCGGATTTTCAATCACATGCTGCGTGACGGTCGTCTTGAAAGCCGAGGCGGAAGTCGAGCTTCTCGTGCCGTCGTACGGATACTGTTATATCCCGCCTTGTCAGGCATATACGCAGGAAGTCTGCACGGGCGTGTTTGACCTGCCGTTGTTTCCCACGACTTTCACACGATAACGATTTTCCGACGGACAAATAATAAACGGGCGCTTTCGTTGCGTCCGTTTATTTTTGAAAAATTTTGTCGATTTTTTTGAAAATATTATGAAAAAGCGCGTTTTTTAGAATACTTATTGCACATTTTCAAGGATTTGGGCGATTCTGTCAAGGATTTCTCTCTTCCCGGTTTTCTCGCTCGACGACACGGCGTAGATGTTATCCACCCCGATTCCGACCTTTGTCGCGATGTTTTGCAACGCTTTTTTCTGCTGCATTTTTGAAAGTTTATCCGCTTTCGTCGCGATTATCGAGAACGGGAAATTGAAGTGGAAAAGATAATTTATCATCTGCATATCGTCCTTTGTCGGATCGTGGCGAATGTCCAGAAGTACGAAAACGTGCACAAGATTTTTGCCGTTTTCAAGATACCCTTCGATCATCGGTCCCCACTTTGCCTTCTCTTCCTTGCTGACTTTTGCATATCCGTATCCCGGCAAATCAACAAAGTAAAATTCGCCGCCGTTGATTTCAAAAAAGTTCACAAGGCGCGTTCTGCCGGGATCTCCCGACGTCCTTGCAAGTTTGTTCTGATTTACCATAAAGTTGATAAACGACGACTTTCCGACGTTGGACTTCCCTGCGATTGCGATTTCGGGCGCGTCGAAAGACGGGATAACTTTCCCGTTTGAAACCGACTGTACGAATTTTGCGTTTTTGATTTCCATAACTTACCTTTCGATTGCGATTTTGAAAACTTCCGAAACGTTTTCGACGGGGATAAATTTCACGCCGTTTTTCACGCTTTCGGGAATATCGTCAAGGTCTTTCATATTATCGACGGGAATCAACACTTTCTTTATTCCCGCGCGCATTGCAGCAAGCGATTTTTCTTTCAGCCCGCCGATGGGCAATACTTTCCCGCGGAGAGTGATTTCACCCGTCATTGCGACGTCGTTTCTCACACCCTTCCCGGTAAGTGCCGAAAACACGGCGGTGGCGATTGTAATTCCTGCGGACGGTCCGTCTTTCGGGATTGCCCCTTCGGGAACGTGAATGTGGATATCTTTGTCCTTGAACGCGCGCTCGGGTATATCGTAATCGTCCGCGTGCGCGTGGATATAGCTTATCGCCGTTCTTGCGCTTTCTTTCATGACGTCGCCGAGATGTCCGGTGAGCAGTATTTCACCCTTTCCGCTGACGATACTGACCTCGATTGTCAGAATTTCGCCGCCGACCGCCGTCCAGGCAAGTCCCGTTGCCGCGCCGACTTCGCTGTGTTCGGGTTTTTCGCTTTCAAGGTATTTTTCGACGCCCAAAAACTCTTTGACGTTGTCTTTCGTCACGACGATTTTGTCCTGCGCCGAACCCGAAACGATTTTCACCGCGACCTTTCGCATTACGTTTGCGATTTCCTTTTCCAGTCCCCTTACGCCGCTTTCACGGGTGTAAGAGTAAATGATTTTTTCGATTCCGTCGTCGGTAAACGACAGCCTGTCCTCGCTTATTCCGTGCGCTTTCAGCTGTTTTCCGATAAGGTGTTTCTTTGCGATTTGCAATTTTTCTTCGGGCGTATAGCCGCTCATTTCGATAATTTCCATACGGTCGTACAGCGGCGCGGGGATCGCGTCGGGGTTGTTTGCCGTCGTGATGAAAATCACCTTTGACAAATCGAAAGGTATTTCAAGGTAATTGTCGCGGAAAGCGTTGTTTTGTTCGGGATCCAACACTTCCAGAAGCGCGCTTGACGGATCGCCCTTGAAGTCGGACGCAAGTTTGTCGATTTCGTCCAGCAAAAACACGGGGTTCATCGTGCCGGCAATGCGGATATTACTGATTATTCGTCCCGGCATTGCCCCGACGTACGTTTTGCGATGCCCGCGGATTTCCGCTTCGTCGCGGATGCCGCCAAGGCTCATTCTGACGTACTTCCTGTTGAGCGCCCTTGCGATGCTTTTTACAATCGACGTTTTGCCGACGCCCGGCGGGCCCACAAGGCAAATTATCGGCTCGCGCTTTTCGTCGGTGAGTTGTCTGACGGCAAGGAATTCCAGGATTCTTTCCTTGATTTTTTCAAGACCGTAGTGGTCTTCGTCCAGAATTTTCCTTGCATTTTCGATGTCGTTGTTATCTTCGCTCTCAATCCCCCACGGCAAATCGAACACAAAGTCGAAATAGTTTCTCGAAATTGCGTAATCGGGGCTTGACGTGGGCATTTTTGCGTTGCGCTCGATGTCCTTTTTGAGTTTTTTCTTGCTTTCTTCGGGAATGGGCAGCTTGTCCGCTTTGAGCAGCAGATCGTCGTCGTCCTCGTCGCCGAGTTCTTCCTGAATGGCTTTTATTTGCTCGCGAAGGTAATATTCTTTCTGCCCTTTGTCGATGCTTTCGCGCACTTTCCTATTGATTTTCTTTTCAACCTTTGCGATTTCAAGCTCGTCTTCCAGAAAGTCGAGCAGCAATTCGTACTTGTCGATAACGTCGTCGATTTCCAAAAAGCCCTGCCTGTCCGAAATATCCATAAGATGCGCCGCGCGGTACAAAAACGCCACGGGTTCTTCCGTTTCGTTCAGAATGTTGTAAACGTCTTTGGTTGCGCGTTCGCCCACGAAATAGTGTTCCTCGACGACGGACATACATTTTCTTCTGTACGCCTTCGCCTCGACCGTGCGCGCGTGCAATTCTTTCATCGGCTCATACGAAGCCACGAAGAAGTCGGGATTGTCGACGTATCCCGTAACTTTCACTTTTTTGATGCCGTCAACGATAATTCTCAGCGTTTCGCCGCCGTTCGAGATGACTTGCACGACGCGCGCAAGTACGCCGACGGTATAAATACCGTCCGCTTGCGGATTGCTTTCGTCGGTGTTTATCTGACGACACAAAATAATTTTTCCGTTTCTGTTCTTAACAGCGTCGGTAACCGCCGCGACCGATTTTTTGCGGCCGACGTCGAAATTTACCGTAGTATTTGGAAAAACCGTTAATCCCCTGAGGGGGATTAGCGGTAAATCAAAGTTTTTTTGCATATGTTCTCCTCAGGCAATATTGCGCCTGACTATTTCGGCGGGTACGCCTTTTTCAACCGTATCGCCTGTGATTATTACTTTTTCGATTGTCTTGTCGCCGGGGATTTTGTACATTACATCCAGCATAATCTGTTCCAGAATCGAGCGAAGTCCCCTTGCACCGGTTTTGAGCGCAATGGCTTTTTTCGCGACCGCAGAAAGCGCGCTGTCGTCGAACACGAGATCCACGCCGTCGAGTTTCAGCATTTTCTGATACTGTTTGACAAGGGCGTTTTTCGGCTCGGTCAGAATTTTGATGAGCGCGGTTTCGTCCAATTCGTCAATCGAAACGACAATGGGAAGCCTGCCGACGAATTCCGGAATAAGACCGAATTTGATAAGGTCGTCGGGTTGAATTTCCCTGATGATTTCGCTATACTTTTTGTCCTTGTCTTCATTCAGCACGGAGTTGAATCCAAGCGACGAATTGTCGGTACGTTTGCCGATGATTTTGTCAAGTCCTACGAACGCGCCGCCGCAAATAAACAGGATATTCGTCGTGTCGATCTGATACATTTCCTGCATAGGATGCTTACGTCCGCCCTGTGGAGGCACGTTGGCAACGGTGCTTTCGATAATTTTAAGGAGCGCTTGCTGCACGCCTTCGCCCGACACGTCGCGCGTTATCGACACGTTTTCGCTTTTTCTTGCGATTTTGTCGATTTCGTCAACGTAGATTATGCCTTGTTCGGCGCGTCTGATATCGCCGTCCGCAGCCTGAATGAGTTTCAAAAGAATGTTTTCGACGTCTTCGCCGACGTAGCCGGCTTCCGTGAGCGTCGTTGCGTCGGCAACCGCAAACGGCACGTTAAGGATATTCGCAAGAGATCGCGCAAGCAAAGTCTTGCCGCAACCGGTAGGTCCGAGCAGCAATACGTTGCTTTTGTCCAAAACGACGTCGTCGCCGGTTTTTTTGTTGCTTCCGATCCTTTTGTAGTGATTGTAAACGGCAACCGACAACACTTTTTTGGCGGCATCCTGACCGATAATATATTCGTCAAGACGCGCTTTGATTTCTTCCGGCGTGAGCAATTTGAAGGCGTCGTTTTTCGGGGTGTCCGCTTCTTCGTACTCTCTTTCGAGAATATCGTTGCACTCCTCGATGCACTCGTCGCAAATGGCAATCCCGTTGGGACCCTCGATGAGTTTCAGCACTTCGTCCTCGCTCTTTCCGCAGAAAGAACAATATTGTTTTACTGTGTTTTCTTCCATATACTCCTAATTATGGCGGGGATATATTATTTTATCTACGATACCGTAAGCAAGCGCTTCTTCCGCGGACATAAAGTTGTCGCGGTCGGTGTCGCGTTCGATAACGGAGATATCCTGCCCCGTCATTTCCGCGAGATACCTGTTCATTTTTTCTTTGGTTTTCGCGATGTGTTGTGCGGCAAGGATAATATCGCTTGCCTGACCTTGTGCGCCGCCCAAAGGTTGGTGAATCATAATCTCGCTGTTGGGAAGCGCGTAGCGTTTGCCCTTCGCGCCGGCGGCAAGAAGGAACGCGCCCATCGACGCGGACAAGCCGATCGAAATGGTGCTGACATCGCACTTGATATAATTCATCGTGTCGAAAATCGCCATGCCGTCGGTAACGCTGCCGCCCGGGCTGTTGATGTACAACGCGATGTCCTTATGCGGATCGCGCGCTTCGAGATAAATAAGCTGAGCAATGATATAGTTTGCAAGGTCGGTATTGACTTCGCCGCTCAAAAAGATAATTCTGTCTTCGAGAAGCCTTGAAGCGAGGTCGTATTGACGCTCGCCCCTGTTGGTTTGCTCCACGACGCTGATCATTTTTTCGTTAACGTTCATAAACTCTCCGAAATTATTTTATACTTTTTTACCGATATATATTCGGTCGAAAAATCGTTATTTTGCGGGGTTAAGTTCTTTCAGTTTCGCCATAAGAGCGTCGGTAAGGCTCTGGTTCAGAAGATAGGTGAGATATCTCGGATCCATATCTTTCTTGTATTCGTCGACGGTCTTGTTCTGACCTTTTGCCATATCTTCGATTTTCTTATTGACGGCTTCTTCGTCGGGAAGGACGTTTTCGGCTTTGATAAGCGCTTCCAGCACAAGACGGATTCTCACGTTTCTTTCTGCCGTTTCGCGATAATCTTCCGCCATCTTTTCGCGGGTGATTCCCGAATATCTGAGATAATCGTCGAGTTTCATTCCCTGATACAGAAGACGATATTCAAATTCCTTAATCATTTCTTCGACTTCGTCTGCGATCATGCATTCGGGGACTTCGACCGTTGCGTTTTTGACGATTGCTTCGACGCGTTTGTTTTCTTCGGCGACTTCGGCGCGTTCTTCGGCTTGTTTTTCAAGACCTGCTTTGATGTCCGCTTTGTATGCGTCAAGGGTGTCGAATTCGGACACGTCTTTTGCAAAGTCGTCGTTGAGTTCGGGCAGTTCTTTGACCTTAATGGCGTTGAGCGTTACTTTGAAAACCGCTTCTTTTCCGGCAAGGTCTGCGGAATATTCTTCGGGGAAGGTAACGGTGATGTCTTTCGTTTCGCCCTTCTTCATCCCTACGACGCCTTCTTCAAAACCGGGGATAAAGGTTTTGCTGCCGAGTTCCAGATCGTAATCTTTGCCTGCGCCGCCGTCGAATTTAACGCCGCCGACCGAGCCTTCGAAATCGATATTGCAGATGTCGCCTTTTTTGGCTTTTCTGTCTTTTTCGATTTCAACGACGCGAGCCGCTTTGTCCTGTGCAAGCAAGAGTTCCGCCTGAACCTGATCGTCGGTAACTTCAAATTTTTCCTTTGCGACTTTCACGCCCTTGTATTTGCCGAGTTTGACTTCGGGTTGGACGGTGATGGTAACCGCGAATTTAACCGCTTTGTCGCTTGCTTCCAGAATGTCCGCTTCGGGACGGCTGACCGGCTCGACCGACGTTTCTTTTTCAAGGGCTTCTTCAAAGTACTTGGGAAGAATGATATCGAGAGCGTCGTTCAGGAAAACGTCTTTTCCGAATTCTGCTTCCAGCACCTTGCGGGGCACTTTGCCGGGACGGAAGCCTTCAAGTTTATAATGGCTTTTGTTCTTGTTATAAGCTTCTTGGATAGCCGCTTCTACTTCGGCTTCGTTGATTTCGATTGTGAATTTTACTTGACTTTTTTCAAGTTTTTCGAGTGTGTAGTTCATAAAACCTCCAAATAATACTAACGTAAGCGTATAATAATATAACATATAAAGAAAGTTTTTGCAATACAAAATTCCATTTTCCGAAATATTCTTTTTGTCATTTTTTGTCATTATTCGTCACACGCTTGAAAATTAGGCGCCGATACGCTATAATTTGCCTATGCCACAAGACCTTTTAACGTTAAAAACCCTTGCACAAGAACTCAACGACCTTCTTGCGCCGGGGAAAATACAAAAAATAAATCAGCCCGAAAAGGACGAGGTTCGTTTCGTCGTGTATTCGGGCGGCACGTCGTACACTCTCGTCGCGTCGGCAAACCCCAACGCCGCGAGAATCCATATCGCATACGACAAAAAGGAAAATCCTTATTCCGCCCCCGCCTTCTGTATGCTTCTGAGAAAGCATCTTCTCGGCGCGACGATCAAGGATATTTCGATTGCGGGCGACGACAGAGTTTTCAGAATTTCGCTGTCCGCGCGCACTGAAATGCAGGACGTGAAAGACTTCTTCGTCGTCGTCGAACTTATGGGGCGATACAGCAACGTTATCCTGCTTGACGAAAACGATATTATCCTTGACGCGCTCGTCCGCATCGGCGTGTCCGAAAAAGGCAGACGAGTCATTATGCCCGGCGCGAAATACACCCCACAGCCCAAAGGCGACAAGGCGGAACTTTACGACAAGGAAGGCATAAAATCGCGCCTTGAAAATTCGGACAAAACCACGCTTTACGACGCCCTTTTGTCGTCGGTCAACGGGCTGTCGAAACAAAGCGCGAAAGAGATTGCTTTTCTTTCCGAAAACGCCGGAAATCCGGTTGATAAGGCGATTGAAGAAATTACGTTTTTTGACGAAATTTTCGGAAAAACCGCATATAAACCGTGCGCTTTGAAAGATTATTCCGATTTTTTTGTAACGCCGTATAAGTCGCAAGGCGACGAAAACGACTTTGTTTTCTTCCCCACGTTAAACGGTGCGGTCAACGCTTGCTTTACCCTTTCGGACAAGTCCCAGCGCGAGAAAAATTACTTCAAAGACATTATCGTTTTAACAAAAAGACACCGCGACAAACTCGTCAAAAAAATCGAGATCGCGCGCGAAAAACTTAAAGAGTGCGACGATATGGAAAACGTCAGAATTTCGGCGGAACTTCTTGCAAACAATCAATATAAAATCAGCCGCGGCGAGCCGTCCGTTACCGTCGGAAATTACTATGACGATATGCGCCCCCTGACCATAAAACTCGACGTGACGAAAACGCCCGCGCAAAACGTGCAGCACCTTTTCAACAAATACAACAAGTTAAAGCGCGCAAAAGAAATTTCCCGCGAACAAATCGAAGAGTATTCAAAAGAACTCGACTACGTAAATTCCATTCTCGATGCCCTTTCCCGCGCGGAACTTTCGGACGCCGAAAATATCAAAGACGAACTCGTCGCCCTTAAAATCATCAAAAAACAAGGCGGAAACGGTCGCAAAAAAGCCGTGCAAAAATCCGCGCCGAAGACCTATGAAAAAGACGGATTTACTATTTACGTCGGCACGAACAACGTGCTTAATAACGAGGTAACTTTCAAAATCGGCAGGTCTTACGACGTGTGGCTGCATGTCAAAAATCACCACGGAAGCCACGTAATTATCAGAAAAAACAGCGAAAACGACGTCATTCCCGACTCGGTTTTGTCATCTGCCGCAGAAACTGCCGCATACTTTTCAGAGGCGGCGAACTCCGAAAACGTCGCGGTTGACTACACCGAACGCCGCAACGTCCGCCGCATCAAAGACGCCGGGCTCGGCATGGTAAATTACGACGACTACAAAACGATTTTCGTCACCCCGAAAAACAATATCGGAAAATAATCACCTTTCAAACAAATTTTTGAAATATCCTTTCAGATAATCCGCAAAGTCTATTGCGGATTTATTGTTTCTCGCGCTTTCGTTAAGGCGGATAACGATATATCTTTTTGCGCCGCGGCACTCGATTTTCAGCAACTTGATTCCCTCGCCGACATCGCCCCAGGTATATCGCGGCCAGAATCCCACGCTGTTCCCTTCCGCAATAAGGTTCCGCACGGTGCGGGGATTGTCGCTTTCAAAGGTGATATCGGGGATAAATCCTGCCGCGCGACACAGGTTGTCGCAAACCGTACGAAAACCCTTGTTGCCTTGAAGGCACACGAAACTTTCGTTCCTGACCTTGTCGAGTTCGATTTTTTTCAAGCCCGAATAATCCTTCTTTTCGGGGACGGCAAGCATAATATCTTCGCAAAAATTAGCGACGTCCGCGCCGTTTGCCCTTTTTGTGTCGGTATATATCGCAATATCCGCATCGGAAATCGCGTTGTTCTGCACGACGGAAAACACCACGTCGCAGGCGTGACTTTTTTTGTAATCGATTATCGCGGTCGTAACGCAGTCGCTTGCCGCAAGCACGTTAAGTTTCACGACGTCTTTAATATCCGACGCAAAACGTGCAACCGCCCCCGGCGCGCGCTCGATAACTTTCACAGCTTCGGCGACGTAATCGTACAAATATTTGCCGCATTTCGACAAAGTAATTCCCCGTCCTTTTCTTTCAAAAAGCGGAAATCCGATTTCTTTTTCAAGTTTTTTTATCGTTTTCGTCAACGCGGGTTGCGCGACGTTCAGCGATTCCGCCGCTTGGGTGACATGCTCGGTTTCGGCAACGGCAATAAAATAACGTAACTGCAACAAATCCATAAAAATTCATAACCTTTTGTATATGTATTTTGACTTAATTATATATTTGACACTTAATTTTGTCAATGATATAATGGCGCCGTTCAACAAAGGAAGTGAAAGAAATGGAAAGAGATTTAACGGTCGGGAAACCGATTACGGCAATATTAAAATATACACTACCCCTTTTCGGCAGTATCATTTTCCAACAACTTTACAACATAGCGGACAGCCTTGTCGCAGGCAGATATATCGGCACGGACGCGCTCGCCGCGGTCGGCAACGGATACGAAATCACGCTTTTGTTCATTGCGGTTGCTTTCGGGTGCAATATCGGCACGTCGGTCATCACTGCAAGGTATTTCGGCAAGAAAGATATCCGCGGCGTGAAAACGACGGTATCGACTGCCCTTATCGTCAGCACCGTAATTGCGGTAATTCTGACGGCGCTGGGGCTGGGACTTACGAAACCGCTTCTGAATCTCATCAAAACCGACCCCGTGATTTTCACCGATTCGTACGAATATCTGATGATATATCTCGGCGGCTATATTTTCCTTTTGTCGTACAACATCGCGACGGGCATATTTTCGGCACTCGGCGACTCCCTTACCCCGTTTTTGTTTCTTGCGGCGTCGTCGGTCGCAAACGTTATCGTCGATATCGTTTTCGTAAAAACCCTTCATATGGGCGTTAAAGGCGTGGCGTGGGCGACGTTCCTTTGTCAGGGAGTCAGCGCGATTCTTGCTCTTGCGTTTATGTTCGTAAGGCTCAAAAAACTTCCGCACGAAGGCGACGAAAAGATTAAAAAAGTCGATTTCAAAATTCTGAAAGAGATTTCCGTCGTCGCAATCCCCAGCATTTTGCAACAGGCGTTCATATCCGTCGGCAACATTATCATACAAGGATTCATCAATGCGTTCGGCGCGTGGGCGACGGGCGGATACGCCGCGGCGATTAAACTCAACAATATGGCGGTAACGTCGGTTGTCGCGCTTGGCAACGGTATGTCCAACTTTTCGGCGCAAAACATGGGCGCGGGAAAACCCGAACGTATAAAAAAAGGTATTTTCGGCGCAATCGGTATGGGCGCGGTCATTTCACTTATCTTCACCGCGATTTTCCTTGGTTTGTCCGAGCCGTGCATTAAGATTTTCATCACCGACGGCAATGCGGACGCAATCGGGACAGGCGTGAACTTTTTGAAAATCGTAACTCCGTTTTACGTGATAATCGCGGTTAAAATCATCGCGGACGGCACGCTTCGCGGCACGAATCGTATGCTTTCGTTCACGATTGCGACGTTTGTCGACCTGCTCCTTCGCGTGGTGTTTTCGGCAATACTCAAAAAACCGATGGGCATTACCGGCATCTGGTGGTCGTGGCCGATCGGCTGGCTTATCGCAACTCCCATATCTTTCGGGCTTTACTTATTCGCCGCGAAAAAGAATTTCGGACTGAAAAAAGAAAATACACCCGCCGAAATCGAATCTTCCAAAACCCCGTCCGAAACCGAGGAAAAAGCCGAGGAAATCGTTTCCGAGAACGCGGCTGAAAGCGTCGCGCCCGAAGACAATAATCTGACGGAATAAGTCAAAAACCACAATTTTTTCCACAAAAAAACCGTCCTTTCGGACGGTTTTTTGATTTTGTCGATTATTTTCCGCTGACTTGCTTTGCGTAGTTGGCGATGTCGACAATCATCGGGATAAGGACGAATGCGTATGCAACCACAACGCTTATCCAATAACAAATTTTGACGCCCTTGCCCTTATTCTTGACAAAGCCCACGCTCACAATCGTGAAAACAGTATAAGTCAGAAGACCTACGATGCCTTGAAGGATAACGGGTACGAGTTGATACCAGGTCGTAATTTGTTTGTCGTTTGCGATGCCGAGCGCGAAGTTGATAATCATCGTAACCGCGCCGACCACAAGCACGATAAACGCCATAAGCCCCAAGGTTTGTTTGCCGCCGGATACTCTCTCCTCGTCTTCGTTGTCAGTTTTGAACATAAAGTATATCTCCTTAAAATTATTCCGTATTTTTGCGCTACGTCGCGCTACTATTTAATGCTA
>ERZ1031347.971-NODE-971-length-12026-cov-13.905104_pt1 | contig 12026 bp, 14 predicted proteins | sample MGYA00517106_ERZ1031347 | MGnify/ENA primary metagenome ERZ1031347 (study PRJEB33719, sample SAMN04261392) | wastewater metagenome | biome: periurban shantytown; feature: human; material: feces | host: Homo sapiens | place: Peru: Lima | collected 2012-07-19 ...
CACCAGCTTTCGTGACTACCATTTTTGCATTGATGGGGACGGTGAAATCATTTGCGGCCGTCCCCTTGATACGATTCCCACAGCGACATGGCGCAGAAATACGGGCAGCATTGCTATAGCCCTTTGCTGCTGCCAGGATGCACAGGCGTACAGGAACCCATGGAGAGCCCGTCTTGGAGACGAGCCGCCCACGGAAGAGCAGATCGAATCCCTCGCTATGCTATCAGCGGCCATCGCTGACGTGTTCGATATCCCGGTCGATGCAGACCATTTCATGACGCATGCGGAGGCCGCAGATCTGGATGGGTACGGGCCGGCGACAACATGCGAGAGGTGGGACTTGGCCATTCTGAATGAATCCGATGAATGGATGAGCGGAGGGGACACGCTTCGCGGAAAGACTGAGTTTTATCTGGAACAGGGGTGAGGATATGCTGAAGGTGGTCAATAATACGATTCATCTGACCCGAGGAGACACAGCCACGTTTCGGCTGGAAATCAAGAACCAGGACGGCACACCTTACGACATTCAGGAAGATGACCAGGTGCTTTTCACCATCAAGAAGAACACGCAGACGCAGGACGTAGTCATTCAGAAGGCGGCCATCAATAACCGCATCACCATCGCGGCAAGAGAGACGGAAAGCCTCGACTACGGTACATACTATTATGACGTAGAGCTTCGCCGCCCCGATGGGCTGGTGGCCACCGTGATCCCGCCCCATGTGCTGCGTTTGACGGAAGAGGTGACTTTCTGATGGAACGGCTGACTGGTATGCTGACAGTAGAGGGAGTATTGACAGGGACGCTCGCCCCTGCCGATACAGGTGATTTCTTGGCAGACTACGCAACAGACGAAGAGTGCGTGGCTGTCGTTGATGATATTTTTGATGATATATTCAAAGGAGAATAAAAAAATGGCTGCTATTGACAAAATTCTTAGAAAATCTAACTTTACCGCTGCTATGGCGGCACTCGCTACCAAGCTGAATAGCCTTTTCGTCAGAAAGGAAACTGGGAAAGGCCTTTCGACGAACGATTACACCACCGCCGAGAAGAACAAGCTCGCAGGAATTGCCGCCGGGGCGAATAATTACACACTTCCCACGGCATCCGGAACCGTGCTGGGCGGCGTAAAGATCGGCGATAACGTCCAGATTGCCAGTGGCGTGATTTCCGTAGACCTGTCGGGGAAGGTAGACAAGGTGGCTGGCAAGGGACTTTCCACCAATGATTACACGACCGCAGAAAAGACAAAACTTGCGGGCGTGGCAACGGGAGCAAATAACTACGTCCTTCCGGTGCCGACAGCGAGCAGCATCGGCGGTGTCAAGGCGGGCGATAACGTGACTATTTCCAAAGACGGTACGATTTCCGCTATTCAGGGTCGAGTGGACCTGTCTCCCTACGCAAAGACGGCCGATGTGAATACTGCTTTAGGTAAGAAGGCAGATGTAGCCACCACGCTGAAAGGCTATGGTATTACGGACGCAAAAATCGCAAATGGAGTTATCACGTTAGGGGCCAACACAATCACTCCCCTTACCCAACACCAGTCCCTTGCCGAGTATGCAAAGAGCGCCGATGTAGATCGTACTTATGCGAAAAAAGCAGACATCACAACCGTTTACAAGTATCGCGGGAGCGTGAACACCTATGCGGATCTCCCCGTTAACGGGAATGCGGTAGGCGATGTATACAACGTCGTGGCGGCTGATGCTTCTCACGGAATCAAAGCCGGGGATAACGTAGTTTGGAATGGCAACGCATGGGATAACCTCTCCGGCGTGGTCGACCTGTCTGCCTATGCAAAGAGCGCGGATCTAGCGAGCACCTACATGAAAATCAACGACTTTCCGCTGGCTACTGATGAGGAGATTACCGCTATTGTCAACGAAACTATTGTATAAGTGAGGTGTTAGCATGAGCACTTACAAAGACTCACTGCTGGGGGCTATTCGAAAACTATGTACCCAGCTGAATGATAAATTCGCTAAGTCATCTGATATGGTAAGTGTCATAGGACTGCTTAATGCATATAGGCAGGATATGAAGAAGTGCGTGAAGAAAGCCGACTTATACCCTGTGGGCAGTATCATTACGTCTATCACCAATATCGATCCTGCTTCGCTCTACGGGGGTACTTGGGTATCAGGTGCGTATGCTCATTACCAGTGGGGCTCGCCGGTTTTTTTAGCAGGAACGACACCGGCAAGCGGAGCGCCTTATGTATATAAAAGGACAAAATAGGAGGGCTAATGTGCAAAATCGTGAAAAACTTATGGCCATTGCTGCTGGCCTGCTTATTGTGGCTGGCGTCTGGTTCTGGTGCGCAGGCCGAAACGATGTATTCAATTTCGGAGAGCGAACTAACCGAGTTAGAGAACAACTTAGCGACGCTGGAGAGTCACAGTCAAGAACGGCAGAAAGTCTTGACCGAGCAAGCGACCTTGCTGGATCAGCAGAGGGAAGAGCTGAAAAAATTGAAAGAGGAAATCAGCAGCTCCAAAGCAGCGAACGAAGAGACGAAGAAATCGTTGGAGAATGCCAATGCATACTTGACCAAGTTAGAGAAAGAGGAAAAGCACAAAATTAGAGTAAAGGAGCGGCAACGCAATTTGTGGATCGGTGTTTCCAGCGGACTTTTGTATGCATGGATTAGGAAATAGGAGGGCAATAAAAAAACGTCTTGATTTGGCACATTGCTAAATCAAGACGTCTTTTTTTTATTTTGTAAAAATGCTGAAAAGTGCGATAAAATCGAAGAAAATAGCTTTTCCTTGCTTGACGTTACATCGAATAAGGTGTATAATAAATACAGAATTAAGGAAGGGAGGTGGTCAAAATGCACAAGGAAGATATGAAATGGCTAATTCAAATGATGCTAATCATCGCAGTTCCAATACTCGTTGAGTACATCAAGCAAAAAGAGCTCTTCAAACGTCACCATCACCGCAAATGATTCAGACGATTAAAGAGCTGAGGTGCAAGAGGGCGAACGCCCTCTTGGCAACCTCATTATATCACATGGAGGTAGTAAAATGAAATTCTATGATTTTATCGCATTGGGACTTTGGATCACATCACTGTCCTTCGTCAATATCAGTAAGGAATTTATACAAGGCGCAGTTACGGCGGCAGTATTTTGTGGTTACGCAGTGTGGAGAATCAGAAAATGAAAATCATCGACGAAGTGATGACGACAGCGGAAGCTGCAGAACGTTGGGGAATTTCTGCGATCACAGTAAAGCAGGCGTGCTCAGGACAAAAGGGGCTTCCGCCTCGTTTTAAAGAAGGCGAGGAGTTCCGCAAGTCCGGCCGCACATGGCTGATAACGAAGGCAGGCATGGAGCGCCTGTATGGGCCGGAAAAAGAATAGCTGGGCGCAAAGTCGGGCGCAGTTGGCGTCCTGAAAGTTTCCTAAATGAGAATAAAGCGGTATAGGAACGGCAGGAAATGCGACAGTATCTGATTCGCTGAATTTCATGTAATTTGTCATTCTCATTTGAAGGTCTCCGGAACCAGGTGTCGAGAGTTCGAATCCCTCTAGACGCACCAGAAATAAGCCGATCATATCGGAGAAAATAAAATTCGTCCCGTTACATCCATGAAGGTGGGGTAATACATGGGGGGAAATCGACCTTTGAGGAGGTCAGAAAGCCGAGGCGGTATGCCCCGGCTTTTTATCATGCCTTTTTCTTTGTTTTGGCAGCAAATCCCTGATCACAGTCCGATGGCTCGCCGTCGTATATTTCCTTGGCTATGGTGGTTCCAAACCGTCTCTTTCTACTGTATTCTCCATGGTAAACATGCTATAATAATAAGACGTTTCATTTGAATACATCGGACAGAGACAGGGGCTGCGCTTCAGGATGCGCCGCGGATTTTCGCTGTATCTCACAGGTCTTTGACCGTGGGAGCTCTGTACCGGCCTTTATATATCGTGAGGGTTTACCATGAAAATGTTTCGAGGACTATCGAACTGGATCGGTATGGACATGGGATCGTCCCAAGTCCGTATCTACCGGGAGAATAAAGTGATCCTTGCCGAAGCGAGTACGGTCGCGGTGGATAACATCGACGGCCATGTACTGGGCTTTGGCACGGAGGCGCTCATTCATTACCACAAGGCGCCGGAGAATATTTCTCTGGAGTGGCCGGTACAGAATGGCGTCATCGCTGATTATGATATGACGAAGGCGATGCTTCGTTTTTTTATCCGCAAATCGCTTCATCATGCGGTGTCGCGTCCGACGGTGATGATCTCCATTCCGGGCGAGACGAGCTCGGTCACGCGGCATGCGCTGGTGGATGCTTTGCTCCACGCTGGCGCGCAGCATGTGTACCTTCTTCCTTCGCCGGCGGCTGCGGCTATCGGGGCGGGGAAGGATATGCTGGCATCGTCTGTGATCTTTTCTCTTGTCATCGGGCGTGATGTTGCTGATGCGGGGCTGTACAGCTGCGGAGGGATCGTCACGCAGGAGGGGATCCCTTTCGGCGGGCATCATATCGATAAGGGGATCTGCCAGTATCTGCAGGAAAAGTATCAGATCATGATCGGGCTGGATCAGGCGGAGAAGCTGAAGAGTGAAGTGATCTCTCTCAAAGCGGCGGATGGGCAGGCGACATTCACTATCCGCGGGCGCAGGATCCGTGATGGCGTGGAAGTAGTGGTGGAGCTTTCCACGGAGGAATTAAGACCGGTGATGCAGCGTATCCTGCAGCCTGTTCTGAAGCTCATCCGCCGTGTCCTTCGCGAGGCGAAGCCGGAGATGGCGGGCGATCTTCTGAAGAATGGCCTGCTTCTTTCCGGCGGCAGTGCGCTTCTGGATGGGCTGAAGGACTGGCTCGCCGAAGAGCTTCATATGCCGGTCTTTGTACCGGCTCTGCCGGGGGAGGTATTGGCTATGGGCTGCTATCAGGCTCTTGGTATGTATAAGGATCTGCCGTTTCTCATCGAGAACGGCGAAAAATATTACGGAGGCGCTTGATCGTGATTTTCTTTGGCAGAAAAAAGATGGCCGCCGCGGTCGCCCTCTTTGTTTTCATGGGCGCATGCGGCTGGTTCTGGCGGCATAGGGAGTACGTCCCTTTCATTTCGCAGCCGCTCTCTATCGGTGCAGCTCCTTTCAACTATACCGCGAGCAGGACGGCGCTTTCTTTCACCCAGGGGCTTGACTTACTTTCGGGCGTGTGGGAGAACTGGAACGAGCTGGATGCGCTCCGGAAGGAAAATGAAAGTCTTCGCGCGGAGCAGGCTCAGTACAGCGAGATCCTTGCGGAGAATATCCGACTGAAGAGTCTCCTTTCGTTCAAGCAGGGCTATAAACAGTACCACCTGACGGGGGCTTCTGTCATCACCCGCGACTACGGGGGATGGACACAGACGCTGGTCGTGGACCGCGGCAGTGACAGCGGCATCAAGAAGTATATGCCTGTCATCGTCCCGACGGGCCTTGTGGGCTTTGTGAGCGAAGTGTATGAGAATTCCGCACGTGTGCAGCTCCTTCTGGATCCGCGTACATCGGTGGGCGGTATCGTTGCGCGTCCGGCCTCGCGCGTGGTGGCGATGGTTTCCGGAAACAGCAGTGAGCCGGGCAAGCTCTCTTTCGTGAATCTGCCGCGTGAGGCTGATGTCATCAAGGGGGATACCATCGTGGCATCCGGCTATGGCGGGGTGTATCCGAAGGGAATGGTCATCGGTACCGTCGAGCAGGTGGATGTCGACTCCATCGGCGGCACGCAGGTGGCACGCATTGTTCCGGCGGCTGATTTCTCTCATCTGGAAGAGGTCTTCATCATCACGGACCATATCCAGAGGGCGACGCCAGAGAGTATCCTGGTGAAGCCGCCGAAGAAGGAACCGCCGATGAATCCCAATAAACATCAGGCAGGTGAGAAGGAATGAGTGGCTATGCACTGGCTTTTTTGAGCTTTCTCGTTTTTCTTGTGCAGTCCTCGGTGATGCCATTCTTTTTCTCGGGGCTGCATCAGCCGGATCTGTGGCTGGTCGTCATCGTCCTTGCGACATTGATCTTTGACAACAAGACGGCGATGACGCTTGCACTCGTGGGCGGGCTCCTTACGGATCTTGTGACGGGAAATCTTTTCGGACTGCACCTCCTGCCATACCTGGCGATCGCAGCGCTGTATCTCGCTTTGGGGAGGAAGCGCTACAACCGTCACTGGTATATTTCGCTTTTTGCGATGACGTTGGCCTCGCTCCTTTATGCACTGCTGTCATGGCTGGTGCTTTTGGCAGCCGGCAGCCATGTCTTCTCGATTTCTTATATCCTGTACTTTGTGATGAGCACCACCTTCATGAATGGAGCAGCCGTGCTCTTTCTTCACAGGCCGCTATGGGCCATGAAACGGGAGGGAGAACCGAAGTGGTGAATAAGCATGTGCCCTCGATTCTCAGTGGGCTTTTGAAAAATACGGAGGAGTCCCGCTATGCGCGTATGATCTATGCGGCGATCTTCCTCCTGCTCGTCTTGGGACTGCGTCTTTTCTATATGCAGGTCATTCAGGGCGGGTATTATAAAGAAGAAGCGGATGGGAACCGCATCCGTTACCTTCCCATGCAGGCGATGCGTGGTGTCATGTATGACAGAAATGGCTTGATCCTTGCGGGCTCGCGCTCGGCATACAGCGTCGTCATGCCGGTCGATCGCAAGGGGAATACGCTGTCGGATGAGGCGCTCAGCCGCCTGTCGCAGCTTCTTCATGTGCCGACTGCCGATATCAAGAAAAAGATCGAAGACAATAAGCTGGCCTTCGGAGCGATCTATCTGGCAAACGATGTCGGCATCGATGTCGCGACGCAGATCGAAGAGAAGAAGGATGAATTCCCCGGCATCGAAATAGAAGTGAATCCGCTGCGCGTGTATCCGCTGGGCAATGCGGGGGCGCAGGTCCTTGGCTATGTCGGCGAAGCGGGGCCGGATGACAGGGACGCGGAAGGAAATCCGTACAAGACCACGACATTGATCGGTCGTGCGGGCCTTGAGCGCCGCTATAACAATTATCTCGAAGGCAAGAATGGCTCGAAGACGGTCGAGGTCAATGCATCGGGGCAGCCTGTCCGCTATGTGGGCGGTACGCCGTCTGTCACAGGGAACAGTGTGCGTCTGACGCTGGATGCGAATCTGCAGAAAGCGGCAGAGGACGCGATGGAAGCACAGGTGAAGACGCTCGTCCATGGCGGTGTCATGCCGACGGGGGCTTCCGCTGTGGCTGTCGATCCGAATAGCGGAGCGATCCTCGCAATGGCTAGCTGGCCGAGCTATGATCCGAACCGCTTCAGCAAGGGGATCTCTTCGAAAGACTGGAATGAGATCGTCAATAATAAGAATCATCCGATGCAGAACCGCACGATCCAGTCGATGTATCCGCCCGGATCGCTCTTCAAAGTCATCACGGGCGCGGCAGCACTCGAAGCGAAGGTGACGACACCGGAGGAACGCATTTTTGATAACGGCAAGCACTGGCTCGTCGATAAGAGAAACTCTCAGGGCGAAGCCTTCGGATGGATCAATTTCTATGAAGCGATCGAAAAGTCGGACAATGTCTATTTCTATGAAATGGGACGCCGTGCAGGCATCGACCGCATTTCCCGCATGGCGGAGGAATTCGGCCTTGGGAAAACGACAGGCATCGACCTTGCCGGTGAATCGGACGGCAATGTCGCAAGCGAAGCCTACAAGATGAAGGTTTTCAAGCAGGACTGGTACCTCGGGGAGACGATGGATGCCGCGATCGGACAGAGCTTCACGCTGACGACGCCGCTGCAGATGGCGATGGTATACTCGGCGATCGCCAATGGCGGCTTCCGCTACCAGCCATACCTTGTGAACCGCATCGATCAGCTGGATGGGACACCGCTCAAGATCTTCTCACCGGAGAAGGTGGGGACGCTTCCGGTATCTAAGGATACGCTTGATGCGATCCATAAAGGACTTCGGATGGTCATGAGCAAGGATGGGACAGGCGGACAGATCTTCGAACATTATCCGATCTCGATCGCCGGTAAGTCTGGTACGGCGGAAACGAATGGTCTCGATAACGGCTGGTTCGTGGCATATGCGCCTTTCGACAAGCCGGAGGTCGTGATCCTGTGCATGTTCGAGCACAGCGGCTTCGGCTCGGAGTCCGCGGCACCGGTCGTCAAGAAGATGATGGATGCCTATTTCCATATCGGAGATTATTCGCCGGCAAAGCTGAAGGCAGCGGATGAGGCAAAGGCAGGAGGCAAAAAGAATGGCTGAGATCGTATCCTTTGCTTCCGGTAAGGGCGGCGTGGGGAAGACGCTCCTCACCGCTGCTCTGGGGATCTTCCTCTCTCGGAAGGGGAAGAAGGTGCTCCTCATCGATGGGGATATGGGCATGAGAAATATGGATCTCGTGCTGGGGCTGGAAAATGAGTGCTTCTATCATGTGATGGATCTGGCGGAAGGCCGCTGCTTTGCGAAGGATGTCATCCTGGAAGTGAATGACCATTTGGATTTCCTGCCGGCGGCGCAGAATGATACATGGGAGACCGTCTTTCCTGCGGCGATGGATACCGTGCTCGAAGACGTGGAGGATAAGTATGACTACATCCTTCTCGACTGTCCGGCGGGGCGAGGAGAGGGCATCCGCTTTGCGGAGCATCTCTCGGATCATATGTTCCTTGTCGTGGCGCCGTCCTGGGCCTCGAAGCGGAATGCAGAGCGTCTCATGACGGGACCGCGCAAGCGGTACATGACCTATGTGCTGAACCAGTTCTCCCTCTCGGGGGATACGCAGATCTCCTTGACGGATATGCTAGAGACCCTCGATGAAGAGTCCGTCTCTGCCATCATCCCGTATACGGAGGAGGCAGACCGTCTCGCGCATCAGGGAGAGCTTTCGGATTTTTCCGAAAAAGGGGCGCTCGGAGAAGCACTCGCTCTTTTCTGGAAATCGTACAAAGAAGAGAAACAGATCCCGCTTCCGCGCTGGAAGAAGCTGCTCCGGAGAGCAGAGGCGGAGAATGCGCGGGAGAAGGTATCTGTGAAGACGGCGCCGGCCGGCCTTTCCTGGCACTCCGGCAGCCGCTCGTATAAATGGCAGAGGAGGAGATAACGGAATGAATCTCATTCGGTACTGGCGGCGCATCGACAGCACGCTGCTGATGGCTGTCCTGGGCCTTGCCGTCATCTGTCTTCTGATCATTGCGAGCGCCACCCATGCGAATATGGATGGACAGCCGGGGCAGTATGACTTTGTCATGAAGCAGGGGGTCTTCCTGGTCGGCGGTCTTATCATCGCGGGGGGCTCGCTCTATTTTGACTACAGGAAACTCTATCGCTTCGTACCCATCCTCTATGGGATCAATGCGATCCTGCTTCTGGTCGTCAAATTCGCCGGAACGAGTGCGCTTGGGGCGCAGCGCTGGATCCAGATCGGCCCTTTCACGCTGCAGCCTTCGGAATTTGCGAAAATCATCATGATCATCTGTCTGGCAAGGCTCATGGCGAATGACAAATCCGGCTTCCAGACATGGAAGAGCCTTCTGCCTGTCGCGGGTATGATGGCACTTCCGACACTTTTGATCTTCATCCAGCCGGACCTTGGTACGAGCCTTGTCTTCGCGGCCATCACCTTCGGCATGCTTTATATTTCCGGACTCAAGATGCAGCTTGTGAAACGCGCCTTTCTTGCGTTCGTCGTAGTCTTCCCGCTCATCTGGTTCTTTGTTCTGCACAGCTACCAGAAGATGCGTATCCTCGTCCTTTTCAATCCGGACGTCGATCCGTATGGCTCCGGTTACCATGTCATCCAGTCGAAGATTTCCATCGGCAGCGGCGGTTTCATCGGGCAGGGTCTTTTCGAAGGCACGCAGAGCCAGCTGAATTTCCTCCCGGAAAATCATACTGACTTCATCTTCTCCGTCATTGGGGAAGAGCTGGGCTTCGTCGGAGCCATTTTCGTTCTCTTTTTATTCTTCGTTCTTTTATACAGGACACTTATGATTTCCCGCTCTTCGGGGGATGCCTTCGGCAGCCTGCTCGCCTGTGGGATCTTTTCCATGTGGCTCTTCCAGATCTTCATCAATGTCGGCATGACCCTCGGCATTATGCCTGTCACCGGCATCCCGCTGCCTTTCATGAGCTACGGCGGCTCGGCTCTCCTCATGAATCTTCTCTGCGTCGGGCTTTTGATGAATATCTATTTAAGAAGAAAGAAATTGATGTTTGATTGACTGGGGATTAGGGATTAGTGGCTAGGGATTAGGAGTCTCAAGTGATTGGAGACTGGAGACTAGTGACTGGAACGCCAGCTCATGACATCGCCATTATTTATACTTCGCGGCGCTTCTATATTTTTATGCGCCGTACCACAACCCTGAACCCTGAACCCTGAACCTTAAACCCATTGAACCAATACAACCACAAACCTGTAACCCCATTTATTTTAGGAGTATCAAATGAACCGTGTAACTATCGATCCCGTATGGCTGATGCATATCCAGAAGCCTGCCCGCTACATTGGCGGAGAGTGGAACAGCGTGGTGAAGAACCACGATGAGATCCCGGTGAAAGTGGCGCTGGCATTCCCTGATGTCTACGAAGTCGCCATGAGCCATCTGGGACTCAAGATCATCTACAGTGTCCTGAATGCCAGAGAGGATGCGCTGGCAGAGCGTGTATATGCGCCATGGGTGGACATGGAAGCGATGATGAGAGAGAAGCACATCCCGCTCTTTTCTCTTGAAAACAAATGCCCGGTCAAGGACTTCGATGTACTTGGCTTCACCATGCCGTATGAAATGTGCTACACGAATATCCTGAACATGATCGACATGGCAGGCATTCCTGTCTGGGCGAAGGATCGCACAGACGAGGATCCCCTCGTTGTCGCCGGCGGCCCCTGTGTGTACAATGCAGAGCCGGTCGCTGATTTCTTCGACGTTTTCTTCATCGGAGAATCCGAAGAAGCCATCGGAGAGATGGTGGATATCGTGAAAGCATGGAAAGCGGAAGGAAAGCCCGGCGGCCGCAAAGAGGCGATCCGCCGTCTTGCTCAGATCGATGGCTGCTATGCGCCGTCCCTCTATGAGGTCTCTTACTATGAGAATGGCGTCTTCCGCAGCATCCGCCCCATCGACGAAGCGGCCCAGTTCCCTGTGAAGAAGCGTGTCATCCGTGATGTCGACCATGTCCACATCGATGACAAGCCGATCCTCCCGCATATCGAGATCGTGCATGATCGTGCCGTCTTGGAAATGTTCCGCGGCTGCAGCCGCGGATGCCGCTTCTGCCAGGCGGGGATGATCTACCGCCCTGTGCGCGAGAAGAGCGAAGAGAGACTGCAGGAGATCGCAGATACCCTGATCAAGAATACGGGCTATAATGAGATTTCCCTCATGTCCCTCTCTTCGGCAGACTACTCCTGCCTGCCCGAGCTCGTTGATCACCTCTTGGAAAATTTCAAAGACAAGCGTGTGAGTGTCAGTCTCCCGTCACTGCGTGTCGACAGCTTCTCCATCGATATCGCGAAAAAGATCCAGCAGGTCCGAAAGAGCGGTCTCACACTGGCACCGGAAGCCGGTACGCAGCGCATGCGCGATGTCATCAATAAGGGCGTCACGGAGGAAGACATCATGGGCGCCTGTGCGAATGCCTTCAAAAATGGCTGGAAAAAGGTGAAGCTCTACTTCATGATGGGCCTTCCGACGGAAACGGATGAAGACCTGAAGGGCATCGCCGATCTGGCGAATCGCATCCACGAGCTCTATCACGAGATCAAGGGGCGCTATGACCTGCGCATCACCGTCAGCGTCTCGAGTTTCGTCCCGAAGCCTTTCACCCCTTTCCAGTGGATGCCGCAGTGCAGCGTAGAGGAGATCGAGCGCAAACAGCAGTACCTGAAGAGCCTTTTCACAAATCGGCATATCAAGTACGCCTATCATGATGCCAAGACAGGATATATCGAAGCCGTCCTCGCTCGCGGCGACCGCAAGCTCTCTTCTGCCATCTACACCGCATGGAAGAAAGGCTGCA
>ERZ1031347.978-NODE-978-length-11978-cov-30.225530_pt1 | contig 11978 bp, 9 predicted proteins | sample MGYA00517106_ERZ1031347 | MGnify/ENA primary metagenome ERZ1031347 (study PRJEB33719, sample SAMN04261392) | wastewater metagenome | biome: periurban shantytown; feature: human; material: feces | host: Homo sapiens | place: Peru: Lima | collected 2012-07-19 ...
TGTTGGTGCTTCTTTATTTGGCATCGGCCCAGGTTATGCCGGTGCTGGCTTCGGCAATCAACGGTACGCGGAGGTCTACTACGTGCTCCATAACGTCGCGGACCATGGCGGTGAGGCGCTCGACTTCGTCGACGGGGCACTCAAAGTCCAGTTCGTCGTGTACTTGCAGAATCATGTGGGCGGCAAAGCTCTCTTCTTCCAAGCGGCGACTTACGCGGGCCATGGCGATCTTGATGATGTCGGCGGCGGTGCCCTGCATAGGATGGTTCATGGCCGTACGCTCACCAAAGCCGCGGAGCTGTGGGTTTTTGGCCTTGAGCTCGGGAATATGGCGTCTGCGGCCATACATGGTCTCGGCATAGCCCGTCTGCTTGGCGCGCGCCACCACATTGTCGAGGAACGTGCGCACGCCCGGGTAGGCCTCGTAGTAGCGGTCGATCATGTCGCGCGCCTCGGCCATCGAGATATGCAGCGACTGCGACAGGCCATAGGCCTGCTGGCCGTACACGATGCCAAAGTTCACGGCCTTGGCGCGGCTGCGTAGGTCGGGAGTCACCTCAGACACCGGCACGCCAAACACGCGCGCTGCCGTCTCGGCGTGGAAGTCCTCGCCCTCGTTAAAGGCGCGCACCAGGTGCTCGTCACCCGAGAGATGCGCCAGCAGACGCAGCTCGATCTGCGAGTAGTCCACCGCCAAAAAGACGCTTCCCTCGCCTGCCGAAAACGCCGTCTTGACGGTACGCCCCAGCTCCGAGCGCGTCGGGATGTTCTGCAGGTTCGGGTCGCTCGAGGACAGACGCCCCGTCGCGGTGATGGTCTGGTTGTACGTGGTGTGCACGCGACCGTCACCACGGCGCAGCGGGCCCAGCGTGTCCAGATAGGTGGACTTGATCTTGGACTTCTCACGCCAATCCAAGATCAGACGCACGATCTCGTGGTCGCGGGCAAGGTCGCTCAACACCTTGGCGTTGGTCGAATAATAGCCGCGCTTAGTCTTTTTGAGGCCCTTGGTCGGAAGCCCCATAACGTCAAACAGCACATGCGAGAGCTGCATGGGACTGCCGATGTTAAAGGTCTCGTCACCCGCCAGGTCGCGAATGCTGCGCTCGACCTCGGCAATCTGAGTCGCCAGGCCCTCGGACAGACTATGCAAGCGGTCGGGGTCCACAAGCATGCCCGCGCGCTCCATCTTGGCAAGTACCGGAACGAGCGGCATCTCGATGCCGTCGAACACGTTGGCGGCATTCTCACGGGCCATGCACTCGCGCAACGGCGCCACGAGCGCCAGCGTCAAAGCCGCAGTACGGGCGGCAGGCGCCGGAGCGTCCTCACCGGCACCCTCTGCACCGCGCGCCGCAGGCAGCGCCATCTGCAGATAGGTATCGGCCAGATATGCCTCATCGAACTCGGAGCGATCGGAATCCAGCAGGTAGGCGGCAACCACGGTATCGAAGATGCGCGTAGAATCGACTGCCAGCGAATCCATGAGCTCGGGCTCAGAAGAATCGATGGGCGAAAGCTCGTGCAACAGTGCCTTCATATCCGGGCTCGCCACGCGACCCTCCATAAACAGACGCGCGAGCACGCCGGCAATCACACCGTGGGCGAAGTTGAAGCCCTCAACCTCAGCCGCCGCACCGCTGTCGCCCTCCTCGAGCGCGAACAGGCCCTTGGACGTCGCTAACCACAGCGTGCGCGTCAGTCCAAAGAGCGCGCCCTCTTCCTTGTCGTCGTCCACCACGGCGGCGACCCACTCACCGGCACCAATCGCACGGGAGACCTCAGCCGCAACGGCACCAAGTGCGTCAGCATCGCCGGCGGCTGAGCGAACCATCGCAGGTATCTCAAACACACTGGAGGCAGCAGCAGCCCCGCCCTCGCCGCCGATCAGCGCCAAGAAACGGTTCTGCATGGCGGTGATACCAAGCGTACCCAGCGCCGCAGAAACTTCATCGGCAGAAAACGCCGGGAAGGACGTCGTCTCAAAATCGAGCTCAACGGGCGCATCGGTACGGATGGTCGCCACCTTACGGCTCAGCAGCGCATCGTCGATGTGTGCGCGCAGGTTTTCGCCCATCTTGCCCTTGACCTCGTCGGCGTGTGCGATGACCTCGTCCAGGCTACCGTACTGCGCAATGAGCGCGCTCGCCTTTTTGGGGCCGATGCCCGGCACGCCGGGGATGTTATCGGACGTGTCGCCCTTCAAACCGTAAAAGTCGGGCACGAGCGCCGGTGTGATGCCGTGATACAGATCGTCCACGCTCTCGGGCGTCATGATCGCCACGTCGGACAGGCCCTTGCGGGTCGAGACCACGTTGACGTGCTCGGTCACGAGCTGATACATATCGCGATCACCGGTCACCAGCAGCATGTCACAGCCGGCTTGCTCGCCCAGGCGCGCCATAGTGCCCAGGATGTCATCGCCTTCCCAGCCCTCGGACTGCAAAATCGGCACGTTGAGCGCGGCGAGCAGCTCCTTAATCATGGGAAACTGCGCGTGCAGATCGGGGTCCATGGGCGGGCGCTGCGCCTTGTACTGCGGCAGCATCTCCATGCGCACGCGCGGCTTGCCCTTGTCAAACGCCACGACAACGCCGTCGGGATTAAAGGCGTCAATCATCTTGAGGAACATATTCAAAAAGCCAAAGATCGCGTTGGTGGGACGACCGTCCGGCGCGTTCATGGTGGGCGGCACGGCGTGGAAGGCGCGGTGCATGAGCGAGTTGCCGTCGATGACGGCAAAGGTACGGCGCTTGTCAGACATATTGAATACCTCGCTTTGGGCTGGGCACGGTTTGCTCACTCCAGTTTACACGCTCCCCGCCCCACGGCCACTGCACATCAGGCTTCCCTGCCGCCGCGGGCCCGCGCGTGATACGATGGCTCACGGTACATCAACCAGCACGATCGATCCGAAAGGAGCCTGCGTCATGGAGCGTCCCTGCGCATGGAAAAAGTACACGCCACAGCAAATCGAGGAGCTCGAGGAGCTTTGCCGCGGCTATAAGCAATTTTTGAGTGAGAACAAGACCGAGCGCCTGTGCGTCAAGACCGGTATCAAGATGGCCGAGGAGGCGGGCTACGTCGACCTGGAAACCGTGATCGCCGAAGGCCGCAAGCTCAAGGCAGGCGACAAGGTGTACGCCGCCAACCACGGCAAGGACCTCATGCTCGTCAACCTGGGCACCGCCCCGCTCGAGCAGGGCTTTAACATCCTGGGCGCCCACGTGGACTCGCCGCGCCTGGACCTCAAGCAAAACCCCGCCTTCGAGGCCGGCGACATGGCCTACCTCGACACGCACTACTACGGCGGCGTCAAGAGCTACCACTGGGTCGCTTCCCCGCTCGCACTCGTAGGCGTCATCTGCAAAAAGGACGGCACCACCGTCGACATCAACATCGGCGACAAGGCGGACGACCCGGTCTTCACCATCTCCGACCTGCTGATCCACCTCTCGAGCGAGCAGATGGCCAAGCCCGCCAAGGACGCCGTCGATGCCGAGATCCTCGACGTGATCGTGGGCGGCCGTCCCGTCAAGTTTGACGAGGACGACAAGGACGCCCCCAAGGAGCCCGTCAAGCAGATGTTCCTTGACATCCTCAAGGAGCAGTACGACGTCGAGGAGGAGGACTTCCTCTCCGCCGAGATCGAGGTCGTGCCCGCCGGCCCGGCCCGCGACATGGGCCTCGACCGCTCCATGATTTTGGGCTATGGCCACGACGACCGCGTCTGCGCCTATCCGTCCATGCTCGCCCAGATCAACGTCGCCAACGTGGAGCGCACGAGCATCACACTCATCGTCGACAAGGAGGAGATCGGCTCCGTGGGTGCCACCGGCATGACGAGCCGCTTCTTCGAGAACACCGTCGCCGAGATCATGACGCTCGCCGGCGAGGATAGCCCGCTGGCCCTGCGCCGTGCACTCGCCCACAGCCGCATGCTTTCCTCTGACGTGTCCGCCGGCTTCGACCCGGGCTATGCCGGCAAGTTCGAGACCAAGAACGCAGCCTTTATGGGTCGCGGCCTGTGCTTTAACAAGTACACGGGCAGCCGTGGCAAGGGCGGATCTAACGACGCCGACGCCGAGTACGTGGCCCTCGTCCGCGACATCATGGACGAGGCCGGCGTGGACTTCCAGACCTGCGAGCTCGGCCGCGTCAACGCGGGCGGCGGCGGCACCATCGCCTACATCATGGCCAAGTACGGCATGAACGTCATCGACTCCGGCGTTGCCGTCCTGTCCATGCACGCCCTGTGGGAGGTCGCCAACAAGGCCGATATCTACGAGGCATATCGCGGCTACAAGGCCTTCATCGAGCGCGCCTAACCAACCCTTCATCAGTTGCGGTGAAATACGGACTAAACTGGCCCATAAACGGCCAAAACAGACCGTATTCCACCGCAACTTCCTTTTTGGCAGAGGAGAGTCCATGCTGCAGGTCATCATTTCGCCCGCCAAGCAGATGCGCGCGGCCCAAGATGCTTTTGAAGTCCTGGGCATTCCACCCTTTGTGCGCGAGACAGCTCGCCTCCACCGCGCACTGCTAGATATCGAGCGGGATGAAGGCAGCGGCGGCCTGCAGGCGCTGTGGAACGTGAGCGACAGGCTGCTTACAACGTGCCTGGATACGCTTCATGAATTCATGCCCGTCCTGAGCGATGCCGACCTCGCCGATCCCGATATCGCGCGTCACCTCTCCCCTGCCGTCATGTCCTATCACGGCATTCAATACCAGAGCATGGCGCCCGAGGTGATGGATTCCGCGCAGCTCGCATGGCTGCAAGACCATCTATGGATACTCTCGGGACTCTACGGATGTGTGCGCCCCTTTCATGCCGTTGAACCGTATCGGCTGGAGATGGGCGCGAAGCTTGCCGTCGACGGTGCCCGAGACCTCTACTCGTTTTGGGGCGACAAGCTCGCACGGGCTATCGCTCCGGCAGGATCCAACGCTACGATCGTTAACCTTGCCAGCACGGAATACGCCAAAGCCGTTCTACCCTGCCTCACCACCGACGCCACGGTCGTCACATGTCTCTTTGGCGAAGGCGTCCGCAACGGCAAGCCCATCCAGCGCTCGACCGCCAGCAAAAAGGCGCGCGGCTCCATGGTGCGCTGGATGGCAGAAAACAAGCTCGAGGATGTAAGCGAGCTCACCGTGTTCGACGTTGGTTATCGTCACTTTCCCGAGCTTTCAAATAAAAACACTTTGGTCTTCCTGAACGAACAGGCCTTGTAGGACCACCGCTACTTTTGAATGTGCTGCCTAGGCACGGCGTCTATTCCGCCAAGCCGTCGGCTTTGGCAATTTCATTTGTCGAGCCATCCTGATAGGTAATTTTGACATGCTCCACCTCGGACACCTTGATGCCCGACGGGGGCTCCAGGCGCCATTCCGTCAGCGCGATATCCATCGTCGTAGGCACATCCCCTTGATCTTTGAGTTTAACCGTAAGTGTTTTGAGCGCCGCATCAAACGTCACGCGTTCGATTTCCTCGCCAGGAATAGACCCGCCGCTCAGCTGCAGTTGCATAAACTCATCGCGCGGATACCAATAGTCGCCCGGCGCGGCAACGGTATTGCCGCCCGCGACCTTCACCGTCATGATCGGCAGGGCCTCGTCGGCCTCAAACTCCCAGGCAGCGCCGCCGCGACCGCCAAACGTCCAAATACAAAAGGCAATCACCAGCACGGCAAGCACCGCAAAGCCAATCGCGACCAACCCATGGTGCGCACGGCCCTCCTCGGCCGATACGTCCCATTGTGTCTCTCGATATAGATGCTTGTCTTCCATGTTCGCCTCCCCACAGGCACGCTCGTTGGCCCAATCGTACCCATTCAGGCTATACTTGAGCCCATTACATAAACGGGGAGCTTGCAGGACGGGACGGCAGGCTGAGATTGGGCGCGCCCGCCCTGACCCGCAAACCTGATATGGGTAATGCCAACGAAGGGAGCCGTGCCAATGAGCACACTGACCGAGCCCAAGCTCGTCACGCAAATCGACTTCGCCCGCGCCGGGCAGATCACACCGCAGATGAAAGAAGTTGCCGAGCGCGAACATCGCGACCCCGAGTACATCCGCGAGCGCGTGGCCGACGGCCGCATCGCCATCCCCGCCAACATCGTGCACATCAAAAAGGGCATGCGCGCCTTTGGCGTCGGCGAGGGCCTGTCCACCAAGGTCAACGTGAACTTGGGCATCTCGGGCGACAAGGCCGACGCCGCCGAGGAATGGAAGAAGGTCAAGATCGCCGAGGACTTTGGCGCCGACGCCATCATGGACCTCTCCAACTCGGGCAAGACGCGCCAGTTCCGCCAGCAGCTCATCGACGAGACGCCGCTCATGGTGGGCACCGTCCCCATGTACGACGCCATCGGCTACATGGAAAAGCCGCTGGTCAAGCTTACCAAGGATGACCTGCTCGAGGTCGTGCGCGCGCACGCCGAGGACGGCGTGGACTTCATGACCATCCACTGCGGCATCAACAAGTCGGTCATCAAGACCTTTAAGGAGACCGGCCGCCTCATGAACATCGTCAGCCGCGGCGGCTCGCTGCTGTTTGGCTGGATGGAGGTCACCGGCAATGAGAACCCCTTCTACGAGTTCTACGACGAGGTGCTCGAGATCTGCCACGAGTACGACGTGACGATCTCGCTCGGCGATTCCTGCCGCCCGGGCTGCCTCTACGATTCCAACGACGCCACCGAGACCGCCGAGATGATCGAGCTGGGCAAGCTGTGCAAGCGCGCATGGGCCGCCGGCGTCCAGGTTATGGTCGAGGGACCGGGCCACATGGCGCTCGACGAGATCGCCGCCAACATGAAGCTGCAGAAGCGCCTGTGCCACAACGCCCCGTTCTATGTGCTGGGGCCGCTGGTGACCGATATCGGCGTGGGTTACGACCACATCACCGCAGCCATCGGCGGCGCCATCTCCGCAAGCTCCGGCGCCGACTTCCTGTGCTACGTGACGCCGGCAGAGCACCTATGCCTGCCTAACGCCCAGGATGTGCTCGACGGCCTCATGGCCACTAAGATCGCCGCACATGCCGCCGATATCGCCAAGAAGGTGCCGCACGCCCGCGACATGGACGACAAGATGGGCCAGGCACGCCGCAAACTCGACTGGGATGCCATGTGGAAGTGTGCTCTCGACCCAGTTACGGGCAAAAAGCGCTACGAGGATTCCCCTGCCGCCACTGAGGGCACTTGCACCATGTGCGGCAAGATGTGCGCCGTCCGCACCGTTAACAAGGTGTTCGAAGGCACGACGATTGATCTTGGCATGGAGGATTAGCTTTTTTCGAGGTAATCGCCAGCAAGCCTGCTGCAACGCCCGTCAATTGTTGACATGTGAACATTTGCTTACATTTGCGTAAAGATTGCATCGCCCGCCCGGGATCGGCATACAGCCGGCCCGGGCATCTTTATAATGCGGGGTAAAAGACCCATTTGAATCCGACCGGACAAGGGAGCGAACATGGATCGCAGTAAGGTACCCGCCGTTCTATCCATCGCAGGATCCGATTCCAGCGGTGGCGCCGGCATTCAGGCAGACATTAAGACCATCACGGCGCACCGTCTGTATGCCGAGACGGCCATCACCGCTATCACCGCACAAAACACGCTCGGTGTCACCGCCGTGCAGAATGTCTCCCCGGATATCGTCGCCGCGCAAATTGACGCCATCTTTGACGATATTCGCCCCAACGCGGTCAAAATCGGCATGGTTTCGTCCACCGAGATTATCGAAGTTATCGCCGACCGCCTGAGCGCATGGAACGCAACGAACGTGGTCGTCGACCCCGTTATGGTCGCCACTTCGGGCGCTCGCCTCATTGCCGAGGATGCCGCTGAGGCACTCACCCGCCGCCTGTTCCCGTTGGCAACGGTCATCACCCCCAACATTCCCGAGGCCATGGCGCTGCTCGACTACGAGGTCGATTCCGAGCGCACGCAGCAAAACGCTGCCATGCTCCTCACCCGCCGCTTTGGCTGTGCAGCCTTGGTTAAAGGCGGTCATTTTGTCAACGAGGCCAACGACGTGCTGGCGGAGCCCGCGCCGCTCGATGACGAGGGCAACCACCTGGGCGATCCGCTCACCACGTGGTTCCGCCACAAGCGCATCGAGACCGGCAACACGCATGGCACCGGTTGCACGCTTTCGTCCGCCATCGCCTGCGCATTGGCACAGGGCATGAATCTTGCCGACGCCGTCAACGCCGGCAAGGCCTACCTAACCGGCGCCCTCGCCGCCGGCTTTAACATGGGCAAAGGTTCTGGCCCCGTCAACCACATGTGGCAGTATTAAGATTCGCAGCCCAAAACCACCGCAAAGGGGACAGGCACCTTTGCGGTGGCTCCCACAAACATCTCGATCTGTAACAGTAACTCGGCTAAATCGACCCTAGATGTTACAGATCGAGACAAACGACCGATATCGACCTAAATTATCTCAATCTGTAACATCTAGCCCGTTTTCGGCCTTACAACTGTTACAGATCAAGACAAACAAACGACCCTAAGCCACCGCAAAGGGCCCCTTTGTAGCGGCTTAGGGTCGCGCTACTCACCGAGCATCTCCTGGAGCTTGGCTGCCACGGCATGTCCCAGGCTCTCATGGCTTTCGGGCATCATATGCAGATAGTCGATATCGCCCGGCTCGGCAAACTCGGCGGCATTCAAAAAGTCGCAGCCAAACTGCTCGGCCACATGCGCATAGTACTCGCCAAAATGCTCCGAGGCCTCGACGGAATGCTCGTCAAAGTCGGTCATATACACATCGGCGATCTGCGGCTTAATCTTGATGGGAGCCATCAGCAGAATCCGCGGACAAGGCGCGGCGTCGGTCCACGGAAACGCGCGGACGGCGCGAATCAGTGCCATGGCGCCACGGGCGATATCGGCAGCTGTCACGTTAAAGACCGTCTTGCAGTCGTTGGTGCCCAGCATGATCACGATCGCGTCCAGCGGCTTATGGGCCTCGAGTAGCATCGGCAACGCGCGAATGCCGTTGAGGTTGGTGTCCAGATGGCACATATCGTCGCGCACCGTCGTGCGGCCGTTGAGCCCCTCCTCAATCACATGCCAGCCATCGCCCAGGTCACGCTGCGCCACGCCGCACCAGCGCACATCCTGCGCATAGCGCACCGCGGTGCCATCGCGCATACCAGCCGGATCATAGCCATAGGTATTGCTGTCACCAAAGCACAGAACGTTTTTCATCGTAAGCTCCCCACTCAATAAAAAGCCGACGGGAGCAGCCCTCCCGCCGGCTCGACCTATCTGTCGGCACGTACCGATTACAGGTACTTGCGCCAGTCGTCGTCATCCTCATCGTCCTCGGCAGCGGCCTGAGCCTGTTCGGCGGCACGGGCGGCCGCGGCGCGGGCGGCAACCTGAGCATAGGACTCCTCGTTACGCTCAGGGAAGCTTGCCAACACGTGCTCAAACTTGGCGAAGTCATCATCCCAGCGCGTAGAAGGCACGGCAAAGAACACCTGCTTGACCTTAAAGTCGCCCGACGCGAGTTCCTTACGGAAGAGCTCGGCTACGACCTCGGCATCAAAGCCGTTATTATCGCAGCCCCAAGCACCCAGCACGAGCTTCTCGCGACCCAGCTCGTCACAAATGGCGAGCACAAAGCGGATGCGATCGCGCAGGGCATCCAACAGGGCGTCGTCGCTCACGCGGTACTCCTGGCGGGCACGCTTGACGTTGGGTGCGGCGGCAACGATCACATCGGCGTAAGCGTGCACGTGGTTGCGGTCGAAGCGCACGGCGGGCACCACCAGCGCACGATTGCGGTACAGCTCGCAGTTGATGTTGCGGCGACGGTTCTCGCCGTACCATTTGCGCTGCTTGTCGAGCACGTTATACAGGTACGAATCGGCGCAGAGCGTCGCCTCCTGGCCCAGATAACCCTGGATATAGCCGCCACCCGGATTGGTAAACGAGGCAAAGGCGAGCACGGCCATATCGCAGAACTGAGCATAGCCTCGACCGTTGTCCAAGATGGCCTGCGTGGCAGAGGCATCGAGCACGGTGACCTCGGGCAGGACCGGGGCAGGCTCCTCGGCAGCCGTGGACTCGGCTTCGTCGGCCGACTCGGTGGACTCGGGTGCCACCTCGGGCTCAAGCGCAGTCTCTACCTCGGCGGCCTCAACCTCGGCAGCATCGGCCTCCACAGCCTCGGCAACCGGCTCCTCGGCAGCCGCAGCCGCCTGGGCCTTGGCCTTCATCGCCGCGACAAAGCCGGCAGGCATACCGTCAAATTCGCGTACACCGGCAAGCGAACGCTCGATATCCTTGGCGCAGGTCTCGGATACAGCCGCCACATGGCGCTCGGCGGCCTTGGCGCGAGCCTCACGCTTGGGGTTCGGCTGTCCCGCACGGTTGGGCCTGCGGTTACGGTTCCTGTTGTCGACGTCTGCCATAAGTGGTCACCTTTCCTGTCGCTGCCGCTGTCGGCTTTTCCCATCCATGATACCCCGCTCCGCACAAAAAAGACGGCCCCGAAGGACCGCCTTTCACATCGTTTTACGCGTGCGACAAGTGCCGTCGTAATGCCCCACGCTAGTCGCGACGACCAAGGATGTTCAGGATGCGCAGGAACACATTGATGATGTCCACGAACAGGTTGGACGCCATAAGCACCGCATTAGGCAGCGTGGGCGGCACCGTCGTGGCAACATAGGTGTCATAGCCAATAAAGCCGGCGAACACCACGATCACGATTAGGTCGGTGATGGACTGCGAGACGCCCATGAACATGAGCACAATCTCGACCAGAATGGTGGCAAGCAGAATGCCAAAGCCAATGCCATATACGCGCTGGAAGAACTTGGGGAACGTCACGCCCAGGGCGCCAAAGACAAAGGTGATAGCGGCCGTGGCGATAAAGGCGGTGTTGATGGTAGGCAGGTCATAGTTGGCAAGGCCAAACGACGCGGTCAGGCCAAAAGTACTCGCAAAGACCACGTAGCCCGCAAGGGACAGGCCCACCGACTGCTTGCTAGCGGCGGCCGACATCATGACGATGCCGACAATGGTCAGGATAAACGAGCCAAAGACCAGCGGCAGGGCGGCGCCGCTCATCATCATGCGCGCAAACGCCATAGTGCTCGTAAAGTAGGCGCCGGCGCCCATGGCGCAAAAGCCCAAGAAGATCAGGGCAGACATAGTGAGATTGTACGCGCGCGGCGACATCTCCTTGGCGCGGCTTGCGCCGGTCTCGATGGGGCCGTTCTGATAGCCCTGGATATCGTTCATGCTTCGTCCTTTCAAAAAGCGCCGCGAATGACGGCACAGCAGATGACAAGATTCCTGCCATTGTACCCGAATGCTGTGTGCTCTTACCTACGGCGCTCGCCCTCAAGCGTGCGATCGAACGCCCACACCCACCAACGCATCACATGCGCCTGCGAGCCGTCCGTCCGCTCACGCGTCTGATCCTCCAGATACAGCTCGGTCGCATGCCCGCCAAAACGCACCTTATATGTTGCCGTGCGGATGCCGTGAACCGTCAGGCCAAACCCGGTGGTCGAGACGATCTCGTCAATCGTAAAGCAACGGCCGTCGACCCAGCAGACGGTGACCGGCACGACTTGCCCGCCCGCGAGGATGCGAGCCACAACGTCCACATACTGCTTGTGCACGCGCCGAGTTTTGCCATCTGTCTGTCGATATTCCATGCCCCTATTATCGAACGCATGTTTGTATGTTGTAAAGCGAACAGGCTGTGGTTTTGAAGTGTCGGGGCGCATACGCACGTCCGCACGACGTGTTAGCAAAAAGAACACCGGCGGTCAACAGGGCAAATATTCAATTTCAGTGCCAAAAAATTCACTTCTCCCATCAGAACTCAGTAAAGAAACCTGCAGGAGGTGATACGATTTATCATGTTTTTGTAACGTGTCTGCAAACTTCGAGAAAGCCCATATATGGACGTAACGTTCTCAACCTTCCTCGGC
>ERZ1031347.979-NODE-979-length-11973-cov-5.361386_pt1 | contig 11973 bp, 10 predicted proteins | sample MGYA00517106_ERZ1031347 | MGnify/ENA primary metagenome ERZ1031347 (study PRJEB33719, sample SAMN04261392) | wastewater metagenome | biome: periurban shantytown; feature: human; material: feces | host: Homo sapiens | place: Peru: Lima | collected 2012-07-19 ...
TCCCCAAATGAAGTTTTCTTCTCTCAAGGTGTTGCACTTGCTTGACTTGGTGGCCTGGCACGGCGCAAGCCGTGACTGAGGGAGTTAAAGGCGCCACCGTGAAACGGGGGAGCTGCTGAGCGTAAGCGAAGCTGAGGGGGAACATCTTGCGGCACTTGGCGAATTTGATGTGTTCCCCCTTTCGACCGCTCGCTATCGCTCACGGCCAATTTCCCCGTAAACGGGGACAGCTTTTGGGCGGTGATTACACAAACCAAAAGGCTCCCCGAACGGGGAGCTGTCGCCGCAAGGCGGCTGAGGGGTTGACGAAAACAGGAGGGGCTGCGTTGCCCCTCCGAATCCTTCTTTTCGTCAACCATGCGAACCCAAACGTTTCAATACGCCTACGCCTTTCCCTGCCCTGCATACATTGCATAAAACCTGCTTGTTCTTTGCCGATAGAGCATGAGCAGCCCGCGCGTACTCAGTTCGGCAGCCATGGCTATCCACATGCCGAGCAGACCGAGCGGCTTTATCAGTATCAGCGCAAGGCCTATGCGCACCACCCACATCGTGGCAAGGTTTATAACGCTTGGCACAAGCGTATCGCCCGCGCCGCGCAGGGCGCCCGCGGCAACTATCGACGCGCCGAAAAGCGGCTCGGCAAGCAGCTCTATCCTAAGCACCTGCGCGGAAAGCTCGCGCACGGCGGGATCGGGCGTGAGCATGGCGAACAGCAGCGGGCATATGAACATCATTATCAGCCCCAATACGCCCATTATGGTTGCGCCCATGCCAATGCATATGTTGCCATAGCGGCGGGCAAGCTCATCCTCGCCCGCGCCCACGCTGCGGCCTACGACCGTTGCGGCAGCGGAGCCTATTCCGTAGCCGGGCATGTAGCATAGCCCCTCCGCAGTTACGGCGAAGGAGTTTGCGGCTATTGCAATTTCGCCAAGCGGAGCTATTATCATTGTGGTTATTACCATTGCCCCGCTTGTGGCAACCTCCTGAACCGCCACGGGCAGGCCGATCTTCAACGCCTTTTTAAGTATGGAAGAATCGAACCGGCTCTTGTCGGCCCTGTTCAATTTAAGGTGCTTATCCCTGCCGCAGCAGCACCACAGCATTACAAGGCATACCACCGCGCAGGCAAGCGCCGTGCCTATGCCCGCGCCCAATACGCCGTATTTGGGAATGAAAATCGCATTGAATATAATGTCTAAAATGCACATTGCGGCCGTAAGTATGCTGGGCGTTACCATGTCCCCGCTGCACTGCAAAAACGATGAGGCGAGCGAATTGAGCTGCAAAAACGGCAGCTCCAGCGCGAATACAAGGAAATACAGCGAAGCATCGCGGTGTATTGTTTCGCTGCCGCCAAGCCATACGGGCAGAGGATCGCTTATAACGGCGCCCAATGCGCACAGCAGGGCCGATATCAAAAGCGCGCTTATCAGGCCGTGCTTAACAACCGTGCGCGCGTCCTCGTCACGCTTTGCACCGATATGATGCGCAACCTGCACGGAAAAGCCCGCCGTTATTGCGTAGGTTATGCCGCTTAACAGCCAGGTGCTTGTGGAAACAAGGCCTATTGCCGCAGACGCATTCGCGCCGAGCGCGCCGACCATTGCGGAATCGATATACTGCATGGCTATGGTAGTTATCTGCGTTAGTATCGCCGGCATGCTGAGCCGCCATACCAGGGATATCTGCGGGCGCAGCTCGCTCCAATCAATCCTTTTCATATACTCTCCCGACGCTGACTAATGGTATCATCAGTTGACAAGGACAGGCAAGCCCCAAATGGCTGCTTTGGGGGGCGATCCCGTGTTCCTGTCGCATGAATTACCCAAAGCTTATCACGATGCACAACGCCTTGTCAACAATGGTTAAATATAAACGAAAATACCCGGCCGCAAAGCCGGGTATTCGCTGCATTTAAGCTTTATTTGCCTTAATTATTTGGTAAAGGTACAGCCGGCGTCGAATTCGATGGTGCCCTTGTAGTTCTTTATTACGCCGGTAACGGTTATCACGTCGCCCACGGCAAGCTTATCCGCGCCCTCGCCGCTGAGGCGGAAGCACTGGATGGCATAGTCGTTCAGGCCGCCGACCACTATGGTGACGGTGATGTTGTTGTACTCCGCGCTGAAGGCGGTGTCTATGGAGGCGATGGCGCCGGTCAGGGTCTTGGTGCCCATCAGCTGCGCGCCTTCCTCAAGGGCATAAGCGCGGGCGACTATCTTTGCACTGCTCACGGTGTCGGCGGGGATAAGGGTGCAGCCCGCGTCGAACTCAATGGTGCCCTTGTAGTTCTTTATAATGCCGAACACTGCTATTTCGTCGCCGACGGCCAGCTTGTCAGCGCCTTCGCCGCTGAGGCGATAGCACTGTATGGGCTTATCCTCTATGCCGTCGCAAACCATGGTGACGGTCACGTTGTTGTACTCTGCGCTGAACGGGGTATCGATGGAGGTTATAACGCCCTTGAGCGCGGTGGCGTTGAGCATGGCGGCGCCTTCTTCAAGCGCGTAGGCGTTCTCAAGCAGCTTGGCCTGGTTGAGTATCTCGCCCTTGCCTATGTATGCACAGCCCGCGTCGAACTCGATGGTGCCCTTGTAGTTCTTTATGGTGCCTTCAACGGTTATTTCGTCGCCAACGGCCAAGGCATCCGCGCCCTCGCCGGCAAGGCGGAAGCACTGCACGGGGTATTCCTCCATGCCCTTTACGGCTATGGTAACGGTGATGTTGTTGTATTCTGCGCTGAACGGAGTGTCGATAGACACAACGGTGCCGAACAGGCGCTGGGTGCCTTCAAGCGCCGCGCCTTCTTCCAGCTCGTAGCCGGCGGAGACTATTTCGTCATAGCTGGCGGTGCCAAGATCAAAGCCCTTGGGAACCATGTGGGCAAAGCTTTCGGAAACGGAAGCGCCGCTTTCGTCCGCTATGGTGGCGGTAAGGGTGTATTCGGAATCCTCGGCGCAGGCTTCGTTAACATCGATGGTGACCATCTTGTCCTCGCCCAGTTCGCCAACGACTACGGCATCCTCAGCGCCGCCGGTGATTTCAACGGTCCACTGTATCTGATAGGATACGCCGTCCACCACGGCAAAACCAACTACCTGATAATCGGCAGGGGTCTTTACCGCGCTCTTTTTATACATCAGCTTTATGTAAGCCGCGGCGTTCTCAAGCGCCTGAGTGTTGTCAACAACGGGCTCCGCGCTGGGCTCAACGGTCTCTATGGGTTCGTTGCTGGGCTCTACCGTGGGGGCAGGCTCGTCCACGGGGGCGGAGCAGCCGGCAAACGCCGCTGCGAACAGCGCCAGCGCAATTATGTATGCTACTATCCTTTTCATGTTTTCTCCCTCTTTTCAGGTTTATTTTTAGTGTATGGAAATACCTTCCGCCGTGAATACGTGCAGCTGCGGCGCATTGTCATACATGTCCACGGCTGCGCGCACGTCTATCGTTTTTCCGGAAAGGGTATTTGGGTCAAAAGCCTCGCCGTTTACTTTAAGCGGCTCAAGCCTTACCGTCACTTCGGCATCGCCTGCGGCGCAGGTGAGCGTTGCACAGCCGTTTTCGGCAACATAAACGCTTTGCACCGTTAAACCGTCCATCTCAACGGTGGTGTTCATGGCGATGTCGCTCAGCTTATATTCCGCCGCACCGGCTTCGGTTTCTATGCTCACCATGGCGGAAGCAAAATCATCCGCGCTTATGCTGACATAGCCTGCCGCGTTGCCCTCGCTCAGCTTTTGCAGATTATTCGGATCGTCCGGCTTCATCTGCCGGTAGCTGAGACCGGATACCTGATAGTAGCCGCCCGCTTCATAATACTGAACGGTGCCCACTATCCGCGCCCGGTTGCCCACGGAAAGTATATCAAGCCCCGCGCCCGAAAGGCCGTAGCCATAGTAGGCGCTTATGCCGTAATACCTGTCCGTTTCCGCGTCATAATCCTCGATAAACACGCCGTTTCCGCTGTTTATGGTTATAACGCCCTCAAACGCTACCTTTTTGCCGTTATAGCTTTCTATGCTGCATCTAAGCTCCTTTAATGTAAGCTCCACGGCGTCCCCGTAATAGAAATCGGGGTCCTTCTGCCCTGAATAGATGTTCAGCTTGTTTGCCTTAGCCTGATTTATGGCCGCGGTGCAGGCGGAGCCATAGCGGTTGTTTGCCGAAGAATAGGCGCGGGCAAGGCCGTTTTGCAGCAGCTCTATATTAAGGTTGCGGTATTCGCCGGCCTTTTCGGCCTTATACCATACCCAAACAAGGTATCTGCCGCCGGTGGAGTCGAAATCCCAATTCCCGTCGTCCGATTCGATCATTATGGAATGGGCACGGGACAGCTTTTCCTTTGTAAATTCGGACGCCGCCTTGCCGTATTCCTCTATTTTGCCGGTGGATTCCGGCGTATCTATGCCGATGAAGCGGGCCTTCAGCACGCCGGAGGGCATTATGCTTTCCGGCACGAAGAAATGCACGGTGTCGCCGTCCACGAACGACTTTACCGTAACCTCCTGCTTCGCTGTATCCGCGCCCGAAGGCTTCACTGACGCGGCATAGTCAATGCTTTCGCTTGCCGCGGCAGCGGGCGAGGGCGCGGCTTCGGGCATACTGCTCACGGGGGGCGTTTGCTCGGCGTCCGTTTGCACGAGCGTGGGCAAAGCGTCCTTATCCTTTTGCGGCGTGCAGCCGAATATGCAAAGCGCCAGTATTATCAGCGCCAATGCCGGGGCAAGCTTTTTCATAACGTTACTTCCTTAAAAACCGGGCTTATATCAGCCGTTGTATTCGCACTCGTCCACGGCCTCGGCAAAGGCAGCCTCTATCATGGCGTCCACGTTGCCGCCGTCGTCCGCGGTAAGGCACTTGGTCAGCAGGGTACCGACCTGATCACGCGCGGTGGAGGATCCGTTGAAGGCGGGGGAGGTGTAATAGTAATCTTCCTGCTCAAGGCAGACCTTGGCGCTGAGGGCGGAGATGTACTTGCCGCCGTCGGCCTGGGCGATGAAGGAAGCGTAGGCTTCGTTATCGGCAACGCTCTTGAGTACGGGAACATAACCGGAGGCCATGGAGAACTCGGCCTGGAAATCCACGCTGGTGGTCAGGAACTTGATGAACAGCCAGCTTGCCACGACCTCCTGCTCGTTTGCCTTTTTGAATATGCATACGCTGGGGCCCTGGGAAATGACCTTGTTGTTGCCATTGCCAAGCTGCGGTATGGTGCTGATGCCCACTTCAAAGGGATATTCGCCGTTTGCATCGGCCGCGGGACGCTGATGGGTTGCGCCTGCGGAGGAGCCGATGGACATATAGCTCTTGACCTCATCTGTGGAGGTGAACAGGCCGGAGGTATAGGCGCCGTAGAGCTTCTGAGTGGTCAGGTAGCCCTTCTGGTACCATTCGCGGAACATCTTTATGAAGCCGCGGTTGGTTTCGTTGTTGAACAGATAATGGTCGCCGGAGGCGCTGGTATAATCGGAGCCGTACTGCTCGCACATGGTGATGAACCAGTTGCTCTCGCTGTCGTAACCAAGGGGAATGAGTTGGGGTCGATTTCCTTTATCTTGGCGCAGGTAGCTTCCATCTCTTCCCAGGTGGTGGGGACGGTAAGGCCGTTGGCGTCAAAGAAGGTCTTGTTGTAGTAAAGTACCTCGGTGGACTTGGAGAACGGCATGGTGTACATGAGGCCGTCGCCAAACTGGGTACCTTCGGCATAGTAACCGGGGATGAAGTCCGCCTTCTGCTCGTCGGTCAGGCCGAGTATTTCGGTGGTGCCGTCCGCGCGGGCAACCTCGATCTGGCTGTTGATAAGGCCGTCAAGCGTGGCAACAGCGCCGGCCAGATTGTAAAGCGCAACATGGTCGGGATAGCAATAGGCTATGTTGGGCTGGTTGCCAACGGTGATCTCGGTGCTTATCTGGTCGCGCACGTCGTCATAGCTGCCGATTTTTTCGCTGGTGATGTGGATATTGGGATAGAGCTTGTTGAACTCCTCGATGTAAAGGTTCAGCACATCGCTCAGGTTGGTGCCCATGGTGTGATAGAAGGTCAGGTTGACTTCGCTTCCGTCGTAACCGGCTTCGGGGACGGTGAAGTTGCCTTCGCTCACAGGCTCGGCCGTCTGCTGATCGTTGCCGGCAGGGGTACCGGCGTTGTCGGTAGTGATGGGTTCGGCGGTCTGCTGATCGCCGGTGTTGGCGGGGGTGCTGTTGGTGCAGGCAGTCAGCATCAGCGCGCTGAATACCATAAGTACCGCCAACATGGTTGCCAGGATACGTTTTGTCATTTTTTGTTTTCCTTGCCTTTCTTTATGCTTAGCATAAATTTATTTAGCCTTTTATGCCGCTTCGGCTTACGCCCTTCATAATATATTTCCTGAGGAATATGAACACCAGAAACAGCGGCGCGGACACCAGTGCTACCGCCGCCATCTGCACGGGGTAGTTAACGTCCCCCGTGGTATCGGTGAATGCATTCCTAAGGCCGTTGGTTATGAGCCTGTGCGCATCGTCGTTGGCAACGAGGCGCGGCCATATATATGAATTCCATGCGCCCATCATCTTCAAAATCGTTATGGATATGAGCGTAGGCAGCGACAACGGTATCATAACCTTGCAAAGGTATTTGAAATCGCTTGCGCCGTCCACCTTTGCGGCAAGGTAAAGCTCGTTGGGTATCTGCAAAAAGTTTTGCCTGAGCAGATAAATATAGAACACGCTTACCAAAAAGGGGACTATAAGCACCGTGTATGTGTTCATCCAGCCAAGGTTGGTAACGGTGCTGTAATTGGTTATTGTAAAAAGCTCGCCAGGTATCATCATTGTTGCAAGCAGCGCGGAGAAAAGCAGGTTCTTTCCCCTGAACTCCAGCCTTGCAAACGCGAACGCGGACAGAATTGTTATAACAAGCGAAAGTATTGTGGATACTATGCCCACATAGGCCGTATTGAAAAACAGCCGGCCAAGGCTTGCGGCGGTGAAGGCCTCCGCATAGTTTGACCACAGCACCTTCTGCGGCCAGAACGTGGGCACGCTTTGGCGGTATTCCTCAAGGCTTTTGAGAGATGAATTTATCATCCAGTAAAACGGGAACAGCACCACCAGCGCCATGAATATAAGGAACGCATAGCAGAACGCCTTTGCAATTATGCCAACCGCCCTTGAGCGGGTGCGCTCGGCGGAAATATCCCGCTCATGCATTGTTTTTATCGTTTCTTTAGCCATATTTTACCTCAATAATGCACGCGCTTTTTGCTGACCTGAAGGTTGATTAGCGTTACCGCCAGTATTATGCCGAAAAGTATCAGCGCGGCTGCGCTGGCGCGGCCCTGATTATTGGTGGATAAAGCGTCGTATATAAAGCCTACCATAGTGTTCAGCCTGCCTGCGGCGTCCGCAGGGCCCATAGCCTCGCCGAATATGCCTATTATGCTGGTGTATTCCTTAAAGCCGCCTATGAAGCCGGTTATAACAACATAGGCAAGCATGGGGGAAAGCAGCGGCACGGTTATGCGCGCGAATATGCGGCGGCGGGATGTGCCGTCCACCTTGGCGGCGTCGTAATACTGCTTATTGATGCTCTGCAGGCCGCCCAGCAGTATAAGTATTTTGAACGGCAGCGCGTTCCAAACGATGTATATTACCATAACGGTAATGTTCGCCGCGTAGGAGGAGCCGTAGTTTATCCAGTTAACGGCCTTGCCGCCGAAGAATTCGATTATGTTGTTTATTATTCCGGCGGTAACGATTATTTCGTTCTCCGTGCCGTAAAAGCTGCCGACAATGTTGAACATTGCGGCGAACACCATGCCTATGGCGATGGAGTTGGTAACATAGGGCAGGAAGAATATGGTCTGCAAAGGCTTTTGCAGCCACTTTATTGAATTAAGGAACACCGCCACCAGCAGCGCCAGCAGGCTTGATATGGGCACGGTAAGCACGCACAGCAGCACCGTGTTTTTAAGGCAGCTTAAAAACTTTTGATACTTTATTACCTTAACGAAGTTGCCCACGCCGAACGCGAAGCTTTCGCCGCCGGCAACCTTCAACCCGCTGTACCCTTCAAGAAAGGCCATGCGCACCGTGTTTATTATGGGCCACACCGTGAACACCAGCAGCAGTATTATTGCCGGGGCAAGGTACAGCCACGCCTTCCATTTTTGCTTGCCTTCTACCATTTTTTATTTTACCTCGAAGCGTATGCGCTTTTCGCTTTCCTTGTCGAAGAGGAAAAGCTTATGCGGCTTTACGGAGAAACGCACGGTTTCCGCATCGTGATCCACGCCCGCGTCCGCATTAATTATGGAGCGGATGGTGGGGTTGAGCGAGGCGGGGTTGGAGGATACAACGCTCACGTCCCTGCCCATTACTTCAACGTTTATAAGCTTGCAGCCGAGCGGGCCGTTTTCGTCCAGGATAAAGCCTTCGGGGCGGATGCCGACGTAAACTTCGCCGTCGTTAACGCCGTTCACGCTGAGCACGGCTTCTTCGCCGATATATACCTTGCCGCCCTTGACGGAGCCGTTGAAAACGTTTATGGGCGGGGTGCCGAGGAACTTGGCAACGAACAGATTGTCCGGATCGTCATAAACGGCCTGCGGCTTGCCTATCTGCTGCACAACGCCCGCCTTCATGACCACTATAAAGTCGGATATGCTCATGGCCTCGTCCTGGTCATGGGTAACGAAAACGGTGGTTATCTTGGTTTCGCGCTGTATGCGGCGTATTTCCTCGCGGGTTTGGAGCCTGAGCCTTGCGTCAAGGTTTGAAAGCGGCTCGTCAAGCAGCAGCACGCGCGGCATTTTGACCAGCGCGCGGGCTATTGCAACGCGCTGCTGCTGGCCGCCGGAAAGCTCGCTGGGCTTGCGGTCCATAAGCTCGTCTATCTGCACAAGCTTTGCCGTTTCGTAGGCGCGCTTGAGCATTTCTTCCTTGCTCAGCTTGTCCGCCCCCTTGAGGTTTTGCAGCGGGAAAAGTATGTTCTGCTTAACGGTAAGGTGCGGATAAAGGGCATAGTTCTGGAACACAAGGCCAACGCCCCTGTTTTCCGGCGCAAGGCCGGTAACGTCGTCCTCGCCGAAGAATATCTGCCCCTTTGTGGGCTTTTGCAGGCCGCATATCATATAGAGCGTGGTGCTTTTGCCGCAGCCGGAAGGACCGAGCAGGCCTATCAGCTTTCCGTCGGGAATGGTAAAGCTGCAGTCGTTTACGGCTATTACCTCCTCGCCCGATTTCTTGTTGCGGCTGGGGAAAGCCTTGGTCACGTTGCGCAGTTCAACTTTCATCGTTTTCGTCCTCGATCCTTTTTAGTTTATTTTGTATATCTTGGTTTACCCTTGTTTATTGACCCCATCGTGCGCTGTCCGCTTCGGCATATTCCCTGCGCCGCGCTTCGCGCTCCCGGGCGGAATCGAATATCATTTGGCTTTCCATATCCACAACTACCGTTTGCGCCAATATATCATGTATTGCGGAATTGGTATGCGTGGCCGCGATAAGCACTATTTGCAGCAGCGCCAGCGCCGCAAGCATTATGAGCCCAACCATGCCGAGACTGCCGAACAATATAAGGAATATTATCAGCAGCGGGGCCATTGTTTCGACTGTGTATTTGCCAAGCAGTGTGCGTATTAGCATGGCTATGGGCTTCACGCGCACGGAGTCGGTCCGCATTACGGCAAGGCCGAATATCTTTTTGCCAATGGTCTGCCCATTCTTCAGCCACAGTACGGGTATTGCGAACTCCAGCGCCATATACGCAAGCAATACCGAAAGCGACATTATTGCAAGCGAAAGCTGAATTATAATAGAAAACGCCCGGCTGACATCGGCATCATCGTTAAGCTTTGCATATGCATCAGCATAACGGAGCCGATCCTCTTCACCGAGCGCAAGATATTCTTCATCCGAAATATTAAAATCAATGCCATACAGCTGTTCGTATTCCGTATAGTATCGCTGTAAATTATCGTTATAATTATCGTAACCGAACGCGGCGGAAAGCAAAAGCGCGAACCCGGTTGCGAGTACGCTTAGCAGAATAACGTCCAACAGCCAGGCGGATGCACGCTTGAGCATGCTTGCTTTCTGCAAATCGAACATGGGCTTTCCTCCGTTTCCGCGGCGAAATGCCGCCGCTTTCGTTAAAACAGGCGCAGCATATACATGAGCCGCGCAATCATACATAATTGTACAATGTTTGATAAAAACATGCAACAACATTTGCTTTCGCTTTTACTTATATCGCGCGCGGAGCTGTTGACTTATCGGTGGGGATAGGGTAATATGCAAGCTGCACTAATAATTCGGGACGGTGAAAACACCTATGATAAAGTTGCTTATAAGCGACCTTGACGATACTTTATACGACTGGACGGGCTTTTTCGTGCCCGCATTTTACGCAATGGCGGACGAGATAGCCCGCATGACGGGCATAGACGAAAAAAAGCTGCTGAATGAATACATGGCGGCGCATCAGCGGCTCGGCTCGGTTGAATACCCTTATGCAACGCTTGAGCTGCCCAGCATAAAGGCATACTATAACAATGCCCCGGCGGAGGAGCTGAAGGCCGCGCTGAGGCCCGCGTTCAACGTGTTCAATTCCGTCAGGGAAAGCCATCTGCACCTTTTGCCGGGCGTGGAGGAAATGCTGCGCGCGCTGACGGAAATGGGCGTGACGCTCATAGCCTATACGGAATCCTCCAAAGAAAACGGGTTTTACAGGCTTATGAAGCTGGGGATAGAGCCGTATTTTAAGCATGTGTACACGTTTGAAAGCCAGTTCAAGAGCGCATACGCCGTGAGCGAAAAGGTACGCACGGTGCAGACAAAAAAGCCGGACGTTGCGGTAATTGAGCGCATATGCACGGGCGAGGGCTATGATAAGAGCGAAGTGATGTACCTGGGCGATAACCTTACGAAGGACATGTACATGGCCAAAATGGCCGGCGTTACGGCAGTATGGATGCACAGAAAGTGCGAAAACGAAGATTATAAGAACAAGCTGCTTGCCATAACAAGCTGGACGGCGGCCGAATACGCGCGGGACGTGGAGCTGAAGCAATACATGCAGCAGCACGGCATAAGGCCGGATTATGAAATAAGCGATGCGCGGGAGCTGATAGCCATTGCGGCTAAATGATGCCGAGCGCCTTTAGCGCCTGAACCGATGTAAATTCGGGCATTATGAACTCAAGCTCCTCCGTTTCAAACGGCAATGCCGCGCCGCCTGTGAGTGTTATAAGCTGCCGGTTGAGCAGGAGCCTGTCTAAGTTCATCAATATTGATTCCCTCAGCGCGGGCTGCTTTATGCGGTTCGCGTTTTGCATTATGCCGTCAAGCGAGCCGAATTCGTTTATCAGCCGCGCCGCTGTTTTTTGACCTACGCGGGGCACGCCGCGGATATTGTCCGATGCATCGCCGCAAAGGGCCTTCATGTCCGCATATTTGTCCGCGCCTATGCCGAATTTTTCCGATATATATTCTTCGCCGCAAAGTGTTGTGCCTTTGCCGCGGTACCTGAGCACGCTCACATTGGGGGAGATAAGCTGGAAATAGTCGCTGTCGAACGATGAAATGACTATGTCCGCATCATCCGTCCGATTGAACACATATGCTGCCACGATGTCGTCCGTTTCGCAGTCCGTGGTTTCGGTATGCTTTATGCCCATGAAATCAAGCGCCAAGTATATGTCCGCCAGCTGGGAAAACGGCGTTTCGTCCTCCCCCATTTGGCTGTAATCCATGCGGTTGGCCTTATATGCGGGGTCAAGCGCGGCGCGCGGGTTTTCATGCTCCCCATCGAACAGCACAACGGCGTGCGTGGGGCGCACCATGCGTATTATTTTCATAAGCGCGCCCACAAAGCCAATAGTTCCGTGCACGGGCCGTCCACTTTTGCCCACTATGCGCGCGGGCATACCATAGAACATTTGGAACAGCAGATTGATCCCGTCAACAATAAGCAGCTTTTGCATGG
>ERZ1031347.992-NODE-992-length-11906-cov-3.639018_pt1 | contig 11906 bp, 9 predicted proteins | sample MGYA00517106_ERZ1031347 | MGnify/ENA primary metagenome ERZ1031347 (study PRJEB33719, sample SAMN04261392) | wastewater metagenome | biome: periurban shantytown; feature: human; material: feces | host: Homo sapiens | place: Peru: Lima | collected 2012-07-19 ...
GGTATATGTCAATATTTATTTGGCTATTGATAATTATTTCCACCATAAAAAAACTTCAGGTGTGTCATAAAACACACCTGAAGGTATCTGTTTTTTATTATTAAGTTACTGCTCGCTTGATTCCTCTGTCACAACAGAATCTCCGAGATCAACATCCAGATCACTGATATCTACCGCATCATCGTCCGACGCAGAATCACCGTCATCTGACATGTCATCAGTGGAATCCTCAAGAGTCATATCTCCCGTATCATCACCGCTGATAATCATATCACCGTCTTCATCTACACCGTCAATAGTACTGCTTATAGCGTCATCCATATATGAATTGGTATCAAGAAGTGCCTTCAAGTCGACGAGTTCACCACTTGTTGCATCTAGCATTATGAGCTGGATAGGATAATCTTTGTCCAGATCACCGTTATCATTCTTCTCGCACTGAGCAAATGCCCATACCGGAGTATACTTATAACCGTCTCCATCCTTAACCTTATAATAAGTGAGACTCACATCGTTAAACTCTACCGTGCTATACTGTGTCTTGTTGTCTTTGTAATAAGTATTCACAGCAGTTGGGAGCTTCTTCAATATATCATCCCAGGAAAGAAGATCCACGTTATCCTGCTTGTCTTTTGTAGCCTTTAAAGCATCAACGCAATTTGCCTGGACTATACCATTGTCATCTATTGACAACTGGAATGTCTCATCAACTGTATCATACCATGTATCGCCGCTTGTGAGGGAATCTATTCCATACACACTTGGTGTATATGGCGCAATGCCATCTATCGATCTCTTATATGTTACCATATATCCATTCTTCTCTGCTGCTACTATGTTGTATGATGCGTCATTGTACTCCCATATGAGGTCTGTCACATCGGTCTCAACTACGTCTGTTATTCCGCATGATGCAAGAAAATCTATTCCCTTCTGTGATGCATCCTCTTTGCTAAGCGCTGCTGAGTTTGCCGAATCCTCTCCATCGTAATACTCACCACTATAACAGTATACGCTTGCTGCACCTTCCTTTGGCTTGTAGTTTATCATCTGATCCGATGGATAATAGTCTATATCAAATCCACCACCTGAACCGGAATCTCCTGTATTGAATGAGATCATATACATATTCGAACCTACAGTGCCGACAAATGCATCTGCAGTGTATTCACCTGCTCCAACTCTCTCTTCTGTAGCATTCTTAAGCTCCTCCTTGAGTGAGTCTATATAACTGTCAAAATATGACTTATCGTCGTCGCTTGTAGCCTGATCTGCCATACTCTGTGCCAATTCGATCTCTCTTTCGACATCTCCCTTATATGGCTTATCCCAGTTGTACTCGTATATACCGGCGCTCACATCATAGAAACTCTCGCATATTCGCTTCTTGTAATCACTGTCGATTGAATTCGCATCATACTTATATATAGACATCTTATCCGTATCTGGAACAGATATCTCTGTTGCCTTTATTGATACATCTGTGAGTCCTGTCTCACTATCAATGTCGCTGAGCTTTCCATCATATGACTCGGGAACATTAAGTCTGGTTGCGAGCTTTCCGCCTCCGCCGCCATTACCGTCATCCCCCATATTATAATCTACCTTCTTCTTACCGCAACCAGCAAGAACTGTACCTGCTGCAAGTGTTGTTACCAGAAGCAGAGATAAGGTCTTCACATAACCTTTTTTCCTCATAAGACTACCAACCTTTCTTTTTATTGATGCAGCTGCATAATTTTCACGCATTGCCACGCATCGTTTTTTTCCATAACATAGAGTTCATTATAATATATTTGGGCTTGCCGCACAAGGCAATTATAATCTGCCACAGTATAAGACTACTCTTTGGTGATTATAACCTTTCCGTTTTCCACCTGGACCTTTACCTTGTTGCTGTCGATTCCAGCCGCAGCAAGCATATCAGGACTGATCTGTACACGATTTGCCTTATCAAGGATTGAGAACTCTTCGTGTGAATCATCTGATGAGAATCCATCAGTCGCAAGCTCATTCATCCTGTCTTTATATGATTCCTTCATGATCTTCTCAGTACTTATCTTGCCATCTGCTATCATGACAACACGCCCAACCTTATTAGCCAGGCTGATATCATGGGTAACTATTATTATCGTGATTCCAAGTTCTTCATTTAGCTTTCTGAACAGATCCTGAATCATATTCGATGTCTTGGTGTCGACCGCACCTGTAGGCTCATCCGCAAGAAGTATCTTAGGATTGTTTGCAAGTGCTATTGCTATGGCTACCCTCTGCTGCTCACCACCTGACATCTGCGATGGATAAGAGTTTATCTTGTCCTCAAGTCCCACCTTGCACAAAAGATCATGCGCCCTAGCGTATTTATCCTCCTTGTTGTCCTTATCAAAATACATTGGAACCTGAACATTCTCAATTGCCGTCATATATGGAAGCAGATTTCTTGAATTCTTCTGCCATACAAAACCTACAGTATGCTTTCTGTATTCCACCAGTTCTTTATCCGTCATAGCAAACAGATCTTTTCCATCCACATACAGCTTTCCGGCTGTAGGGCGCTCAAGCCCGCCTATCATGTTGAGCAGTGTAGACTTTCCCGAACCGGATTTACCTATGACTGCCATGAGTTCTCCGTATTTTATGTTGAGTTCAAGTCCCTGAAGAGCCATAACCTCCACGTCATCCGTCTTGTATATCTTTACAAGGCTGTCGCAGGATATGATATTGTCATCTTCAGCCATCATCTTACCGCTATCACCGCTGTTTGTATCAGATGAATCGTCTGATGAATCCCCAGATGCATCCTCCATGCCATATACATACTCCCGGCTGTCATCGCCTTCGTATGCCTCAGCAGTCATCTCAGGTGCTATAGATTCAGTTTCCGCAGTATCTTTCTTTTTCTTTTTGAATAAATGCTTATCGCTCAACTATCTCACCATCCTCTATCTCGTACACCACATCTCCAAGTTCCATCAGTTTCGGATCATGTGTCGTCATGACTATCGTGATCCCCTCTTTATATACAAGTTCCTGGAACAACTTCATGACCGCAAGACCTGATGCTGTGTCAAGTGCACCGGTAGGCTCATCTGCAAATATAACTTTCGGCTTGTGTGCCACAGCTCTGGCTATAGCAACTCTCTGCTGTTCACCACCTGACATCTGATTTGGATAATGTGTCATTCTCGATGTAAGTCCAACAAGTTCCAGAACCTGTCTTATCCTAGCATCCCTGTTACCATCATACTCCGCAAGTCTCAGTCCAAAATCCACGTTCTCATAAGCGCTCATGATAGGGATAAGTGCTACAGACTGGAATACAAATCCTATATTGTATCTTCTGAGCAATTCTTTCTCCTTCTCATTCATCTGACTGTACTCATGACCATCCACAATGATCTCGCCCTCTGTAGGCTCATCAAGCGCACTGAGTATATTGAGAAGTGTCGTCTTACCTGAACCCGATCGACCCTTCAATATGGTGAGTTTTCCTGCCGGTATCTGAATGTCTATACCTTTAAGTGCATAAAAATCCTCACCACTTCCCAATTTGAAACATCTTTTGATGCCCTTTGCCTCTATCATGATATCAGAGACATTCTCTGCGGGAGCGGATTCAAATATATATTCTGTGTTCATTTCATTATCACTCATAGATTAATCCTCCCCCAGTTTAAGTGCCTGTGTTATGTTCATCTTCTTCAGGATAGTCCTGATTACTATGAAGCACACTACAAACATGAATACTACCACTGCTGTCAGTTTCACAAGATCATATGGGTTCACAGCTATTGAAATAGCTATATTGTGTGACTCCGGCAGATACACGACAGCCACAAGCTTTACAAACAGCACTGTGGCCGCAGCTCCTACGCCGTAACCGGCAAGGCTGGCGAGAACAGAGCTGAAAATCTGTTCATTGATAAGCATCTTGTTGATCTCACGCATGCTCATACCCATAGCCCTGTATATACCAAACAGCAACTCTCTCTGCTTGATGGATGTTATCCAGTAGATCAAAAATCCCACTGTACAAAGTATGATGGCTATTATAAATGACAGAGAGAACAGACCATTTGTGATAAGAACCAGTGGAGACTCCTGCATCTCCTGAATATCCTTATCCTGACTTTCATACTGTACTATGTTGATATCCTGTGCCTTAAGCTCTGTAAGAACATCCTTGTAACTTGCATTCTTTGCAAGTCTCATCCAAACCTGATACGGAGTCTGGCTAAACGCACCTACAACGTATGCATAGTTTGCAACAACGAGATATCTCTCAACCTCTTTAACCTCTCCATTGTCATCTTTCTCATATACATACTGCTGGAATCCAGGGAATGCATCCACTATCGCGCATACAGTGCCACTAGGTGATGCTATCTCAGACTTCTCCTTGCTCTTTAAAGGACTGTACCTTGCATAATTTATGCTGTCACCAACTTTGATGTCATATTTCTTTGCAAGATTTGATGATATGATGACTCCGTTTGAAACCTGAGACAGATCATTCAGATAGTTAAACCAGTGTTCATCATTCAGTCCACTCTGAAGTCTTGCCGTCTCACCGAATTCCTTTGTGTTGATTCCCATGAGCACACTGCCTGCAAGCTCTTCGCCGCCGGCTTTTATGACCGCATCATCATCATATATCACTCTTGTAACCTTATCACACAAAGAACCCTCAAGCTTTGTATATCTCTCGAAATCTCCCTCTGTATAATACCAGTGAGTTTTCTTTTCTTTGTCTACATATGTTCCTCTTGTCCACTGCTCCTGTACAACAAGATCAGCACCCAAATTGTAGTTTATTCTCTGCGACTTGTTCTCATTTATCGTTCTGGCCATGTTGGAATTGAACATACCCATTGCGATTGTCATAACAAGAAATACAGATATAAATCCCTGTTTCTTCACCGTTCTGGTGATCTGGAGGAAAGATGCATATACTGCCGGAGACCATTTCTTTCTTCCTATTCGATATATCAGTCTGATAAGATACTTTATCAGTCTGAGTACCAGAAGACCAACCGCAAATATGAACAGCGATGAGTTCAGGAAAATGACAGGATCAGGTCTTGATCCTGAAAGTATATCAAGTGCAATGGTCGATTTCTGTTTGTTGTAATTGTACAGCAGGTACACTGAAAGCCCTACCAGAATTACATCTATGAAAAATTTTTCCCAGAATGGCTTGTAATTTACTTTGCCTACCCTACTCTTCTGCTCAACTATCGAGTTCTTTGCATATTTTATAACGGGAAGTGTCACAAAAAGTACCGCTATAAGTGCAGCAGCCACACTGTACACAAACATCCATGGATCCAGATGATAAAAATGTGTATCCTTTACCTCAAACTGAAGGAACGACCTTGCACTCGCCGCAAGCTTACACAGCAAAAATCCTATCGGCACACCAACCACTATGGCTATAGCTGACAATATGGCTGATTGGCCAAGATAAATTCCAAGTATCTGCTTCGTGCTTGTACCTCGGCTCTTAAGCATCGCTATCTCGCCATCCTCCATCTCAAGTATCTGACTTGATACCATGTAGATAAAAGCAAGGAGCAGAACGAGTATCGGAAGTTCCAGAACCCATATGATTATTCCTATGGTTTTTGCATCTCCCCTGTAATCTATGAGCACATCGGACATATTCTCTTCAAAATATTTGTCCGAATGCTTAAATGAATCAAGGTAATACAGAAGATCCATGGCGTTTGAATGGGTTATCTGTGAATAATCTATCATGTCGTGATCTGTATAATATATAGTAAGGAAGTTGTATTTGCTTACCATATCATCGAAATCACTCTTTGTAACATACACCTGCTTGTCAAGATCGGCCAGCTCATCATACCAGAAGAAATCGGAATAATCTTTCTCCTCAAACACTCCGACAATCTGATACTGCATAGGATTGCCCTGTGAATCCACCGCATCACTGAGGCCGGTGTCTATGGTAAACACCTCACCTACAACAAGATTATACTGATCCAGTGCTCTCTGTGATATTATACATGGATACACACCTGAATCAGTTTTTGCATCTTCAAGGCTCGTACCATATGTGATATTTATGTGATCCTCTATTCCAGGCATATAAGCCATATCAAACTGTGATCTATGATTCAGATTACTCTGTGTATAACCAGCCTGTATAGTAAGTGTTGTCTGTCTCATCACCGTATCTATCTCGGTGTAGTAATTCCACATATCTTCATATTTCTTTATTCTATTCAAAACAGCATCTGTATCCGGATATTCCTCAACAGCACACGAACCTGAACGTCCCATTGTTGCCGGATATCTGTTCTGATCAGTCATAGACGCATCAAACTTTGATGACATGAGCATATCAAGTGCACCATTCTTGAACATAGGATTGCAGGATACCACTGCCACCAGCAGAATGATTCCAAGGAGAAGACATGCATTCAACCACTTTTTATTTAATAATTTATGTGATAAAAACTTAAACATCTTTTCTCCTCTCTATTAATATTCTACGCTGTCTGAATCTGAGCCGCCATCTGAACCCAGGTCACTATCCGCACCCGAGTCACTGCCTGACGAATCTCCTCCAGATGAATCACCGCCTGACGAATCTCCGCCTGATGAATCTCCGCCTGATGAATCTCCGCCTGATGAATCTCCGCCTGATGAATCAGATCCCGTTTTGTCCTCCGACGGACTTGACTTTCTGGATGAAGTTGCTCCCGACTCCTTTGCTATCACATCACCCTCCTGAAGTCCCGACAATATGATAGTCTTACTCTTATCCGAATCTCCCAGTGTTACATACTGTTTGATGATCTCGCCATCCTTTAAAAGCCATACATAGTCATACTCGCTTGCATTCTTCTTACTTGTCTCATGGTAAATCATGTTGCTCGGTATCATGACCACGTTCTCATATGCAACCGTCGGATAGCTGACCTGATATGCCTTAGGCTTCTTGTAGAAACTGCTGTCACTGACCTGTATGTAATATTTAAGATCAGAATCACTTGAACTTTTTGTTATGTGAACATTTCCATCAGAATCAGTCTCTATATAATTCCTGTCACCATCTCCCGTAGTTCCCACACAGGTTCCTGTGAACTTTTTGCTCGTATTACTCTTGTTTATGATTGTAACTTTCTGGTTTATGGCAAGTTTACCATCGCTTATCGTCACTGCAAGGATCACATTCTCATTGCTGCCAATAGTTACTATACTCTGTCCTTCCTTCACAGCCACATCTGTACTTACATCAACTGACAGCACAGTTCCTGCCTGCTCCGCATACACGCTGATCTTGCCGCTTCCATCATTATTCTTGTTGAGCTTTTCCTTCTGCGCATTAAGACTGGATATTGTTGCATTGTGCGTATGAGTGAGCATCTCCTTATTCAGGGATAACACATTTCTCTGGCATATGAGCTGTTCAGCCATATACAATGTATTATTTGCATCAGTCGGTGTAGCAACCTTTCCTGACTGATAATGCTTTATCTGTCTTGTGAGATCATTTATCTGGTCATCATAACTCTTCATCTCCGACGTGTAACTTTGATTCTCACTCTCAATCTGATTATCTATATCCTTCATAGCAGCAGATCCGCCGCCGCTGTCGATCTGGAACAACAGATCGCCTTTCTTTACCTTCTTGCCCTTCTTGATATTCAGCTTGGTAAATCTTCCATCACAAGGGGCCACATAGCTTACACTGTTCAGATCCTCAACAGTAAAATTGTCACTGTCAACTTTGGCTGTCTTGGTATAAGAATCAAGTGATACAGTGTACTCTGAATAATCACTAGGCATGATCGCATCAGATGCATAATAGACAAGATCGCCCTCTTTGAGGCCGCTCACCACCTCCGTGTAATTCGAGTCACTGACTCCTATCTCTATATCTCGTCTTTCCTTGCTGCTGGAATCGGTCTTTATATATACAAATGTCTGTCCATTCTCCTCATATAGAGAATCATTTCCTATTGTAAGCACATTCTTTGCCTCTGATGTACTGAAATATAATGATACCGTGTTTCCTACACTGAGTATCTTTCCCGGATTCTTCACTCCTTTGAGCTTGAATCTGGTGTACGGCATGCTTGACATACTCTGTGCTACGGCAATCTCCTGATTCGTGTAATTATACAACTCTATATCATATTTTTTGCCATCCACAACAGCATACATATTCTTATATAATGAATAATTGCCCTTTTTAAACTTCTCTCCCGTAATCTCAATATACGGTTGGCTGTAATCAGATACTACCACCACGTTTTCTCCGCCTGCCACTGTAGTCTCTGTGCCCTTTACCTTCTTGGCATAAGTCACATATCCGTCGCCATCTGCCTTGAGAGTTCCGTTTTTCTGAAGCTTCTCACTGTCTTCTTTCTCTTGCAGCTTCTTTTTCTGCTCATATTCATACAAAACATTCTCGTATCTGTTGTTCTCCGCATTTACCGCTTTCTCAATTCTTGCCGCATCGGCACCTTCCTTATCACCGATCTCATCACAGGCCTTTATTCTCCAGTCAAGCTCTGTCTGATTTTGTTCAAATATCTTTTCTTTTATATTATGTGAAAATGCATCGTCGTCTGATGTTCCATCCACCGATCCATCATCCATTGTCGGATCACTTGCAGATGGATCATCAACAGAACTCCCGTCATCTGCCGCATCTGATTCACTTCCGCTTCCAGCATCGGCAAGAAGAGTTCCCTTTTTTACCTTATCGCCCACATTCACATATACCTTTGACAGGGTTGCTGATGTATCATAGTAATAACAATTGTCTGTCGGAACTATAGTTCCTGTCTTGATGACCATCCTTCCTATATCGCCATATGTCACTGGTCTGTAAGCCTCGTTTGTGCTCACCGGATCCAAAAGATCTGGCACACTTTCTGTCTTGTCCTTGCCGCATCCTGTCATAGCAGCAGCCATAACAAATGACATGAACAAGCAGGCAACTTTCTTTGATATACAGCTTCTTGCGCTGCATCTGTTAGTATATTTATGCTGTCTCAATTTATCACCACCTGCTCTCCTGCTTTAAGTCCCGTTGTAATTATCGTCTTATCATCCACGGTGTCACCAACTTCAACCTGAACTGCGCTTCTGTATCCCTGGTCATCCACAACATATACGTATGATTTCTCATCGCTTCCTACAAATACCGCCTTCTTGTTCACATATACCACATTCTTCACTACAGGTTTCTCGATCACCATGCTCAGCTTATCAGCCTCAGTGACTCCTGCCATATCACTGACCGGCTGGAACGTTAATTTCTGCATCTCAGCGCCTGTGGCATCACTTGTGTATTTGTCGCACTTAACAAGCTTAAGCGAGAATGTTGCTTCCTCGAAATCAGCGTCATATAGATCGCCGACTTTGAATTCAAATGGATCCTTGGTCTCCGCCACATAATCAGAAGATCCCGAATCAACTGTTATCAGTGTATCTCCTGCCGTGACATATTCATATTGAAGATCAGCATTCACATATGTAACCGTTCCGTCCTTCTCTGCTATAACCTGGTATTCCTTCATTCTCTCGTTCTGCTCTTTTATGTAGGTATCAGCAAGATCCATACTCTGCTTTGCAGCCTCTATATCAGCCGAATAGTCCTGACTGCTGTCTATTGCTGCAAGTCTGTTATAATGATCTATCAACAGCGAGGACTGTTCTTTCTGTTCTGTGTACTCGTCAATTGTCTTCTGAATTTCCTTGGCCTTGAACTGTATCATCACATCGCCCTTGGCCACCTTATCTCCCTCCTTGACATACACCTCCTGAACCTGATAATCCGACTGCTGTATAGAATAATCCTTACTACTGTAACCATCCGGCTTGAGCTCCAGAGATATCGATGATTGGATATCGCCACTCTTCACCTGCTCCGTATTGAATTCTATCTTACTGTACGGCTCAATGTTCACGCTGGCATTGCCGATCTTTTCACCTGATCCGCCGCCACACGCCACAAGGGATATCGACATCACTCCCGTAAAAACAACCGTAAACAGTCTCTTGCCAAACTTAGCTTTTGACACGCTGTATTCCTCCTGTTTCCTGAATATATAATTATGTGACCTGTACATGAACATAGCAAACTATACTCAGTGTCACATATTCTCTACTACATCACTATAGATTCTAACCCCTGAAGATTCATATATCAAGAAAATCTCCGTGAGTTAATATTAGTTAAAATGACTTGATACAAAAAAAGAAAGCCACTCGTAAAGGCTTTCTCCTAAAAATAAAAATGCGGGAGATGGGACTTGAACCCACACGCCGTTTCCAGCACTAGATCCTTAGTCTAGCCTGTCTGCCAATTCCAGCACTCCCGCATATTTATATGATGCTGACTGATTGCTCGTCACCAACGAATAAGATAATACCATTCCTGTTATATAAAGTCAACATTTATTTTCAAATTTTTTTAATTTTCTTGAAAATCTGAAAACTCATAGTAAATGTGTCTCCACCAGTCAGTTATATCTTTATCATATTTGTCAGCTTTCTGTCTACATCCTTCATGAGGTACTCCTTGAATGCTGTGTAATACTCATGTGTAAACTGCGTATACAGAAACTTGTTCCACAGATTACTGCAATATGTACTGTCAAAATCATAATACGAGTCTGTGTATACCAGTCCATTGCTGAACCTGGTCACGTCCAGATATGGTTCTTTACCTGCATAATTAAGTCTCATAACGAGATTCTTCTGCTCGCTACAGCAAGCAAACGTCTCAAGAAACATCTTCATCTGATCCTTTGTTATTCTCTCTACGAACATATGTGCCTCCTACTTCATGTCTTTTCTCTTATTTGTCTTCCCCCTAGCCTCTATAATTATATCATACCACCTCAGATTATAAAACCCTAAATCAGTCGACACCAGAACCCAAAAGAATGCCACACGATACATTAACATAAACAAAATAAGAACCATATGCAATATATTTATCACATACGGTTCTTATTCGTAAATAAATCTGTCTGATATACTATGAATTATGATAACTGAGCTTTAGCAACCTCAACAAGCTTTGCAAATCCCTCTGCATCGCTGATAGCCATCTCTGAAAGCATCTTTCTGTTGATGTCAACACCTGCCAGCTTAAGACCATGCATAAGCTTGCTGTATGAGATATCATTCATTCTTGCTGCTGCGTTGATACGAGCGATCCAGAGCTGTCTGAACTGTCTCTTTCTCTGCTTTCTGCCAGCGTATGAAGATGTAAGTGCTCTCATAACTGACTGCTTTGCTACTCTATACTGCTTGCTTCTTGCTCCTCTGTAGCCCTTTGCAAGCTTTAATACCTTATTGTGCTTCTGCTTTGCGTTCATTCCGCCTTTAACTCTTGCCATTGGTTTTCTTCCTCCTGATCTATTAGATATAAGGTAAAATCTTCTTCATTACCTTCTCGTTTGTTGCATCTGTCATTGTAGCCTTTCTAAGATTTCTCTTTCTCTTAGTAGACTTCTTTGTTAAGATATGGCTCTTGTATGCCTTCATTCTCTTTAACTCGCCTGTACCAGTTACTTTAAAACGCTTTGCAGCTGCTCTTTTTGTCTTTACCTTTGGCATAATAATCCTCCTAAAAATGTCTATTAGTTGTTATTTATTTTAACGTTTTTCAGTTAAAAACATCATCATGCTCCTGCCTTCCATCTTAGGAGCCTTCTCAATTACAGCTATATCGCTAAGCTTTTCTGCAAAATCCTCTAATATATGCTTAGTAGAGTCGATATGAGCCATTTCTCTTCCTCTGAATCTTAATGATACTTTAACCTTGTTACCTTTCTCAATGAACTTTCTTGCTGAGTTACACTTAGTATTAAGGTCATTGACATCGATGTTAGGTGATAAACGAACTTCCTTAACTT
>ERZ1031347.995-NODE-995-length-11884-cov-13.159439_pt1 | contig 11884 bp, 10 predicted proteins | sample MGYA00517106_ERZ1031347 | MGnify/ENA primary metagenome ERZ1031347 (study PRJEB33719, sample SAMN04261392) | wastewater metagenome | biome: periurban shantytown; feature: human; material: feces | host: Homo sapiens | place: Peru: Lima | collected 2012-07-19 ...
AGCAGATGGCGTGCAAAGTCGCCAGACGCTCTTTGTGCGGTATTGCCTTTATTCAAGTTGAAAAGCATTACTCATACCGCAGGGCATCGATCGGATTCAGATTCGAAGCCTTGATAGACGGGATCAGTCCAAAGACAATGCCCACCACCATAGAGAACACCACAGAAACCACAATGGACAGCGAACTGATCGCCACCGGCACCGAGGCGATCTTGGAGATCAGCTGTGCCAGAGCGATGCCGATTCCCACACCAATGATTCCGCCGATGCTGGTCAGCACAGAAGCTTCTGTCAGGAACTGTGCCAGAATGCTGCCCTTTTTCGCACCGATCGCCTTTTTCAGTCCGATCTCACGGGTACGTTCTGTTACCGATACCAGCATGATGTTCATAACACCGATGCCGCCCACCAGCAGAGAAATGCTGGCGATCCAGATCAGCATGGTGTTGGTGGAGGAACTCAGTTTTTGCAGGGACTTCGCCTGTTTCAGCAAGTCCTGACTGTCATATTTGATCTGATTGCTGTCCCCTTCTGTTCCGACGCTACTGGTGTGGATCGTGGCGTTCATCAGCTCTGCCACCTTCTTTCCCACTGCCGGCATGCTGTCAGTATCCACTGCCTTTGCCAGACAGTTTTCCGGTTCATCATACCGATACGCAATCGGCCACGACTGACCGGGGATAAACATCTTGCCGCCGGAAGTGCCCATATACGTCCAGTAGTCCTCCTCGGAATTGATGACCGGCTCAAAGCTGCTGACCTCTGTCACGACGCCAACGACCGTAAAGGGTTCCCCGTTGATGTCGATGACGGAACCGATCGGGCTCTCGGAGGAGTACAGGCTCTTGACTGCGGTGCTGTCCAGAATCACTGCCTTGGCGTTATTGGTATATTCCTTGCTCAGGAATCCCCTGCCCTGCTGTACTTCATAGCCTGCCGTATCGAAATAGGCAGCATCAATGCCATACATGGAGCCACTGAACTGGGTGTTCTGATAATACACATTGTCGCAGTAGGAACGTGTACGGTAAAACGAAGCAGATTCCACATTTTTCAGGCTGGTGATCTGGTCCCGCACTTCCGCGGAAACCACCTGTACCCCGTCCGGTGCCGCCTGATAGCTGAAATCATAGGGACTTTCCCCCTGATACAGCTGCACATTAACAGTGTTGTTGCCGGAACCGATCAGATTGTTTTTGATCTGCTCATTGGTGCCCTTAATGGTAGACACAATGGCAATGATCGCCGCAATACCGATGATAATGCCCAGCATAGTGAGAATGGAACGCACCTTATGGGACAAAATGCCCTGTAACGATAACCGAATATTTTCCAGCATAATATGTCCCCCTTAGTATTCTGATGAGCCGTTGGTTTCGTTGACCAACGCTCCCTCTACGGCATACTTGCCATAGGGGAAACAGATATAATCTTCCTGACTGACACCGGAGAGAATTTCAATGGCATAGCCACCGTTGATGATCTTGCCGGTCTGGACATTCTGCCGTTCCAGCTTCTTGTCCTTGGATTCCCGCAGCACATAGTACTGTCCGTTTTCCTGCCGCACATAGCTGACCGGCAGATAGAACGTATCTCCGACATCGTCCGCCGCACCGGAAAAGCTCAGGCTGACATAGCTGCCCACTGACAGGCTGTTGGAATCGGTCACTGCTGCCTTAAACGGATAAGCACTGTTGTTCGGGTTTTCACTGCCGTTCTGATTGGTGTAGGAGGTCGGTGTCTTGTCGATCTCCGTCACCTCGGCGGTGAGCATTTCACCGGTATCCCACGAGTTGACAGTCACCGTTGCACCGACAGTCAGCTTGTCCAGATTCATTTCGCTGACAGTGCCCTGCACCATAACGCCGCCGCTGCCCTGTACCACCAGATACGGTTCGTTTTTCTCCAGCGATTCCACTGAAGCCGCCACCTTGGTGACAACGCCGTCGATCTTCGCCAGTTCCTGTCCCTTTTCCTGCTTTTCTGCCGCAGCATCATATTCGATCTGTGCCTTTTTCTGGTCGATCTGTGCCGACTGAATGGCGATCTGCTGCTCTGCCACCTTCTGTTTCAGCTGGGCACGGGTATAGACATAGTTGTCATTGTCCGTACCGGAAGATGCCATTGGAGTGACTGCCGCCATTGGCATTGCCGCCGCCATAGGCTGCACTGCCGCAGTCGGCTCTGCACTGGTGTCTGTATCTGCCGGCTGGGTATCCGGCTGGGTATCCGGAGATGCTGTGCTGCTCTCCGGTACAGTACCAGTACTGCCGCCGGTGACACCGGTAGTGCCGGAAGAAGCCGGTTCTGTTTCCGCGGGGGTGTTATTGGCAGGGTCATAGGAGAACGTACCGCCCACCTGCAATGTGCCGTACCACGTTCCGCCGCCGGAGATCTGCACACCGCCGTCCTCGGTCACCTTGATGTTCTGTCCCAGTGTCCAGTCACCGGTAGTGGTCAGCTGATCGCCGCGTACCAGCCAGCCGTAGAGCACGCTGCCGCTCTGGTCATACACCACGAAAACGGCACACTGCTTTGCTGCTTTCAGCTGCTCCAGAGCTGCCTGTGTCACAACGGTCTGACCGGTGCAGGCAAACTGATAGGGATCGTCCGGCGTGCCGGTACCGGCTGCCGCCTGTGTCAGAGCGATCACTGCTGCCAATGTATCCTTGGGAGAATCCGGTGTATCCGGCGTGTCCGGTTCGTCTGGTTCGTCCGGCTCATCGGGATAATCCGGATCGTCCGGCACCACCGGTGCTTCTTCTGATGGACGCAGCTTTTTCAGACGTTCCAGCTCTTTCTGAGCCTGCCGCACATTTTCCTGTGCCACCGCCAGTGCCGTCTGTTTCTGGGCAACTTCCAGCCCTACTGCTGTCATATCATAGTCCAGCAGCGGTGTACCCTTGGTTACATGGTCGCCCTCTTTTACCAGCACCTTTGCGATCATCTGGTCGTCGGAGGGCGTGACATTCTGCACATCACCGGAAACCACCTGCCCGTCCATAGAGAGATCATCTCCCCACCAGTACTGGGTCAGATTTGCCACCGGCATCACATCTACGCGGTTCTTTTTCGTCTGCTGTGTCCGGTAAATCACCGTACCGCCGACAGTGCCGCCGGCAACGACTGCCAGGCAAACCGCCACTGCAACGATCTTTTTTCCTTTTGTCATGAAGCATCGCCCTCCTGTTCTGTCCGGCGTTCTCCGAAGCCGCCCTGCTCCAGCATGCCGTCCCGAATGGTCACGATCCGCTGGGCATGCCGGGCGATCTCCGGTTCATGGGTAATCATGACAATCGTCACGCCCTCACTGTGCAGTTGGGCAAACAATTCCATGACCTGTTCGCCGGAACGGGTGTCCAGTGCACCGGTCGGCTCATCTGCCAGCAGCAGACGGGGCTGGCTCACCATTGCCCGTGCAATTGCCACACGCTGTTTCTGTCCGCCGGAAAGCTGAGTCGGCTTGAACTGTATCCGTTCTTCCAGCCCCACACGTGCCAGCATTTCCTTTGCCCGTTCCAGCCGTTCCTTTTTCCGCACGCCGGCATACAACAGCGGCAGTGCCACGTTTTCCAGCACAGACTGGCGGGGCAGCAGGTTGAAGTTCTGGAACACGAAGCCGATCTTCTGGTTCCGTATCGTGGAAAGCTGGTTGTCGCTGCACTGTGCCATGTCCTGTCCGTCGAAGAAATAGTCCCCGCTGGTCTGCTTGTCCAGCAGCCCGATAATGTTCATCAGCGTGGATTTTCCCGAACCGGACGGTCCCATGATCGCCAGATATTCCCCTTCTTCCACCTGTAGCTGAATGTGGTGCAGAACGGGGACAGGTTCTTTTCCCTGCATATAGGATTTACAGATGTCCCGCAAATCAAGTACCATCTGCCGCACCGCCTTCCGCTGTATCTGCTCCGGCTTCGTCTGCCGGCATCTCGTCAACACCGTCGCCGGCATCTTCTCCTGCTCCGGAGATCACGCCGTCTGCGGTGTCGCCGTCTGCACCGTCGCCTGCCATGCCGGCTTCATCATCTGCTCCGCCGATCACGCCTTCGTCCACAGGGTTTCCGTTTTCGTCGTAGGAAATATCCTCATTGCCGTTGCCGTCCACGGTATCATCTGTGCCGTCATCTTCCGGTGTGGCTTCGTCAGGGTTGGTCGTGGTTTTCATACCCTCCTGATAGGAATCCGACGGGAATGCGATCATATCGTCCTCCGACAGACCGCTTTTGATCTCGCAGTCGCCCATGGTGTCGTCTGTCTGTCCTACTTCTACTTCCCGTTTTTCCAGACGGTCTTTCTTATCGGCAGCCCAGACATAGGTCTTGCCGTTTTCATCGGTCTGCACGTAATCGGAGTACAGCCAGATGCCGGTTTTTTCAATGCTTTCATCGGCTCCGGTATCTGCCGAAACCAGCAGATGCTGCCCCAGCATCAGCCCGTCACTGGAATCCAGCGTCACATAAAAAGGATACTTGGAAGCGGTGGTCATCTCATCGCTGCCGCCGTAGTACATGTTGTTGTTCTGGCTGTTGTCGGCTTCAGTAGAGATCTCCGAAATAGTGCCCGTCCAGCTGGAATCGTCTACGCGGGAGTGCAGCACCATGGCTTCATCTTTATAAATCGACTGTACATTCTGCTCGCTGATCGTGCACTTCACACGGAATTCTCCGTCGGACATGATCTTCATCAGCACATCTGTGCCGTCCGACTGAAGCTGTTCGGTCGTTTTCAGGGACTGCACCGTTCCGGCGATCTCCGCAGTCACTGTGGCATTGTTAATGGTATTCTGTAATTTTTCCAGTTCGATCTTCTTGGTCTTGATGTCGTATTCCGACTTGGCAATATCGGTTTGCAGGGACTGGATCTGCGTGGTGTAAGTCAGCTTATCGTCTGCACTGGCACTTTTCTTTTCCGTTTCCAGCTGGCTGATCTGCTGCTTGTTGGACTCGATCTCATTCTGCATGCGTTCGATCTCCACGTTGCCCTGCTGCAATTCCAGCTGCATGGATTCCACATCATAGGTGAACAGCGGATCACCGGCGTTGACATGGTCGCCCTCCTGCACAGCAATGCTGGAAACTTTCTTGGAGGTGTCCAGCTTGACTTCCTTGGTTTCCTGCGGTTCTACCACGCCGGAAAACTGCAAGTCGGAAATCGTTGTTGCCGCAGAATTCACATCTTTTATCGGCATCACGTATGCCACACCGTCCACATCACTGCCCCTGCTGTAGTGCCGCCACACCAGCACGCCGCTGACGCATACCGCCGCAGCTGTAACACCGGCAACTGTGCCGATTATGATTTTCTTGGATTTTCCCATATTCCTTCCTCCCAGTCCATGCTCCGCAGCAGTGCGTTCTGCCGGCGGAGTTTTTTGAAGCAGTCCTGCACAAATCTAGGGCAATACCGCACAAAGAGCGTCTGGCGACTTTGCATGCCATCTGCTTGCAGTGTTTCCCTAGATGCTGATTTCATCTTTTTGGCAGCTGTTTCAACTGTTGTATTCCTCATGCAACGGATTGCCTTTAGTATACCACACCTCTTGACGGTTGTCAAGAGGTTTTTCAAAATTTCTGCGGAAGATTTATTTGGGAAATTTGTGCAAAGGTGAGAGGCGGGAGAGGGTTGTGCGGTGTTGCCCTAGAACGGAGAAAAATCACCTCACAAAATTCGCATATCATTATCGTATCACCCTCTCCTGAACAGATGCTCTCACGCCGAAATCCGACAATACCGTTCCCCTTCCAGCACCTGCTGCATGTACTTTTCCGGTGTTGTCATGCAGACAGCACTCTGAAACATGAAAGGACTGCAGCCGGACACCAGCACTGCACCGGTATCGTCTTTCTTCACCGGAAACTGACGGTTTCTGCTGCACACGTTCCAGTAGACCACCGCAGGCAGCTGATAGCCTGCCGCCTGATATTCCTGCTTCATCTGCTGGAATATCGTCACGCCGTTGCCGGACTGCTCATCGAATTCCATGTCCGAGATCACGTAGATCACTTTCGGCAGTTCCTCCGGCGGCACGTGGTGCTGAACTGCACTCTGAAGTATCAGACGAAATACTTTTTCCAGATCGGTATTGCTGACTTCATTATAGGACATACAGTGCTCCACCTTTTGAAAAATATCCTCCCCTTTCAGAGCAATCAAGCGGGGGTTGTCGGAAAAGGTGATAAAGTGGTTGTGGAAGTATCCCTCATTTCGTTCGGCACAGTAAATGCCCAGCGAAACGGCAACATGAATCGGCATCACATCGCCGGAATAGTTCCAGTACATGGAACCGGAACCGTCTACCACGGCAATGGCATTTTGTTCCGGCATATAATCCGGCAGGGACTTCCATGTCACGTCCAGTATCCGCTGTTTTTGTGCAATGTCATCATAAAACATTGCGTTTTCCTCCAATTCGATGCAGTCCCGAACGATCTCATAGGGGAAAAGCTGACCTGCTTTCAGCAGTCCCTTTTCCTGCTCTGCCCGTTCCAGGAACTCGGAGTACCGCTGTCTGTCATGCTTGCAGAATGCTTTCTGATACTTGTACAAGGCTCTGGAGGGCAGTTTGGCATAATCAAAGGTGTAATCCTTCCGGCAAAGCCGCTTTTCCAGCACGTCTGCATAGGTGCGAAGCTGGGAGAGCATTTTCCGGTAAGCCTTTTCCGAAAGATGCAGCCGCTTACAGAGCAGCTTTGCCTGCCGGCACACGTTCTGATTGGAGGTGTGCACAGAGGGCAGCCACTTCGCCAGCAGAGAGATCGGCTTTTCTTCCAGCATGTCCTGCCGGTCTTGCTGTAGCTGCTTCTGGATCAGCTGTATCAGTTCCGGCTCACAGGGCGTGTTCAGCAGTACCATACAATCGTCAAACCGCCCGTACTCCGGAATCCACTGCAAATTTTTCCGGACACTTTCGGGATAGATCGTTGCCGCATATTGCAGCAGCTGCCGGAATACGCTCCGTTCACCCAATCCGCCGCGGGTATCCCGCTGGTAAAACAGGATCCGCATCGCGTATACCGGATTCTCTGCATATGCCGCCAAGAACATGTCTTTCAGGCGTTTTGCAGAAGCTTCCCGCAACGCACCGGCTGTGGAAAACAGGTTCAGGCACGCATCGCCGGTATCGTGATACGCCAGTGCTCCGTTTTCGGTGTTCGTCCAGTTCAGTTCTTCTGATAATGCATTCAGCATGAAAAACACGTCCTTTCTTTTTATGTACTGTACGATTGTTGAAGAAACCCCACACGAAACCGGTTTCATGGCTTCGTGTGGGGCTGCCTTAATGTTCCACGATGCTGTTTTGACGGAGAACCCATCTATTTAATTGTAAAGGGAATCGCGAAAAAATGCCATACGGCTGCATCATAAAAATGACGCAAAAACAAAAATAAAATAAACAACATTTATAAAATATTGCTGTAAGCATCGTTCTGACAATGGAAACACGGCACAAAACCGTCAGGCGGGCTTGATGCAGCGTTTTCCAAGGTTTCCAGCGGGATTTTCTCTTGTGCTGTGCACAATTTCGGCAGCAGGTACGCAAGTCTGGTGACCGCAATGCATACTATCTGCTGCATCAAATCTTTGGGTGTTTGAGGCGTGATATGCAATTGTCAAGATGCAGGAAGGAATAAAAAAAGGAATATTTATTTAAAAGCAGACATAACAACCCCCTAATTACACTAGGGTTCCATCACGTCATTCTACTTTTAAATAAATATTCCTTCTCTCGCATTCCTTCCTCGAATTTGAGATTGCTTTTATTATATCACTTCCTGATCGACTTGTCAAGCCTTTTTTCAAATTTTTTGGAAAAAAATCGAAATGGCTCAAATTCCGGAGAATCCAAGCCATTCTGTTACTCGATTTTGTTTTCGGGTGTGTTGACATGAAGCCTGACACGTATCTTTTGGGGTGATTTTCCCCGTTCGTCGTTAAGGAAACACTGCATAAAGCCCGCCTGACGGCTTTATGCAACGTTTCCTTAATCTCTGCGGAAAATATCTCTGGTATAGACTTTGTTCTCCACATCGTCCAGACAGACATCATACCGGTTGGCAATGATCGCATCTGCCGCCGCCTTGAATTTTTCCAGATCGTTGACCACAACGCTGCCGAAGAACGTTGCTCCGTCCTGCAATGTCGGCTCGTAGATAATGACTGTAGCACCCTTTGCCTTGACACGCTTCATCACGCCCTGAATCGAGGACTGCCGGAAATTGTCACTGTTGGATTTCATAGTCAGACGGTACACGCCAATGGTAACCTGCTTTTCCGTGCCGGCATTCCAGTCATTGTTCTGGCTATAATCATAGTACCCTGCCTTTTCCAGCACGCGGTCAGCAATAAAATCTTTTCGTGTCCGGTTCGATTCTACAATTGCCGACATCATATTCTGCGGCACATCGGCATAGTTGGCGAGCAGCTGTTTGGTATCCTTGGGCAGGCAGTAGCCGCCGTAGCCGAAGCTGGGGTTGTTATAATGCGTTCCGATCCGCGGATCCAAGCATACGCCGTCAATGATCTGCTGCGTGTCCAGTCCCTTCAGTTCCGCATAGGTGTCCAGTTCGTTGAAATAGGACACGCGGAGAGCAAGATAAGTGTTGGCGAACAGCTTGACCGCTTCTGCTTCGGTGAATCCCATGAACAGGATGTCGATGTTCTCCTTGATTGCCCCCTGCTGAAGCAGTCCGGCAAAGGTGTGAGCCGCTTCTACCAGTCTTGCATCGTCCATGTCCGTTCCCACGATGATTCTGGACGGATAGAGGTTGTCATACAACGCCTTGGACTCCCGCAGAAATTCCGGACTGAAGATGATGTTCTTACTGCCGGTCTTTTCCCGAATGCTCTTGGTATAACCTACCGGAATGGTGGACTTGATGACCATAATGGCATTCGGATTATACTGCATGACAAGGGCAATGACCGCTTCTACAGCACTGGTGTCAAAGAAATTTTTCTTGCTGTCATAATTGGTCGGGGCAGCAATGACCACAAAATCTGCATCTCGATATGCCGCTTCTGCGTCCAGCGTTGCCGTCAGATCCAGTTCCTTTTCTGCAAGGTATTTCTCAATGTAATCGTCCTGAATCGGGGACTTTTTCTGGCGGATCAGTTCGACCTTTTCCGGTATGATGTCTACCGCCGTAACTTTGTTGTGCTGGGCAAGCAGTGTGGCAATGGATAAGCCCACATAGCCGGTCCCTGCAACTGCAATATTCATGGATCAGAATCCTCCTCATTTCTGTACTGTGTCACCTATATAGTATACCACTATTTTTTTACATTTTCAAGAAGTTTCCCGCATTCTCATGAAAATTCATTTCACAACGCCCCCAGCTGCCGTCTGATCCACGCCGTTTCCAGCACATCGTAGACATACTGATTGGGAGAACCGGTTTCAAAATACCTTTCGGAATTGCCGCCCAGCATTTCCACAGCAAAGGCTCCCACAGCCCTGGAACGGGATTGTCCGCCGTAGCAGTGCACCAGCAGCGTTTCCACAGACCGATGTGCCAGAACAAATGCAATGATCTGATCTGCCATTTCATCGGTAAACAAAACTGCCCCGTCCACCTCTCGGATAATGTCATCAAAGTACAGCGTCAGAACACCCTTGCAGAACTGGTTCTCGCAAAACTGAAATCCGAATCCCTGCGTGTGCGTATCCTGAATCGAAATGACCGCATACGTATCCTTTCGTTCCGCCATATCCGCCTGTCCGAAACAGTAGAAATGCTGCATAACATATTCAAAGGCATCATATACAGACTTTACCAGAACCCGTTTCATGCTCTGTTCAGGCTTTCAAACACCATGGTTGCCTGAATGCGGTCACCGCCCAGAAATCCCTTGCTTCCGGAAGAAGAAGTGGTGATCGTGTGCAGACGGTATCCCTTGGCAGCCTGTGCGTTGATGACCTTTTCCAGTTCAGACAGATTTCCGGAACCGGTTCCGATCAGCTTCTCCTTCAGAACGGCCTGTAAAACAACATAATTTGGCATATAAATTCTCCTTTACAAAAATATAGATATATTATAACATGAAATTCCGCATATGTCAATATTATTATTTGCATCTTTCCGAATTTTGTGCTATAATATACATATCAAATTTATTGCACAGGAGGAATTTCCAATGTGTACCGCTGCAACTTATCAGACAAATGATTTTTATTTTGGCAGAACGCTGGACTACGAAAGTTCCTACGGGGAAGAAATCGTCATTGTGCCGCGGCAGTTCCGGCTGTCATTTCTGCACATGGGCGTATCTGCACAGCACTACGCCATGATCGGCACTGCACACGTTGCCCAGGGCTACCCGCTTTTTTATGATGCCGTCAACGAAAAGGGGCTTTGCATGGCTGGGCTGAACTTTGTGGGCAACGCCTGCTACGCCTCCCGACCTGCAGATCATTCGGACAATGTGGCACAGTATGAATTGATCTCGTGGATTCTTAGCCAGTGCTCCAGCACTGCCGAAGCCAAGGAAAAAGTGGAAACGCTTTGCCTGCTGGGCACGCCGTTTCACGAAAAGATGCCTGCGGCACAGCTGCACTGGCTCATCGCTGACAAGCACCAAGCCATTACAGTAGAAGCCACTGCCGCGGGAATTCAGGTCTATGACAATCCCGCCGGTGTCCTGACCAACAATCCGCCTTTTCCGGAGCAGATGTTCCGCCTCAACGACTTTCTGCACCTCTCTCCCAAGCAGCCGCAGAACAACTTTTCGGACAAGCTGCCGTTGCAGACGTACAGCAGAGGCATGGGAGCACTGGGGCTTCCCGGTGACCTCTCCTCCCAGTCCCGCTTTGTACGAGCAGCTTTCGTGCGGACGAATGCCGTTTCCGGCAGTTCCGAAGCGGAAAGCGTCAGCCAGTTTTTCCACATTCTCGGAGCCGTTGACCAGCCACGCGGCTGCTGCGAAGTGAAAGACGGACAGTACGAGATCACCATTTACACTTCCTGCTGCAATGCCGACAAGGGCATCTACTACTATACCACCTATGAAAATCACCAGATCTCCGCAGTCTGCATGCATCGGGAAAATCTGGACAGCGACCAGTTATGCCGCTATCCCATGCAGACCGGAGAACAGATCTGTTACCAAAACTGAAAGGACAACATCGATGTCAAATGTAACCAAACGTGCTCTAGAACAATCCCTGAAAAATCTGCTGCTGAAAAAACCGCTGACAAAAATCACTATCGGCGATATTACCGAGGACTGCGGCATCAACCGCATGACCTTTTACTACCATTTCAAGGACATCTACGACCTTGTGGAATGGGCTTGTCTGGAAGATGCCAGACGGGCTCTGGACGAAAAAAAGACCTATGACACGTGGCAGCAGGGACTTTTGCAAATCTTCGAAGCAGTACAGGAAAACAAGCCGTTTATCCTGAACGTCTACCGCTGTGTGCATCGGGAACAGGTGGAGAAATACCTACAGCCGCTGGTAGACCAACTGCTGCTGGACGTTATCGACGAGGAAGCCGCAGGCATGACTTTGCGGGACGAGGACAAGCAGTTTATCGCCAAGGTTTACGCCTATATTTTCATTGGCGTGATGCTGGACTGGATCAAGAACGATATGCGGGAAAATCCGCAGGAAATCGTCAGCCGGCTGGGAAAGCTGCTGCAAGGCTCCGTCACCGCAGCCATTTCGCGGTTCCGGTTATAAAGGGAACACTGCATAAAACCCTGAGTCAATACCTCACAAAGAGCGTCTGGCGACTTTGTGCTGTATTACCCTGATTTTATCATTTTCGCATTTTTGATAGAATTTTTTACACTTTTCGGCTCTGTGATAAGTTTTTTATCACGGAGCCTTTTTTGCTGATTGTGAATTCCTGAAAATCGGGTATAATAGAATTATACCAATGGC
>ERZ1031347.996-NODE-996-length-11883-cov-4.182702_pt1 | contig 11883 bp, 9 predicted proteins | sample MGYA00517106_ERZ1031347 | MGnify/ENA primary metagenome ERZ1031347 (study PRJEB33719, sample SAMN04261392) | wastewater metagenome | biome: periurban shantytown; feature: human; material: feces | host: Homo sapiens | place: Peru: Lima | collected 2012-07-19 ...
TGGCGGGAAAACTGCAACTACCTGGGGCTATAACGGCAATCTGCTGGGGCCGGCAGTGAAATTACAGCGTGGCAAAGCGGTAACGGTTGATATCTACAACCAACTGACGGAAGAGACGACGTTGCACTGGCACGGGCTGGAAGTACCGGGTGAAGTCGACGGCGGCCCGCAGGGAATTATTCCGCCAGGTGGCAAGCGCTCGGTGACGTTGAACGTTGATCAACCTGCCGCTACCTGCTGGTTCCATCCGCATCAGCACGGCAAAACCGGGCGACAGGTGGCGATGGGGCTGGCTGGGCTGGTGGTGATTGAAGATGACGAGATCCTGAAATTAATGCTGCCAAAACAGTGGGGTATCGATGATGTTCCGGTGATCGTTCAGGATAAGAAATTTAGCGCCGACGGGCAGATTGATTATCAACTGGATGTGATGACCGCCGCCGTGGGCTGGTTTGGCGATACGTTGCTGACCAACGGTGCAATCTACCCGCAACACGCTGCCCCGCGTGGTTGGCTGCGCCTGCGTTTGCTCAATGGCTGTAATGCCCGTTCGCTCAATTTCGCCACCAGCGACAATCGCCCGCTGTATGTGATTGCCAGCGACGGTGGTCTGCTACCTGAACCAGTGAAGGTGAGCGAACTGCCGGTGCTGATGGGCGAGCGTTTTGAAGTGCTGGTGGAGGTTAACGATAACAAACCCTTTGACCTGGTGACGCTGCCGGTCAGCCAGATGGGGATGGCGATTGCGCCGTTTGATAAGCCTCATCCGGTAATGCGGATTCAGCCGATTGCTATTAGTGCCTCCGGTGCTTTGCCAGACACATTAAGTAGCCTGCCTGCGTTACCTTCGCTGGAAGGGCTGACGGTACGCAAGCTGCAACTCTCTATGGACCCGATGCTCGATATGATGGGGATGCAGATGCTAATGGAGAAATATGGCGATCAGGCGATGGCCGGGATGGATCACAGCCAGATGATGGGCCATATGGGGCACGGCAATATGAATCATATGAACCACGGCGGGAAGTTCGATTTCCACCATGCCAACAAAATCAACGGTCAGGCGTTTGATATGAACAAGCCGATGTTTGCGGCGGCGAAAGGGCAATACGAACGTTGGGTTATCTCTGGCGTGGGCGACATGATGCTGCATCCGTTCCATATCCACGGCACGCAGTTCCGTATCTTGTCAGAAAATGGCAAACCGCCAGCGGCTCATCGCGCGGGCTGGAAAGATACCGTTAAGGTAGAAGGCAATGTCAGTGAAGTGCTGGTGAAGTTTAATCACGATGCACCGAAAGAACATGCTTATATGGCGCACTGCCATCTGCTGGAGCATGAAGATACGGGGATGATGTTAGGGTTTACGGTATAAAAAGACCGTATTCGGAAATATGCCCGGATCTCTCCGGGCATTAAACTGATGACAAACGCAAATCTGCCTGATGCGCTACGCTTATCAGGCCTACGCTAGCTGTGCAATCCATTGATTTTGCACAATTTTGTAGGCTGGATAAGGCGTTCACGCCGCATCCGGCATGAACAACGCGCACGTTGTCAGCAATCTGAGCAAGTCTTACTTCACATCATCCGGCAGCGCATAAGCCACAATATAGTCGCCCATCTTCGTACCAAATGAACCGTGACCGCCTGCGGAGATCACCACATACTGCTTACCATTCACTTCATAGGTCATTGGCGTAGCCTGACCACCCGCTGGTAAACGACCCTGCCACAGTTTTTCACCGTTGCTCATGTTGTAAGCGCGCAGGTAGTTATCTGCCGTAGCGGCGATAAACAGCACGTTACCCGCCGTGGAGATTGGCCCGCCCAGCATCGGCATACCCATATTGAACGGCACCGGAACCGGCATCGGGAACGGCATACTGTCCTGCGGCGTACCAATACGTTTCTTCCACACCACTTCATTAGTTTTCAGATCCAGCGCCGAGATATAACCCCATGCTGGCTGTTTACATGGCAGACCAAATGGTGAGAGGAACGGGTTGAGCGTGACACCATACGGTACACCGTACTGTGGCTGAATGCCGGATTCCGTACCCGTGCCTTTGGCATCTTTCGGCTGCTCCATCGGGTTGCCAGGACCACGCGGGATCAGTTTCGAAACAAACGGCAGTGCCATTGGGTTGGCAATCGCCACTTCACGATTTGGATCAACGGAAATCCCGCCCCATTCGAACATCCCCAGGTTACCCGGGAAGACCAGCGTACCCTGTTCAGATGGCGGGGTGAAAATGCCTTCATAGCGCATCTGGTGGAACATCACGCGGCACACCAGTTGGTCAAACATGGTGGCTCCCCACATATCCGCACCGCTCAAATCTTTCGTCGGACGGAAGCTCAGTTCAGAAAACGGTTGAGTTGGGGTTACGTAATCGCCTTTCGCTGCACCTTGGGGAACCGGTTTTTCCGGTGCCGGAACCACCAGTTCGCCATTACGACGATCGAGCACAAAAATGTTGCCGGTTTTCGCCGGAGCGTAAATAACTGGCACTTTCTGACCATTAACGGTGATGTCCGCCAGCGTCGGCTGTGCCGGAAGATCCATGTCCCACAGGTCGTGGTGAACGGTCTGGTAGCTCCACGCCAGTTTCCCGGTAGTGGCATTCAGCGCCAGAATCGAGCTGGCATAACGTTCCTGTTCCGGTGTGCGGTTACCACCCCAGATATCTGGCGTGGTGACGCCCATCGGCAGATAGACCAGATCCAGCTTCGCGTCATAGGCCGCTGGTGCCCACGAGTTTGGCGAGTTAAAGGTAAAGGTGTGTTCGTCAGACGGGATTGCGTTCGGATCTTTCGCGCCGGGATCAAAAGCCCACAGCAGCTCCCCGGTGTTGACATCAAAACCACGGATCACGCCAGACGTTTCGCGGGTTGAGAAGTTATCGGTAACTGAACCGGCCATCACGATGGTTTTATCGGTGATAATCGGTGGCGAAGTCGGTTCATACAGACCCGGTTTGGTGTCTGGCATATTGCTTTGCAGATTGAGCACGCCTTTATTGGCGAAGGTTTCGCACAGTTTGCCGTTTTCAGCGTTAATCGCAATCAGTCGACCATCATTGACCGGAAGAATGATACGACGCGGGCAATCCGCCATCACTTCCGGCGAAGCCGTTTCTGCTTTGGCTTCATGATAAGAGACGCCACGGCAGGTTACGTGCTGGAAAGACTCGTTAGTTTTCAGCTCAGGATCGTAATGCCATTTCTCTTTGCCGCTGGCGGCATCGAGCGCAAACAGGCGCTGGTGAGCGGTACACAGGTAAAGGGTGTCGCCCACTTTAATCGGCGTCACTTCATTGGTGATTTCGCCCGGATCGTTCGGCTGCTTCACATCGCCAGTACGGAACACCCAGGCTTCTTTCAGATTATGGACGTTATCGGCGTTAATTTGTTTCAGAGGTGAAAAGCGTTGACCTTCCTGATTGCGACCATAGGCAGGCCAGTCCTGATCGGCAACGGGTGAGATAGCTTCCGCAGGTGTGGCATCGGCGCTTAAGGTGCCGTTGATTTCCTGCGGATCGTTAAATCCGGCCCAGGTCAGGATACTACCGCTAATCAGCAGTGCCACCACCAGTGCGGCAACTGCGCCGCTGGCAGGAATGACCAGGCGACGCCAGACAAACGGCAGGATCAGCCAGATGCCGAAGAAGACCAGAATATCGCTGCGCGGAGTCAGCGCCCAGAAGTCGAAACCAACTTCCCAGACGCCCCAAATCATGGTGCCGAGCAGCAGGGCGGCGTATAGCCAAAGCGCGGCACGTTTACTGCGCCACAGCATCCAGGCGACGCCGAGCATCACAAGGCCAGCGATAGGGTAGTACCAGGAGCCGCCAATCGCGACCAGCCAGCCTCCGCCAATGAGTAGATACAGCCCGCAAAGCGCTGCAAAAAGGGCTGTTAGCGTGACGAGTAATCGTCGCGAGCCTGTATTGTTAATTGCCATAAAGAGACACCATTTCAATTCATTAATATTTTAGTAGCAATTAATTATAGGTTTTAACATGTGTGATCGTCATCACAATTCGAGCTTTATTAACAGATTCCGCGAATGAATAGTTTTACTGGTATACTGCGTGTCTTGCGCTTTGTTGCGGTGCCAAAACCTGCCCGTGCGAAGTGATTTGTTTTTAAATCATATGGTTAGAGATATGAAACATACTGTAGAAGTAATGATCCCCGAAGCGGAGATTAAAGCGCGTATCGCCGAACTGGGTCGTCAGATTACTGAGCGTTACAAAGACAGCGGCAGCGATATGGTGCTGGTTGGTCTGCTGCGTGGCTCATTTATGTTTATGGCGGACCTGTGCCGTGAAGTTCAGGTATCTCATGAAGTCGACTTTATGACCGCCTCCAGCTACGGTAGCGGCATGTCCACCACCCGTGATGTGAAAATCCTCAAAGATCTGGATGAAGATATCCGTGGCAAGGACGTGCTGATTGTTGAAGATATCATCGACTCGGGGAATACACTGTCGAAAGTGCGTGAGATCTTAAGCCTGCGCGAACCGAAGTCGCTGGCGATTTGTACGCTGCTGGATAAACCGTCCCGTCGTGAAGTGAACGTCCCGGTAGAATTTATTGGTTTCTCGATCCCGGATGAGTTTGTGGTGGGTTACGGCATTGATTACGCACAGCGTTACCGTCATCTGCCGTATATCGGCAAAGTGATTCTGCTGGACGAGTAAGTGTGAAGTTGCCGGATGTGTTGCATCCGGCATGGCATTTTTATTTGTGGTTGGCGTGTTTCAGCTTGAGGTTGGAAATCCCGTGACGGTAACGTTGCTCAAGGGTTTCGCGGTTAGTCGCTGTGACATCCAGATCACGCAGCAAGCCGTCGTGAATGCCGTAGGCCCAGCCGTGAATGGTAACTTTCTGCCCGCGTTTCCACGCTGATTGCATAATGGTGGAGTGGCCCAGGTTATACACCTGTTCCATGACGTTCAGTTCACACAAGGTATCCAGACGGCGCTCTTGCGGCATTTCGCCGAGCAATGAGCTATGTTTGAACCAGATATCGCGGATATGCAGCAGCCAGTTGTTGATAAGCCCCAGTTCCGGGTTTTCAACGGCGGCTTGTACGCCGCCGCAACCGTAGTGGCCACAGATAATAATGTGTTCAACTTCGAGTACATCCACTGCATACTGAACCACGGAAAGGCAGTTCAGGTCAGTGTGAATGACCAGGTTAGCAACATTACGGTGAACAAAGAGTTCGCCCGGCTCAAGACCGGTTAAACGTTCTGCAGGAACGCGACTGTCGGAACATCCAATCCATAGAAAGCGCGGTTTTTGCGCTTGTGCCAGTTTCTCAAAAAACCCGGGATCCTCTTCCACCAGCATTTTTGACCATAGTGCATTGTTGCTGATGAGTGTATCTATGTCTTTCATGGAGGTTAACGACCTGTAACCAAATAATTACGTTTGGCTAATATAGGGCAACTCCGGGACGATTTAAACCACAGATAAAGTGTAAGAACGTAAGGTAAGTAAAAATTTATGACCATTGCACTGGAACTTCAACAGCTTAAAAAAACCTATCCAGGCGGCGTTCAGGCGCTTCGTGGAATAGATTTGCAGGTCGAAGCGGGTGATTTTTATGCGCTTCTCGGGCCGAACGGGGCCGGAAAATCGACCACTATCGGTATTATCAGCTCTCTGGTAAATAAAACCTCCGGGCGGGTCAGCGTATTTGGTTACGATCTCGAGAAGGATGTCGTGAACGCTAAACGTCAGTTGGGACTGGTGCCGCAGGAATTTAACTTCAACCCGTTTGAAACCGTGCAGCAAATTGTGGTGAATCAGGCAGGGTACTACGGCGTGGAGCGCAAAGAAGCGTACATCCGCAGCGAAAAGTATCTTAAACAACTCGATCTATGGGGAAAACGCAACGAACGTGCGCGTATGTTATCTGGCGGGATGAAGCGCCGTTTAATGATTGCCCGTGCGTTAATGCATGAGCCTAAACTACTGATTCTCGACGAACCCACCGCAGGCGTGGATATTGAGCTTCGCCGCTCAATGTGGGGCTTTTTGAAGGATTTAAACGACAAAGGCACCACCATCATTCTCACCACACACTACCTGGAAGAAGCAGAAATGCTGTGCCGCAATATCGGCATTATTCAACACGGTGAGCTGGTGGAAAATACCTCGATGAAGGCGCTGCTGGCGAAGCTGAAATCGGAAACCTTTATTCTCGATCTCGCACCGAAAAGTCCGTTACCGAAGCTCGATGGCTATCAGTATCGACTGGTCGATACCGCGACGCTGGAAGTTGAAGTGCTGCGTGAGCAGGGGATCAACAGCGTATTTACGCAGTTAAGTGAGCAGGGCATTCAGGTATTAAGTATGCGTAACAAAGCTAACCGTCTGGAAGAGCTGTTTGTTTCACTGGTTAATGAAAAACAAGGAGATCGCGCATGATGCATCTTTACTGGGTGGCGCTAAAAAGCATCTGGGCGAAAGAGATCCATCGCTTTATGCGTATCTGGGTGCAGACGCTGGTGCCGCCAGTCATCACCATGACCCTTTACTTTATTATCTTCGGTAACCTGATTGGTTCGCGTATTGGCGATATGCATGGCTTCAGCTACATGCAGTTCATCGTACCGGGGCTGATCATGATGTCGGTGATCACCAATGCCTACGCCAACGTTGCGTCATCATTTTTTGGTGCCAAGTTCCAGCGTAATATTGAAGAGCTGCTGGTAGCGCCGGTTCCGACTCACGTCATTATTGCCGGATATGTCGGCGGTGGCGTGGCGCGTGGTCTGTTTGTTGGCATTCTGGTGACGGCAATTTCACTGTTTTTTGTGCCATTTCAGGTGCATTCGTGGGTATTCGTTGCCTTAACCCTGGTGCTCACTGCGGTGCTATTCTCCCTTGCGGGTTTGCTGAACGGCGTGTTTGCCAAAACGTTCGATGACATCAGCCTGGTGCCAACCTTTGTGTTAACGCCACTCACGTATTTGGGCGGGGTCTTTTACTCACTGACTTTGTTGCCGCCGTTCTGGCAAGGGCTGTCGCACCTGAACCCAATCGTTTATATGATCAGTGGTTTCCGCTACGGCTTCCTCGGTATCAATGATGTTCCGCTGGTCACTACCTTTGGCGTACTGGTGGTCTTTATTGTGGCGTTTTATTTGATCTGTTGGTCGCTGATCCAACGTGGACGTGGTTTGCGTAGCTAAGGCTATTTCCTCTCCTCTGGATTTGGGGGAGAGGAGTTTTGACGGCTATCACCCTTTATCAACAATGGTCAGGGTAGACTGATTTTCGGCTAAGGAGGAAGGCGATGTTAGGTTGGGTAATTACCTGTCACGATGACCGGGCGCAAGAGATACTGGATGCGCTGGAGAAAAAACATGGGGCACTTCTTCAGTGCCGGGCCGTGAATTTCTGGCGCGGATTAAGCTCTAATATGCTCAGCCGCATGATGTGCGATGCTCTGCATGAAGCGGACTCTGGTGAGGGTGTCATCTTCTTAACCGATATAGCCGGAGCGCCACCGTATCGCGTGGCTTCATTATTAAGCCACAAACACTCCCGTTGCGAAGTGATTTCTGGTGTCACGTTACCGTTAATTGAACAGATGATGGCTTGCCGTGAAACCATGACCAGTTCAGAGTTTCGCGAGCGTATTGTCGAACTGGGTGCGCCGGAGGTGAGTAGTCTTTGGCACCAACAACAAAAAAATCCGCCTTTCGTCCTCAAACATAATTTGTATGAGTATTAACCCGCGATTCTGATGGCGCTTTTGCTACAATAAAAGCGTTGTTTCACCCTCGGTTATTTTTTCATGTACAAACAAGCTGTTATTCTCCTGCTGATGCTGTTTACCGCAAGTGTCAGTGCCGCGTTACCTGCCCGTTATATGCAAACCATCGAAAATGCTGCGGTCTGGGCGCAAATTGGTGACAAGATGGTGACCGTGGGGAATATTCGGGCCGGACAAATCATTGCCGTGGAGCCCACTGCCGCAAGTTATTACGCATTTAATTTTGGCTTTGGCAAAGGTTTTATCGATAAAGGTCATCTCGAGCCGGTTCAGGGGCGACAAAAAGTTGAAGACGGTTTGGGCGACCTCAACAAGCCGCTGAGTAATCAGAACTTAGTTACCTGGAAAGATACGCCGGTCTATAACGCGCCGAGTGCGGGAAGTGCGCCATTTGGGGTACTGGCGGACAATTTGCGCTACCCGATTTTGCATAAACTGAAAGACAGGTTAAATCAAACCTGGTATCAGATCCGTATTGGCGATCGACTGGCCTATATCAGCGCACTGGATGCCCAACCCGATAATGGCCTGTCGGTGCTAACCTATCACCATATTCTGCGCGACGAAGAAAACACCCGTTTTCGCCATACTTCGACGACCACATCGGTACGCGCTTTCAATAACCAGATGGCCTGGCTGCGTGACAGGGGATACGCGACACTGAGCATGGTGCAGCTGGAAGGCTACGTGAAGAATAAGATCAATCTCCCTGCGCGAGCGGTGGTGATTACCTTTGATGATGGCCTCAAGTCGGTGAGCCGCTATGCGTATCCTGTGTTGAAACAATATGGCATGAAGGCGACGGCGTTTATTGTTACCTCACGCATCAAACGTCACCCGCAGAAGTGGAACCCAAAATCGCTGCAATTTATGAGCGTTTCTGAGCTTAACGAAATTCGCGATGTATTTGATTTCCAGTCACATACCCATTTTTTGCATCGGGTAGATGGTTATCGCCGACCCATATTACTGAGCCGTAGTGAGCACAATATTCTGTTTGATTTTGCACGTTCACGCCGCGCTCTGGCGCAATTTAATCCGCATGTCTGGTATCTTTCGTATCCGTTTGGCGGATTTAATGACAACGCCGTGAAGGCAGCAAACGATGCCGGATTTCACCTGGCGGTGACAACCATGAAAGGCAAAGTAAAACCGGGGGATAATCCGTTGTTACTAAAACGACTTTATATCTTAAGAACGGATTCGCTGGAGACGATGTCGCGGCTGGTGAGTAACCAGCCGCAGGGATAACAATCAAGCAACCTGTACCGGAATCGCTTTCGCGGTACGTTTCATTTCATTGTCGCCTTCAAAATAGGCGACGTTGGGTCGCCAGGTGCGAGCTTCTTCATCTGGCATGGTAACGAAGCTGGCGATGATGACAATATCGCCGACACTGGCGCAGTGGGCCGCCGCACCGTTAACAGAAATAATTCTCGAACCGCGTTCTGCCGCGATGGCATAAGTGGAGAAACGCTTGCCGTTGGTGACATTCCAGATATCAATGGCTTCGTTTTCGAGAATACCGGCTGCGTCAAGAAAATCCTGGTCAATGGCGCAAGAACCTTCATAGTGCAGGTCCGCATGAGTCACTTTCACGCGGTGGAGTTTGCCCTGCAGCATCGTGCGAATCATAACTTCTACCTTTCTACCCTGTCGTTAACGAAGCAGGCGATGCCTGCTTTGAGGAAATTCTCACGCAGTATTGCCCGATTTTTGTTTAGTGTCTACTCATCTGACGGCATTTGCGTCAGCAGTTTGCGTACCGCGCCGAAGCGTGCCATGTATCGCCTGTAACGAATTGATATTTCTCTGAACGCTGCTCGGTAAACAATAAAGAGGTGGCTGACGATAGCGCGCCTTGACTGGATACTGCCTTCACGCAAAGCCACACGGAAGACAGGGAAGATGGATGCACCGAGTACCACACCGCATGACGCGGTATTTAAACAATTTTTAATGCATGCGGAGACGGCTCGCGACTTTCTGGAGATACATTTGCCAGTGGAATTACGCGAACTTTGTGACCTCAACACGCTTCATTTAGAGTCGGGGAGTTTCATTGAAGAGAGCCTGAAAGGACACAGCACGGACGTGCTCTATTCCGTGCAAATGCAGGGCAATCCCGGTTATCTGCATGTTGTGATTGAACACCAAAGCAAGCCGGATAAGAAAATGGCCTTTCGCATGATGCGTTATTCTATAGCCGCCATGCACCGGCATCTGGAGGCTGACCACGATAAGCTGCCGCTGGTGGTGCCGATACTGTTTTATCAGGGCGAGGCCACACCTTATCCGCTATCAATGTGCTGGTTTGATATGTTTTACTCGCCGGAGCTGGCGCGACGCGTCTATAACAGTCCTTTCCCGCTGGTGGATATCACCATCACACCGGATGACGAAATCATGCAACATCGGCGGATTGCGATTCTCGAACTACTGCAAAAACATATTCGCCAGCGCGACTTAATGTTATTGCTTGAGCAACTGGTCACGCTGATCGACGAAGGGTACACTAGCGGAAGTCAGTTAGTTGCCATGCAAAACTATATGCTGCAACGCGGTCATACTGAACAAGCGGATTTGTTTTATGGTGTGGTGAGAGACAGGGAAACGGGAGGGGAGTCTATGATGACGCTGGCGCAGTGGTTTGAAGAGAAAGGGATTGAGAAGGGGATTCAGCAGGGAAGACAGGAAGTAAGTCAGGAATTCGCCCAGCGTCTTCTGAGTAAAGGAATGTCTCGGGAAGACGTTGCAGAGATGGCAAATTTACCTCTTGCTGAGATTGATAAGGTAATTAACCTTATTTAAGTTACCTGTGTTATGACAGATGACGTGGGGTAAATTAATAACTGGCGCCATCAGCCGTAGCGCCAGTTAAGTATTACGCCAGCTCGACCATTTTGTTGTCGATCAGGCGAGCATCGCCAAGCCAGGCGGCTACCAGAATTACTGCCCGTTTGCTGGTTTCAGAAACTTCCAGCAACGTGTCGGCATCGCGAATCTGAATATCATCGGCGCGGAAGCCTTTTTCATTCAGTTCTTGCCCCGCAATGGTAATAATTTCATCGAGATCCCGTTCCCCAGCCTGCAATTTGTCAGCAATCGAACTTAAAACTTTGTACAGACCAGGCGCAATTTTGCGTTGTTCCGCCGTCAGATAACCGTTACGGGAACTTAGCGCCAGACCGTCTTTGGCGCGCATAATTGGCACACCGACAATCTCAATATCGAAGCCCATATCGGCAACCATTTTGCGGATCAGCGCCAGTTGCTGAAAATCTTTTTCACCGAAGCAGGCGATGTCCGGCTGGACCAGGTTGAACAGCTTGCTGACAATAGTCGAAACGCCGCGAAAATGTCCCGGACGGCTGGCACCTTCCAGCATGGTGGAAAGACCGGGAACATCAACATAGGTGTGGGTTTCAGTACCGTTCGGGTAGATCTCTTTTACCGAAGGCGCGAAAACTAAATCCACTTTACGTTTGTTTAGCTTTTCGCAGTCCTCCTGCAAGGTGCGTGGATAACGAGCCAGATCTTCCGGGCGGTCGAACTGCATCGGGTTAACGAAAATACTGACGACGACCACATCGGCGCGGGCTTTGGCTTCGTCGACCAGCTTCATATGGCCATCGTGCAGGTTACCCATGGTAGGCACCAGCGCCACGCGCTTGCCTTCCATACGCAGGCGGCGAATTTGCTGACGCAGCAGCGGCAGGGTTTCGATAATTAACACAACGTGACTCCTTAATGGAAACTGTGTTCTTCGCCCGGATAAACGCCGGACTCCACTTCAGCCATATACTGCCGCACAGCCGCGCGGATGTCGCCCGTTTCGGCGAGGAAATTTTTAGCGAATTTAGGAATGTGACCGCCGGTAATACCAAAGGCGTCGTGCATCACGAGGATCTGCCCGTCAGTGACGTTGCCTGCGCCAATGCCAATAACCGGGATCGCCAGTGCTTCGGTAATACGTTTTGCCAGTTCAACCGGCACGCATTCCAGCACCAGCAGCTGTGCCCCAGCAGCTTCTAAGGCTAATGCATCGCTGAGCAGTTGATCACCCGCTTCATCGCCGCGCC
>ERZ1031347.998-NODE-998-length-11862-cov-7.746760_pt1 | contig 11862 bp, 8 predicted proteins | sample MGYA00517106_ERZ1031347 | MGnify/ENA primary metagenome ERZ1031347 (study PRJEB33719, sample SAMN04261392) | wastewater metagenome | biome: periurban shantytown; feature: human; material: feces | host: Homo sapiens | place: Peru: Lima | collected 2012-07-19 ...
ATTCGCCGCAGGCAGGATATGCGCCGCATCAATCCTTTTTTTCTTTGCTGGGTTACGATATTGTGGTAAATGAAGAATATGGAATGATCGCACTCAATAACAGCTTCGGAACCGGACGAATTCGATTGCGGCTGTTGGACAGTATCATTTTACTGCTGCTCCGACTGATTTATATTGAGGAAAAGAAAAAATTGTCACAGACCAACCAGGTTATCATTTATGTGGATGATTTATATGAAAGATACCGCGGGATCAGAAATGAAAGGCTTAAAAAGACAGATCTGAAAACAACGCTCAACTTACTAAAACGGTATCATATTATAACGAACCTTGATTCAGATATGGGAAATCCGGATACAAGAATACAGATATATCCTTCTGTAATTCTTGCACTGGATATTAAGGAACTGAACCGCGTTTATGAAGAAGCAAAGGATAAGCTCAAAAAATATGCAAACGGTGGTGAATCTGAAAATAATGCAGACGAAGAAAACATTGACGAAGCTCAGGCTTATTAACTGGCATTATTTCAGCAATGAAACGATTCTGCTGAAGAATATCAACCTGTTTTCAGGTGAAAACGGAGCTGGAAAGTCCACTGTATTGGATGCTATCCAGCTTATTTTGACGACGAACAGCCGAAAGTTCAATCTGGCTGCAAATAATGAAAGCAAACGAACCCTGAAAAGCTATGTCAGGGGAAAAACAGGTGAGGAAGGAAATGAGTACCTTCGAAAGGGTGCTGTCATTTCCTATATCGCTCTGGAAATTTATGAAGAAGCAAAACAAAAATATTTTGTTCTGGGTGCAAAATTTGATTCGCCGGATCTGGAGGGTGATGTAAAAAGAAAATGGTTCTGCGAAGAAGGAACACTTGACCAGCTTTCGTTTATCACGGACAACAAGCCGTCAAAAGATGAGCAATTTCGCAACAATGGGAAAAAAGTGACCTTCATTCAGCAGACAACTGCCGCCAAAGATCGGTTCCGACATCGTATGGGGCATTTGCAGGAGAACTTTTTTGAACTGTTGTCCAGATCTATGGCATTCAAGCCGATGAAAGATATAAAGAGTTTTGTATCACAATTTATTCTGCCTGAAAAAAATATCGATATTGATGCACTTCGTGAAAACATCAGAAATCTGAAGGAAATGCAGCTGCTATTTGAAGAGGTACAAAAACAGGCGACTGCTCTTGAAACCATTCGTCAGACATATGATAATATTTTACATATTGAGGAACAAATTTTAGTTATTGATATTTTGCTGAAAATTGCAGAAGCAGAGTCAAACAAGGTGAATCAGGCCGGAAAAGAAAAACAGATTGCACAGGAAAAACAGAAAAAAGCACAGAACGAGATAGATGCACAGACTACTCAGATTGATATCGAAAGCTTAGAAGAACGAAATAATAATGTTCAGATAGCTCTAAATTCAGGTGAAAAGGCATTGCTTTTAAGCTCGATTCAATCAGAGATCGACAGGAAGAAACGTGATCGTGCAAAGCTTGCCGATGACATCAAAAAACTAAAGGAACATCTGAACAGAATTCGTCTGGCAAAACGGTTGCTGGGCAAAAACTTGCCGGACTATGGAAATGACCTTCGTGTACTGGAAGCCGACAGCATGGATGTGCAGGATAGAATTGATTTGGTAATTGATCTCGAAAACAGATTTCAAATAGCAGCACAGGATATGCAGGAACAGCTTTCAGATGCGGCCGCACGGGAAAAAGTCCTGAGCGAAGCACTTTCCAGACTTTCTATAGAGATCAACGATCTGAAACACAATAGAATCACATATGATCAGAACGTCATTGCCTTAAAGGAAGCGATCGAACGGGAATTCAGAACAAGAGGAATTGCTTCCGAAGTACGGATTTTCGCAGATCTTCTTGAAATCTCCGACAGCAGGTGGCAAAATGCAGTGGAAGGTTATCTGAATACACAAAGGTTTCACATCATAGTGGAGCCCCAGTATTATGATATTGCTGCCGATGTTTATGACAGAAACAAAGCAAAAATACATACTACAGCTGTTGTCAATACTGCAAAGCTAAAAACCGATTTGCAAGCAGCGGAAAACACCCTTGCCAGCATTGTACAAAGCGAGAATCTTTACGCACATGCTTATATATGCTATCTGCTTGGCAGAGTGACGATGTGTCATAGTGTATCACAGTTGAAAGAGCATGCGATTGCGATCACAGAAGGCTGCATGCTGTATCAGGGGAATGCACTCAGGAAGATGAATCCTAAAACATATCGTATGCCTTATATTGGTAAGTATGCACTTGCACAGCAGCTGAAACTCAAGGAAGCAGAGTACGAAGAAAAAACAAAAGAGAAATCTGAACTTGAAACCCGAATCAGGGGATATGAGGATGTTTTAAATGCTCTGAGGAAATGCAATTTTGAAATGCTGAAAGAAGTGCTCCATGCACCGGCTTCGTTGAAAAAAATTGCGGAAGAACTGATACAGCTGGAAGAAAAGCGGAAGGAACTGCAAAACGATCCGGGATATTTGCAGCTGCAGATGGATGCAGAGGATATAAAAAATCAGCTTGCAGAGAAACGGAAAGAATTGCAAGGCATACAAAATAAAATCAACCGCTCTGAATTTTTGATAGAACAGTTCTCAAGTGAACTCCAGGATCTGAAGGAGACACATCATGCTTTAGAGAAAGATATTGATGCACTCAGTCGTGGAAATGAGTACTCTGTCAGCGAAGCGTGGAAAAAGTATGAGGAATATAAAAAAGAAAACTCTGCGGGCACAATTGCTGCGAATTATCAGAGGAGAAGGGCAGCTCTGATGACTAAAAAATCAAAGGCTGCAACAAATCTTACGATACAACAGTCCAATTATAAAAATGGAGAACTTGGCTCTGGCGTAGAAATGATGCCGTCTTATGCAGAAGAATATGAAATACTGATCAAACATGATCTGATCAGCTATGAAGAAAAGCTCAGGGTAATGAAAGAAAACTGCGAAACAGAATTTCGGGAGAACTTTCTTGCTAAAATCCGTGAGAATATCGAAAAGGCAATTTCCCTTTTCAAGGAGTTGAATAAAACACTAAAACCGATTTATTACGGCAATGATTCATACAGATTTGATTGGACTCCCGACAAGAAGAAAAAGCGACTGTATGATATGATCGTTTCTGATTTTAACCTGGGCGGCTTCAACCTGTTCACAACACAGTTTGATGCAGAATATCATGATGAAATGAATGAGCTGTTTTCAAAACTGACAGCATCTGATGAGCAGGGGGATGATGTGATCCGCGAATATACGGATTACCGCAGTTATCTTGATTATGATATTGACATTGTTTCAAGAGATGGCAGAACCCAAAAGTTTTCTAAAATTTATAGAGAAAAAAGCGGTGGAGAAACACAGACACCATATTATGTGGCGATTGCTGCATCATTTGTGCAGCTGTACAGTATGGGAGAAACGATTAGAGTGATCATGCTTGATGAGGCCTTTGACAAAATGGATGAGGAACGCATCGAAAATATGCTGAACTTTTTTAAATTGCAAAATTTTCAGGTTATACTTGCAGTTCCGACATCCAGATTGGAAATCATCGGAGAACAGGCGGATAATATTATCATGATTTATACGGACGGTCAACACAACAGTTTCTCGGAGGAATTCACTTATGACGAACTATAAGGAGATCATTCTAAATCTTCTGCTTGATAAATATGAACGCAGTAAAAGTTTTACAGGCGATAACAAGGTTGAACAGCGTTTTTCGGTAAAGATTGCGACTTTGTTTCCGAAATATGGGGATGAAGCGGAATATGATCTTTTTAACGCGTTGAACGAAGCGGTTTTTGCACTTTCGGAAATGGATTTTGTATCCTTTCAGTGCAAGAAGAATGGCGTGATAGAGAATGTTTCCTTAAAATTCACCAGGTTATATGATGCATATGCATATCTGACAAGAACGCCTAAAGCGGAAACAAACCGCAAACTGATTGATCTTTTGGAACAATATGATGGAAAAAACGATCTGCTCACGAGATTCTGTACTGTACAGAAGGAAAGAATCGCTAAGAATAAAAAGGCAGAATATTTTGATGGAGATATTGCAGAATATGAAAAGCTTCTGAAAGCAGTTGGTATGATTTTTGACGTAGCAGAAGAAACCTTTATCAGAGATTTTTCGATCCGGGTATTCGGCGACTCCAAATCATTTGAGGAGATAAAAGGAAAAGTGAAGAGATTGCTTTTTCAATACGGCGATTTTCCGGATGAGGAAACTGTGCTGGAGGATTTGAACATCGTGAAAAATCCGGGTCATATTTACATGAAGGGAAGTGCTCTGATTCAGATAAGCGGTCAGACGATTGATCTGTCAAAATTGAACGGAGATGTGGCGATCTCTTCCGCACTACTGCCGGATGTCGAGAAAATAACTGTCACCGGAAAGAAAATCATGAGCATTGAGAATCTGACATCTTTCCATGCATTTTCAGAAAAGGATACATTTGCGGTGTATCTTGGCGGCTACCATAACACGCACAGAAGACGTTTTATTCAGCAGCTGTTCAAAGACAATCCGACAGCTGCGTACTATCATTTCGGCGATATTGATGCAGGCGGTTTTTATATCCTGCTGCATCTGCGAAACAAAACAGGGGTTCCCTTTTTGCCCTATCATATGGATATTTCTACACTTCAGCAGTGCTGTGATTATACGAAGCAACTGACAGAAAATGATGTGAAGCGTTTGAAAAAATTAGCTGATACAGAATTTTCAGACACAATCAACTATATGTTGACAAACAACTGTAAATTGGAACAAGAAGCAATGGATATATAATATGATTCGGATAATTAAGGCAACACCGCACAAAGCCCGCCTGACGGCTTTGCACGCAATCTGCTTGCGGATTTTCCGTCATATTGCCCAGAAATCCCTTGCCATACGGCAGTATGCCTGCGGAATTTCTAGGCAATCTGCCGAAAAATCTGACAACGCACCTTACGCACAAGCTTTGTGCGGTGTTGCCTTAGATTTTCTTATTTTGTTATGTAATCACCGTTGGCATAGAAAATTCTTGTGCATAAGATACACATGCCTTTGTTAAAGGAGTACTTGCCTTATGAAAGAACGTTTTGAAAAACAATTGCAGAGCGATTTCCCGTTTATGCAGCAAAATCGGGACAAAAAAGAAAGAAATATATATCGCAGGTGGGGGTGCGAATGCAGTTCAGGCTGGTTCGAACTGATCTACGAATTATGTCAAAGAATCACGAATAGATATGCTGAAGAAGGTATTCCGGCAAATGAGATTGACTTGGAAATTCTTCAGATAAAAGAGAAGTTCGGTACACTCAGGTTTTATTACAAATTTAAAGGCGTATCTGGCGAACTACAGGCTATTGATTTCCTCGGTGTTGCTTCTTTGAGATTTGAACCTCAGAATTGTGAGGATAACGAAGCAAAGAAAAAACTCAGGCATGATATATCAGAACTCGTTCGAGGATATGAAAAAAGGTCTGCACATATCTGTGAATACTGCGGTGAGAGAGGTATGTTCAGAATGGATATGCCATGGAAAAAAACGCTTTGTGATGATTGTTATAACGCATACTTGAGAAAATACGAAGAGAAAACAAAATCGTAAACAACAGCATTGCTTTATGAGCATCTATCTAAGAACCCGTCTTCACAAGCGTATACACGTGTCTTTTCGGCAAATTTTGCTGCATACTGCGTGAAAAACACTTGCCGGGCGACAGCCCGCCTGCGTATTTTTTCCTTGTCTGCAACAAAATTATGCTCGAAAATCCACATATATTTCTTGTGAAGACGGGTTCTAAAAAATCCCCTTACCAGTATTCGCTGATAAGGGGATTTTGCATAGATGTGGTTTTATTTTGTGGTTTCTCTGCGGATCAGAATCGGTGTAAGCACCTTGTGAATCGGTGCGGCAAGCGGCTTGGGTCTGCGTTTTTTTCGTTCGCTGATTTGCAGTGAAAGCAGTTCTACTGCCTCCTGTGCGATTTTGTCCATTTGTTGGCCAACTGTGGTAATGGGAAAAATCGCCTCTCTGGAAACGGGAGAGTTGTCGAAACCAATGATTTTATACCGTTCCGGCAATGTGCCGTATTTTCGTACAATAAGATTGAGCAGAATGTTGGCGTGGGTGTCATTTGGCATAAAGATTCCCACTTTTTTCTCTGCATATGTTTCTTCGATCTCTTGTAAAAGCTTTGCGATCTCTGCATTGTTTTCTTCAAAGTTGGCACCAAAATCCCGAATCATGATGCGATGTTCCAACCCGTTTGTTTCGCAAAAATCCTGAAATCCCTGAATTCTTCCATGAGCTGGAATGGTACTTGGAAAATCTGCATTTGCATGGAGCAGAATGTCGCAGCCGCTTTTGGCGAGGACGGTTGCCGCCTGCACGCCGCCCATGTAGTTGTCTGTATTGACACTGCACACATATTCGTCTTCCCGTTCAATGGTAACGATAGGAACGTGATATTCTGCCAGTTCTTTGGAAGAGAGCGTGTGACTTAAAATAATCAGCCCCTCTGTCTTATAGGCGAGAAGTTCCTGAATATATCGCCGTTCCACATCGGCGTCTTCGTTCCCTGCAAATACGATGAATTTATAGCCGTATTCCTCATAGGTCGAGATGATGTGATCCAGCATGTCCGAATAATAGTGCATATATAAGTTGGGAATGATCACGCCAACCATTTCTGTTTTGCCGTTTGCCATGACTCTTGCCAGCTTATTTTCCTTATAGTCCAGCACCTCTAAGGCATTTGCGATCTTTTCCTGATTTTCCACAGTGATGGAGTCGGGATTGTTAAAATATCGGGAAATCGTTGTTTTGGAAAAACCGGTATATGCTGCAATATCTGCAAAGGTTACATTTTTTTTCGCCATTTTTTATGCCTCCTGTTTCTCTCTTCATTATAGCACATAATCGTTTGTGAATCAATAAAAGAATTAGTAAAGTAACCAGTTTCGTAGAACTGCACAAAACGTTTTCATATTTTTTAGAAATTGCGACAAAAATCAGAAAAAAGTCTTGACAAGTAACTGGTTTCATGGTATGCTGTAATCAACAAAGTAACTAGTTACTTTCAGGAAACGCTGCATAAAGCCCGTCTGAAGGCTTTGCATGCAATCTGCTTGCAGATTTTCCGTCATATTGCCCAGAAACCCCTTTCCAGACATACCCTGTATACAATAGAGTGAGGTGCGGATATGAACTTAAAAAATGAAATTATGCTGATTACTTATGCGGACAGCATGGGAAATAACTTGAAAGAATTGCATGAACTGCTGAATCAACACTATCAGAATGCTGTTGGCGGTGTGCATATTCTGCCTTTTTTCCCGTCTTCTGCAGACAGAGGGTTTGCCCCGATGTGCTACGACAAGGTTGACGAGAAATTCGGCGACTTTTCAGATGTAGAGGCATTGGGAAAAGAGTATTATCTGATGTTTGACTTTATGGTCAATCATATTTCAGCAAGCTCTGTGTATTTCAAAGATTTTTTAGAAAAGAAAGATGCTTCAGCCTATAAGGACATGTTTATCCGGTACAGCCAGTTCTGGAAAAACGGAGAACCCACACAGGAGCAGACAGATCTGATCTATAAGCGGAAACCGAGAGCACCATATGTGGATGTCACTTTTTCGGACGGCAGCCGTGATAAAGTATGGTGTACATTCTGTGAGGAACAGATCGATCTGGATATTCGCACAGACGTGACAAAGAAATTTATTCGGGATACACTGCTCTCTATGTGTCATCACGGGGCATCTGTCATTCGACTGGATGCATTTGCCTATGCTGTAAAGAAACCGGATACCAATTGCTTTTTTATTGAACCGGACATCTGGGAACTGCTGCATGAGATCGAAGATGTTGTCAAAAAGGAACATGTAGAGATCTTGCCGGAAATCCACGAACATTACACCATTCCCATGAAAATTTCCGATCAGGGCTTTTGGGTTTATGACTTTGCTCTTCCGGTGCTGACACTGCATGCCCTCTATAATCATGACGGACAATATTTGAAGCATTGGCTGGAAATGTGTCCCATGAAACAATTTACGACATTGGACACGCATGACGGCATTGGCATTGTGGATGTAAAAGACCTGCTGCCGGACGAAGAAATTGAAAAGGTCAAAGAACAGATGTACAGCCAGGGGGCAAATGTCAAGAAGATCTACAGCTCCGAAGCTTATCATAATCTGGACATTTATCAGGTAAATACGACGTATTATTCGGCTTTGGGAAACAATGATAAGGCGTATCTGCTTGCTCGTGCAATACAGTTTTTTGCACCGGGAATCCCGCAGGTATATTATGTAGGAATGCTTGCCGGAAGCAATGACATTGCTCTGATGGAACAGACGAAGAACGGCAGAGACATCAATCGCCATTATTACTCAAAAGAAGAAGTGGCAAAAGAGCAGGAACGTCCTGTTGTACAGGAACTGAAAAAACTAATGACACTGCGGAATACCCATCCGGCATTTTCTCTGGAGGGAACGATTCAGGTAAATTCTGCAAACGATTTGCTGACAATTACAAGAACCTTTGGAAATGATTCCATTACATTGCACGCAAACTTGACGACTTATGATTATACGATAGAATGAGGGAAATGCAGTGAAAAAATATGATGTAACAGCTTTAGGAGAACTGCTGATCGATTTTACCGAAAACGGAATCAGTCCGCAGGGAAACCCCTTACTGGAAGCGAACCCGGGCGGTGCTCCCTGTAATGTGCTTGCCATGCTTTCCAAGCTGGGAAAGCATACGGCGTTCATTGGAAAAGTCGGAGCAGATATGTTCGGCAGGCAGCTTTCTGAAACCATAAAAGAGGTTGGAATTTGTGCAGACGGACTGGTGGCAGATGCAGGTGTTCCCACGACGCTTGCCTTTGTGCATACCTTTGCCGGCGGTGAACGGGAGTTCAGCTTTATTCGTGATCCGGGTGCAGACATGATGCTGACCAGGCAGGAAGTGCGTACAGATTTGATTCAGGATTCCAGAATCTTTCACTTTGGCACACTTTCCTCGACCCATGCAGGCGTTCGGGAAGCCACCAGATTTGCCATAGATACCGCAATAGAAAGCGGAGCAATGCTCTCCTTTGACCCGAATCTGCGGGAACCGCTCTGGAACAATCTTGAAGATGCAAAAACTGAAATCGAATACGGGTTCTCCAAATGCAATCTTTTGAAAATCTCAGACAATGAAGTGGAGTTTATGTTCGGGCATTCGGACTATGACCGGGCAGCAAGGGAACTCTTGGAAAAATATCCGCAGATACAGCTGATCTGCATCACGCTGGGCGGAAACGGAAGCTGTGCTTACACGAGAAATGCAGCAGCAAAAGCACCGGTCTATGATGTGAAATCTGTGGAAAAAACCGGTGCAGGAGATACATTTTTCGGTTGTGTGCTGAACTATGTGTTGGAGCATGAAGTGAACAAGCTCACAAAAGAGCAGCTTCTGGAACTGCTGCGTTTTGCAAATGCCGGAGCATCGCTGATTACGACGAGAAAGGGTGCGTTAAAGGTGATGCCGAATCGGCAGGAGATACAGGATCTGATGAAATTCAGAAGCGTAAAAATATAAGAAGGCTAAGAGGCACATCACTTTTTGCAGGAAATGGCTGCAAAGAGTGATGTGCTTTTTTGTGTTGCCTTATGTCATTATAATGCATTGCTGTCAGAGTGCAAAATGTGTGTTTGTAAAAAAACACTTGACTTTTTTCATAAAACGTGCTATAATAATTATGCTGTGTTTGAAAATGATTTCTACATTTTCTGACAGTTTTCGAAAGTGAATTTTTTGCCGCTGTGGTGGAATAGGCAGACACAAGGGACTTTGATGTTTGTACGCATGAACAGTGCGTCTGCGATCTGTTCGCAGAGAGTGCCCACAGAGAAATCTGTGGTGTAGAAGTCGGCTAAAACGGCGAAGGCACAAACAGAACGCCGTGCTAACTCGCAAGAGTGAGTGTAGAGACCTTACACCGACTACCTAAGTCCGAAAGGATATGGTAAAGACCAAGTCCGGACTACAACATACAATTTTGTGTGGCTATGGTAACATAGAGTAGTGAGAAAATCCCTCGGTAGCGATACCGTACCGGTTCAAGTCCGGTCAGCGGCACCAAAAAAGGTACAAATCTTGTATTTGTACCTTTTTATTTTTTGTGCGGTATTGCCTTGAATATATCACTCGGAAAATCCTTTTAAATTATAGCCGAAATAACATCGAATACACTTATCTTCCAAAAACCGAAATGTTGTTAATGCCAAACCGTTATAAATTTCAAATCCTTCATATCGGATTCCATAATCATCATCTATCTTTGTTCAAAAATGAATTGATCGGAATTTTGGAGTTGGTCATGTTTCTACTTGTGAGTGGTGGATTCAAGAAATTAGAAATTAGCATTAAGCAGTTTTTTTAAGTGTATACGACTTCTTTCTTCTATTTCTGTAACCATTTTATCTAACTCTGTTGTAGACCTATGCAATATATGATTCTGTATCTTTTCATATGTGGCAATTTTCTCTGCACAATCTGCGATCCATTTTGTCAGTTCTTCCGCATAATCCGGATCTTTCTTTAAAATAACCTTATCCCGATTCATGAGTGTACCAGTATGTAGTCTGTTCTGTGTCTGGACATGATCCGCCATGATACGGCGACAATCAGATATGCGATATTCAATACAGCGCAAGGCATCTTCATAGTGGTGCAGTTTCAAAGATAGTCCATAATGTACAGGATCTGCAAAATTCCATGTTTCACTTTCTTCCGCATAGAAATATTCCAGATCTGCGAACCGATGGAAATAAGGCAGGATGTATTTTTCCATATCACTACAAGCATTTCGAAGGCTGTTTATTGTTCTGTCTTCGTCATAAAAATCTGCGTATAGCCTGGATGCATAGTATTCCTTTATGATTTCCGGTTCTGGATGAAACAGAGATGGTTCAAGTTTTTTCATCAAACCCGGTAAATCAAAACCAAGTTCATCTGAAATATCACAAACATCTTCTATTTCTTTTTCTATATCCATACAATAGGGAAGCATATCCAAATATACAGTATAATAAGGTGCGTATCGTTCTTTTTTTGCAGTGATAAAAAAACACTGTTCCTGATTAATTTCCTTATAAAACAAACTTTTATGAAGTTTATATCCATAGGGAAACAGTAATTGCCGAAACATCTTTTTGTACAATGTGGAAAATGTATGCAAATTTAAACTCCTTTCAACATATAGCAATATAGTTACTAGATAGCTGGTTGCATAGCCGGTGCTGGCTGTCCAACGCCACTTCCGGAATAAGCGGCACCTGCTAATAGCAAAATCAACAATGTTTCGTATGCCATTTCTTCTGCATTTAGCTTTTTCCGTGAATAATTATAAAGAATAACTCCTTCTTCTGGTTGCCAATATGTAACATCATAATACTCATAGGCTCCAGCTCTATACACAAAGCTACCATTCATATTTTCATCGATGCCTCCAATTATAGGAGTGGTTCCATTAACACTTTTAGCCTCTGGATCTTTTGTCCAAATACATTCAAATCATCTATTACCGTATTCCCTTATATAATCCTTAATCAATTGAGGTATCATAAATTTGAAATTGCACATTGACAATTTTCTAAACTTATCAATCTCATCATCTAAATGAATGCCATAATCATCATCTTTACTTTTAACCGCACAATTACCTAAAAATATAAATTTTTTTGTATTAACATGATTGATTCCAATCAATTTGGTTGCACAAACATTGTCAAAGGCAGGGATCAATCGGCATACAGAA
>ERZ1031347.1005-NODE-1005-length-11804-cov-5.452294_pt1 | contig 11804 bp, 10 predicted proteins | sample MGYA00517106_ERZ1031347 | MGnify/ENA primary metagenome ERZ1031347 (study PRJEB33719, sample SAMN04261392) | wastewater metagenome | biome: periurban shantytown; feature: human; material: feces | host: Homo sapiens | place: Peru: Lima | collected 2012-07-19 ...
TACTTTTAAGGATAAGAGACAAGGTTATAAGGGATTTTAACTTTTTTAGTTGATTTTTATTTGGAACATAACATTATTATTTGTATCTTTGCAACTGATAATATCTTGTTATTATCCCCATAATTATGCAAGAAACGAATAATATATTAGCAATATTAGATAACTACCTCCACGACAATCCTGATGAGATTGCAAAGGAGATGGCAAACGACTTCAGAAAACGAAGAATAGAGAAGAATCTGACACGTGAGCAAGTGGCAGACAAGTCAGGCGTTGCCGTCAGCAACATCACCAGATTCGAGCAAAAAGGCCTCATCTCCCTCAAAAATCTGATAGGTATCGCCATAGCTTTGGACTACACCTCAGAAATCAAGAACGTCTTCTCGCAACCCAAGTACTCCACCATGGAGGAGTTGCAACAGATAAAAAGAAACGCTAACAAGAAAAAGGCTTACAGACAATGAAACATATAGAATCTTTAACCGTGAAATATCACCAGGAGAAAGTCGGCACACTGTCATTGAGTGCCGATGGAAAAGTATGCACATTCGAGTATGACAATCAGTGGTTAGCATCTGGCTTTAGTATATCTCCGTTGGAATTGCCACTGAAGCCTGGTCTTTTCATTGCCAAAGCCACCCCTTTCAACGGGAACTTTGGCATCTTCGAAGACAGCCTTCCAGATGGATATGGTAGATACCTATTGCATAAAACCTTGCTAAAAGAGGGTATCAGCGACTTTGAGCTATCTGCTCTCGACCGACTGAGCATCGTGGGCAATGGAGGTATGGGCGCATTGACCTACGAACCTATTACTTCTATCCAGACTGGACACGAGATAGAGGACTTTGACCTTTTACAAGCCAAAGCCTTGGAAGTATTGAAGGAGCAACAGGATAATGACGCTGGATTGCTATTATATAATAGTGGTAATAGTGGCGGTTGTCGCCCGAAAGCCATTTTTACAAATGAGGATGGTCATTGGTTGGTCAAGTTTCGCCATACCTACGACCCACAAGATATGGGAAAGCAAGAGTATCATTATAATGAGATAGCCAAGCAATGTGGTATTCAAGTACCAGACTTCAAACTGGTAAACGACAAGTATTTTGCCTGCCGTCGCTTCGACATTTCTCCAACAGGCGAACGCATTCACGTAGCCACAGCTGGAGCCTTGCTCAACGTTTCCCTTTCCAACCCCATTCTCGATTATCTCAACCTTTTGGCGCTTACAGGTTATCTTACCCAGAGCCAAGAGGATGTGGAAGAGATGTTCCGCCGCATGGTTTTCAATTACATAATGGACAACAAGGACGATCACTGCAAGAACTTCTCTTTCTTGGTTCAGAAAGAGAGCGATGGCAAATGGCACTGGCATTTAGCTCCAGCCTACGACCTCACCCATTGCACCGAGGGATATAATGGTGAACACGCAACATCTGTAAATGGAACTGGGCATCCGACCGTAGAGGATATGATTGCCGTTGGCGTAAAGAACAAAATGAAGGAAAAGAGATGCCGCGAAATCTACGAAGAGGTAACCGAACAATGCTAGAATAAAAGCGAACTATCTGCGTGCGCTGTGTGGTCTATTCCTTAAACGGAATTACAATAAAAACGCCTCTATCTCTTTTTCTAGGATAGAGGCGTTTCTGTTTAATCTATTTCATTTTGCACAAACCTCGAATTATTTATTCTGCTTCAGATAGTTCAACTGAACATTAGGAGCGCAAGCATTGCTTGTTTTCTCGGTGTATTCTGCCACCTTCAATGTAGCAGTACCCTTGATGTTCTCTACGTCACTACCTACCTTGAAGAGATAGTTACCTGCATCTACCTTCCACTGGCTGTTGGCCTCATCGAAGCTGGCAAGATCGCGCTTTTCGAGGGTCATCTTCAAAGTCTGGCTCTCACCTGGATTCAGCAACTTGGTCTTGCCGAAGGTCTTGAGTTCCTTGGCTGGTTTCTCGTAAGCGCCCTTAGGAGCGGTAACATAAACCTCAGCAACTTCCTTGCCGGCAACCTTACCGGTATTCTTGATAGTTACACTTACCTCAATGTTATTGCCTTTTGCCTTGACTGATGGCTTGCCAAACTCGAAGGTAGTATAGCTCAAACCATAACCGAAAGGATAAGCCACATTCTTCTTGAAGGTATCAAAGTAGCGGTAACCTACATAGATATCCTCCTCGTGGTTGCTATAATCGTACCCCTTGATATTACCCTTGCTCCAATCCTGCAGATTCTTGTAGGTATACATATCGTAATCCTTGGCAAAGTTGGCAGTAGATGGATGATCGGTAGCAGCGATAGGCCAGGTCATGGTCAACTTACCCGATGGATTCACCTTACCGGTCAGGATATCAGCTACAGAGTTACCGCCCTCGATACCTGGCTGCCAAGCTACGAGAATAGCATCCACACGGTCTCTCCAACTGGCTGTCTCCATCACAGAACCAGAGTTGATGATGACAATCACCTTCTTGCCCTTGGCATGGAAAGCATCAGATACACGGAAAATCATATCCTGCTCTATCTGACTGAGGTTAAACTCACCATTGATCTGGCGATCCATTCCCTCACCTGCCTGACGGCCGATGGTGATGATGGCTGCGTCTGCCTTTGGCTCCTCGCTTGCCACACAACGCTCGGTAATCTCGATTTCATCGAGCTTTGGCTGACCCTGATCCAAGAACCACATCATCGGATTCTTGTCTGCCTTCAACTTAGCCTTGGCATACTTCACATAATTCTGATAGATTTCCGTAAGCTGAGGAGTAGTTGCCACACCGATGTTCTTCAAACCGGTTACCATATCTACAGAATAGCCTACATTAACGGCTCCACTGCCAAGACCACCCGACATGAAGTCGTAAGAGTTGACACCGAAGAGTGCCACGGTCTTCAAGCCCTGGATTGGAAGAGCTGCATCATTCTTCAGGAGCACCATACCCTCGGTAGAACTCTGACGGGTGATGGCAGCATGAGCCTTCAAGTCTGGCTCACCACTATATTTATATCCCTTGAATCGAGGAGTCTTCACGATATATTCGAGCATACGGCGAACATTGCGGTCCACATCCTTGATATCCAGCTTGCCATTCTTTACTGCATCAACAATATCCTGCACCTGTGCTGGATAACCCGGCATCATCAGGTCGTTGCCAGCCTCAACTTCCTGTTCCAGCGGAAGGTCGGCACGCTTACCAATCCAGTCGGTCTCCACGATTCCCTTATATCCCCAGTCGTTGCGGAGAATATCGGTAAGGAGGCCCTTGTTGCCCTGGGCATAAACACCGTTAATCTTATTGTAGGCAGACATGATAGTCCAAGGATTGCTCTTGCGAACCATCATCTCGAACCCCTTCAGATACAGCTCACGGAGAGCACGCTGGCTCAATCGCTCATCCACCTTGGTACGGTCAGTTTCCTGAGAGTTCACGGCAAAGTGCTTGGCACTTACACCCACGCCCTGACTCTGCACACCTTGTACAAAGGCGGTTCCGATAAGACCTGTTACGATTGGGTCTTCAGAATAATACTCAAAGTTACGGCCACAGAGCGGATTGCGATGCAGGTTCATACCCGGTCCGAGCACAACATCACAGCCATACTCCAGGGTTTCGTTACCGATAGCCTCACCCACCTTGCGCACCAGGTCAGTGTTCCAGGTAGAAGCCAGACAGGTTCCGATAGGGAAACCGGTAGCAAAGTAGCTACGGCTGTCACCTTCGCGATGAGCATCGATATGAACTCCGGCAGGACCATCACACTGTACGGTAGTAGGAATGCCGAGACGAGGGATGGCTACAGTAGTACCCGCAGCACCCGGCACGAACTTCTTCTGATGTCCGAGCATAGCACCACTACCCACGAATCCATCGTTACCACCGCCCACTAAGAGTTGGGCTTTCTCTTCCAAGGTCATCGCCTTGATTACTTCTTCGATGTTATTGGCATTCAGTTTGGGTGCTGATTGCGCCATCATTGTAGTTGCCATCGCTCCAGCCGCAATGGTAAGAGCCAATTTCTTGTAGTTCATCATTTTGTCGTTTATTTCGTTAGTTATTACTTTTCTGTTCTTTTAGTCGTTTCGTCAGTTCCATGCAGTCCCTGAGAATACTGCATTTCTTCAAAAACTTGCTGCAAATATAATAAAATAAGGTGGAAACGCCAAGCATTTCCACCTTTTTTTCTTGAATTCAACAAGATTATTCCCGGATTTAACAAAAGGTATAGGAAGAACATAACATACTATACATATCCCCAACCTAAGACTAGTCCTGATATTTAATCTGGAAATAATCAAAAACAAAACATTCCTTCCATTAAAATCTTTCGCAAATTTCATCAAAAAGAAGAAAAAATACTCGAAAACCTTGTAGGAATCAAACAATTATCGTATCTTTGCCGAATTATCCAAAAGTTGGGTACTAGGGTAAGGACATTTAAATAATGAAAGGTATGGAGCAGAGAAAATCTTCCATCGAAATCTATCGTTCTCCAGAGGGAAACATAGAGCTGAATGTAAAATTAGAGAATGATACCGTTTGGCTTACACAAAGCCAAATGGCAGAGTTGTTTGGTCGTGACAGAACTGTGATTTCACGACATGTCAATAACTGTTTTAAAGAAGGTGAACTCGACAAATCCTTGGTATGTGCAAAATTTGCACATACCAAGAAATATGGTCGCCACGACGGCTTTGAACAGGTTGTCGAAACGGATTATTATAACCTGGACGTCATTATCTCCGTAGGCTATCGTGTAAAGTCAATCAATGGTACCAGATTCCGTCAATGGGCTAATTCCATCTTGAAGCAATACATTATCAAGGGTTATGCCATCAACCAGAAGCGCCTAGACAATTACAACGAACTGAAAGAAGTGGTTCGTTTGATGTCACGTGCAATTACATTGCAAGACCAAGTATCCGAGGGCGAATATAACGGACTGTTCAATGTCATCAGCGACTATGTTTATGCCCTGGATACTCTCGACAAATATGATTATCAGACATTACTCATAGACAAGACGACTCAAGCCGAGCCGTTCCATGCCACCTACGAAAATGCAATGGAAGCCATCAATGCTTTGAAAGAAAAGTTTGGAGGCAGTAAATGGTTTGCCAATGAGAAGGATGATTCATTCAAGAGCAGCATAGGTCAGATTTACCAAACCTTCGGTGGTGAAGAACTCTACGCTTCGGTAGAAGAGAAAGCAGCCATGCTGCTCTACCTTGTCGTAAAAAACCATTCATTCAGCGATGGCAACAAGAGAATTGCAGCCATGCTTTTTCTTTGGTTTATGGAGAAGAATGGCATTCTGTATGCAGAAAATGGACATAAGAGAATTGCCGACAACACACTCGTTGCCCTGACTCTGATGATTGCAGAAAGCAGAACTGAGGAAAAAGATGTAATGGTAAAAGTAGTCGTCAACCTGATTAACAAAGACAATCAATAAGAATTGCTATTTTAAAGCCGCACAACAGCTGTTCTACGCATGCACAACAGCTGAAAGACAAGCGCACAACAGCTGATGTGCGACCGCATATCAACTGTTGTGCGCTTCGAGATACTTACTGTTCCAACAACTTCTATTGTATCTCCGAACAACTTCAGTTACTTCTTTCAGATACTTATGACGCATTCTTCAAACGCCAATAACGCTTGAGGAAAGACATTCAAAGCATTGCGGAAGCTTATTCAAATCATTGTAGAAATCTACTTCGCTGTATCCTTTGAGCTTCGCTTATCACGGCGATAACTGCGATAATCATCCAGCGGAATCTCAATATCAGGTTCCACCAGCACACCCCCACGTGGCAAGGCGAACTTCTGATACTTGATGTTCAAGCCACGTTCTATCCACATACTCTCATAATAGGTCTGGATAGAGAGAATCTTACGTGTTTCCTCATCGATACCCTCCTGATGATAGAGGTCCTCGGTGCGGAAGAGCACAGGCAGATGGTTGCCATCCACCATATAAGTAGTATAGGTGAAGAGGAAGTTGGAGTCTGTCTTCAGATGGATGATGCCACCATCCACAAGGAAGTGGCGATAACGGTTCATGAAGTAAGTAGATGTAAGACGCTTGCGAGGATTCTTCATCTGCGGGTCAGAGAAGGTGAGCCAGATTTCCTGCACCTCATCCGCAGCAAAGAAGCGGTCGATAATCTCGATGTTGGTACGGAGGAAAGCCACGTTCTTCTGTCCTTCCTCTATCGCTTTCTTGGCACCGGTCCACATACGTGCGCCCTTGATATCCACACCGATGAAGTTCATTTCAGGATAGAGCTTGGCAAGTTCCACGGTATATTCACCCTTGCCGCATCCCAACTCCAGCACGATAGGATTATCATTGTGGAAATACATCTCACGCCACTTGCCCTTCATATCGAAAGGCACGTCATCTACTACACTATATGGATATTGGAACACGTTCTCGAAACGCTCCATATCCGCAAACTTTGCTAATTTTCCTTTGCTCATTGATTCTTATTTTCTTCGTTTGAGTGCAAAGGTAAGCATTTAACGATAATTATACAAATCATATCATGGAATTTGTATAATATTAACGGAAAAAGTTTATTCCGCCTGAATACCGAAGTACTCGTTGAGTTCAGCGATGGCAGCACCATCGGCATTCGGAAGATCCTTCACCAGCTTGCCTTTCTCCAGCAGAAGGATGCGAGAGGAGATGTCGGCAACGAAGTTGAGGTTATGGCTGGAAATGATGACCGTGGTGCCCTGCTCCTTGCAGATGCGCTGAATCATGTGGGCGATAGTCATCTGGGAAGAAGGGTCGAGATAGTTGAAAGGCTCATCCAGGAGAAGAACCTTCGGATTGATGATCATCGCTCCGATGATGCCAATCTTCTGTCGGTTGCCCTGAGAGAAATCACGGAGATACTTCTTGGTTCCCATGATTTCATCGTGCATAAAGCCCTCAAACTGAGCCAATCGCTCCTGCAGGGTTTCATCGTCAATGTGATAAACATCAGCGATGAAATCGAAGTATTCCTCAGGAGTGAGGAAGTCGATGAGGAATCTGCCGTCGATGTAACTGCCGGTATATTTCTTCCAGGTCTCACTCTCGTTCACCTTCTGTCCATTGCTTTCCACGAAACCGTCATCAGCCTGAATCAGGTCGAGAATCAGACGGAGCAAGGTGGTTTTGCCCGCACCATTATTACCTACGAGTCCTATCAACTCGCCCTTTGCAACACCCAGATTATCAATATCGAGTACGGTATTGCCATTATATATCTTTTTGAGATTCTGAATCTTGATATCCATTATTCTAATGTTTAATGTGTAGTGTTTAATGTTTACTTAGCTTTCCATGAACTTCTCCATGCGCTTATACTTGTTCTTCTCGAAGATGGCAGCAATCTTGGCGATGAACCATTTATGGATGGCGATGCTGATGACTGCCAGCGTTACGCAGGTGATAAACCATGCCGTCTCACCGAAGAAATAATAGACAGCACAGACACCAGCCAGCGGGAAAAGAAAGGCGATGGCATAAAGATTAATCTTCAGATTAGCTCCCTGCATGCTGAACATGGAAGTCTGGAATATCTCCAGACGGGAAGAGAAGAGTGCCGTAGGCAGATTGAAGAGATTGATGAATACTGCCAGACAGAAACCGCTGATAAGCACCTGGATTCCGATTCCTGCCTTCAAGAAAAGGAACGGAAGGGTGAGCAGCAAAGCGACTGCACTCACCACCATATAATAATAGAAGCAATTCTGCAGCATCTGCTTCACCTTTACCGGCTTGGTCATCAAACCATGGAAGAAGTTTGCCTCAATGCCAAAGGTCCATTGCGACAACACCACCGATGGCAGCAGGATGGCACCCGCCACATAGAGGGTAGTCATAGCCACCTTGTCCCCCATTTCCTGTCCCGCTTCTGCCGGGAGCAAGGCAAAGAGATAGGCATCGAAAAGGAAGATGGCAGTAATCATAATCACCATCGTACGAACACGCTTTGCTCTCAATGTGCCGATATATTGCAGACTGAAGAGGTTGATATGGCTGAAACCACGGAACCTGGAAACCTTCTGCTTCTGCTCGTTATAAATCTTTTCGTGATAGAGATAGATGGTAAGTCCGGCGAATACCGCTCCGGCAAGGAAGAAGATACCCACCCATCCCATCCATACCGGGAAGAAGGAAGCCACAAACATATACCCTATCAGCACGGCAAACATTCCCATCCATCCCAATATCAAGGGCCATTTCAGAATCCACTCTGTTGCCTTGCGGTAGCAGGTGATATAGATGCCGTCAATATAAGAAAACGCCAGGAACAGAAAGAAGCTGGCAATAACCTGACCTACAGGCAGGAGATAGATAAATACCGGAAGCATAAGCACCGGAAGCACATAGTTCCAGAAGCTCACGAGATTGGTAGTGAGCAGGAACTTGTTCCAGATTTTCTCCGGCACAGGACGCGACTTCACGTAATCATCCATCGCCGTAATATCCCGCTTCATCACCATCTTCATGATGATGTCTGGAATCAGCATACCGACAACGATACCAGCTCCCAACAGGGCAGGCATGTCTTCGCCCCCAAGCTCTCCCCCATTCTCGGTGAAGCTGAGAAAGAAGCTCACGCCCATCACCACATACAGGAAGATGATGTAGCAAGCCACGAAGGCATCTCTCTTGCGGAAGTTACGGCGCTGCTGCAACCACCAAAGCCTTAAAAGTAATCTCAACATAAATTATTCTTTTATGGTTTACGGGCACAAAGGTAAACAAAAATATCCGAAATCTCCTACAAAATGATAGAAATAACTTAAAAATAACATTAGATGAAAAGTAAGAGAAAACAGAAAGAAAAGAAAGAATAGGAACATACGCAAAAACGGCATCTCCTCACGAAGATGCCGTTTCTTCCAAACTAACATTAACTTATATATCAACTATTCATCAAAACTATTATAAACCTAAAAGTCAACTCTAACGTATGTCATCTAATACTTATAATACTCTTATTCAGGCTGAACCGGCAAGATGTTATCATCCTCATCATAGAAGAGAGGAGCCACCTTTACGCTGCGAAGCCAGGTTGTATCATTTGATGGCACACAGTCGTGATGGAACAGATACCACTGTCCCTTGTACTCACAGATACTGTGATGGGTTGTCCAACCTACTACCGGTTCCAGAATGACGCCCTTGTAAGTGAACGGACCATAAGGATTATCACCTACAGCATAGCAGAGATAATGAGTATCACCGGTAGAGTAGCTGAAGTAATACTTGCCCTTATACTTATGCATCCAGCTGGCCTCGAAGAAGCGATGTGGATCATCTGCTGGCAATACCTTACCTTCCTCGTCAACGATGACAACAGGCTTTGGCATTTCTGCAAACTGCTGCACATCATCCGTCATCATGGCTACACGAGATGGCAATGGATTCTCCTTGCCTTCTGGAAGATGCTCATCCTTCAGTGCCTTGTTGTCCTTGTACCACTGAAGCTGACCGCCCCAGATACCACCGAAGTAGCAGTAAATCTTGCCATCATCATCCTTGAACACGCAAGGGTCGATGCTGTATGACTTGCGGATTGGGTCGGCATTCGGAATGAAAGGACCTTCTGGCTTATCAGCCACAGCCACACCGAGATGGAACACGCCATTATAATCCTTGGCAGAGAAGATGAGATAGTACTTGCCATCCTTCTCTACTACATCGTTGTCCCACATCTGCTTCTCAGCCCATGGCACATCCTTCACATCGAGAATCACACCATGATCGGTTACCTCACCTTCCATCACGTCGTCCATAGAGAGAACATGATAGTCTTTCATCTGGAAGTGACCACCATCATCGTCGAAGCTTTCGCCGCTATCCCAGTCATGAGATGGGTAAACATACAGGCGACCGTTAAACACATTGGCAGATGGATCTGCCATATAATCCTTTGGGAACAAATATCTTGCTTTCATTGTTGTTTATTATTTTAAGAGATGTACAATATTATCTAAAGAGATTTTACTTAAAGAGATTGACGATTTCCTTCACCACTGGCTTCACATTGTTGTTGCGGTCGATGAGCAGTGGATAGTTGGTTCTGCCTGGGATAGGCCAGCCATTCAACCATGAATGTCCGTCATTGACGCCCCAGAAGGTAACACGACTGATCACATCCTTGTGGCGCTCTACTATTTTGAAGAGATCGAGATAACGCTGGTTGAAGAGTTTCTGCGCCTTCTTGTCAAGCCCATTCACGTATGGATTGTACTTCTTCTGAAGTTCAAACTTCTGGCTGATTTCCGCTCCGCCGAATCCTTCCGGATTAGGAAGCATGTTCATATCCAGCTCAGTCAGCATCACCTTCACGCCTTCACCAGCAAAAGCCTCGATGCTCTTCTCATACTCAGCATAGTCAGGATAATCAAAACCATTGTGGCTCTGCATACCTACTGCATCGATACGGAGACCCTTCGCCTTCAAATCGCGAACCAGTTTGCAGATAGCCTCTCGCTTGGCTGGCTTCGAAGTAGAATAATCATTGTAGTAGAGTTCTACGTTTGGATCAGCCTCATGCGCAAAGCGGAAAGCCAGTTCGATGAACTCCGGACCGATAATCTTATAATATAAAGACTTGCGGTAAGAGCCATCATCCTCGAAAGCCTCGTTCACAACGTCCCAACCCTTTACTCTACCTTTATAATGAGTAACCACATTCATAATATGGTTATACATTCTGCCGATAAGCACTTCACGGCTTACCAGATTACCCTTATCATCGGTAAACATCCACTTAGGTGGCTGAGAATGCCAAACCAGACAATGACCTATCAAGGTCTTGCCGTTCTTCTCTGCCCAGTCAGCGAGTTTATCGCCATCAGTGAAATCAAAGCGATTCACCTCCGGATGATTCTTCTCGCCCTTCATACAGTTCTCGGCAACCACCTGGTTAAACTGTTTCTTCACTACTTCCTCACCTGCAGGGTCTTGTCCATTAGGCAAATCGGTATTAATGGCAGCACCTACCAGGAAGTACTTACCCATAGTTTCCTGGAATGTTGGGATTTGAGCTGCTGAGTTCGCTTTTTGAGCGAAAGCTGTTGAAGCAAGCATCAGCCCCAGTGCCAGAGTTGTGATCTTTTTCATATCTTATATCTATTTTTCTCGTTAATAATTATAGTCTCTAGTTTTCTTCCTTGTGTCGGGCCTCAATCTTCTTGTTGATGTCGTCGATAACCTCATCGGTCAACTCATATTTAGAGATGATGAACATCGCCAAGCCCAGCAAGATGGCAGGAATCACACATACCAGCCAGCGAATACCTTCCTGTGCCAAAGGAGTCTGCTGCTCCAAATCGTTCATGAAGTAAGCACCGGCAGCATTACCTACCGACATCATGGCGAAGGCTGTAATGAAGAAGAGTGCCACGATACGGAGAGGACGGTTGTGGAAGAATTCTGTCCACAGGTCGCTCACCTTTACATTCTTGGTTTCCTTCTCGTCCATTACCACACGCTCCTTGGTTTGGGTAAAGCAGAATACCAGAAGGGCGAAACCTACCAGGGCAAAAATCAGCATGGCAACAAACCAAGCATTACTGTCGGTAGGAAGAGAGTTGCCCTCCTGAGCAGCTGCTGCCTGATAACCGGTCCATGCAAGAACTGCACCAGGAATAACACCACCCAGAGCCATACCTGCCTTATAGAAGATACCGGTCAGGGCATTGACGATGCCGGCAATACGCTTGCCGCTGGTAAATTCTGCAAAAGAGATAACCTCTGGAATCAGAGCCCACATATAT
>ERZ1031347.1010-NODE-1010-length-11777-cov-5.003583_pt1 | contig 11777 bp, 8 predicted proteins | sample MGYA00517106_ERZ1031347 | MGnify/ENA primary metagenome ERZ1031347 (study PRJEB33719, sample SAMN04261392) | wastewater metagenome | biome: periurban shantytown; feature: human; material: feces | host: Homo sapiens | place: Peru: Lima | collected 2012-07-19 ...
AGGCCGTCCCGCTGGTATCCGTCGGGCGGAGCTGCCGTCAGAGTTTGATGTCGTAGATCTGGATGACACCTGCCAGGCGTTCGTCGCGGTCGGTGACCAGCAGCGAAGTGATCTTGTGGCGGGTCATCATCTTCTCCGCCTCGATGAGTTTCTCTTCGGGGTGGATGCGCTTGGGGTCGCGCGTCAGGATGTCGGCGGCACGCAGGTTGATGAAATCGGCTCCCGAACGCTCCATGGCGCGGCGGATGTCGCCGTCGGTGACGATGCCTTCGATGCGGTCGCCTTCGCAGACGACGATCAGTCCCAGTCCGCAACGGCTGATCGTGTGGATCATATCCTTGGCCGTGCAGTCGGGGCCGACGACGGGCAGGTTGTCGCTGCGCATGACGTCGCCGACCGTAGCCAGCAGCCGGCGTCCCAGACTGCCGCCCGGGTGGAGCCGTGCGAAGTCGTTGCTCGAAAAGTTGCGCATCTTCATCAGGGCGACGGCCATCGCGTCGCCCATGGCGATCTGCGCCGTGGTCGAGGTCGTGGGCGCGAGGTGCAGGATGCAGGCCTCGTGGTCGACCGAGACGTCGAGGTGGATGTCCGAGTGGATGGCGAGCGTGGAGGCCGGATTGCCCGTCATCGAGATCAGCCGGTTGCCGTTGTTGTGGATGAAGGGGACGATTTTGAGTACTTCGTCCGTTTCGCCCGAGTAGGAGATCGCCAGCACGATGTCCTCTTTCGAGATCATACCCAGATCGCCGTGGAACGCTTCGCCCGGATGGAGGTAGAAGCTCGGCGTGCCCGTCGATGCGAAGGTGGCGGCCATCTTGCGGCCGATCAGCCCCGACTTGCCCATGCCGGTGATGATGAGTTTGCCGCGGCTTTGGAGGATCGTCTCGATGGCCTCGACGAAGTGCTCGTCGAGCGACCGTTCCATTTTTTCGAGCGCGTCGGCTTCGGTACGGATCGCCTCGCGGGCTACCGTCAGGATTTCGTTTTGTTTGGACTGCTCCATTAGAGTAGGGATTTGACGACCCCTTCGAGGTCGTTGAGGTTTAACATGTTGGGTCCGTCGCTCAGCGCGTGGTCGGGATCGGGGTGTACTTCGAAGAAGTAGCCGTTGGCACCGAATGCCTTGGCTGCGAGCGCCATTGCCGGCACGAATTCGCGGTTGCCGCCCGTTTTGCCGCCTGCGGCGCCCGGACGCTGCACCGAGTGCGTGCAGTCCATGACCACCGTCGGCGCGATGCGCAGCATGTCGGGGATGTTGCGGAAGTCGACCACCAGATTGTTGTAGCCGAACGAATTGCCGCGTTCGGTGAGCCACACGTCGGCCGCACCGGCGTCGCAAGCCTTTTCATAGGGGTAGCGCATGTCTTCGCCCGAGAGGAACTGCGCCTTCTTGATGTTGACCGTGCGCCCCGTCTTCGCTGCGGCGACCAGAAGGTCGGTCTGGCGGCAGAGGAAGGCCGGAATCTGAATCACGTCGACCACCTCGCCTACGGGCGCCGCCTGCCATGATTCGTGGATGTCCGTGAGCAGCCGCAGACCCCATTTCGACCGCACGTCGGCGAGCATCTGCAATCCCTTCTCCATGCCGACGCCCCGATAGGAGCGGATCGACGTGCGATTGGCCTTGTCGAACGACGCTTTGAAGATGATCTGCACGCCCAGTCTGCGGTTGATCTCCGTCAGTCGGGCCGCCACCGTATCGAGAAGTTCGGCCGATTCGATCACGCACGGCCCCGCGATGAATGTGGTATTCATAAGTCGAGAATTAGCGGTTGAAAGCCGAGGATTGAAATCCGGGTCGGGTTTTGCATGGCTGCGGGCAACCGTCGTTCGGCCGAAGCCCCCTCCCTGATTTCCGATCCTTAGTTTTTCATTTTTAATTTTAAGAATTCTTCCGCCTTCGCCAAATCCTCCGGCGTGTCGATGCCGATCGTCTCGACGTCGGAGATACCTGCACGGATGCGGAACCCGTTTTCCAGCCACCGCAACTGTTCGAGCGATTCGGCCCGTTCGAGTGCCGACTGGGGAGGGCGGTCACCTTGTACAACGTCTCGCGGCGGAAGGCGTACATGCCGATATGTTTGTAGAGGGTATGGCGTGCGAGCCACTCCTCGCGCGGCACGCCCCGCAGGTAGGGGATCACCGAGCGCGAGAAATAGAGTGCCTGGTCCGCGCTGCCGAGCACGACTTTCGGCGAATTGGGATTTTCCAGTGCGTCGAGTCCGTCGGCCTCGGTGAAGGGTTTGACGAGCGTGGCGATGTCGGTCGACGGATCGTCGAAGCAGCGGGCGATCGCCTGCAACTGCGAGGGGGCGATGAAGGGTTCGTCGCCCTGTACGTTGACGATGACGTCGGGGTCGCCGCCCAGTTTGTCGACGGCTTCCCGACAGCGGTCGGTGCCGCTGCGGTGATCGGGCGAGGTCATGACGGCACGGCCGCCGAAGGCCTCCACCGCGTCGTAGATGCGCGGATCGTCGGTGGCGACGGCTGCGTCGGCGAACACCTGCGTCACCTGCTTCCAGACGTGCCGGATGACCGGTTCGCCGCCGAGCCGTGCCAGCGGTTTGCCCGGAAACCGTGTCGAAGCGTAACGGGCCGGAATGACGGCCAGAAATTTCAGAGAGTCCATATCCGTTAAAAAAGGAAAGGAGCCGAAAGAGCGGGATTCCAGTCCCCTCTTCCGGCTCCCTTCCGATCCGTTATTGTTGCGCCTGCGGTTCGAGCGCCAGTTGCAGTACGTCGTCGTTGGTGCGGACGTAGTGGAACGTCAGCCCCCTGATGTAGTCGGGCTTGATCTCCTCGATGTCCTTGCGGTTCTCCTCCGACAGCAGCAGCGTCGTGATGCCGGCGCGCTTGGCGGCCAGTATCTTTTCCTTGATGCCGCCCACGGGGGTTACGCGGCCGCGCAGCGTCGTTTCGCCCGTCATGGCGATGCGGTCGCGGACCTTGCGGCCCGTGTAGGTCGAGACGATCGACGTGACCATCGTGATGCCGGCCGACGGGCCGTCTTTCGGAATGGCGCCTTCGGGCACGTGGATGTTGAGGTCGTACTTCTCGAATTTCTCGGGATCGATACCCAGTTCCGTACAATGTGCCTTGACCCATTCGAAGGCGATCGTGGCCGACTCCTTCATCACGTCGCCCAGATTGCCCGTGAGGCTCAGGCGGCCCTTGCCGGGCGTGAGCACCGACTCGATGTAGAGGATGTCGCCGCCCACTTCCGTCCAGGCGAGGCCCGTCACCACGCCGACGATGCCGCCCACCTCGTACTCCTCGTTGAGGAATTTGGGTTTGCCGAGGATCTTTTCGACCTCTTTCGCGCCGAGTTCGGGTGCGAAAGCCTCCTCCGAGGCGATCTGCTTGGCCCGCGAACGCGCCAGCTTGGCGATGTGCTTGTCGAGCGACCGCACGCCCGATTCGCGGGTGTAGCCGGCGATGATCTGTTCGACGATCTGCGGTGTGAGGATCAGCTCCTGCTCCTTGATGCCGTGCGCCTCGCGCTGTTTGGGCAGCAGGTGGTGCAGGGCGATCTGGATCTTGTCTTCGAGGATGTAGCCCGGGATGTTGATCATCTCCATGCGGTCGCGCAGCGCCGGATTGATATTGCCGACGTTGTTGGCCGTGGCGATGAAGAGCACCTTCGAGAGGTCGTACTCCGTATCGAGGTAGTTGTCGTGGAACGTGGTGTTCTGTTCGGGATCGAGTACTTCGAGCAGTGCGCTCGACGGATCGCCGTGGTTCGACACGCTGATCTTGTCCACCTCGTCGAGGATGATGACCGGGTTCGACGATCCGCACCGCTTGATCGTCTGTACGATCCGGCCCGGCATCGCCCCGATGTAGGTGCGGCGGTGGCCGCGAATCTCCGCTTCGTCGTGCAGGCCGCCCAGTGCGATGCGGCCGAACTTACGCCCCAGCGCCGCTGCGACCGATTTGCCCAGCGAGGTCTTGCCTACGCCCGGAGGGCCGTAGAGACAGAGGATCGGCGATTTGAGGTCGCCCTTCAACTTGATGACCGCCAGGTGTTCCAGCAACCGCTCCTTGACCTCTTCGAGGCCGAAATGGTCGTGGTCGAGCTGCTCGCGCGCCTGTTTGAGGTCGAGATTGTCCTTCGTACAGTCGTTCCACGGCAGTTCGAGCAACAGTTGCAGGTAGGTTGCCTGCACCGAATATTCGGCTACGGCGGGGTTGAGCCGTTCGAGTTTCTGCAACTCCTTCTCGAAGAGTTCGGCCACCTCCTTGGGCCAGTTCTTCTGCTTGGCCTTTTCGCGCATCTCGTCCAGTTCGGCGTCGGCGCCGTCGCCCAGTTCGTCCTGGATGGTGCGCATCTGCTGCTGGAGGTAGTAGTCGCGCTGCTGCTTGTCGATCTCCTGCTTGACCTTCTCCTGGATCTCGTTCTTCAACTCGATGAGCTGTTGGTCGCGGATCAGGATTTCGAGTAGTTTGCGCGCGCGCGCCAGCAGCCCCGGCGCTTCGAGCAGCGACTGCCGGTCTTCGTCCGACAGTTCGAGGTTGGTGCAGATGAAGTTGATGATACCTCGCCGCGAGTCGATGTTCTTGATGGCGAAAATCGCCTCCTTGGGCATGTTGGGCGAGATGTTGATGATATTGAGCGCCACGTCGCGGATCGAATCCACAAGTGCGTTGAACTCGACGTTCTTCTCGTCGGGCGTCGAATCCTTCAACGGGGTCACCTTGGCTTGCAGATAGGGGTCGGACGAGACGTATTCGCCGATCTCGACCTTCTCCAACCCGTTGAGAATGACCGTGAGGTTGCCGTTGGGCATCTCCAATATCTTCATGATGCGGGCGGCCGTACCGATGCGGTACATGTCCTCCGCCTTGGGCTCTTCCACGTCGCCGTCGCGTTGCAGGACGGCGGCCAGCATCCCGTTGCGGGCGTTTGTGTCGCGCACGAGCGTCATGCTCCGCGAGCGGCCCACCGTGACGGGGGTAATGGCGCCCGGAAACAGCACCGAGCTGCGCAGCGTCAGCACGGGAAGTATTTCGGGGACGGCGACCTCTTCGACCGTGTCGTCCTCGCCGGTGACGATGGGGATGACGCGGTGGTTGCCGTCGAGCGCTTCGGGCAGCGATTCCAGTTCTTTCAGTTCGATTTTATCTCTTTTACTCATATGGTCTTTCAATCAAGTTGCAAAGATAACGCTTTTTTTCGTATAATATTTTATATAAGTCTTTGGCTTGTTAAGAAGTTATCAACACTATTTATGCCGCAGCGCTGCGGTGCAGCGGACGACCGGTGCCTGTCGGTGTCTGCGGTATGCACTATCGGACGATGACTGAGGGGGTTGTATGAAAAAGGATCCGGAGGTCCGTCGGGACATGTCTGTCATTTTGGCAGCCGGCTGCCGACGAGGGGAGAGCGTGTCAGTCGGTCGCCGCTTCGGCAGGTGCGGGCGGGATGTGCGGCGAAAAAAGATACGGCAGCGGACAATCCGCTGCCGTAGATCGTCGGAAGGTCCGGCTGAGGCTCAGTCGATCGCAAAGGTCGATACGATGACCTGTTTCTCGTCGAGGTTGTTCGGGTTGGAGACCGTGATACCGTATTCGCCGGCGGGAGTCTCGTCGAGGGTGATCAGGTAGGAGCTCTCTCCGAATTTGCGGCCTGTGAACGAAAGGCGTTCCAGCTTGTTGGATTTCACGCTGCCGAAACTGCTGACCGAGGCCATTTCGGCCATGCGCTTGTCTTTCTTGGCTTCGAAGCGGAAGACGTTGATGATCGACATGGGATCGGTGGCGTTGTCGACGGCGCGCACGATGAAGCTGGCCGGTTGGCCCGCCGTCAGGCGCACGCCGGCTTTCGGCCCTTCGATGATGAGTTTCGTCTTGGCCTTGCCGATACCGAAGATGACGGCGCTCGCATTGGCTCGCGTGCGCATCTGGACGGATTGCTTTTCGAGTTTGGCGACCGTGCCGTCGGGTCGCACGGTCACGATCTCCCCGATGAATTCGGGTTCGGGCGTCGTTTCGGGAATCGTTTGGGCCTGCGCTGCACCGGCGAGCAGAAGCAGTGCGGCGCCGAGGAGGGTTTTGAGTTGCATAGAGTTTGGGTTAAATGGTTTGCGGAGGACAAATTTAGGACAACCCCCCCCCTCCAAATTTTGCGGGCGGAAAATGGACGGCGGGGTTCTCTTTTTTCATCGGCGGACGAAAAATCGGAGCGAAGAGCGGGAACGCGGTGAAAAAAGCGTACTTTTACCGGAAAAATTATAACTTTGCATCTTGCCTGACAAACGTTTTCGAATCTGCGGAGGCCGGTAGAGCCGGTGTTTGCGGAAGCGGAAAGCGGGCGAAGAAGTTCAACGTAATAAAATTTATCCGATATGCAGATTGCCGACAAATACGCTCCGCAGGAGATCGAGCAGAAATGGTACGACTACTGGGAGCGGCACGGACTGTTCCACTCCGAACCCGATGCGCGCGAACCCTATACGATCGTCATTCCGCCGCCCAACGTGACGGGGATGCTCCACATGGGCCACATGCTCAACAATACGTTGCAGGACGTGCTGATCCGCCGCGCCCGCATGCAGGGAAAAAATGCCTGCTGGGTGCCGGGTATGGACCACGCCTCGATCGCTACCGAGGCGAAGGTGGTGGCCAAACTCAAGGAGCGCGGCATCGAGAAGTCGTCGCTCACGCGCGAGAAGTTCCTCGAATACGCGTGGGAGTGGAAGGAGCAGTACGGCGGCGTAATTCTGCGGCAACTGCGCAAGCTGGGGGCTTCGTGCGACTGGGACCGCACCTGTTTCACGATGGACGACATCCGCACCGAGGGGGTCATCAAGGTCTTCTGCGACCTCTACCGCAAGGGGCGCATCTACCGCGGCGTGCGCATGGTCAACTGGGATCCCGCGGCCAGGACCGCGCTGTCGGACGAAGAGGTGGTCTTCAAGGAGTCGCACGGCAAGCTCTACTACCTGCGCTATGCGGTCGAGGGGACGGACAAGTACCTCGTCGTGGCTACGACGCGCCCCGAGACCATTCTGGGCGATACGGCGCTGTGCGTCAATCCCGACGACGAGCGCTACGAGTGGTTGCCGCAGGACGCCCGCGTGGTGGTGCCGCTCGTCGGGCGCTCGATTCCGGTGATCCGCGACACGTATGTCGACATCGCCTTCGGTACGGGTGCCTTGAAGGTGACGCCGGCGCACGACGTGAACGACTACATGCTGGGCGAGAAATACGGGTTGGAGACGATCGACATCTTCAACGACGACGGGACGATCAACGGCAAGGTGGGTATCTACGAAGGGATGGATCGCTTCGAGCTGCGCCGCGTGATCGAGGGCGACCTGCAACGTGCCGGCCTGCTCGAAAAGACCGAGGAGTACACGAACAACGTGGGCTACTCCGAGCGCACGGGCGTGGCTATCGAGCCGAAGCTTTCGATGCAGTGGTTCCTTTCGATGGAGGAGCTGGCGAAGCCCGCCACGCGCGCCGTCATGGAGGACGAAATCCGTTTCGTCCCCGAAAAATACAAGAATATCTACCGTCACTGGATGGAGAACATCAAGGACTGGTGCATCTCGCGCCAGTTGTGGTGGGGGCAGCGCATTCCCGCCTACTACCTGCCCAAAGGCGGTTACGTGGTGGCCGAAACGGCCGAGGAGGCGCTGGCGCTGGCCCGCGAGAAGACGGGCGACGCCGCGTTGCAGCTCAGCGACCTGCGGCAGGACGAAGACGTGCTCGACACGTGGTTCTCGTCGTGGCTGTGGCCGATTTCGGTCTTCGACGGCATCCGCAACCCCGACAACGAGGAGATTCGCTACTACTACCCGACGGCCGATCTGGTGACGGGCCCCGACATCATCTTCTTCTGGGTGGCGCGCATGATCATGGCCGGTTACGAATATCGCGGCGAGAAGCCCTTCGGCAACGTCTATTTCACCGGCATCGTGCGCGACAAGATCGGACGCAAGATGTCCAAGCAGCTGGGCAACTCGCCCGATCCGCTCGACCTGATCGCGCAGTACGGCGCCGACGGTATGCGCGTGGCGATGCTGCTTTCGTCGTCGGCCGGCAACGACGTGATGTTCGACGAGGCGCTGTGCGAGCAGGGCCGCAATTTCGGCAACAAGATATGGAACGCCTACCGGCTCGTCAACGGCTGGACGGTGGACGGGACGCTCGCCCAGAGCGACAACGACCGCCTGGCGGGCGAATGGTTCCGCCAGACGTTGCGCCGCGCCGTGGCGGAGTTGGACGGGGATTTCGGCAGCTACCGCATTTCGGAGGCCTTCATGTTGCTCTACAAACTCTTCTGGGACGATTTCAGCGGGTGGTATCTCGAAATGATAAAGCCTGCTTACGGGGCGCCGATCGACCCGCGGACGGTCGACGAAGCCAAAGGGTTCTTCGATGCGCTGCTGCGCCTGCTGCACCCCTTCATGCCCTTCGTCACCGAGGAGATATGGCAGGATCTGGCGCCGCGTGCGGCGGGCGAATCGATCATGGTCGCACGCCAGCCGCAGGCCGACGAGCAGGCCGACGAGGCGCTGCTGGCCCGGTTCGAACTGGTCAAGGAGACCATCACGGCCGTGCGCAATATCCGCAAGCAGAAGAATCTGCCGCAGCGCGAGGTGCTGACGCTCGAAGTGATCGCCGACGCGAACTATCCGGCCGACTATGCACCCGTGCTGACGAAGATGGCCAATCTGTCGGCGATCGAACGGGTGGCGGAGAAGGATGCCGCGGCCGCGGCCTTCATCGTGAAGACCACGCAGTATTTCGTGCCGCTGGGCGATCGGATCGACCGCGAAGCCGAGATCGCCAAGTTAGGCGAAGAGCTGACCTATTACGAAGGTTTCCTGCAAAGCGTCGAGCGCAAGCTCTCGAACGAGCGTTTCGTGCAGTCGGCTCCCGCAGCGGTGGTCGACAAGGAGCGCGCCAAGAAGGCCGACGCCGAAGCGAAGATCGCCGCGATCCGCGAACAGCTGGCGGCGTTGAACTGACCGTTGGGGAGATGACTGCGGCGATCGGAATCCGGCGGGCGATGTGTCGTATCCGGTTCGTACTGGGCATGGCGGCGCTGGGAATTCCGGCGTTCGCCGCGGCGCAGCCCGAAGGGTTGCGGCCTCCGACCGACGACTGCGATACGATGGCGTGGAACGGCTATTTCTCGGCTTGGGAGGCGTCGGCGCCGGCCGATGCGCAGCTATGGATCGACCGTTTCAACTACGATTTCAATCGGTCGCGCCGTGCGGAGATCGTCCTGCGTGGTGCAGGGGATACGTTTCGTGTGGCGGGCGAGTCGTCCGAGCGGCTCATCCTGACCGATTCGACGGGTGCCGAGACCGGAACCATCGGCCGGCGGGTCGTCTTCGACGAGCGGCTTTTCGCACGGGCGATCGCGGACATCGATCGCGGAATCGCGCTTCATCCCGACCGGCTCGACATGTATCTGGGGCGTGCCGCGGCCTTCGCCTACGCCGAACGTTACGGGCGGATGACCGATGCGCTTTGTGCGCTCGTCGCGCGGGCGGAGGCGAACGGTGGTCGCTGGCTTGCGCCGGATGGCCGCACGGTGGAGTATGTCGAGCCGAAGCAGTTGATCGCCGGTTATTTGCAGGATTATGTGAACAGGTTGTTCGAGACGGCATCGTCCTCGGACGGCGACGCTGCGGGTGAGTCGCTCGGACGGCTGGCCCGCTGTGAGGTGGAGTATTGTCCGGAGAGTGTCGTGGCGCTCAACAATCTCGGAGCGTGGCATTACGGCGCAGGCCGCATCGACGAAGCGCTCGATTGCTTCGTCCGCGCCTCGGCGGTCGATCCGTCGGACGGTACGATGCTCTACAATATCGGGTATCTCTATCTGCAACGGGGCGACAAGGAAAGCGCCCGCACGTGGTGGAGGCGGTTGCTCGACTCGCCCGACGTGGACGAGCGGCGGCGGGCCGAGGAGTTGCTCCGCGAAGTGGATGGGAAGACCGCCGTACAATAAGATTTTTATTTTGGATATTACGATCTATACCGACGGTTCGGCATTGGGAAACCCCGGTCCGGGAGGTTACGGGGCGGTGCTGCTGAGCGGGCCGTTCCGCAAGGAGATGTCGGCCGGTTTCCGGCTGACGACCAACAACCGTATGGAGTTGATGGCCGTGTGCGTCGCGCTCGAAGCACTGAAATTCGCGGGGAGCGACGTGGTGGTCTACTCCGATTCGAAATACGTCGTCGACGCCGTCACGAAGGGCTGGGTCTTCGGTTGGGAGAAGAAGGGGTTCGCCGGAAAGAAGAATCCCGATCTGTGGCGGAGATTTCTCGGCGTATACCGCCGTCACCGCGTGCGTTTCGTTTGGGTGAAAGGGCATGCCGAGACAGTGGAGAACAACCGTTGCGACCAGATGGCCGTGGCGGCGGCCAACGGGCGCGATCTGCTGGTTGATACGGGCTACGAGGAGGCGCGGCAGGAGGGGTGAGCGCCGCCGCAGCCGTGAACCGTCGCCCGACGAGAGATCGTCGGGCGACGGTTTTTTTGAGCAAAACGTTCGGCGTCGCCGGAAAATCGTTAATTTAGCGGAAACGAATTTCAACCATCTGTCAACGCCTATGTACCGGTCTTTCGGAATTTTCGGACTCTCCGCCGCACTGTTCGTGGCGGCGGCCTCCTGTTCACGCATGCAATCTTTCGAGCTGAGCGGCCGTATCGACGGCCTGCAAGTCGGCGATACGCTCCGTTTCGAACGTGTCCTGCTGCCGGAGTGGAACTACGAACCGGCCTTCGACGTCGTGGTCGGGGAGGCGGGTGCGTTCGCCTATCGGGGCGAGCAGGCGCACGACGGTTACTACTCGATGACCTATCATCCGAAGAGCGGCAGGGCCGCCGATGCGGATCGTCGGGGCAAGTCGATGATCGTGACAGGCGGCGACCGGATCACGCTGACCGGTACGGCGGAGGCGATCTATTACTGTGCTCTCGGCGGCGGTATCTACGACGATCCCGCGCTTTCCGAACTGTTGTACGTCGCGGATTCGCTCGGTCGGATTCGGAGCGGTTACAGCGAAAATGCGCGTGCAGCTTTCGCACGCGGCGACCAAGCGGAGGGCCGGAGGTGGAACGACCTCTTCAATCGGTTTTATGCCGACGATCCGGGCGCCGCACGCAAACGCGCATTGAACGAGAATTATCGGAAAGGGCACCCGCAGGGGACGCTTTATCTGCTCGTCGACCGGATTCCCACGGTGGCCTACCGGCCGTTGGCCGAGTCGCGCGCATTCTACGAGGCGCTGTCAGAGGAGTTGAAGTCGAGCTACTTCGGCGGTGTGTACGCCGACTTCCTGCAACGGATGGAGAGCCTCGCCGTCGGGCAGCCGGCACCCGATTTCTCGCTCGTGACGACCCGGGGCGAAACGATTGCCAAGGCCGATTTCGCGGGCGGCTACGTGCTGTTCTACCATTGGGGGATGTGTCCCGGTTCGATCCGGATCGACGGGCAGGTGCGCGATCTCTATGCGGCCTACAAGGATCGGGGGCTGCGTATGGTGGGTCTGACCGAGTCGGTCGATATGATCCGGCGCGTGTACGAGGGGCTGCCCGACGACGAGAGTGCGGCCGGGATGCGTTCCGCGCTGGCCGGAATGCTGGCGCACGGGTGGCCCGAGATCGAGGTTGAGACCGACCGGCCGGAGAACGGGCGGATGTTGGAGCGGTATGCGATCGAGGGGTGGCCTGCCTTCGTGCTCATCGCACCCGACGGGACGATCGCGGCCCGCGGATATACGGAGGCGTTTTTCAAGGCGAAGGAGATTCTGGCGGG
>ERZ1031347.1017-NODE-1017-length-11714-cov-4.321125_pt1 | contig 11714 bp, 8 predicted proteins | sample MGYA00517106_ERZ1031347 | MGnify/ENA primary metagenome ERZ1031347 (study PRJEB33719, sample SAMN04261392) | wastewater metagenome | biome: periurban shantytown; feature: human; material: feces | host: Homo sapiens | place: Peru: Lima | collected 2012-07-19 ...
CACAACCCGGGTGAAAAGAACAGTGAGCGGCATTATTTTGCGCTGATCGGAGATATTATCGACTCGCGGCACGAACAAGATCGTTACGATGTGCAGAAAAAGCTGCAATCGATACTTTCTTCCGTCAATGCCGAACATGCGGCGCATATTGCGGCAGATTTTTTGATAACGCTCGGTGATGAGTTTCAAGGGCTTCTGTTTGCGGAAAAAGGTGCGGATCCGATTTTTGTTGCCGACAGGATAATCGACGAAATGTTCCCGGTTCGCATAAGAATTGCAATCGGTTTCGGCGGAATTGCAACACAAATCCGAAGAGAAGCGGCGATTGGGGCGGACGGAGAAGCGTTTTACCGTGCGCGGCACGGAATGAATTTGCTCAGGAAAGCCGAAAACCGCGGCAGAGCATATTCAAGAATTCTGCTTGACGCCGGAGGCACGGAATGTTCGGACTGCGATCGGAATGCGCGGCGGAAGGAGCTTGAAACCGGCGTGAATACCGTTTTGCTGCTCCTGTCCGCATTGCGGCGGGAGAGAACCAAACGGCAGAACGAAGCGGCAGCGATGTATGTTCGAAATGCGGTTACAAACGCTGCACAAACCCAAACAGAGCTTGCAAAGCGGCTCGGAATAACACAGAGCACGTTCAATATCAGCCTTTCTGTTTCAAACGCAAGGGAGTATGCCGAAGGTCTGATCGCTGCGGAAGCTTTGCTTTCGGAACTGAAAACCGACGGTGAGCATGCGGAAAACGGTGATAAGGAATGTGCCGATAAAACCGTTTTAACCTGAAATTTAAATACGACAGCAGAGGATGAATCGATGAAGGAATACACACTTTTGATGCTTGCGCATATGCTCGGAGATTATTATTTTCAACCGCAGTGCCTTGCAAAACTGAAGAGCAGGAACACACTGTATGTTTTGATTCATGCAGGGATTTATGCGGCAGTGATGTTTTCAACGCTGCTGCTGTGTTATTCGAATGCATACTTATATGCGGTTGCCGCCTGTGCCGTGACACATGCGGTGATTGACATTGTGAAGCAGCTGATTTTAAACGGTGCCGCAAAGCGCGGCAGTTTGACCGTGAAACAGGACAGAGCCGCATATCTTATCGACCAGGTGCTGCACCTTTCGATAATCCTTGCGGTATCTTTCACGTCGGCATTTTACGGTGAGGGGCGCGGAATAGAATTTTTGCAAAAAGATATAAAAAACCTCGTGGGCATTGACGGCTTTGCAATGCTCAGCATACTGACGATGCTGCTTGCCGTGCTGAAGCCCGCAAATGTTTTTGTTCAAAAGGTGCTTGTAACCGAAAAATCTGATGAAAAGGTGAAAACACGCCTGAAGCACGGCGGATGCATCGGTTCATTAGAACGGTTTATAATAATTTGCATGCTCCTGCTCGGGCAGTATTCCGCTGTTGCGCTTGTTTTCACCGCGAAATCGATAGTCAGATTCAAAGACTTTGAAGATCGCTCCTTTGCGGAATACTATCTTTACGGAACGCTTCTGAGCGTTGCGGTCAGCATCGCACTCTTTGCCTTGCTGAAAATTTTCGGCGCATAAACCTGTGCCGGAAGGAACGACCGAACAATGGATAACAACGGAGATAAAACAAAATGAAACTTATTGCAATTGACGGCAACTCACTGATGCACAGAGCGTATTACGCGCTTCCTAACATGACCAACAAAGCGGGTACGCCGACGGGCGCACTGCACGGCTTCCTTTCGATGCTGCTGAAGCTTGTTGATATGCGGCCGGATTACCTGCTTGTTGCGTTTGACATGCCGATAAAAACCTTTCGACATGAAAAATATGCCGATTATAAAGCCGGCAGAAGGGAAACTCCGGACGATCTCCGCACGCAGTTTCCGCTCTTGCAGGAATTGCTGAAAAAAATGGGCATTGCCGTTATTGAATGCGAACGCTTTGAGGCGGATGATATTCTCGGCACATTTTCCCGTCGGGCGCAGAAGGAGGGCGTTGATTCTCTGCTTGTGACCGGGGATAGGGATGCTTTGCAGCTTATCACTGATAATGTACACGTTCTGATGACGAAAAAGGGCATCACCGAAACCGTTGAATACGATAAAGAAACCCTTTTTGCCGAATACGGACTTGAACCTGCACGCATGGTTGATCTCAAAGGCTTAATGGGCGACAATTCGGACAATCTGCCCGGCATTAAGGGCGTCGGCGAAAAGACCGCGCTGAAGCTGCTTTCAAAATACGGAACGATGGAATCCGTGCTTGAAAATGCGGAAAATGAAAAAGGCGCATTGCGGCAGAAGCTGCTTGACGGTGCGGAGTCCGCAAGAATGAGCTATGAACTCGGAACAATAAACACCGATGCTCCCGTGAGCGAGAGTGTGGAGGATTGCAGGTTCAATCCCGCTCTGCTTGCAAACGGTGCGGCGGAGCTGACAAAGCTTGAACTTCGCGCCGTCCTTAAACGCGTGCGTGAACTTGCAGGCACGCAGAATCAAAATGCGGCAAACATGCCTGAACCAAACGGGAAAAATGCTGCCGAGACACGAACTGCCGAATTTGATCTCCGCGATGTCAAAAGTGATGAAGAGCTGCAGGCCTGCGTTGATACGCTTCTGCAATGCACTGAGATTGCGTTCGATATTTGTGAACAGAGTGTCACGGTCGCTGCAATAACGGGAGAAGGCACAGTGCTTTTCAATGCCTCGGTCGGAGGAGATCTGTTCAGTGCGGCATTGCTGCCCGAACAGGTTCTCTGCGCACTTAAGCCCGTCTTTGAGTCGGAAAAAATCAAAAAAACCGTATTTGATGCCAAATCAAAACGGCATATCCTTGCGCCGTTCGGTGTTGCGCTCAACGGTGAAATTTTCGATGCCATGCTTGCGGATTACCTGCTTAACGCACTGCATCCCGCAAAAACACTTGATGTGCTTGCCGAGGAGAGCGGTATCGGTGAGCGCGGAGCGGCTGCGCTTATCGTTTTGAAACCGAAACTGGAACAAATGCTTGAACGCAGCGGCATGACGGAGCTGTATCGGAATGTTGAACTGCCGCTTGAACATGTGCTGTTTGATATGGAGAGCGCGGGGTTCATGCTCGACAGGGAGGTTTTATGTTCTCTCGGCGAAACCATGGCGGCGCGTTCCGAAGAGCTTGCGAAAGAAATTCACGAGCTTGCGGGGGAAAGTTTCAACATCCTTTCGCCGAAGCAGCTTTCCGTGGTATTGTTTGAAAAACTCAGCCTTCCGCCGCGAAAGAAAACAAAAACGGGATATTCGACCGACAGTGAGGTGCTTGAAGGGCTGAAGACCATGCATCCTATCGTGGGCAAGGTGCTTGAGTACAGATTCCTGACAAAACTCAAATCAACGTTCATCGATGCAATGCTTCAAAAAATCGGTTCGGACGGACGAATCCGCACAACCCTGAACCAGAATGTTACCGCAACGGGCCGTATTTCAAGTCAGGAGCCGAATTTGCAGAACATTCCGGTCCGCACGGAGCTTGGACGCGAAATCCGCCGCGCTTTTGTTGCAAGCCCGGGCTGTGTTCTTGTCGGGGCGGACTATTCGCAGATAGAATTGCGCGTGCTTGCGCACATAAGCGGGGATGAGGCTTTGATTGCCGCATTCAACGACGGGGATGATATCCACACACGCACCGCGGCGGAGGTTTTCGGCGTCCCGAAGGACGAGGTGACGCGTGAAATGCGTTCTGCGGCAAAAGCTGTCAATTTCGGCATTGTGTACGGCATAAGCGCATACGGCCTTTCCGAACAATTGGATATTCCGCCGAAGAAAGCTTCGGAATACATTGAAAAGTACCTTGACCGCTGCACGGGAGTGCGGAACTATATGAAAGCTGCGGTTGAAAACGGCAGGGAAAAAGGCTATGCCGTGACCATTATGGGCAGAAGGCGCGAGCTTCCCGAAATCGTATCTTCAAACTACAATACGCGAAGTTTCGGTGAGCGCGTAGCGATGAATATGCCGATTCAGGGTTCGGCGGCAGATATAATTAAAGCCGCAATGGTGAAGGTTGCAAACAGTCTTAAGGAACAGGGACTCCGCGCACGGCTGATACTCCAGATTCACGATGAGCTGATTATAGACACACCGGAGGAGGAGACGGAGCGCGTGAAGGCTTTGCTTTCGGACTGCATGAGCAATGTTGTAAAGCTTCGCGTGCCGCTCAAAGCGGATGTTGAGTGCGGACACAGCTGGTTTGATACAAAGTAAAGCATTATCATAAAGAAACGGAGGAAAGAACCGACTCTATGTACAGCGAAAGAACAAATGGTTTTGACGCAAAAATCATTGCCGAAAACAAGCGTATTCCGCTGCTTGGGCTTACGGGAAGCATGGCGGCGGGCAAATCCACCGTTTCGGCAATGCTGGCTGAGCGCGGTTTTTTTATCGTTGATGCGGATAAAACGGCGCATGATGTGATTCAAACGGAAAAAGTCTTAAGGAAGCTTACTGATGCGTTCGGCGAGGGCATACTGGATGAATCGGGCAATATAGACCGAAAAAAGCTTTCTGTATGTGTGTTCGGGGAAAAGAAAAACGAAGTGCAGGATAAAACCTGCCCGGGCAATGCGGCAAATGCTTCAGCGGAACGAATTGCAGCCGAGAAAAAGAGTCGTGTGGAGCTTCTGAATGATATTGTTCATCCTGCCGTGATTGAAAGCCTGCTCGAACAGGCGGAGACGGCGAAACAGCTTCCGGATTGTCCGGGAGTGGTGCTTGATGTGCCGCTGCTTATCGAAAGCGGGCTGCATAAAAGATGCGACAGCGTGATTCTTGTGACGGCGAATATTGAAACACGTTATGCCCGTATAATGAAGCGTGACGGGCTGTCGAGGCGCGAGGCGCGTGCAAGAATTGCGGCGCAGATGCCGCAATGGAAGAAAAAACGCTATGCGGATTACATAATCGAAAACGATACGACCGAGGCCGAGCTGCATTTGCGGGTTGATGAGCTTATCGGAACATTGCAAAAAAATGCGGCGGAAAATAATGCACAGCCATTCTGCGAGGCATAAAACGCTCCCGCAGAAACAAAAATGCATATGGGAGCGGAGAATATGGCGAAAAAAGCTGCAAAAAGAAAAAATACACGCAAAAATACAGGCAGTCGGAAGAACGGCGGCAGAAACAGGCTTTGGATCATTTTTGCGGGCTGCTGTATTGCGCTTGCGGTCGCAGCTGTGTTCCAAAAACCTGTGCGGAGACATTTTTCTTATCCGATGGAATATGAAGCAGAGGTTCGACGCGCGTGCGAAAAATACGCTCTCGATCCCTGCCTTGTATTTGCGGTCATAAGAACGGAAAGTTTTTTTACTCCGGATGCCGTATCGGGTGCGGGCGCACAGGGATTGATGCAGATCATGCCCGAAACGGGCGAATGGATCGCATGGCGGCAGGGGAAAGAGTACGACGAAAGCAGAATATTCGAACCGGATTACAATATTGATTTGGGCTGCTGGCTGCTCTCGTTTCTTTTGGAAAAATACAACGGGGATGTTGAGCTTGCCGCCGCTGCATACAATGCAGGTCACAGCGCCGTGAACCGTTGGCTGGACGACCCGAAATACTATGACGGGAAAAATCTCACCATTCCGTACGAGGAAACAGAAAATTATGTTAAAAAGGTTAAAGATGCATATGAAAAATACCAATTTCTGCGCGAAAGCGAACATGAAGCGGGACGTGAATAGGGTTGAACCTGCAAGGCGGGTTTTGTTAAAAGCAGGAGCCGTTCTGCTTGCCGTCTTGGTGCTTTTCTGTACTGCATGCGGAAAGCGCGGCAGCGGCGATGCGATTCAGACGAATCTGCCGCAATCTGCGGCGCCGCAAACATCGGAACCCGTTCCGCAGCAGGGCGGAACGTTGAAACTCCCCATGCCGCGCAACCTGAATAAAGATAATCTGAATTATAATCCGCTGATAGCAACAACGGAGGAAGCACTCGGGCTCTATTCACTTGTTTTTGAGAGCCTTATCGGCATTGACGAAAGCAACAGACTCATTCCGTCGCTTGCTATTAACTGGAGCGCGGATGAAGAAAATGCAAATTCGTGGATTATTAACCTGCGCGAAAACGTTAAATGGCATTCGGGGGACATATTGACCGCGGGTGATGTTGTGTATACATTTAATCAGCTTTACACTCTCGGTTCCGAATCATACTATGCTTCTGCGCTTTCAAGCATCAATCGAATTGAAATGATAGACGCGACAACACTGCGCGTAACGATGAATTCTGCGGGCATAGGGGAGCTTTATTCGCTCAGCTTCCCGATAATACATGAGAATGCCGAACCTTTTACCGGGACGGGCGCATATCGTGCAAGCTACGTTTCAAACACAAAGATAACGTTAAAATCCAACGAGGAATGGTGGGACAGGCCGCCGTATATCGATACTGTCGAATTCCACGCAAGAGAATCAAACGCAACCGCGCTCGCCTCCTACGGTGCGGGGCAGCTTAATTTTGTGCCCACTGCGCTTCTGACCGTCGGACAATACAGCGAGGCGGGAAAAACCGTTGTTACGGACATGATGACTCAAAACATGGAAGTCATGCTTGTGAATCATAATCGCGCATTCGTGTCACGCGTTGAGTTCCGCCGTGCAATTGCACATGCGCTGAACAGAACCAAGCTGATAACAAACGCTTACATGAACAGGGCTCGTGCTGCCGATGTCCCTGTGCCGCCGGATTCATGGCTGTATAACAGCAACGCCGTTCAATATGACTTTAACCTGAACAGCGCAAATGCAATTCTCGATGAACTCGGCAGCCGCGTCGGTGCGGACGGGCGGAGAACGCTGAACGGAAGCCCGATTGAGCTTACGCTTTTAACAAGCGGCACAACCGAAAACACCGTTCGAAGCGAGGCGGCGGGCATGATTGCCGAACAGCTTGCGGCCGTCGGCATAACGGTGAAGGTTGTGACCGCTGCACATTCATACGGCAGCGCAGACAGCGAATACATGACCGCGCTTGCGGCGGGCGATTGGGATCTTGCATTATGCGGCTTTAACCTTGCGCAAAGCAATGACCTTGAACCTTATCTCGGTGTAAACGGGAAGAACAATTTCGGGCATTACAATGCAGGCTTATATTCCGGGGTTTCGGCCGCACTTGACAAAATGAACGCTGCTGCGGATGAGGAATCCCTTCGCAATGCCGCATATGAGCTGCAAACCGCTTTTGCCGATGAGCTTCCGTTCATTGTGCTTTATTTCCGCCTGAACAGCGTTGTGTATTCCGCAAAGCTTCGGGAAATCGGAATGATGCGCGAACCGGCTTTGCTGCGGAACATAAAAAACTGGTATTTTATAAAATAAAATTATGTCAGTCACGGAGCCGCTTCAGCAGTTCGCCGCCGTGTTCTTTGAGCCATTTTTCCTGCGTGCGATAGGTTGGAAAAACACGAAGGACTTCGGCATAGAATTTTTGCGAGTGGTTCATTTCCCTGCGGTGACAAAGTTCATGAACAACAACGCTGTCCAAAACCTCCGGCGGGGCAAGCATTAAAAGGCAGTTGAAATTCAGATTGCCTTTGCTGCTGCAGCTTCCCCAGCGGGAGGTTTGGTTTCGAATCGTTATTCGCCCGTATGTGACGCCGATGAGCGGAGCATAGTACGCAGCGCGCGCGGGAATCACTTTCAGAGCTTGTTGAGCAAGGTTATGAAGCTCTTCGGGCGTCAGTTTCGGGATGCTTTCCGCAGCTGCTTCACGGGAACGTGATTTTGCAAGATGGGTCTCAATCCATTGCCTGTTTTTTTGGATGAATCGCCTGATATCATCATCTGCTGCCTGATGCGGGGCGCGAATGATAAGCCGACCCTGCTTGATTTCGGCAGCAAGTGTTTTTCGGCTGCTTTTAATCAGTTCATATTCCGGTTCGTTTTGCATTGATTTCTCCGAGTTGATATGATGTTTCAATTTTAGCACAGGAGCGGACCGTTAGCAAGTTTCACTTAATTATTGCTGTTCGTAACAAACTAAGTTTTTTCTTTAAATGCCTTGACTTTTCTTAAAAAATGTATTAAACTTGAAAGGTATATACCAAGGCGGAAAGCGCAGCCATATTTATTTTTCATCCGGGTGCGCGGACTGCCGCATTTATTGGAGATTTATATGGATTTATTTGACAAATGCAGGGTTGAGATAGTCGAGAAGGCAACAGCCGAAAACGTTTATCCCTATTTCCACCAAATCGAATCGAAACAGGCTCCGGAAGTCATCATGGAGGGTTCACGGCGCATAATGCTCGGTTCAAACAACTACCTTGGGCTGACTTCCAATCCCGACGTTATTGCGGCGGGCGTGCGTGCACTCGAAAAATACGGCTCGGGCTGTTCAGGTTCGCGTTTTTTGAACGGCACGCTTGATTTGCATGTTCAGCTTGAGTCGGAGCTTGCTGATTTTTTGAACAAAGAAGATGTTATGACATTCTCAACGGGTTTCCAAAGCAATTTGGGCATCATCAGCGCGATTGCGGGTCGAGGCGATTACATTTTCTGCGATAAGGAGAATCATGCAAGCATTTATGACGGCTGCAAACTGAGCTACGCAAAGACGATTCGCTTCAACCACAGCGATATGGCACACCTTGAGACTGCGCTTCAGAGTGTTCCGCTTGAATCGGGCAAGCTTATTGTGACAGACGGCGTGTTCAGCATGGGCGGCGATATATGCAAGCTGCCCGAAATTGTTGAGCTTGCGCAAAAATACAAAGCGCGCGTTATGGTTGACGATGCTCACGGTCTCGGCGTTATCGGAAACGGCGGCAGAGGTACGGCAGATTACTTCGGTCTGACCGATAAGGTTGATATCATAATGGGCACCTTCAGCAAGTCCCTCGCTTCTCTCGGCGGCTATATGGCGGGCGATAAGCGCGTTGTGAACTATGTTCGTCATGCCTCGCGTCCGTTCATCTTCTGCGCAAGCATTCCGCCCGCAAACTGTGCGACGGCGATTGAGGCACTGCATATTCTCCGCAGTCATCCCGAAATGCCCAAGAGGCTTGTTGAACTTGCGGCTTATATGCGCAAAGGGCTGCTGGAACGCGGCATTGCCATACGCGACAGCATAACGCCGATTATCCCCATCTATACCTATGATGAAATGCGCACCCTCCGCAAGGCAAAGGAATTGTTTGACGCGGGTGTTTATGTGAACCCGGTTCTGCCGCCCGCAACGCCTCCGGGAGAGAGTCTGCTCCGCACGAGCTATATGGCAAACCATCCCGAAACTATACTTGACGAGGCTCTCGATATTATTGAGAGAATTGTGAAAAATGACTGATAAACCGAAAAGAATCGTACTTATCACCGGTGCTTCGGGCGGAATCGGGCTTGCTGCCGCAAAACTGTTCTTTGCCAAGGGAGACAGAGTGTACGGGTTGAGCCGCCGCCCGTGCCCGGAAGCGGGAATTGAGAGCATTTGCGCCGATGTCACGGATGAGGCTGCCGTCCGCAATGCGATTAAAACCGTTGTCAGCCGTGAGGGTAGGCTTGATGTTCTTATCTGCAATGCCGGGTTCGGAATTTCCGGTGCGGTTGAGTTCACAGCCTATGCGGATGCAAAACGCCAATTTGACGTTAACTTTTTCGGCACTTCCAACTGCATACGTGCGGCATTGCCCGAAATGCGCAGGCAGGGAAGCGGTATGATAATCGTAACAAGCTCGGTTGCGGGAATGGTGTCCATACCTTTTCAGGCATATTACTCGGCATCAAAAGCTGCACTGAATTCGCTTGTGCTTGCAACGGCCAACGAAGTGCGTCCGTATGGGGTTCGCGTTGCGGCAATCATGCCCGGCGATATAAAAACAGGTTTTACTGCTGCAAGAACAAAATCGAATGCGGGCAGCTCCGATTATGCTGCACTTTCGAAATCCGTTGCAACAATGGAACGCGATGAGCAGAACGGCATGTCCCCCGATGTTATCGCGAGGTGCATGTATTCGGTGTCCCGCAAACGCAACCCGAAGCCGCTTCGCTCCGTCGGGCTGCAATACAAAGCCTGCTGCCTGCTCGGAAAGTTTCTGCCCTGTCGGCTGTCAAATTGGATAGTCGGCAAAATGTATGCATCAAAATAACAAACAGACATTAACGGTATTCAGCGTTGTTTGATACCTCAGCTGCGGCTGCAAAAAACAAAACCCGCCGACGGATGCTTGACGTCAGCGGGTTTTTAATAAACATAATTGCATGTGCCATGCAAGGGCAAGAGTGGTTATTGTTCCGCCGATTCCCGGGTTTTTTATAAACATAATTGCATGTGCCATGCAAGGGCATTTTCGCTCCCGACAGCGGCTTCCGTCAGAATCGGAAATAGATGAACGGATTATATCCGCTTGAAACGAGCGATGCAGTGCAGATAACAAGCGCAATCAACACAAGTGCCGCATCGGCATAGCCGCACCACGCTCTGTTTTCGATTTTTTTATGAAGGTTGCTGACCAACGGGGTGGAGGCAATGATTGAAATGATCAGCACGGGAAGATAAGCAAGCACATAAACCAATGCATCATGCGAAATCAAGCCGACACTGCCGCCGTTGAAAAGCGAAACAATGAAATCACACATCTGCCCCATGTCCGTGAAGTCGAACAGAACCCATCCGAAGGTGAAAAGGAATATCGCATACAGGTGGGAAAGGAATGCGGGGGCCTTTTCAAGATATTTCCCGAGGAACAGTTTTTCGATAATGATGATAATCCCGAAATACACTCCCCAAAGCACGAAATTCCAGCTTGCACCGTGCCAAAGTCCGGTGAGCATCCAAACGATTGCGATGTTAAGCAGGGTGCGCGCAAGTCCGTGGCGGTTGCCGCCGAGGGGAATGTAGACGTATTCCCTGAACCATGTGGAAAGGGAGATATGCCATCTGCGCCAGAATTCGCTGATACTGCGGGAAATATAGGGGTAATTAAAGTTTTTGAGAAACTCAAACCCGAACATTCGGCCGAGACCTATTGCCATATCTGAATAGCCGCCGAAATCGAAATAGATATGCAGTGTATATGCAATGATTCCGACCCATGAACCGAGAACACCGTTTGTTGCGGAGCTTGCGCGGAGAACGTTCCAAAGAGCGATAAGCTGATTTGCAAGCAAAACTTTTTTTGCAAGTCCGACAGTGAAAAGCTTTATTCCGGAAGCAAACTGAGCAACGTTTTCGTGCCTGTTTTCAAGCTGATCCGCAATGTCGCGATAGCGCACGATCGGGCCCGCGATAAGCTGCGGGAAGAGTGCGACATATGTACCGAAATACACGGGGTTCTTTTGAACGGAGGTGTCGTTGCGGTAAACATCGATAACATAGCTCATTGCCTGGAAGGTATAGAACGAAATGCCTATGGGCAGAGGTATTATCGGCGTTGCATAGCTGCGCATGAACGGAAAAACGGCTTTCAGCGTGTCAACAACAAAGCCCGTGTATTTGAATACGCCCAGCAGCGCAAGGTTCAGCACAACGGAAGCAACGAGTACAGCCTTGCAGCGTTTTTTGTTGTTTCGATATTTTCCGACAAGCAAACCGGCAAGCCAGTTGAACGCTATGGAGAATATCATCAAAAGCACAAAACTCGGTTCGCCCCAGCCGTAGAAAATAAGACTGAGAACACAGAGGATTACGTTTCGATAAACGCGATTAGGCACTGCATAATACAGTGCCAAAGTTACAACAAGATAGAT
>ERZ1031347.1020-NODE-1020-length-11687-cov-8.346286_pt1 | contig 11687 bp, 21 predicted proteins | sample MGYA00517106_ERZ1031347 | MGnify/ENA primary metagenome ERZ1031347 (study PRJEB33719, sample SAMN04261392) | wastewater metagenome | biome: periurban shantytown; feature: human; material: feces | host: Homo sapiens | place: Peru: Lima | collected 2012-07-19 ...
AAGATATTCTGGCTTTACTGTATCACTATCACAAGGGAAATAATCTCCAACCTTTAAACGCCAAGTGCCTGTTGCTTCGTCCATTTCAAGTGCCGACTGAGGACCCGTCATACTTGGACTTGCAAATTTATCAAGTACCTTGCTTATTTGCGATACTCTGACAATGATTTCAGCAACAATACTGTCAATCGGCTCATAATCATCATGACCATATATATTGTCACTGGTAAGCAGATTTGATATACGGTAAACAGGGCAGGTATGCATTGAGGTTTCAAGGCTAAGTTCCTGTTTTTGGGTGATTTCCTTGCCAATTTTAAAGCTGCCTGGTTTGCCATTAAGTTCATAATTATGAGCTTCGCATTGTTCAGGCTCATCTGGTTTATGTATCTGTACCTTTAGCCCATATTGCTTTTTTGCTGTATCAATAAGATACACCCATGCAAATACATGATATTCAAACTTTCTTATATTATCTTGATTGACAACAGGAAACCACATTGCAGGGCTTATGACATCAATGCTTGGCAAACCTTTATCGTTGCATGATAAAAGCATAATAGCATCGCCATAGCGTGATACATCAATGCAACTAATATACGCACAACCGAATAAATCCGTATCGAGTAAAATTTTGTCAATAATTTTTTGCTTATTGTCGTCAGCCACTGTTATTTTAGGAGGTTCACCGAAAACAAGGTCAGCGGTTTTTACACTCAGCAGTCTTTGATAGTTAAACACAGTTCCATATGATACAACTCTGTCGAAATTGCCGACTACTCTTTCAATTCTGCGAAACTGCTCCTTGTAGACTTCTGCGTGGTCATTTTCAAACAATTTTCTGTGGTCAAGATATGTTTCCAACCGATACTTTTCACTTTCTGGCGGAAACGCCTTGCCACGCTCTAAAAATGATAAATCTGTAAGCATATTACCTCCTGAGTTTTACAACGCCTGGCAAGCCGTACTTTGCAAGTACGGTCGAACAAAAATAGCGTATATCGTCCATTGCGTGGTCATGCTCTTTCAAAGGCTTGTCTTCACCTGTTTTTTGTGAGTGCTGAGTATCCCAGACATAGCTTGCAAACTCCGCAAATGTATTTGTACAGCAGTCATTAAACATAATTAAGCCCTGCTGTATGCAAGTGGCAGTTAATCGTATGCCATCAAGTACAGCATTATTGGCTTTATGGACAGTATATCTGCCATGCTTGCGTATAACAGTGATAAAGCTTGCCGCCGACGGGTCAACGATTATAGCCGTTATTGGCAGTCTGTCAATCAGCTTAACAAGCTCGTTATAGTATTCTTCATCTGTTTTCTGTGCCTTTTTATTTCTTCCGTCATAATAATACTCTCTGATTCTGTACCAGATGTTTCCAGACTTACCCCATAATCCAGCTGAAAACGGATTAAGTGTACCGTAGTCAATACTGACATAGTATTGTGAATAATAACGATTTTCAGTTTGAACAACACATTTTTCCTTGTTGAACATTGGATAAATCAATCCGTCAGCAGATACCCAGCGACCGAGTATATAGCGTTCAAAAAAGTTGCCTGTATACAAGCTGTAATATCGACTTTTGACTTCTTCGGAAAGAGTCAGGTTATCGTCCATAGTAAAATGCAGATATAAGGCTTTTTTATCGTCTGCTTTCTGAATCCATTCCTGATAGAACCAGTGATAAGGATTGTCAGGGTTGCAGTTGAACCAAAAGCGTGAGCCTGTTACAGAACAACGACCTAAAGCCTGTTCAACAAACGAGCGGGGCATAAGAGCAACCTCATCAAGCATAACACCTGCAAGTGTAATACCTTGAATCAAGTCCTGACTTGATTCGTCCTTACCTCCAAAAAGGTAAAAATAATTACAGCGTTCACCCTTTTGAATAACAATAAGGTTTTCCGAGCGTTCGTCCTGAATTACATATCGCTTTCGTATCATATCCAAAAGTGGTTTTATGACATTTCTGCGGCACGAACCAACTGTTTTACCACAAACAGCAAAGTTACAGCCGTCAAAGTTTGTCATAGCCCATAAAACGAACGAAAGCGACATACTCATTGTTTTACCCGAACGGATAGAACCATCAGCTATTACAGCATTATACTTTTTACTTATTGCTTCATTAGCCCACCAAGTCATAACTTTGGCTTGCTTATCACTGAAAGCTTTAATTTTCATCAGCGAATACCTCCTTACCACGAGCAAGGAGTGCAGCCGTTAGACCATCATCTTCGGTTTCAGATGATGTTGGCTTAAAGCTGTCGAGATATAGCCTTATGGCATTTGTATCTCCAACACGGCATTTTTCAATAAGTGCTTTTCTGATTTCTGTAATTTCACTTGTCTGATATTTTTCGATTAGCCCTTGCAGTTTTTTGTGAAAATCCTTGCGTTTAAGCATATCAAGTGAGCGTTCAAGGCTCTGCAAATCTGCAACAATGTCGTAATCTTGTTTATTATCAACTGATTCCAATAGCTTACTGACCTTATCTATATTCGACATTTAATCACTCCTTAAACATAGTTTAAATAACAGAAACGGCTGACATACTGCAGGACATAGCTTCGCCCCCAGCAACCTGATTTTGTTCGGCAATTAAGTTACTGTGTTCCTGCAGTATGTCAGCCGTTCCCTCCGAGGAGACGAATCAATCCTCATTGTTATCCAGCGTTTGTAATACATAAGACAATTTGATTATCTGTTCCTGTCCTGCGATATGCAGCTTCACAACTGCACGCCTGTGGTGTTTTTCGATTTTGATGATGTTATCCTTTAAGTCGAGCAGTACTCCGCTTATCACCTCATAATCATTATCAGTTAGCTTAATTACAGACGGTTCTTTTAGCAAATCGTTTAAGCTTAATATCCATTCTGTTTCTGATTGTGTGAGCGGTTCTGGCTGATGTCCTCCGCCAAGTAAGCGGATAACTCCGTTGATTCCAGACAGTATGTAATACTGCGACCATGAATACATCATACGAATAAAGACATAGCCTGAAAATACGATATACTGCTTGCTTATCCACTGCTTTGCTCTGTGTATCTGCCTGTTTTCAATCGGCACAACCGCCTCAACACCTCGCCGAAGCAGCTCTTTCTGCACATCAAGTTCCGAGCCTGTCTGTACCTGCAATATGTACCACTTATTATTTTCCATCATTTGCAGTACCTCCTTTGACTTTGTGCTTGATACGCAAAATTTCCTCTTGCAGCTCTTTGTATAGACGAGGGTTGTCATGCTTGAGGGTTTCATACAAGAGAGTCTGATTGCTTTCAATTGCAATTTCTTCATCACTTTTCACCTTTGTGTCAATGCCCTTCTTGTAAGCGACCGCCCTTGCAAGTGCCGTTGCTCGACTTAGCAATTTATCTGCCGACACCTCATTCCAGTGTTCATCATCAAGTGCAGCCACTGCATCATAAACCTTTTGGCTTGCTAATCTTAAAATAGCCTCCGCAGGGTCAAGGTCAGGATAACGCTCCGTTTCAGTTAAAATCATTCTGAAATTTTCCTGAGCAATACGAAGCTGTTCGGCATTGGCAAGAAATCTCTTTGCATATCTGCACACGCTTGCCTGGGAAAGTGTAACTTCGTTTTCCGCAAGGTACTTGCATATCTCACGATAACTTTCACCTGACATCAGCATTTGGTCTACTGTATCCTTAAGAGCCGGCTGAAGCTTATCAATCGAACCGACTATTCTTCTTTTTCGGCTCATGACTTACACCTCAATCAAATCATCTTCAAGCTTTCCTGCAAGTAATCTGATACCTTTTTCTGTCAGCTTTGCTTCAAGATGCACATAGTCAACATCAGCAATTTCAGCAATCTGCTTACTTGTGACACGCCTCATCTGTATATATCCTGCCTCTGATAAGTAGTTCAAGCTATCAAGATATTCGTTTTCAGGCATATCTTCAAGAGCGTACTTAACTTCTTCAAGTTTTTCATATTTATAGCGAAGAAGGTTAATTGTACGCAATACACGACCGTTATTTTTAATAAATCTTCCAGCCCTCATTTTTGCAATTGCGTTATCCATTGTTTTCACCCTTTCTTAGACAGCTCAATGAGCATATCGTAAATTTTATCCATTTTATCGTCTGTTTTTGCCTGAGAACGATAGAAATCAGCTTTACTTAAAGTGTTTACTTTGATTTCTTCGACATCTTTTTGCAATTTATCCATACTTGTTGCCGTATCGGATTTAAGCTCTTTAAATTCTTCTTTTGTAACATAAGTAAGCTTTATATGGTTAATATCAGCCTCGTGCTGGTCTTGCTTTGACATTGTTCTTTTTAAAAAATAGCCTATTATGCCGATTGCTATTGTCACCGCAAGCCCAACGAGCCACCAGGTGTCTGCTCCAAATTCCATTTTTTCACCACCAAACGAAAAGGTATCATTAAGTCTTAACTTAATGATACCTTAAATCTTTGAAGTAAAATATATGAAATATTTCTCTTTTTTTCTTCAATTTTTACCATAACGAGGTCTGCTCCGAACCATACATTTCATTCATATAATCAGCTACTATAGTTCTTACAGCTCTTTCTGATAAACCGTATTGCTTTGCAAGTGAGGTATAATTTTCGCCGTTAAAGTGTCGTATAATTTCTGCATCACGCTTTATACAAAACAGCTTATCCATTTTTGCAATATAGATATTAGAACCACCATAAAGCTTGACAAGCTCTATATACGCCTTGATTCCGATTGCCTGTGCAATTTCTCGTTGTTCGCCTCTTAGGTCAGAGAGCTGTATTTCAAAACTATCCATATTCACCATCACCCCTCATAGCCTTGCGTTCGGCACTTCTTATGTACCTCTTTATTGCCTCAATCAGCTTGCTGCCCTGTTGGTATGTAAGCCAGACAAGTGGTTTTTCAGGAAGTGCGTCAACACCGACCTCTTTTTTTATTATACCGCACAGCCTTTCGCCGAGTGATTTTGAGCTTTTCTTTTTATCGAATTTTTTCAGCTCATACATAAGATGCCACACCTTGCGTTGTTGTCCTTCACTCATACCACCAGGCTGTTCCTCATATCTTGCTGTGCGTCTTATCTTTGCCGGAGGTTCTCCAAGATTTTGTATATGTATGCGTTCTGCAAGTTCATGTACAACTGCCTTGTATTCATCATCTGTAAGAGTCTTTATGCTATCCTTGCCTGTTATTGATTCGACAAGCAGGTGTAGGTTATCACGCTTATTACCACTTTCCAGTATACCGAGTATTGAACCCATACCGTATATCCGTTGTATCTGCTGTTTTGTCATAAATTTCAGCTCCTTATTTAATTTTCTTCGCTAATCTCATGCATTGCATATATTGATATTTCTGTTCGTAAAAAATCTGTTCAAGTATGCAGATTCGTCTTTTATCATTTCCGTTTTTTTCATCTTGCTGATATAAAATATCAAGTTCACGCTCGGCATACTCAAAGTTCGTTTTACAGCGTTCAGCCATTTTCAACCAAGTTTCCACATAGCCTCACCTACTCAACTGAGATTTTTGTACTCTCATCAACAATCATAGCAGTATCAATAAGCTTTGTTATTTCAGCAATATCACTATCGCTTGTTATACCATTAAGCTCAAGCAAGGTGCTGTAGCTCTGCCATGCCGCCGCCTCGCTGATGAGATAAGCATATTCATTCGCTTCTTGCTCTGATAAACCGCCGATATTGATAAGATTTTTCTTATCTGTCTCAAAATTTATTCCTTTAAGCTTTTTAGCTAATTTCTTGAGTGTTATATCGTCTACTGGCAACTGAGCAATAGCATCATTAAGTGACTGCTTAATATATGAGCCTGTCCATACCTTTGTGAGCATACGCTTGGCTGAAGCCGTAAGAGTGTACTTTGTTTCCTCCTTAACTGCATCGCTATATGCTGCTCCAAATATTTTTTTAAGCAATGTAGGATATGTAAGCTTGAGAGTTTCAGCAATTGTTGCAGTTATTTTATTTCCTTGTTCAGAAGCATATGTAACCGTTTTATACTTTGTATTCTCTAAGTCCTTACTGCTTGCAAGGATAATCTCAGCTTCAAGCTTTTCTTTTTCCGCTGTAAGCTCCGTTATCTTCGATTTTATAGTTGTGAGCTGGTCAATTAAGCTTGTATCAATCATCAGTCTTCACCGCCTTTATAATCTTTTCTGCACAAGCTTTGCAGATATGAAGCTTGCAGTCATCAACAAAGACAATATCTTCGATTGAAGCACAAAAACGGCAGGCAGCTGCATGAGGAGTAATAACGATTTTTTCACCATCACTTCTTATATCAACTGCTGTGCCAGAGTGGAAGCCCGTTTCAAATCTCATATCTTTCGGAATCGAGATTGAACCATTTTTCTGAATTTTCTTTGATTTTTCCATAAACATTCTCCTTTATAGGTCAATAATGTCCTTGATGTATTCATATTTTTCTCCGATTTTATATGTGGTGCGACCTTCTGAGCTTAGTTTTTCGCTGAATTGCTTTAATCTCACTGCTATCTTTAATGTTTTTGCAGCACCAACAGCCTGTAAGCTATGTTTTTCCTTTATTGTCCCATGTGCCATCATTACTTGTACAGCCTCAAGCAAGTATAACAGCACATCGTAAACGCTATCATCGTATGCTTGGGCAAATTCAGCAGTCGCTTCCTCTATAAACTTTTTTCTGTTAAGAGGCTTTTTGTCAAGAGGTATAATACCGTCCGCCTGTAGTTCCTTTTTGATTTTTGCCCGTTCTGCTTTTTCCTTTGCAGTCATTTTTTTAGCCACTACTGCTATACCTCCTTTATAAATCCATCTTTGAGAGCAATACTTTTGATTTTAGCAAGCGTTGCTGTACCAATTCCACGATAGCCATGCTCTTGAAGATGCTGTATGAAATTTTCTACAGTATTATTAGCTTGAGCTTTATCGGAAAGCGTATCAATAAATTCACAAAGCTGGCTGTCAGTCATTTTTCTAACCTTGACAGCTTTTTCATGCTGAGCACGCTCAAGAGGTGTCTTTTGAAAATTTTTCTTTGCCATTTTATCACTCCTTTAAATTTATCCTCACTCTGCGTTATCGGGCTTGTGACCGTTCATTCAAGATGAGCCGCATTAAGGTGGGGCATACAGCCCCAAGTATTTTAAAGTGGTTTAATAATTGCAATTATGTCAAATTTTTTCATTATTGCATCAGCAAATTCAAGATCATCTTTTGTCGCTGTTGATTCAAGTGTTTTCGAAAAGTTTCTCATTGCAACGATTGCCATTGGACGAGTAAGTGGAGTTATCGAAACTCCTCCTAAAAATCTAAAATACAACTGAACTATTTCTGGTATTGTTTCATTTATTACTTCATTATCATCTTCTTTGCACGCTTTGGCTAAAGTTATTGATAATTCATTAAGCTTACGATTTTCCTGTTCTGTCATTATGTTTCCCTCCGTTAATTCATTGTTATTTGCATAGCTGATGCCATTGCAGATAGACCTTCATAGCTGATATTTTGATTGTCAAGAGCATTGCTGTATACATTTATTGCTCCTCGCAGACCTTGCGGAGAATGTGCAATATTCAGCAAAAATGTTATTTCTTTTTTTCCATGAAGAGCAGGACAAAGCAATTCAATATCGTGATATTCAATGTCTGATGTCAATCTTATTTGTTTTATCTTCGTTCTGTTTGCGATTTGTGCATATGCAGGCTTATTGTTACTGCCAGCTGTCTCAAGATTACCAATAAGACAAATACCAAGCTGTGGATTAACATCTGAAAAAGCTCTGAGAGCTTCTACTGTCTTAATAGGTAAGTGTTGTGCTTCATCTACAATAAGTACTTTTTCACCAGATAAGGCATTGCTTATCGCAAACCACATATCATCTTTTCTGCTTTCTCTTAACCTGAGTGTTTTGCATATCAATTTCAAACAAGCAACTACACCCGATGTACAAGGGTTCACTGAAATATATATTGCACTATTCGGATAATCCTTAATATATTGTTTCGCAGCCATTGTTTTGCCAATACCTGCATCACCGCTCTCTCTTGCAATACCACCTTTAAGATGACAAAGCCTGATAGTCTTATAAACACCCATAGATATAGATGTTTCAACATATCCAACAGTATTTGTTTTGCTCAAAAGGTTATTTGCTGCTTCTACAGTTTCAAAAATTTCTGTTAAACGAGTTTCCACATTTGCGACATTTCCTTCATACTTGTCTTTAAGATATGTACTAAGAGTCGCAGGACTAAGTCCGATTGCTTTTGCCGCCGAACTAAGCGAACCACTTTCGCTTATATAGTTTTTCAGCTTTTCTTGTAATTGCTTGTTTGCCATAATTACTCATCCTTTCTGTTTCTTGCGTCTTTCAGCACTATGTATCATTCTGTCTATGTCTACATTTGCTCTTGTGCTTCCGCCAACAGCTTCAGGTAATGATTCATCTGCACGCTGTATAGTAAGTATAGGATTAGCAGATGTTATTGAAATCTCCTTGTTTCTCTCAACCTCCCTAAGTACAAGGTCAAGAGCTGTATGTTTACCAAGTACCAATGCTTTTTGAGCTTTAAGTGATTTCTTAACAATGCTTTCATACTCTTTAACCTTATGCATTGCAACAGATACTTCTTCTTTGCTTGCACCATATTCACATATTGCTGTATTATCAGCAGATACAGTCATTAGATAGCGGTCTTCAAGGTCGTATATGCGTATTGCACTAAGATTATCAGGATCATACCTGTAATATACTTTTTTGCCTTGCATATCGAGCAGCTCTTTATTAAAGTAGTCTATACGCTGTCCTGATATTGTAAGATGTACACCTCTTCTACCAACAGTTTGAGCTTTTGATGATCTCATAAGCATAAGATTGAGTTCACTTTCTTCAGCAATTCGTTTATGTAATAAATTTTCTTCATAAACCTGCTGTTTTAGTTTACCTTTATCTTTTGCAACAGCACCATTATATGTATCTCTGTTAAAGTAATACTTAACAATCATTTCTATTTGTTGCGTGAAGTCTATGTCATTTGGAATCCTTTCGCTCTTTAAAATCGTTTTAAGCGATTCTGGCTTTTCAAGTACATTTCCGCCTGTAAATGTTTCAAAAAGACGGCTTATACTATTCTTAAGGTCAAGAAATCTTCGCTCAATAATCTTTGCTTTTGCATTTCGCACAATGGCATTTGTCATCTTAATGCCAAGTCGCTCAAAAACAGGTGGCGGAGTAAACTTATCCTTAGTCGATTTCTTCTGTCTGTGTCCAAGACCGCCAACATCAAAGGTCAAAAATTCTCGACCGTTATCAACATATATATTAGCCGGTATTCCATATTCCATAATACCCTTACGCAATGCAATAAGTGTTGCTTGTGAGCTTGGGTTATTAGTAACATAAATACCTGTTAATATGCCGCTTCTTGCGTCCATAAAGGCTGTAAGGTATAGTCTGTGAGTTGTTTTTCCGTCTGTAGTCATTACATCGAATGTGTGATTATCTGCAATCCACCACTCATTGCTTTCCATATTGTCATATAAGCGTTTGATATATGGAGCATAGCGGTCTTTGAAAGCTTTATCGCCATATCTTCCAAGAGTTTTTAAGCCTTCCGTAATGTCGTTTTCTATATGCCTGCAAAATGTTGCATAAGACGGAATCTGTTCTAATAGATGAGGCTGTTCTTCTCGTGTCCATAACCTGGTATACTCGTAACACTTTTTTACTGGATATTGTCTTTCATCCAAGTAATAGTATAAAAAAGCGTCCCATACAGTGGCAGGTATACTGCTTGCTCCCTTGCGTGTATAACCACGCCCATCAGCAAGAGCCACTTTATCACCTTTTCTTATTGCATTGTATTTGCGTTGCAAAATATCATATGTAATTTTTATATCTGGATATTTTTCAGATACTAACGCTATATATGCCTTATCAGCTTCCGCCTTACTGCCTTTATATTGATTTCTGAAACTTTGCCAGTTCTCGATTATCAATAACCATGTATTTATCTGATTTCGTTGTTGCTCATTAAGCTCTTCTATTGTTCTGCTTGATGTATCAACTTCCTCTTCAGGCAATACCAATCCATGAGATTTTTGATATTTCAGCTGTAGTTTAGCATCAAGTGCTGAGAGTGGTATTAAATACTGCGGTCTGTTCTTTGCAGTTAAAACCTGTTTAGATTTAATTGACTGTGTAGATACAAGTTTTTGTAGATATCTAATTCCACAGCCTTTAAGCTCAGCAACTTCCTTAATAGTTAAGTATGTTTCCATAATTGTCACCTCATTTCTATATCAATAATTATTAAACTGTTTTTAACTATTGCTTATGGCTTGTTTAAACGACCTGCCATCATCGGAGCAGGGTGGTCAATCTCCTGCTGACCGCCTTGTGGCGGTTTCGGCTGTTTATGCTTCTTGATGTTCATTCTGATTTTGTGATTCTTGTTTTTGTAGTGGAGGGAAGGTCATCTTTCGTCCTGACCAGTAGTTTGACGCCGTGTTTTTCATAAGCTCTCGAAAATCTCTTTCATCCTTAAGTCCTTTGATAAAGTAATCAAAATCTCTCTTTGTTTTACAAAGTTTCTTGGCTTTTTTGAGTGTACGCTCAATTTTCACGCTTTTAACAAGTGTACCAAATCCCATTTTGTTCTCTCCTTTATTTATTTTTATTGTTTTCAGCAAGCATTTTTTCTATTTGTTCCCTTACCATTTTGTCGAGTTTATATATGTATATAGCCCATGCAACACGAGGACTATCATATTTACTTATCGTGCCTGCTGGCGTTTTGATTATATAGTGCTTACTTTCTTTATCGTAGAGTAATTGCATTCCACGATTATCAAACATCTTAACAACCATTGCATATAGATTCTCCTATTGCTGTACAAGATACTACTCTTTCACAAAACTTGTGCCTTGCAAAGTGTATGTTATCCGTATAAACTCCACAATATGGGTCACCATCATTGTCTAAATACCAGACTACATATGGTTCAGCGGCATACGGATTGTATGCCAGCACCACCTTATCTGCAAAGTTTGCAATTACTGTGTGCGTTCCATTGATTTTTTCTGTAATATTCATTTGCTTTCCAGCTCCTTTCATTGACCTGCCATCATCAGAGCAGGGAGGTCATTTCCTGCTGACCGCCTTGTGGCGGTTTCGGCTTATTTCTTACTGATTGATTTTTCTATTTCAGCCTCCTCGATTATTCCGATGAGGCTTTTAATAGTTTTAAGATTTTCTGTACCCCTACCTCGTAAAACACGCACCCGGGGGTCTTGCAGTGTCTGTTTACAGCATCGTGTGGATTACTATATCCAAGCATTTTTGCCATTGTGTTTTCCATAATTTTCACTCCTCATTCTCTGCATATATCATTCATACTACAGTCAAGTTCTTTTGAAATATCAACCGCAAGCGGTATTGACGGTAGTTTGCGTCCACTCTCAATATGACCTATCATCGACTGGCTAATTCCAAGATTTTGAGCTAATTCTTCTTGAGTTAAACCCTTTTTAATACGCATTTGCTTGATGTTTTCGCCAATATCCATACAAAAATTCCTCCTTGTTGTTCTTGTTTTCGCTCTATGACTATGGTAATATTTAAGTAAGTTACTACTTTAGTCATATTATATCTGTAAATTGACAGAATTGCAAGAGAAAGTTCTGTCAAT
>ERZ1031347.1027-NODE-1027-length-11651-cov-5.006640_pt1 | contig 11651 bp, 8 predicted proteins | sample MGYA00517106_ERZ1031347 | MGnify/ENA primary metagenome ERZ1031347 (study PRJEB33719, sample SAMN04261392) | wastewater metagenome | biome: periurban shantytown; feature: human; material: feces | host: Homo sapiens | place: Peru: Lima | collected 2012-07-19 ...
AAAAAGTCAACCGCTGTTCAACAAATCAAATAAATATATAATACGCGGGCGCATTTCCTGTCAACAACTCTTTCCTGCCGGACGATTACATAAAAATACCCCCTGCGCATTCGGCAAGGGGGCATCGGCTGATATGAACTTTGAATCGGTATGCTGTTTGAAGTGTTTATTAAACTTGCTGTGGATTATGTGTCGGTTAAGTGTTATAATGCATATGAAGCTGTTTAAGCTCGGGTTCTGCTTTCAGCAAAGCTGAATCTGTTAATTGCCGCTCGCAGACGATGAATGAAGTTGAACATGCGGGTTGGGAGTACAAGGAGAGAAACAAACATGAGGAAACGCAATTTCTTTTCATTCATCGGCTGCTTTGCGGCCGTCATTTCCGCGCTGTGCTGTGCAACGGCATTTGCGGAAGGAGCAAGCTCCGCCAAAACGACAAGTTTCGGGACGCTTGTGCTTATCTGCGCCGGCATTGCGCTGCTCGGTATCGTTGCAGGCATTATTTTAAGGCGACGCTGATAAAAGTTCTGTTCGAAACGGATTATTCATCCTCTGTATCGCTCGTATCGCTTGAAAAATGCGCCGAAAGCCTTGACAGGATGTCTGTCGTACTGTCGTTCGTGCTGTCCGATTCTTCGGTGTCGTCGTCCGCGCCGTCTCTCAGGTCATTTTCACACATGCTGCAAGCTTTTTCGGGGTCAATGTCCGAATACAGCACCTTCAGCAAGCCGTCGCCGTACCTGTCAAGCATCATTGCCGGCACATATATGCTGCGGCGAATAACATCGGCACAAGGGGCTTCTCCGCCGCACGGAACGAAGGTTTTGTAGCGAATTTCGCCGTCGTGCATGTCCATTTCGAAGTTGCCGAAAACAAGTCCGTAGTTCGCTCGTGTCAGGAACTCCGCCGTGCGCTTCATCGTTGCGGCATCGCCTTTATCCGGGCCCAGAGGTGAAAAAACGTAGATAAGATAGTCTTTCTCGCGCACATCAACAATGTACCGAACCGATTTGAGCTTGCAGCTCAGGCCGAGGTTGAAAATGAACCTGCCGCGCTCGCTGTCAAAGTCGAAACGCCATTCGTCCTCCTTAAGGAAGGCGTTGATGCTGTCCGCAATTGCTGTTGAATAAGCTTGTCCTGTTCTTGCCATTTTAGTTTTCTCCTTTCGGTTTCTGTGTTTTTAGTGAGTTTTCAGTTCTGCTCACTCTTCATTTACTTTATCGGGGTTTTTTGTTTTTTCCCCACGGTTTTCAATGATATATTTTCATCGCCCGCGGGAAGAAAACCTGCTTATCCGTTCGGGAGTGTTTCAAACGCTCATGCGCTGCACACTTTGGCGTCAGCCGCCCGCGCATCAAACGCATGTGCATTCGTTTTTCCCTTACACTTTATTTATCGGGAAAAATTGCTTTTTCCCGGCAGCAACGGCTAATATATTTTCAATATCCGCTGCACCGCTTTTTCGATCAGTCCCATACATCGGTGTCTCCGCTCAGTTCGGGCGGCTTCAATACGTCCCCGATTCGCCTGCGCTTTTTTTCTTTCTTCGGTTTTTGCGGCGCAGAGCGCAGCTCCGTCCCCAATTTTATCGGATAATCAAAAATCAGCGGAACATCCTCTGCAAGATACGGGCAGCATCTGCCGTGGAAGATAATGGTTTCGTTTTTTTGCAGCCTTTGCAGACGTGATGTTGAGATCAACGGCCTTCCGTACTCGTTGTTCCCCGCAAGTCTGCTGATATACGTCAAAAAATCCATTTCCCGCGTGTGAAGATAGATCATGTTTCCGCAGTTGTCGAGAATGGCGCGGCTTACGTTTTCGCCGTACTTTTCAACAAGCTGTCCGTACGACTGAATGACCATGTGCAGCCGGATATTGCGGCTCCTTGCCGCCGTGATCATCGGAACGATATCGCCGAGTGCGGGCAGGTTGCAAAACTCTTCAAGGATGATATTCGTCCTTCGCGGCAGCGACCCGCCGTGCCTTTCCGCTGTTTCAAGCAGGGTTGTGTAACACTGGCTGATAAAGAGCGTCGCCAGAAAATGAAAGGTTGTTTTTTCATCCGGGATGACGATAAAAACCGCCGCTTTTGCCTCCCCGATCCGTTCAATATCAAATGACGTATCATTCAGCATCTCAGTCAGTGCAGGTGCGGACTTGAACACGCGCACAAGCTGATCAAAGGTTGACCTTATGCAGGACTTTGTGTTCTCGGCCGTCATACCCAAATAACCCGCAAGGTTTTGGTAGATCTCGCCGTCCGTCGGCAGATTTCGGAAGCATTTATCAAGCGTTCCGTCGGCAAGCTTTTCATATCGCCATTTCAGCAGATTCTTCATGTTCAACTTTTCGCCCAATGCAAGAAGCAGCAGGCATATGCCCAGAGCAAGCTGCCCTGCGGACTCGTTCCAATAGGGATCCTTTGTATCGACTCTTCGAAAGAAAATGTCGTTCAGCATATCATTAAGCTGCAAAACGGCCTTTTGCTGCCCCTCTTCCCCGCTTTTGTGCGCCCTCTCTATAACCCCCATCGGGTTCCATGTGTCGGGCGAACGCTGCGGATCCCTCATGTTGATGATAACTGTTTTATAACCCTTCGCGGAAAGAAAACTTTCGGATTTCCGCGCAAGCTCGCCCTTCGGGTCAACAATAACCATTGATTCATCCGCCGCCGCACAGGAATAAATGAGAGGAAGCACGAATCGCAGCGTCTTCATTGAACCCGTATCCCCGACTATCAGCGAATGCGAATCACTCGGATCCGTATAAACCGTGTCGCCGTCGCGCAGCAGCACCGGCCCGCCCTTGGACTTTGCAGCCGCATCATGCAATGCGAACGGCGCAAGATCCTGCTTCATCTCTTCGCAAGTCGCCATCCTTGAATCCTGATATTTCAATCCATCACTCAGCATATTGTGTTCCTCCTTATTCCTTTGCAGAAAATCCGATGCGGCCTCGCCTTTCACACGTCCTTTTTTGAGGCATTATATCCAAATCGCCCGCTTCAATAACAGGGTTGGCGTTCTTGACTTGTTTGTTCAGCTTTATTTGCTGCACCGTTCGAAGAACAACCTGATCAAGCGGCAAAACGGAAACGTCGGCATTTTCAAGTGTTTTTTTAAGCTCTTTTGAAGCGGCATCCGAAACGGTCATTCCGACTTCCTTCGCCGTTTTGAAGAAAAGATTTATGCATTGCCCTATTTCCGCCGTTTTCATGCGTATATCGATCCAAATCGTGCTTCCGTTCAAAGCTCTCCTCATATCGTCAATCGATGCCGACTCTTTTTCCGCTTCAATAATGACAATGTACGAAATGCATTTATGCATTCCGATATAGCCCGGCAGGCATGAGAATGCATCGTTGATGCCTTTCTTTGCCCATTCCTCCGAAAGTTCAATTATCACAACACCTTTGAACTCGCTGTAAAAGTCCGCCGCTGTGTTCATGCTCTCGTCAAGCCGCGCAAGGAATTTTTCCGAACCTGCCATATCCGAAAAATAGGGCATTTTGATTGAAAAATACTTAACGATTCCGCGAAAAAACATGTTTTCGCATCTTTTCAGCGTCTCTGCGGTTTTAACTGCCTCGGTTTCCAGTGCAAACACGGATGAACCGTGAATGAAAAAAGAGGGCGGCTGCTGCGTTGTTTCCACTGCGCATTTAACGGCTGCATTGATTTCTTTCGTGTCCATGGTTGTATCTCCTTATTTTTTCTTTCACTTGTGTTATCGTGAAATGACCCGATTATCCCGCGCTTTTGCCGTTTTCCGTTAAATATATTATTATGTTCAATTTGAACAGGTTTCGCTTTCTGTTTCATTCTTCGTTTTCCGTTCCCTCTTGCCGATATTGGTATCGTATGGTACAATTGACATATATTCTTCACCCGCCCGTCTGCGCGTTTGACTGCTGCAATTTACGGACGAAAGAGGAATCCGTCCGCATATTGAACCGACCGCAAAACGGATTAAATCGAACAGAAAGGAGCGCACCGTATGCAGTCAGCACCCACTCCCCACGCTGTTTCCCCCTGCGATTTGCGGACTGTTTTCCGGACGACAGCCGCCGATTACGGATTCTTACAGGTGTTTTTTACAACGCCGCGCAAATTTGACCTCGGCCGCAATCGGTTCAATCTTACCGCCGATGCTCCGACAGCATATCCATGGGCAAACAGCATTGCGGTGCTTGTGTACCCCTATGCGCCGTTTACGGCTGACGAACGTATACCTGCATACTACATTGCATCCAACCGCGCTTATCACAGTGCAAAAAAACTGGCGGAAGCCCTGACCGCTGCGGGAATTCACGTCGAAAAAACCGATATTCCCGTCAAAATGCAGCTTGAAGCGGAAGGCATCGGCATTAAATGCCGCAACTCATTGATTGCACTGCCCGAATCCGGAACACGGATCGTTCTTCTTACGTTTGCGGTTCGGGAAATTCCGCCCGAAACACTTTCCGAATTGCTGACCGTCCTTCCCTCGCTGAACACTCGGCAAAGCGAATGCGGCAATTGCTCCCTCTGCATGAAAGCGTGCCCCACCGGTGCAATATCCGAAAACGGATTGACGACCGAACGCTGTATGCGGCTGCAAATGGAAACCGCGCAGCATCCGGACAGCGTTCGCGCCATGCAGAAAACTTTTATCGGATGTGAAATTTGCCAATATGCCTGCCCGCGCAACGCGAAAATTCCGCCCGCCGATACGGAGAGTTTTCGTGCGGCAAACGGTGACGAAATCAATTTGAACGATGTGTTTAATCTCAAACGGCTCATCGCCGGCGACGCTGCGCAGGCACGAAGCCTTGTCGGGCGAAATTTTACCGGCAACGGAAAACTGACCGCAGAAGCAATTGCCTTTGCCGCAAATGATGCAGAGCTCTTTTCGTCTTTACGCAACGAGATATTTGCGGCAGCCGACTCGCCTTTCGATGCCGTGCGCGATGCCGTGCGTTATGCCGCAGCAGTCGAAAAAAAGCGCAGTTCACGCTTCTGATGCCGTGTCCCGCAAGATTTGGGATTGGTTTTGAACAATTTGAGTTTGGGTACAATCCAATAAAAACTGAGGAACTTACATGAAAAAAATAAAAAAAGATACGAATCACCGAAACATTGTCCCCGCAGGTGGGTTTGTAAAAAATATCGGACGACGCGGCATATTGATTGCGGCAGGCGCAATTCTTCTTGCCGCTGCGCTTATCGTCTGCCTGTCTTTAAAAAAAGAGTCGAACCCCGTCCCGCCCGGGCCCCCTGCTGTGCCCGCCTCCGAAACACCTTCGGCGACGCCTGAAACACCCGCACCTCTTCCCGTGCCGAGCGAGCTTCCGTCCGTACCGTGCGGTGCAGTCGCGGCAGGAGACGGACTTTCGTTCGGGCTGTCCTCCGTCGGGCTCATGTCATATATCGGTTACAATAACGGACAGGCTTATTGCTATGATTGGCACGATGTCAAGGCAATTGCCGCCGCGCCTGCCTTTACCGTCGGACTGACTAAAGAAGGCCGATTGCTCTGTTCCGGAAGTGATGCGCTTCGGCAGGAATCGGCAAAGCTTAACGGCATAACCGCCGTTTGCTGCAGCAGCGAAATTGTGTATGCACTTTCCGGTGACGGAAGAGTCATTGCCATCGGTGCGCGAACCGACTCCGCAGCGGCATCCGATGCCGAAGCTCAGCTCTACAGCGAAATGCTCAACACCGGTGATTTGAATAATATTCGCCTTATCGCAGCGGGCAGCGATTTTTTCATTGCGGTTGAAGCAAGCGGAAAGATTCATTCCCGCGGCAATTCGCCCGAGCTTTCTGTCTTTTCGGGGCACAGCCTGACAGCAATTGCCGCATGCGGCAGTAATCTTGCCGCGCGGACGGAGGGCGGACTGTATCTTTGCGCAAGCAATGCGGCAAATGCCTCGACTTCGGTGCTTTTTGGTGCGGCGGACTGCAAATATGCCTTTGCGGGCAATAATTGTTTTGCCTACGTTGACTATGCGGGGCGACTGCATACGGATTGTGAACTTGCCGACACGGACGGAGAGCGCATATCCGAGGCCTTCACGGAAGATGATGCAAACGTTGTGGATTTTTCCTGTGCTTTCGGGCACGCACTTGTGCTGTCGGATGACGGCACTGTCCACGCATTCGGAAGCAACGACTTTTGCGAAAGTGAAACCGCTTCATGGCGGCTGCGCCCGTATCTTGCGGACGGCGGTTTCGTACTCGGGCTTGCACCGGATGCGGATCCGTTAATTCGTACGGGTGATGAATATACGCTTGAAAACGGAAACCGCGGCACAGCGGTCATCCTCGGCGATATAAACATGGACGGAAGCATAACCGCCGCCGATGCAGATCTTCTCTCCGCTTACCTCAGCGGCAATGTTCAGCTCGATCCCGTTCAGCTTCAGGCGGCAAATATACTGCGCGATGCCGCAAAGCCGAATTCCGTTGATGCGGCAGATGTCGAACAGCTTCGCTGTCATCTTTCGAATTACACCGTAATCGATCAATATGCAAAAAGTTTCCGCTATTCCGAACAGACCGCAAATGCGGAGCGAACAAATGCCGATACCGTCGGCTATATCAAACTTGACGGTACGAATATTGACGCACCCTTGATGTTCGGTCCGAATTTTTATTATCATTATCATGATGCACGCGGCAACTCATCCTCGCGCGGATCGATTTATCTTTATTACGGCTATCCCTCGCAAAACATGGTGATTTCCGGCCATAATCTGCGCCGCGCGGGCATAATGCTGCATCAATTGCACAAGATTCAGAATGAGTACGCACCGACTTACGGTGAATTCAAAAACAGATTATGGACGCTCAACCTTTTCGGTGAAACGCATATTTGGGAAGTTTTTGCAATGTACGAAGAAAAGCCCGCTTCTGCCGAGCAATCTTCCCAGTACTATAACTGCAATTATCCGCAAACCATGGAGAGCATGACCTCCGAACAGATTTCCGAATGGATATCCTATCAGCAGGCGCGGACCGAGCTTGATTATTCGATTCATGTCACTCCGAACGATCGTTTTCTGACCGTTCTTACCTGCGCCGATCAGCATTGGGAATCCAACCTCGGCGGACGCATCTACTTTTTCCTGAGAATGGTTGACGGGCATTGATTTAAAACCCTTTTGCCGTTTTGCCCCTTCGGCACTTTTTTGCTCACGTCATCAATGCCGAAACGGAGCAGCATAGGTATAATAATCTGAATTTAAAAGAATCCGAACTTAAAAACCGTGCGGCTTGAGTCATTTCGCTGCCGCACGGTTTTCTTTTTATTGTTTTTCTTTCCTCCCGCATCGAAAAAGCTCAACACGGGACCTTTGCCTTGTTATTTCGCAATCTTGTAGACCGTCAGCTGTGCATTGCGGTACACGACCCGAAGATTTGCATTGAACCATTCCGTATCAACCGCATAGCTTCCGCGCTCCCGTGTTCCCACAAGCACATAGTCAATATCGTATTCCGCCGCATACCGAAGCAGGCAAGTTTCGGGCTGTTCATACATGGGCTTTATAAGCTCTTTACGCGGGCGATAGTTAACGCCGTGGTATTCAAGGAACGAGCCCGAGCCGCAGAAAATGTTGCGTCCCGTGAGCATTGCAACTGCATTATTATGGTTGCTTTCGGTCAGGAAGGTTGCATCCGCCGCAATGGGTTCGTCGGTATTTGTGTTTATCCATTCCGCAAGCTCAACCTGCGCCGCCGGCACAACCTCGTAGCCGCTTTCAATGTATTGCAGGCTCCTCTTCCCGTCCGCATCCGCGGCGAATGCGATGTGATCGCCCGAGATGTATTCGCGCACCAGCGTCAAGCTGCCGGAAAGCAGCATTGCAATAAGCATCATTGCAAGCAACAGATAGCGACCGGCGGTCTTGCCGCGCAGCACGCGGCGTTTCCCGCGCTCCAGTCTTGTAACGGGCCGTGCAAATGTTGTTATGAGATAATTCGCAACTATGCCGCAAGTAAATGCGAACCAAACGAAAAGCAGCTTGTTGTTGTCGTACGGGTTGGGCTGGAAAATCAGCACTTCGCACAGCAGCCATATAACGAGTGTTCCGTAATAGAACAGTCTGTTCTGCTTTTTTTCGGAAAGCAGCGCAACAGGCATCAGAATGAAAATGAGTCCGAGATTCTTGATATAGAACCAAAGCCAGCTGTCACTGACATTGCACCAATTAAATCCCCAACGCAGGAACGAGTCGTTGTTCACGGACTGTTTAAACGTGAATCCGAAAAGCTGCGGTGCGGCAAGCACGACCGCAATCACGCCGAACAGAGCAAACCAACGCACATGCTTCACCTCATCGGAAGCGGGCTTCCTTCCTGCCTTTTTGCCGTTATAAACAATGAGCAGAATCGTTGCTGCAATCATAAACACAGGCAGCACGAAACCGAGCGCGGATGCTTTTTCCTGCAGCATTGATGAAATCGCAAGACCAACCGCCGATGCAATTCCGACTGCTGATACGTATTTGCGTTCGGTGACTTTGGACATTGGCATAAGCTCCGTCGCAAGCTCGGTTTCAAGGCCGTCATCGGATCCCTTCCGTTCACCTTTGGCGTTCTTTTTGGGCAGAGCAAGAGCCAGCATAACAACGGAAGCAACAACAGTCAGCGTGCCCGCAATGATCGTGAACCTGTCATTCAACCCTTCGGTAACAACACGAATATTCATCATTCGCAATGCACCGACAATTGCCGAGCAAACGAACAGTCCGAGATTGCGGACAGCAAGCTTTTCGTGTTTTTCGGAAACACCGCTCATCAGCATTTTTCCGAGAGCGGCAACGAAAAGGAACGCGGAAATAATTCCGATTGCAAGGAAACTGTGCGTATGAACAAGCGGCATGCATCCCGCAATGATACCGAGCGGAACTATGCATTTGTATTCGCGCTGCATGACCGCCCTGTGCAAAAGCTGAAGTGCGGGGAAAAGCAGCGCCCAGCCAAACAAAGTTGCACGCTGCGGAATAAGCATATCAGCAATTGAATTGACCCAGCGAAGTCCCTCGGCAGGCAGATTGGTGGGTGTTTTGTAAAAACCTTCAAGCATTTCCTGCCAACGGTTTATGCCCTCGCCCGCAAGCAGCTGTTTGTTGTTGAAAAGGTAAGCGAACCCTAAGCCTCCGCCGATAAAGAAAAGATATGTCGCAAGCACGGAGACGCGTGTGTTTTTGAACCATTCATCAAAGAAACAATACACACCCAGCACAACAACAAGAAAAGCGTACAGTGCGGGAAGCATTGCCGCAATTCGAAGCGACGCTCCGAGTGTATAAAAAGTCGAACTGACACTGTCGCACAGGAAAGGATAGCCCAACGGGGTTCCCGGCAGAAGCGAATAATTCGGCGGGAACGTTTTTTGCACACTGATGCTTGTGATAAAGCTTAAATGCATACACAAATCGCCGAAAGTGCATTGCCCGACGTGCAGCGAACCGTCCGATGCATTTGTTATCGTGTGATTCGCATGAAGTATCCAGCCGACTGCAACCAACGGCACTATCGTGACCAGCAGCGGAACAAGGTCGCGCTTTGAAGCGGCTTTATACTTGATTTTGCCGTTTTTTTGCTTTTTAACGGCAAAGAATGTTGATACGCCCGCAATGAACACCGCTGCGGCAAGCGCAAGAATCTGCGCAGCAAGTGTGAAATCGAGAATAAACGCAAACAACACCGGAAGCCAAAGAAGCATTACAAGTCCGAAAGTTAATCCGAACAGAATCCTCTTCAGCGGGCGATCCGATGCAAAAATCGGACGTGCAGTGAGTATGCCGCAGCCTGCAAACGCAAGGATGTACAGCACGGAAATGATGTTTCCCATTAACATACCTTCCTTTGTATAATGATTTTTCCGCCTGCGGGAATTTCCCGCAGTTAAAGCGCAGCCGAATCAAATTCTTACGCTTTCGGAAACATGCCGAACAAAAACTGCAGCACTGAGCGGCGGCTGAATCCGCATGTTTTTATCTCAGCTGCGTTTTTTACCGGTATTTGACTTGATTATACCATAAATTGCCGCATTTGAACAGTGAAAAAGCATATTGAGCTTTAAGTCGGAACTTGCATATTTATCTTGAGCGCGACAGATAAAAGTCGGCTTTCTCCCGCTGCGACTGATTTCCCGGGAAATATTCCTAACGCTGATTCGGACGTTATTTCCCGCGAAATACTTTCCGACGGCTGCTTCGTGCCTGAAATTTTCAATCCGTGTTTTATTTGGTTCGTTAAATATATCTTCATTTCAAGCTTCTTCGGGGTTGCATTTTCTTGATTGCTTTGGTATAATAAGCAACGCAATCAAGTTTGGCCGGTTCGTCTAGTGGCCTAGGACACCGCCCTCTCACGGCGGCAGCAGGGGTTCGACTCCCCTACCGGTCACCAGCGCAGTGAATTCAATTCGCTGCGCTTTTTTCATTTTTCATTTCCCGTTCATCTCCCCCGTTTCCTTTCAGGCAATAATCAAAAGGCCTGCCTGCGGCAAGCCTTGATAATCCGTATATTTCGTATTGCAGTTGAAATCCGATTAGAATTCCATCAGGAAACATGTTTCGCCGAATAGCTGAGTCCGTTATTTTGGTACAAATGCGAAAGAGTTACCTCAGCCTCCGTAAAGCAAACCTCGGTTCCCTCGCAGTAAAGGGCATTCACTCCGCGCTTTGCAGTCGAAAGCACCGCTTCGGTGTCAAAAGAATCCGACGAATACAATCCGTAGGCCGCAAGCGCAATTTCCGCACAACCGAGTTCGTCCGAATACATCAGCAGATCACTTTTTGACGCCTTACAAAGTCCGTCCTTAGGATCAACAAACGGATTGCGGACTTCACCGTTCGAATAGGTGTAAAAATGCATCGTGTCCATATCGGAATTTTCATAATTCCTGAAATAAACAGCATTGCGCGCCGTCTTAAAATCCATCTGCGCCGCAGGGATTCCGCGTCCGTCGGTCTCGTCGTAAAAATTCATTGACAGGGCCATGCCCGCTCCGCCGAGATGCCGCGTATAACCGTCATACGTCGTTATTGTTCCGTGAATATAGCTGTTTTCGGCCAAATGTTCTGCAATGTAATCAACGATAAATGCATTTTTCAGCCAGAAGAAATCCAGATATTCTCCGATATCGTTTTGGGATGCAAAGTCGGCGTATTCGTCCGAAACATTGAGTCGAAGTTTATTCTCACCCAGGAGCTCAATGTCGATTGCATCGGGATTATTTACATACGTCAGCGTTTCATCAACAAACCCGCGTACTTCCGAATTAAGCATCGGGTCAAATTCCTCGGCCTCACTGTCGTTTTCGCAGGAGAAGAGCCCTTTGTATTCCGTATAAACGGGCGCAAGATACGGATATCTGCTGCCGTTTTCCCGAATCAGCTCAAATGCCGAATACAACGCGGAATCGACCGTCACAACCTCGTTCGGGTGTTTATTCAAATAAGCGAGGTTTGCTGCCGGTGCATCATCCGCGCCGAAATATTCCTCGTCTGATTGAAATATGCGGTAGGCCTCGCTGCACAAATTTGAATACATTTCCGCCAATTGTTTGTATTCGGTCGTTGTGGAAATATCGTCGCGCAGGCCTATATCATACTGAAGCAGCAGTTCATCGGTGCAGTTATCCTCACCGGTAACAGC
>ERZ1031347.1031-NODE-1031-length-11626-cov-5.840982_pt1 | contig 11626 bp, 21 predicted proteins | sample MGYA00517106_ERZ1031347 | MGnify/ENA primary metagenome ERZ1031347 (study PRJEB33719, sample SAMN04261392) | wastewater metagenome | biome: periurban shantytown; feature: human; material: feces | host: Homo sapiens | place: Peru: Lima | collected 2012-07-19 ...
AGTTATTGCTATCGTCACTAGGCCTTTTAAGCATAAACGCTAATTCGTTGGTCATAATAGCTCTCTTTATATCTGGTATCATCCATCCAGGTATTATTATTTCGTCTTCGCTACCAGCTGTTTGTGTTGGGTCAAACATTCCTGTAACGTATATATATTTGAAGTTTTCTACGCCATCACCATCAACATATATATACTAGTCATCAAACCAGCATGTAGGCTCATTGTATGTGTATCTTCTAAAATTATGATAATGCTTTCTAGACTTATTCATAATCTGTATAACACAGCCACTAATATCTGTAACGTTGATTATATCGTCGCTACTGTCCTCCATCGTATATATCTTGTTCTTAGTCCTTTTCCTTGTACCATAATTACAGCAATCACAGCAACAAGAGTCTTCTGATCCAGGAACAGGATCATCTATAAGTTCAAGTGGACCGATAGTTGATAGCTAACTATCATCTGGATCTTCGTCATCACCGGTCTCAGCATCTTTATCATTTTCTTTCTTAGACAAATAAGATTTATACTACATTATCCAAGATAAGATCTAATCCCTAGACATGTCCTCACTCTCACTTATGTTGTTATTTCGTACAATAAGAAGTATGTCATCTATCAATGTACGAGCTGAGAATGTTTTCATATTGCTTCTATTATTCTTATACTGTCTTCTTTAAGTATGTCATTCGTATTATGTATTTTGTATTTATACACATCTTTCTTTTTCCAGTCAAATGTTATTAATCTCTTAAAGAAGTTCTTTTTGTTTTTATATTCTCTATGCTTATAAACGTAGAGGTACTAAGTGTTCTATACATCTAACTTGATATTAACACTATCTTTACCGATTGTATAGTATACTTTAGTTAAGTTGTTATATTGTAAGCTATCCTTATAAACAGAGTCTTTAAGTATAGTTATAATATCACCCCCTACCCCCTTACTCTTATTAACGTTTATAATCTACTTCTAAGTTGCCGCTACCTAAATTTCTTTACTTTTTAGCTTTTCAACTTTACGTACAGAATCCAACTACTATACAAGCTTATCGTTATAATCTTTAAGCTTTTTCATATCTAGCCTTAAAACACCAGAAGCCTACTAGGCACCACTTAAGGCATCCTAATAGGCTTCGATGTTATTATTAGCCATTTTAAGCTCCTGTGAGAGCCTATTAGCTTTGTTGTGGTAGAATATACCAGACGCTACACAAAAGGCTATTAGAAGCCCAGCAATGGCATTAAGCAGCGTTTTGTAGTTGTTCTTTATCTTGTTTAATATCCACTACATCGCAATTGCTTTCATTATTGTTCAAATATTCTTTTAAATATGTTTTTAACTCACCAAATTTACCTTGTATGTAAATAGATACTCCATAGATACTAGCCGAATAAACTAATGTTTGGGCTACAAACCCTAGTACTCCTGTGGAGATTTCACCCTATTGTAAATACTGTACCCAGGTGAGAACCTAACCGCTTAAGAACGCGAGACATGCGGTTGTATATTGAATTTTCTCGCGCCAAGTTCCTGTTACCTTACTCATTTTATCTCAATAGTTACCTTTCCGTTGGAACAAGCTTTCTTTATTAGTGGATAGAACTTGTTTATAGTAGCTCTTGAGTTAAGGACTTTTCCAACCTATTTGTTTTCACCAAGAAGTAAACACCCTTCTGTATCGGCGCTTGTATTTCCAGCGTGTATACGTATACCTTCAAATGATGGAACATTCATCAGTTGTGGTGTATACTTCTTAAATCTAGGCGAATAGGTCCACTTGATCTCATAAGTTCCGTAAGGTATTGCTGTTTTGGCATATACCTTTTTCTCTACATTATCAAACTTACCGTTCTTATTAAGATCTCTTACAGTATCCTCTAATGTGTCACAGAAATAATTACCGTCTATATAAAGCTTCCCTATTGTATAAGTTGAGCGAAGTGCTATTCTTTTAAGTGTTAATTTCATACTTAATTTAATGGGTAAACGTATACTGAAGAGCCCTTAATTGTTACCAAATACATTCCGTTTTTGGATATATTTTCTTTATATCCACTATCAACAAGAACATCTTCATAGTATAAATCTGAATCTGTACAGTATATTGTATACTAAGATTCGCTATAGCAGCCAAGTAGGAGTATTAGGCCTTCTCCATAATTCTCAATATTATTGAGGGAAATACTTCTATTGGTTGTTGTAAACATGTTTATACGTCCTTCCACACAATTTGAAGGTCTATCTACAAAATTTATTTTACATAAATTAGAAACATTAGGGATATCAGATGCAAGAGCTAATGTGCCTGACTCTGAAGGAAAGGTAAAATTAGCCTACTTCCCAGGTAAACCAGAACTTATTCCATTATTACGATATCTTGTTGCAGGGGTGTAAATATTATTACCCTCTATATCGATATATCCAATTTTTCCTTTTGAATCGCTATGTAATCCGCCAATACTAACATACGCATTTCCCTATCTGTCCACATCAACTTTCCAGTCAACTTCATTTTTGGCGACAAACCCAGTCTTAATACCACCAAGAGTAGTATCTGATGCTGTAGGTAGTGTATAGTTATTAGCATGATGATCTATACTGTTAAGCTTATCTTTATCTTCACTTGTCATAAGACCATCTGTACCTGAAGTCGCATAAGGAATAGAAACATATGCTTTCTAGTCTCCATCTACACGCAAAGGGTAATAAAACCTATCACCTGTGGATATAGATGAATGTCCTAATTGAATACCTCCTAGTGTACCATTGGCTGCAAGTGGTAGAGAATAATTGTTAGCATTTTCCGCAATACCATCAAGCTTAATTTTATCTGATGGTGTCATAACACCAGCTGACGTATGTGTAGCTGCCTCACTCTTCTTAGCATATTTTCCATCTGCATCAGATTTGCTGGTGAATGTGTTTTTAATTGCAGCCCATACTGTCGTCAACCCTTTTTCATCAAGTAATTTCATACTAAAATTGATTTAAGTTCTGTATCAGTTATTGCGGCAATACTATCAAGTTTAGCTTTATCGCTAGCCTACATAATTCCATCTGTTGTAGATGTAGCTAAACCGTATGTGGTATTAGTATCAGTCCAAGGTACATTTACATACATCTATTCATTGCTAAGCTATACAGCATAGTTACGGTTAGATGAATTTGTAGAATAACCAACTTTTACACCACCGCGTACATCTGATGTAGCTAAAGGCAAAGAATAATTATTAGCACCTGTAGATATATTTGCGAGCTTATTCTTTTCTGCCGTAGTAAAATCGTTTGTAGATAATCCCTTGCCAGATATCTTATCAACCTTTGTATCAAGCTTATTATTTACATAATCAGTTTTTGCATAAGGAGCTAAGTCTACAGAGCTTCTAAAGTCTCCAAGCTTCTCCCAGGAACCATCTACATACATGTATTCAGCATATGAATTACTCTCTATATCTGAATCTTTTACAAGGTATATCTTAGTTGTATCTATGCTGCTTGTAGGCAAAACTGACACAACCTTATAAAGTGTTAAGTCAATCTAAATATCACCTGCGCCTTTAACAGATGTACCATTGACCGTTTTAAACTGCTGTGAATCAATTGAGGTTTTAACGTGTTCTTTTACTTTACCCCAAAGTGTAGACACACCAGAAGTGTCAAGAAATTCCATAATTTATTAAGTTAAAATTGAGTTCAATGTATCTATACTTATTGTTGTTGCAATTGATCCGTCTGCCAAAAGCACCTGCTCACTTGTTCCGCCTATCTTTTTATAGCTAGGTGAAAGTATATCGCCCTTCATTGTTCCTCCTGTAAGTGGAAGATATTTATCTGCATCAGCCTTTGTAGCTAGATCTCTATCTATTCTATCAACAGTGCTCTCAATATTTCTATTAATGCTTGTTATGTTACTGTTAATATTGTTAATAGATCCATCAACCGTATCAAGTCTACCCTTGATATATTCCTGCTCCTAAGAAAGGGAATTTACTGTTGATTTTACATTGGCAACATCTAGTAGTACGTTATTAACACTATCTGTGTTATTTGACAACGATTTGTTTATTCTATTAAACTCTCTTTGTTGTGCATTTGAAATAGGCTTATCGACATCAGATGTATTATCTACATCTCCAAGACCAACCTAGGCTTTTGTTACCTTATGAGGGTTCTTGTAGTCTGTTACATGACTATTAAGAGAATCCTATATATTTAATTCTACTCTCTTAGCTCTTGTAATCTCTTCGTCAACAGAATCCTATATTGCCTACTCTCTTCTCTAAGCTCTACTAACTTCGTTGATTATAGCTTCTTCGTTAGCCTTTCCTTTATTACCAGGATAGGCTGTAGTAGAAGTCTCTCCAAGAGCGAGAGATGGGCTTATTTCTACATATCTAGTACCGCTCCAACGATATGTCAGATTAGTATCTTGTGCTACGTATATTTTACCGTCTTCTCCAGTTGTTGGAAACGTGCTCAATGTGCCATACTCAAGAACATCGTCTACATAAGAAGGAAGTTGGTTAGCAGGGACTTTGCCATTATTACTTAAGTTTGCGAAGTTCTAATGTACTTTGTTCCAAAAGTACTATACTCCGTTCTAATCTAAAAACTATTTCATAATTACAGTTTTAATATTTGTGACAAACTATCCATTGGAATTGACTATATTTCATCATACTGATGCTTAATAGAATCCTATTTATCCTTCAATGAATTTATGTCTGTTATAACCTAATCCTGCTTGGTTTTAAAGTATTTATTTATACTACTTTGTTTACCATTACCAACATATTTTGTAGCAGAATCATCATATATCTATTCAGCTTCGGCTACGACACCTTCAGTAGATACACTAACAATCTTTCCGTATATTTTTAAATCTTCATTTTTTAGTTCCATGATGTATTATTAATTAGTGTATTAAAATCAATCTCTCCTTGCGCCAGAAGTAGCATCTCTTCCATAAAGAATGTTAAGTATAGCGTTTGTTGTTGGAGCAAATCCGTCTACATATTTCCACGTGTTGAGGTTTGTTACAACCTTACCCTTACCAAGTTTCTCTAAATAGATAGTGGTTCCCTGCATATTTCCATAGTCAGGTGTATAAGATCCTGTCTTAGCCTTAAAACATCCAGGCCATTCCCAAACATCAGTTTCGGATGTGTTCCATCCATGTACGCTAGAATCTATAACGTGTACCGATACGTTCGTAGAGATCTTATCTGCTGTAGAAGAAGATGATGCGAACGTAAATCCTTCTGACTTTCTTTCGTTGTAAAGATTAGGAGAAGTAGTCATGCACATATACAAATCTTTAAGAGACCACAAATCTCCAAGTGCATTCTGATTCAATGTCTATATTCCACTACCAAGTATAATTGTAGTAAGCTCCTGGTTATCGTAGAATGTCTAGTTTCCTATGTATTTAAAGTAATCTGGTATATATACTTTTTCTACTTGGTTATTCATATACAGCATCTAAGACGGAACAGATGTGGTAGAATTATATTGTAAATATATAATAACTTTATTTCCATCTACAATCATATCGTCTGTTATTCTTATATTTCTAAAATAACCCTGATTGTAAGACAGGATTTTGCTCGTAACATCCTTTATTGGATAATTGATATCGTTGTTCCCATCAGGCTGATAACCTTCTGTACTAGCTGCCCATACAATTGATGGATACGTACTTGAAGCATGTGCGTCGTATCTATAAACATTTATTACATCTCCAGCTTTCTTGCCAAGAGTATCAAGATTGTATACAAGTGCAATAACGTTACCCTTTTTAAGCAAGTCTGGCTGCATATCCTTATAATCCTTCACTATAACTTTAGCCTAGGCTGAAAGATCGCCAATCTTTAGGGTGTATGTAAAATACTTTCCGCCTGTACTCTTTTTGCCATCAAATTGAATACGTGTTTTATTAACGACTGTAGCATTAAAGAATTCGCTATATCCTTCCTATACTGTAAGCTCCCATTGTGCATCAGGATCCGGAGTCGAACCAGATGGACTATATCTTGGTGCAACTGATGCTATAGAACCGTATCCAGGAACTCCAATATAAAGTGTAACGTTTTCTACACTCATATTTGTAGCAGGTATTCTATTTGCTTTGCAATCGAACCAGCAAACAAGTTCGTCATCATTACCAGATTCTGGATATATTTCTGTAAGAGACTTATCGTTTGATGTAAGTAACTAATTTACGCCAGACCTTGTAACACATTCTCCAGAGATACTAGTGGAACCCTATATAAAGGTTCCGCTAATTATACTCTCTGCTTCAGGGATAGTAAGTTTTTCATAATCATGATAATACATACTTACCTCCTTTCTTATGCATTTTTATAAAAATGTCTAGCTCTTACGCTTCTATTATTCTTAGGAACAACTTCGTCAGAAGAGTTAACCTCCCAATACTGAGAACCCAAAAGTTCTTGCTTAAGAGTATTAAACTGATTTGTAAGGTCTGTCTTAAGTGTGTTAAACTGTTCTGTAAGATCTGTTTTAAGGTTATTTACCTCTGTCTTAAGATTAGAGATTGTCTAATTAACTTCATTGTTAATCTGCTGTAACGCATCATCAGCCACCCATTTGCCATTCTTGAACACAAGTACCTGTCCTTCTTCTCCATTAGGCAAAAAGCTTCTAGACAAATCCTGGAGTATACCAATAGTAGCAACATCTGTACCATCTGCATCCTGCATATCTTCGGCAAGCCTTACCATTCCAAACTTCTATGTAGAAGCATGCTGTGCGTCAAGTGTGCCATTAACTGTTACGTTGTTAAGAATTGTATCTCCGTCAACTCTAAGATCACCTTCATTCTTAATAAGGTTATGTACAGTAAGTGTGTTACAATCAAGCTGAAGCGCTCTAAATACACCATTTACATCAAGATCGTTACATATAATTCTGTGATCTACTTCTAAACCAACAGGGTTTCCATGAGCTGTAATCTTGTTGTAAACATCAAGCATACCATTGATTACCTAGTTGCCGTTTACAGTGCTATCACCCTTGGTTGTAGTATTTCCTTCTGCAGTTGTATTACCCTCGAATAATACGTCTCCATGGAATGTTGCCTTATCAAACTCGGGGTTAGCTCTAAAGTCGTCAACCTTATCATTAAGGTCTTTAATAACATCTTCTACAGTTTTCTTGTACTTCTCACTCCAAACAGAAGTTGCATCAGTTACAATGCCTTCGGTGGATACGTTTACAAGCTTACCGTATATCTGTACGTCTTCGTTTGTATTATTCATAATTAATCGTTTTTAGTTTTAACATAAATCGTAGCTCCACCGCGAGCTTTATTTGCCTTTATTGGGTTAGGGCAGCAATAATAATATTTCTCGTCATTATACTTCTTCTGAGGAGTTGTGAGAGGGATACTAAATGTAGGAACTATATTAGAAGCTATGCCGGCGTCTATGTTTGCAGCATACTCAATAGGGCGTCTAGTTACAATCCATAAGTACTGGCCATCAATATCATTCTCTATAGTAATACCCTTGGATAAATCCTTAGATTTAGTTAAGAGACTAGTATCAACATGACCAACTCCTACCTTTGTAATATTCTCCTAATCGTCGCTCTCGAATCCCTAGTCATCACGATCGAAGTGATATTTATAATCATCCTCCATTTCTTTAGAGAAAGGACGAACAGGCAGATATCCAATATAATCATAATCGCCACCAATAACAGTAACATTAAATGTAGCTTTTACGCCATTATTCTTAGCTGTAGCAGTTACGATAGTAGAGTTTGTTTCATTCTACTCGAAAGAATGAATAGTACCTGTGCTTTGGTCTATTTCAACAACATCGCTCTTCATTGGTATAAATTCGATAGATTCATAAGGCCAATTAGTTGGATCATATTCTACAGTAGATCCATTCTCTAAATCTACCTCAATTGCATATTTATGGTCTTTAATGTCTTTCTCACCAAGATTAAGTTTAGTATTTCCATACATTGATAAATCTTTGGTCTTAATTCTCATTGCAATGATATTCTTATTCTCCATATCATCTGTATCTGCGTCTACCGTTATATCGCCGCTAGCGCCTGTATTGTCATCAACGAGTTCAATTACTTCACCATAATCCATTGTATATGTATGAAGATCTGTACGACCCCAACCTGGCTCATATACAATAGCCTGCACAATTAATTTGTATATTCCACAGAACACCTAATCATTTGCAGGGAAATAGCACTGAATAGCGTTTGCTTTAGGCAGAACTCTAGAATATGCTAAATATGTAAAATCGTCACAAGCGCAACAGTTTACAGCATCATATGGTTTTCTGTATTTTGGTGGCAATATGCCAGGTCCTGCTGCAGGATTACATCCATGAGGGTCAAGCATGCAATGAAAGTCGTGACTGCAATGAAAATCATTGTGACAACAATCGTGATGGCAGCAGTGTGGAAGCACGTGATATTTTGGATGACCACATATATTAGTCATATATCCACAGCCATGTACATGCTTGTCGCACGGACAACAACAATGCTCACAACCAACTGGGAAATAATCGAGCATAGATGTGTTAATAAAATAACACTTAAGCTGTTTGATATTAGCTCTATCGTACGTACGTGGACCACGAAGTGTAAGATTTAATCTTATATCGTTTCCAATTCTAATTCTTTGCATATTATAATATGTGTTTAAAAACAAAAAGCCGAGATAGGGCAAGAACCCCACCCCGGCAATTAATTAAAAGTTTGCTTTATCGTAAGCAGCAGAGTTGTCAACTGGGTTAACAATGTTCTGACGAGAAGCGATCATAGACTGAAGTTTTGCAACAAAACCATCAGCAATCTGATCAGCACCCATAGCCTCACCATTGTTAGAAGCGTAGATCTCAACTGTCTACTTTGTTCTACGCCAAAGATCATCAGCTGTACGGTACTGGTTTTCAAATTCGATAGTAATACCGTCGTACTTGTTATCGAGATTTGTTACCATAGCTGGCTGAGGATCGTACCAGCAGCAACGGTGCAAAACGCCCTGATAGTCAAATGTAGCACGCTCGCGATCACGTACCAATTTAGCTGTTGCTGGGTATGTAACGCCTTCCTTCTTAGAGAAGACAACACCAAGGTCGTACTTGTTGTTTGAAGCCCAACCTGGAGCCGCAGGGTTCATCCAATACATATTTGCATCGAAACGACCCTTCATGTAAACGTTCTCTGTTCTATTAGATTCATCATCATCATACTTCATCTGTGTAAGAATAAGCTTCTGACCATCGATCTTAGCATATACACGCTGACGCTTTGGAGCACGAATAATATCCTTGATCAAACCAGCGATAATATTTTCTACAGTATCACCAACCTTTGTTACGTAGCTGTATGACTCTGTCCATTTACGATAGCGCATTGGCATATCCTTGAAAGTAAGACGAAGAACGATTGGACAACCGCCCTGTGCGAGGAGATCCATAGTCTCATCAGCAATACCGCTGAAGTCGATTGTAATCTCATCCTCAGAATCCTCCTTATAGTCAAGCTTAGCAACAGACTTGATGTCTGCTACATTGATAATGTTAGACCACTTTACAACTGGTACGAATGTAACATTACCAAGTTTATCAACCTTCTGGAAGCTATCAGATGTAACAACACCAATCTTAAAGCGATCAGCGGCTGCATCCATAGCATAAACATCTTCAATAGCAGTACCATCCTGCTTTGCTGGATCACAGTTCATGAATACGAACTTACCAACCAATGGCTTAAGATCTTCCTTCTTAGCCTTACCCTTTAACTCTTCTGTAGTAGCGAGAGTCTCACCGTTCTTGTTAGAAACGAGAACTGAATTTACGTATGTAATCATATTAAAATTAATTTTTTCTACTCACCCTATAATATTAACACTAGACCTAACTAGCTGGGCTTTCCACGTTAAAATTATTATTCTTGTGTATTTACCTCTTGAGTTATAGTTTTATAGCGCTCGTCTTTCTTGTTTTCTAAATACATTTGAGCAGCAATCTTTATAATCTCGGGCATAATAATATCCTCGAAATCCTCATATTCATCATAAGGGTTATCGAGTGTTATTTCTGTAGGCTTTCTGAGATAACCTAAAGAATATTTACTAATCTTATACTACTTATCCGTAAGCAACATACACCCGTTAGAATTCCTTACGCGTAGAGGTCTAGCTCTATGAAATCTGTAATGGAAGTCTGTAAGGCTATTATTAACTCTATACATAAAACTATCCTGCGTACATTCAAACATACAAGTATTAATTTTATTTTCTCCATCAAGGTCACTTATTACGACATCCTCATTGAGTGAGAACATGAAGTCTTCCGGATAATCTATTGTATAAGATGTATATGACGGCTGATTTTCATCTACAGTCATACTTCGGCGAGTATAAGTTTTCTATTTGTACAGCTTAATAAGATCTGTTCTACGCTTTTCATTTTGTTCATACGAAGTACCGTGAACAAGATCGCTATTAAACCTAAGCTTAATAAACTTACCAACAGCCTAATTAAGCCAGAATAAAGATTCGTCAGTTGATGGTTTGTCTAACTGACTGTCAAATTTATTTATCTCTCTTTCCAGCCCTACCAAAATATCTATATTCCTCATTACTCAGCCTCCTACTATTTTGGTTGTGATTGTTGTTTAGAGCCACCCTAAGCAAGTTTTAGTTTGTACTAGGTAATATACATGTCTACTGCCCCTGCCACAAGTTCTTCAAAACATGAATATGGGAGAGAGCAATAGCTATGCACAGCCCCAGCTGACTAATCATTATCATCAAACTTTAACACATTGAATGCATTAGGTTGACAGTAATATGTAAGGTCTACACTCTCTATCTTTGTATACGTGTCAGTTATAACCTTAAACTAATTACTTGTATAATTAGTACTCTCGAATACAACTAATGGATTTCTTATAATCCCATTATAATTGTAGTACGCATTGATTACGTTGTCTACATCCTCTTGCTTAATAAGTACATTAGGTGTAATTACACCGTCCACTAAAGTCTTATCACTTTTATAATTTTTTGTAACGATACTTTCAGATCTTACGTACATTGCGTAATCATCTGGCAACTTATACAAGCCATCATCATTCGATGTCTTTATATTAACTCGCCTAATTAATGATCTGCTAACATCGCTTATTCTTTTAGCTCGTCTAGTGCCACGTTGAAAATCATCTTCAGTAGAATACAGCATTTTCACATACTGTGTCTAGAACTCGCTTAAGAACGAATATATAGCATCTGTACTAAGTTTTTGTTCTGACGCGAACTAAGGGAATATTTCAATCAGTCTGCGTTCGAACTCAATACCAAGTTTTCTTGTTTCTTCTCTTGTCATGATTCAAGTGGTCTAGTATTAGCTTTAGTAGTAAGTCTACTAGATTCTACAATCTCGGTAGACATGATAATTGCCAAATTAATTAATTCCTCTGCCATGCTATCTGATAGCTCGAATTTGGTATTCCCAAAATCATAGTCGCTTGTAGAAAATCCTTGCCCAACTGCAAATTTTGCAGGACGTTTAATATATGTAAACTCAGCTTTTGACTAAGCTCCATTGTATTG
>ERZ1031347.1032-NODE-1032-length-11626-cov-5.588281_pt1 | contig 11626 bp, 10 predicted proteins | sample MGYA00517106_ERZ1031347 | MGnify/ENA primary metagenome ERZ1031347 (study PRJEB33719, sample SAMN04261392) | wastewater metagenome | biome: periurban shantytown; feature: human; material: feces | host: Homo sapiens | place: Peru: Lima | collected 2012-07-19 ...
ATGACCGGGCGGGTATGTTTTTTTCTTATGCGGCGGTTTCTGCCGCTAAAAAACGAACGTATCTTCATATATAAATTATACAGCCTGCGCCCCACGTTGACAAGGCGGCTGTGTGTGGGATATAATTCATTATTGGTCCAAAACTGTAAACATTTAAGGAGATATACGATACATATGAAGAACCTTACTTCCGATCAGCTCAGGTCGCTGTACCTGAAGTTCTTTGAAGAACGGGGCCATAAGGTCATTCCTTCCGCCTCTCTCATTCCCGAAAACGATCCATCTGTGCTGTTCACCACGGCCGGTATGCATCCCCTTGTGCCCTATCTTATGGGGCAGGAGCATCCCGCGGGCAAGCGCCTTACGGACGTGCAGAAGTGCCTGCGCACGGGCGATATTGACGAGGTGGGCGACGCGAGCCACTGCACCTTTTTTGAAATGCTGGGCAACTGGAGCCTTGGCGATTATTTTAAGCATGAATCAATAGCGTGGAGCTATGAACTGCTCACCAGCGAAGAATGGCTGGGCATAGATAAGGACAGGCTGTATTTCACCTGCTTCGAGGGCGACGAAAATGCCCCGCGCGATACCGAATCGCACGACCGTTGGGTGGAAATGGGCGTTGACCCCAGCCATATATTCTATCTTGGCGCAAAGCATAACTGGTGGATACCCGGCAACTCCGGCCCCTGCGGCCCGGATACGGAGATTTTCTTCGATACCGGCAAGCCCAAGTGCTGCCCCGAGTGCAATCCTTCCTGTGACTGCGGCAAGTATCTTGAAATATGGAACAACGTTTTCATGCAGTATTATAAGGATGCGGAGGGCAAAGTGACCCCGCTTGCCAAGCGCAACGTGGATACCGGCATGGGCCTCGACAGGACCATTGCAACCCTTCAGGGCGCGGAAAGCGTATACGATACCGATGGTTTCGCCCCCATAATTGCCCGCATTGCGGAGCTGAGCGGCAAGAATTATAATGATGACGAAGCCACAAAGAAGGCCTTCCGCATAATTGCGGATCATATAAGGAGCGCAACCTTTATACTGGGCGACCCAAGGGGCGTTACCCCGTCCAACGTGGACCAGGGCTATATTCTGCGCCGCCTTATCCGCCGCGCGATACGCTTCGCCATGCAGATAGGCATACCGGAAAACAGCCTTTCCAAGGTTGCCGAGGCCGTTATAGAAAGATATTGCCATGTGTATCCCGAACTCAAGGAAAATCAGGAAAAGATAACCACAGAGCTTGCAAAGGAAGAAGCCCGCTTCCAGCATACCCTAAAGAAGGGCATGAAGGAGTTCGAGCGCATGAAGGGCAGCTTTGCGGACGGCAAAATAGACGGCGTTACCGCGTTCCATCTTTATGATACGTTTGGCTTCCCGATAGAGTTTACAGAGGAAATGGCCCGCGAAAACGGCCTTACCGTAGACCGTGCGGGCTTTGAGGCCGCGTTCAGCGAGCATCAGAACAAGAGTAAGCAGGGCGCGGAGCAGCGCTTCAAGGGCGGCCTTGCCGAAGCAAACGAGGTTACCGCGCGGCTGCATACCGCAACGCATCTGCTTCAGGCGGCGCTGCGCAAGGTGCTTGGTGACGGCGTTGCGCAGAAGGGCAGCAACATAACCACCGAAAGGCTCAGGTTCGATTTCAGCTTTGAGCGCAAGATGACTCCCGAAGAGGTCAAGGAAGTTGAAAAGCTGGTCAACGAAGCCATTCAGGCGGACGTACCCATAACCTGCGAGGAAATGACTGTTGACGAAGCCCGTGCGCAGGGCGCAATAGGCCTTTTCGGCGATAAGTACGGCGAAAAGGTAAAGGTGTATACCATGGGCAAATATTCAAAGGAGATCTGTGGCGGCCCGCATGCCGGCCATACCGGCGAGCTGGGCACGTTCAAGATAAAGAAGGAGGAGGCCTCCAGTGCCGGCGTGCGCAGGATAAAGGCCGTGCTGCAATAAGGCGATGAGGGATAATTCCGCGCAATGGTTTGAATACGATTGGCCGCTTGACGGGGCGATGGCGCGCTTCGGCGCGGACATGGCGCTGATAGATGCCGACAGGGCGGCGCGCCCGCTGCTGATGTATGTAAGCTGCCAAAGCCGCAGCGAAAAGCGGGAAACGCTCAGCGCGATAGAGCGCAGCATAGCATCGGGCGTTAAGGATAAGCTGATAAAAAAGCTTGGCGCACTGTATGTGGGGTATATAGAAATAGACGCGCAGATACAGTATTATTTCTATATTCACGATGCCGAGGAATTCGAGCGGGGCGAAACCATTGCCGAAAAAACGCCGCTTATGGACTGCACCGCTGGGCTTGCGGACGAACCGGATTGGCTCACGTATAAAACCCTGCTTTATCCGGATGCCGCAAAGCTGCAAACGGAGCTTAACCGCGACCATATTGCGCTTATGAAAAAACACGGCGACTGCATAAGTGCAGTCCGCCGCGTTACCTTCACGGTGTATTTCCCGACCGAAAGCATAATGCTCAATTTTGCGGAGGCTGCACGCAAGGCGGGTTTTGCCTATGCCGGGCCTAACTATTCGTCGGAGCGTGAATTGGCCTACGGGGCGGATATTGTGCGCCTGAGCTCGCTTAAAAAGGCGGATGTGGATGCGCTCACCACCCGCGTGATAAACCTTGCCGCGCAGTACGGCGGGGAGCTTGGCGAATGGAGCGCGCCCATAGTTGAACGCGGCGGCCCGCTGAACGCAATATAATGGAGAGTTGATGATAAGGCTTACGGATGTTGACGAATCGAACTGGCTTGAGATTGCGCGGCTCAGCGTGAGCGAAGCGCAGCGGCGCTTCCTTGCGCCGCCGATCGGTATAATCGCGCGGGGATATGTTTACCGCGATTGCAATGCGCGCGTGATAGGCATTTGTAATGATGCGGAGATGGTCGGCGTTGCACTTGTGCGGGACTTTATCGATGAACCCGTTGGCTATGACCTTCAGCAGTTCATGATAGACGAGCGGTTCCAGAACAGGGGCTACGGCACGGCCGCGCTGGAGCTGATACTTGCTCAGTTGAAGGCAGAAGCGCGCTTTGACCATGTTGAGGTATGCGTGAAGAAGGATGATGCCGCCGCGCTGCATGTTTATGAAAAAACAGGTTTTGCCGACAGCGGCTACGTGGACGAATCCCTGCCCGATTGCGTGAATCTTATATGCTATTTAAGGTGAAATGATGTTTTACCGCCGTACACCACGAATGATGTACGGCGGTTTTGTGTTGCTTATAGGCCTGCGACTATTTCCGCTATCTGCACGGCGTTGGTTGCGGCGCCCTTGCGCAGCTGATCACCGCAGCACCAAAGGTTAAGCCCGCGCTCGTCCGTCAGGTCGTCGCGTATGCGGCCAACGTAGACCAGATCCTGATTGGACGTGTCGAGCGGCATGGGGTAAACGCGGTTCGCAATGTCGTCCGTAAGGCGGCAGCCCGCCCCGGCGGCTATCAGCTCCCGCGCACGCGCTGCGCTTATTTTCTCCTTGGTGCGTATCAATAAGGACACGCTGTGGCTGCGGAATACAGGCACGCGCACGCATGTGCAGCTTACCTTCAGCTCGGGGCTGTGCAGTATCTTACGCCCCTCGTTTTGCAGCTTCATCTCCTCGCTCGTGTAGCCCACGAAGGCTTCGGAGCCTATCTGCGGTATCACGTTGTATGCTATCTGGTACGGGAAAACGCTTGGCTTAACGGCCTCGCCCGCGGCTATTGCCGCCGTTTCCTCGCTCAGCTCGCTTATGCCCTGCGCGCCCGCGCCGCTAACCGCCTGATAGGACGATGCTATTATGCTCTCTATCGGGCTTTCTTTGTTCAGCGCGTTCAGCGCCACCAGCGATATTATCGTTGTGCAGTTGGGATTGGCTATTATGCCGCGGTGCTTGCGCACGTCCCCGGGGTTTATCTCGCTTACCACCAGCGGCACGTCCTCATACAAACGAAACGCGCTTGAATTGTCCACGAATACCGCGCCAGTCTTAACTATTGCTGGGGCGAAGCGCATGGCAATGTCGTTCTCCGCCGCGCCAAGCACTATGTCAAGCCCTTCAAACGCATCCTTGCTCGCCTGAATAACCGTGTGCTCCTTGCCCATAAAGCTTATGCGCTTGCCCGCGCTGCCTGCGCCAGCAAGCAGCCTAAGATCGCTTATGGGGAACTTACGCTCCTCCAGCACCATCATCATCTCGCGCCCAACCGCGCCCGTTGCGCCCAGTATGCCTATTCTGTATTGCTTCATGTTATGCTCCTTATCTTATCGTGGCAAAGCTGCTGTACAGCACCCTTATTGCCTGCTCAAAATCCTTTTCTTCCACGCCTACTATAATGTTCAGTTCTTCCGGGCCCTGCGTTATCATGCGAATGTTCACGCCCTTTTCGCCCAGTGCCGCGAATATTTTGCCCGATATGCCGGGGCGGAAGGCCATCCTGCGGCCGACTGCCGCAACAACGGCCAAATCTGATTCCGTCTTTATATGGTCCGGCTTTATGCTCCGCTCAAGCTCGCCAAGCAGCGAATACAGGCAGTCCGCCACGCTCGCGCTGGACACTACCAGCGACAGGCTGTCTATGCCCGAAGGAACGTATTCAACGTTCACGTTGGCTTTTTCAAATATTTCAAGTATCCGCCTCAGCACACCCGGCGTTGAGGACATGCCCGTTTTTGAAAGGGTTATCACCGTGTATCCCTTCCTGCCGGCTATGCCCGTTATAAAGCTGCGGTTCTGCTCCGTGCTGTCGTCAATGTCGCGCATTATCATTGTACCGGGGTGGTCAGGCTCGTTAGTATTGCGTATGTTGAGGGGGATGTTTTTCTCCCGCACGGGGAAAACCGCCCGCTCGTGCAGCACCTGCGCGCCTATGTAGCTAAGCTCCCTTAGTTCGCTGTATGTAAGCCTGTCTATATGCTCCGGATTTTCAACTATGCGCGGATCCGCCATAAGTATGCCCGAAACATCAGTCCAGTTTTCGTATACGTCCGCGTCAAGCGCCGCCGCCGCCAGCGCGCCTGTCACGTCGCTGCCGCCGCGCGTGAGCGTAAGTATGCGCCCGCCGGGGGCAATGCCGTAAAAGCCCGGGATTACCGCCCGCCTGTTGGCGGCAATGCGCCTGAGCGCGGAGTAGCTTGCTTCCTCATCTATGCTGCCGTCCAGCGCGAATGTGAGCCACAGCTTTGCGTCAATAAAGTCATAGCCCAGCGCGTCCGCCAGCAGCCTTGCGGAAAAGTATTCGCCGCGGCTTACAAGTTCATCCTCGCCTATGCCGTGCTGCATGCGCTTCCACAGCGCGTCAAATTCGGCCTCAAGCGGGGTATTAAGCCCAAGCTCGTCCCGAATGTCCAAATACCGCTGCTTCACCTGCTCAAATACGTCCATGCAGGATACACCGTATTTGATGTGAGCATAGCAAAGGTATAAAAGATCGGTTATCTTGTGGTCGTCCCTGCTCCGCTTGCCCGCGGCGGAGACCACGATTATCTTCCTTGCTTCGTCGGCCCGTATTATGGCGCATACCTTGCGTATCTGCGCGGCGTCCGCCATTGATGAACCGCCGAATTTGGCAACCTTAAGCATTGTTTATATATCTCCCCAAAAATTGAAAACAAATCATTCGGCAATGGCAGCCATAAAGCCGTTGAAGCCTTCCACGCGGCACATTGCGTGCGCCTGCTCAACGGAGAGCGGGGCGGTGATTACGGGCGCGCAGCCCTGCCTACGGATATAATACCGCTGGTACGCGCGGGAATTATTCACCTGCGCACGGGTGAACGAATCCGTATAGAAGGCCGAGCAGCCTTCGGCTATTGCGCGGCAGTCCGCAAGCACGTTGCTCCCCGTTGGGTATGCGCCCGCGCCCGCGCCAAGGAAGCTCTGTCCGCCCATATGCGCGGCGCAAAGGCTCATCATATTGCCGCATTCGCATACGCGCGCCTCGCCCGCATCCGCGCCGAAGAGCATGGGCTCCACCGCGGCGCTTATTGTGCCGAAGTGCCTTTCCGCATGGCCTATCAGGCGGCAGGCAAGGCCGTTTTCTTGAAAGAAGCGCATATCCTCCGCTGTAATATTGGCTATGCCGAAGCACGGCACGTCGCTTTCGCTTATCGATACGCCGTAGGCTATGTTTGCGCTGAGCACCAGCTTGCGCCGCGTATCCAGCCCGCATACATCGGCGGTTGGATCGGGCTCCGCGTAGCCAAGGCGCTGCGCATCGCTCAGCGCCGCAGCGTAATCCATACCGCGGCGGCTCATCGCGTCCAGTATATAATTCGATGTGCCGTTCATTATGCCGCTTACGGATATTATCGCGTCCACGCTTGCCGCGCGGGCAAGGGAGCTGAGCCACGGTATGCCGCCGCCCGCCGCCGCAGTACAGCGCAAGGACACGCCGTTTTCGCGCGCAAGTGCGGTGAGCTCATCATAATATGCGCACATAAGCTGCTTGTTGGCTGTAACGACGTGCTTTTTAGCCCTAAGCGCAGCGCATATGTATTCATGCGCGGGTTCAAGCCCGCCCATGGCCTCAACTATTATGTCCGCTTCCGCTTCGTTAAGTATCTTATAAAAATCGCTTGTGACCATGCAGTTAAGCCCCTCAAGCGGCCTGCGCGCAAGCACGGTGCAAATGTTCAGCGAAAGCGGCCGCTCCGTAAGCAGCTCATAAAATCCGCGGCCGACAGTTCCGAATCCCAGCAAAGCAATGTTCATATATCCAAACTCCTTCCGTGCGGTACATTTACTGTTGAATGTACGTATATCAGATACATATGTTTTTATAATGGAGACAAATATACCACTAATTGCCGGAAAACGCAATAGGCAGAATAAGTTTTTTCTGTGCTGCTGCATCGCATTAACTGATACGGCAAATAATATATTATAAAAATGCAACCACTTCCGCCCGAAAACCGTTTATAATAGCGTATATGCCTTTTTACAAGGCACGAAAGGAGACATATGTTTATGAAAAAGACAATTGCGGCCGTATTGGCCATTATATTCGCGCTTGGCATGGTTGGCTGCGCCGCGAACGGAAGCGGACAGGGCACGGCAGAAGCCGCGGGAAACCCGCTGGATGTGCTCAATAAAGTTTGGGACAGCTATACCGACGATGAAAAGTTCCCCGCCGCAGGCGGCGACATGAGCGAAGCGAACATGAAGGACGATGCACCGGGCAACGTTGCGCTGGATGATGCGGACACGGTTGCATACCTCACCTCCTTCCCGGCGGACATGGTGGACAAGCTTGACGCCGCCGCCAGCCTTATGCACATGATGAACGCCAACACGTTCACCTGCGGAGCGTTTCGCCTGAAGGACGCCGCCGATGCGGACGCCGTGTGCGCCGCCATACACGACGGGCTTAATTCCAAGCAATGGATGTGCGGCTTTCCGGACAAGATGGTGATTGCCAAGGTTAGCGGCTGCATAGTATCCGTATACGGCGCAGAGGATTTGGTGAACACCTTCCGCGATAAGCTGACCGCCGCCTATGAAAACGCGGAGATAGTTTACGACGAGGCGATAGCGTTCTAAGCGCAAACGAAGGGAGGGAGCAGTTCATGCTGTTTTCAAGCGCGGCATTTTTATATAGCTTTCTGCCGCTGACAATAGCGGTGTATTTCCTTATGCCGCAGCGGCTTAAAAACGCGGCGCTGCTCCTGATGAGCCTTATATTCTATGCCTGGGGAGAGTCGCGCTATGTGGTGCTTATGGTGTTGTCCATAACCCAAGGCTATATATTCGCGCGGCTTATAGGCAAAAGCCGCGGAACGAAAAAAGCAAAGGGATATCTTATAATAAGCCTTGTGCTGAGCCTTGGCATGCTTGGCGTGTTCAAATACGCCAACTTTTTTGCGGAAAGCTTCGCCGCGGTATTCGGCCTCAAAATAGCCGCGCTTAACATTGCCCTGCCCATAGGCATAAGCTTTTATACGTTCCAGCTTATAAGTTACGTTATTGACGTTTACCGTGCGGACGTTGAGCCGCAGCGGGATTACGTTGCGTTTGCGGCGTATATATCCATGTTCCCGCAGCTTATAGCTGGGCCGATAGTGAGATACAGCGATATTGAAGCGGAGCTTACCGCGCGCGCATACGGCGCGGACAAGGCCGCATACGGCGCAAAGCGCTTCATATTAGGCCTTGGTAAAAAGGTGCTTATTGCAAACGTGCTTGCGGAGCTTGTGAACGCATTCAAGGCAAGCGGCGAAAAATCCACGCTGTTTTACTGGATATACGCCGCGGCGTACATGCTGCATGTGTATTTCGATTTTTCCGGATACAGCGACATGGCGATTGGGCTTGGCTCGATATTCGGCTTCACGTTCCCCGAAAACTTCAATTATCCCTATATTGCCGCAAGCATAACCGAATTCTGGCGCAGATGGCATATGTCGCTGAGTTCGTGGTTCAGGGATTATGTGTATATCCCCCTTGGCGGCAGCCGCGTGAAAAGGCCGCGCGCGCTTTTGAACATTGCAACAGTATGGATGCTTACGGGCCTTTGGCACGGGGCGGACTGGAACTTTGTTATGTGGGGGATAATGTTTGCGGCGCTGCTGATCGCAGAAAAGACGCTGCTTTTAGGCTTTATCAAAAAGCACAGAGCAATAGGGCATATATACACGCTGTTTTTCGTTATGCTGTGCTTCATAATGTTTGATGCTTCAAGCGTGGGCGAAGGCTTTGCGGCAATAGCCGCGCTGTTTTCAAGGGGAAGCGCGGCCAATACGGAGGCTTTATATTACCTTAGAAGCTACACCGTGCCGCTTATAATAGCAGCGATCGGCGCAACGCCGTTACCTAAGCGCATAAAGGCGAAGCTTGAAGCCACGCGCGTTGGCGGGGCGATAATGACGATAGCGGAGCCTGTGGCGCTTGCGGCGCTGCTTTGCGTATGCACGGCGTATTTGATAGACGGGTCATTCAACCCGTTCCTGTATTTCAGATTTTAGCGGAAAGGAGAGCATATGCGTACCAAGCTTAAAAGCATACTTACCGTTGCACTTGCGGCGGCAATAATATTCGGCTTTGCAATATGGGGAACGCTTAAAAAGGACGACGCGCAATCCCTCAGCGAAAGGCGCGCGCTGGCGACGATGCCAAAGCTCAGCATAGACAGCGTGCTTTCCGGCAAGTTTATGAGCGAATACGAACAGTATAAGCTGGATCAGTTCCCCCTTAGGGACGCCTTCCGCACGCTTAAGGCCGTGAATACATATTATGTATTTTCTCAGCGCGACAATAACGGCATTTATATAGTTGACGGCATTGCAAGCAAAATGGACTATCCGCTGAACGGCGCAAGCGTTGAGCGCGCGGCAAAGCGGTTCGGCTACGTTTACGATACATATCTTAAGCCAAACGGCATAAAGGCGTATTTAAGCCTTGTTCCGGACAAGAACTATTTTATGGCCGATGCGAACGGCTATCTCGGCATAGACTACGACAAGCTGAAGGATATGCTTACGGCGGATATGGCGTATGCGGAGTATATAGACATATTCGGCACGTTAAGCATAGAGGATTACTACAAGACGGATCTTCACTGGCGGCAGGAGAGGATACTTGACACGGCAAAGAAGCTTGCCGAGGGCATGGGCGCGGAAGCTTCGGCAGAATACACCGCGACGGATGCGGATACGGACTTCTACGGCATATATTATGCCCAAAGCGCGCTGCCGCTGAAGCCTGACAAATTGTATTACATGCAGGGCGGGAGCATTGCGGATTATACCGTATATGATTACGAGAGCGGAAAATACGTTGACGTATACGACATGGAAGCGCTAAGCGGGCGCGATCCGTACGAAATGTTCCTGCATGGGTCAAAGTCCATACTGACAATAGAAAATCCGAACAGCAGGAGCGGACGCTCGCTTATAATGTTCAGGGATTCGTTCGGCTCAAGCATTGCGCCGCTTATTGCGGAAGGGTTCGACAGGGTAACGCTTGTGGACATCCGCTATGTTGCGCCGGAGCTGCTGGGGCGGATGGTGGATTTCACCCAATATACCGATGCGCTGTTTCTATACGGCACGGGGGTTATAAACAACAGCGAAACAATAAAGTGAAGCTTACAGGGGGCCGCGTGCGATAACGCGGCCTTTATGCTATAATATGAAAAAATCTGGTAACAGCGGAGGATACGGCTATGGATATACACGCGCTGGTGGAGTCGCAGCATAGATATTACCAGTCCGGAGCGACAAGGCCGGTGGAGTTTAGGATAGAGGCGCTAAGAAAGCTTCAGCGGGCAATACGCGCGAACGAGAAGCTGCTTGCCGATGCGTTGAAGCAGGATTTGAACAAATCCGAAACAGAAAGCTACATGTGCGAAACGGGCATGGTACTGGAGGAACTGAGCTACCATATAAAGCACGTTGCCAAGTGGGCCAAGGAAAGGCGGGTCAAAACGCCGCTTGCTCAGTTTCCGGCAAAAAGCTTCATCTCGCCCGAGCCTTACGGCGTGGCGCTCATTGTTTCGCCGTGGAATTACCCCGTGCAGCTTTGCCTGAATCCGCTTATAGGCGCCATATCCGCGGGCAACTGCGCAGTGGTAAAGCCGTCCGCCTATGCCGCGGCTACAAGCACCGCCATAGCCAAGCTGATAGGCGACACATTCCCACCGGAATACATTGCCGCCGTTGAGGGCGGCAGGGCGGAAAATCAGGCGCTGTTTGAAGAAAAGTTCGATTACATATTCTTTACCGGCAGCGTGGAGGTGGGCAAAACCGTTATGCAGGCGGCGGCGAAGCATCTTACGCCGGTTACGCTGGAGCTGGGCGGCAAAAGCCCCGCAATAGTGGATGAAACGGCGGACATAAAGCTGGCTGCGCGCAGGATAGCCTTCGGCAAGGTGCTCAACGCCGGGCAGACGTGCGTTGAGCCGGACTATCTTTTGATACACCGCAGCATTAAGGAGGCGTTCGTAAGCGAATATCAGGATGCACTGGAGCAGTTTTTTCCAAACGGCGATATGCGGGACATGGTAAACATAATAAGCGAAAAGCATTACAACCGCGTGAAGGGCCTTATTCAGGGCGAAAGCATAGCCTTGGGCGGCACGTTTGATGACGAGCGCCGCTTCATCGCGCCCACGTTGCTTGATGATGTTTCGCCCGATGCGCCAATCATGCAGCAGGAGATATTTGGCCCCGTGCTGCCCATGCTGTGCTTTGATACGCTGAGTGAAGTTATATCCTTTGTCAACAGCCGTCCCAAGCCCCTTGCGTTTTATATATTCACGGCAGACAAGGCCGCCGAGCGCAGGCTGCTGGATAGCTGCTCCTTCGGCGGTGGCTGCGTGAACGATACCATAATCCATCTTGCCTCCTCCGCGCTGCCGTTCGGCGGGGTAGGGGAAAGCGGCATGGGCAGCTACCACGGCAAAAAAAGCTTCGATACGTTCACGCACGAGCGCAGCATAGTCAATAAATCAACCAAGATAGACCTCCCCATGCGCTACTTCCCGTACAGCAAAAAGAAGCTTAGAATAATAAAGATGTTTATGAAGTGAGAACAAAGCCCGGGCATCAGCTCGGGCCCTCTGTTTTTTTATGTAAAAAATCGAAAAACGGACGAGAAACACATGAACGAAAATTTCATGACGATGCCCAAAT
>ERZ1031347.1036-NODE-1036-length-11606-cov-4.561943_pt1 | contig 11606 bp, 10 predicted proteins | sample MGYA00517106_ERZ1031347 | MGnify/ENA primary metagenome ERZ1031347 (study PRJEB33719, sample SAMN04261392) | wastewater metagenome | biome: periurban shantytown; feature: human; material: feces | host: Homo sapiens | place: Peru: Lima | collected 2012-07-19 ...
AAGGAACGTCCCTGGAGAGGACATATGACAAATTATAGATTCGTATTCAGCTACGATGGCACCCGCTATCACGGCTGGGAGAGCAAAAAGAATGCAGATACCGTTGAGGGGCGCATCGAGGCAGTGCTGTCGAAGATGGTGTCTGTGGACAGGGTGGAACCGGGCGCATCGGTAAATGTAGACATACACGGAGCGGGCCGGACTGACGCTGGAGTGCACGCAAGGGCCATGGTGGCGAGCGGAAGACTTGAGACCGACAGATCTCCGGGTGAGATAAAGGACTATCTGAACAGATATCTTCCGGCAGACATAAGTGCGATAGATGTGGCTGTGGCAGGGGATCGGTTTCATGCGAGACTGAATGCCACTGGAAAGGTATATGAGTATACATTGTATGTGGGGTATGAAAAACCTGTATTTGACAGAAACTATGTATGGTGTGTGTCAGATGGTGACAAGCTGGATGTGGAGGCTATGAAAAGCGCTGCATCATACCTTATTGGGAAGCATGATTTCAGATCATTCTGTGGCAATAACAAGATGAAGAAGTCCACGGTGAGGATCATATATGATGTGGATATATACAGAGATGGAGATTATGTTCGTATGAGATTCCATGGCAATGGATTCCTTCAGAATATGATAAGGATATTGACCGGAACACTGGTGGAGATCGGACTTGGAAAAATGAGTCCGGATTATATGCGAGATATCATAGCCGGCATGGACAGACAGTTGGCGGGACCTACGGCACCGCCGCAAGGACTGTTCCTAGTGGAAGTTGAATATAATTAACTGATGATAATTGTCAGTAAGAATGAGCTTCGATAAAGGGGATGGTGACGTATGGGTATGGCAGAAAATATTAGATATGATGAACAAGACAGCCGTCTGGATGCATTCACAGGAAAACCTGAGGATGTAAAAAACCTCAGCCTGTTTATGGAGATCGGAGCCATGATGATACGTAACGGTTCGGAGGTAAAGAGAGTTGAGGACACCTTGAGGCGTATGGGAGCGGCATATGGGGCAGTGAGAATGGATGTATTTGCGATCACGTCGACCCTTGTGTGCACTATGAATATGCCAGGCGGTTACGTGTGCTCAATGACCAGAGGAACGAGAGATGGCACAAAGACGGACTTCTGGAAGCTTGAGAGGATAAATGCCCTCAGCAGAGAGTATTGCAGGAAGCCTTTTGGTGCAGAAGAGCTTAAAGTACGTATAGACGAGATTGAGGGGGCGACTGCTGACAGGCTGCGGGTATGTATTGGAAGTGTCCTTGCGGCAGGAACGCTTGCTGTTTTCTTTGGGGGAAATATAGCAGATGGGCTTGCAGCGGCAGTATTTGCAGTGGGGATATGGCTGATGCAGGTTTATTTTGCACCTATTTGCAAGAATAATATACTATTCAATTTCCTTTGTTCATTTGCCATAGGTGTACTCATAGGACTTACAGGGCGTGTCATCCCGATACATGAGGACAAGGTTATGATCGGAGATATCATGTTGCTGATCCCAGGCCTTGCGCTCACAAATGCAGTGAAGGATATGTTTGTTGGAGATACGATAACCGGAAGCCTGAGGCTGGTGGAGTCTCTGCTCTGGGCAGCGGCCATCGCGTGCGGATTTGCGCTGGCAGTATTTATCACGAAGTAGAGTGATATGCCGCCGGGCTTAAGTGAGAGGGTTGTGTGAATTAAGTGTTAGAGTTATGTGTTGTAGGATGAAAGAGCATTACAATATGATAGGTTTTATATGTGAGTGGCATACAGACTATAGTAGAAAAAAGCCTTTATAACAGGTTCAAATTTAACAGTTTTTAGGTGCGTGAGCCACATATTATAGGAGGAAGGAATATGCAGGAGGTCATAGTTCAGATAGTGACGGCTTTTCTAGGGTCACTGGGATTTGCATATATGTTCAATCTGGGAAAGAGAAATGTTATACCGGCGGCTGTAAATGGAATGTGTACATGGGTGGTATATATTTTAATTCGTGCTATAATAGATGATGTGTTTATACCGTCACTTGTGGCCACACTGTGGGCTGCTATATATGCAGAGATCGCAGCGAGAGTGATGAAGGCTCCCGCAAATCAGTATCTTATAGTGGGAGTGATACCGCTTCTTCCGGGTGCTCCGCTATACTACACGCTGAGCGCTGCATTTGGCTCAGACTGGGAGGCTGCGAAGATGTATGGCAATAACACGATGCTGTTCGCACTGGGAATCGCAGTTGGCATAAGTGTTGTATGTGGTGTGGATGAGATCATCAGAAAATTGAGAGAAGGCCATGTCAGATGATTTCTCATCTGGGGAAAATAAAGGAGAGTATGCAGGATGTTGGAAAAATATGGAAAAAAATTGATTGTCTTTCTTGGTTGTGACATTGTATATTTTATTTTGTATGTCATTCCGTTTATAAAGATTCCGCCTGTGTCTGCCATATTTACCGGGCTTGGACTTCTGGTAATGACGGCACTAAGTTACGTGGAGGTTGAGGACGATACATTTGAGCATATAACAGGTGAAGAGAAGTGGTTTAAGACGGCTTTTCTTGTCGGCGGTGTGCTGACACTTGTGGGTGTGATATTGCTCCTCGTATTTGCAGGGGCTTAATGATATACGGAGAATTACAAAGATCTTTTCTGCCTGGCTGGCTACTGGGCGGAAAGGGTCTTTTTTTTGTTTAACAGCAATTTTTTCCTTTGACCAGAATAGAAGAAGCTTAACTGTGGTCTGATATGCCATCTGGGGGCAGGAACTCTTAAGAATTTCTTAAAGAAGAGGGTAATTGTTTCTTAATCAGATTTTCAAGTAAAATTTCATCAAGAGAGGGGAAAAGCCCTGGCAGGCGCACCCAATGCAAACAGGTGAGTTATGAAAAAAGAAGGGATAAAAAACGTATGATAGACATGACAAAATATTCCGGAAGATTGGCTCTGATAATGGTTGGTGCTATATCACTGTCCCTGTGTGGATGTGAGATGGCGAATGTAAATTCAGCGCAGGGAGAGGCCCGGACAACATACATATACGGAGATTCCATACAGGAGGATGCCGGGGCATCGCTAAGGGCGAAGCTTGGTGTACCAGATTCCTGTAAGACCACATTTGACACAGGGGAATCCAGGCTTTCGGAGATAAGTCTGGACACCGATGACATAGATGTGCCAGGGACGGATAGAGCGTACATTGTTGGTTTCGACAGGATAGAACTGACTCAGGAAAAAATACAATCCATGGTGGAGGGCGTATTTGACAAGTCGGAGGGTATATACTGCCGCGACGATGGTGATGAGAATATGACAAAGGAGGAAATACAGCAGGGGATAGAACTTATCGAAGTGTACCGTGACCAGGCTCTTAAAGAAGGAAAAACGGATGTGGCAGATATGTATGACAGTGATATCGCTGCTGAGAAAATCAGAATGACGAGTGCTCCTGATACCTACAGACCGGTGGCAGAGTATACATCAGACAAGATATATGTAGGTCAGAGTGATGGAGATAAGTTTAGTCTGTGGATATCCGGAGGAGACAAGGATGAAGGGGAATCAGGAGTGAGTGTTGAGTACAGCGCAGATGCAAGCCGCGACCAGGATTATCTGGCAAATGTGCCTGATGCTGTTGTCACCGAGACCGTGGGTGAGGTTGATTCTGGAGTGGATGCCGGAGATGAGCAGAATGTGTGCAGTCTGGACGAGAATTCTGCAAGGATCATGGCGCAGGAATTTCTGGATAAGCTCGGAATATCGGGGATGGCATTCAGGAGTTCTCAGGCTGTGATCAGGACGTGGATCGACGGTAGTATGACGTGCATAAAGACAGAAAAAAATGGTTATGTATTTCAATTTGGCAGACAGATCGCCGGAATCCCTGTGGTGTACGAGGATCCCACTGGTGTAGATAACCTGAAAAATGATAAGGGATATGTCATGCATGATGGGGATCTTGCTTCGGTGTATGTAGACGATAAAGGTGTGTTCAGTGTGAGAGCAAGGCTGACTACGGATCCGGATTCATTTGTCAGGGAAGGTACAGGGCTGCTTAGCTGGACTGATATGCTGGAGCGGGCAAATGACAACATTTCAGAGTATTACAGGAAATATCCTACGGCATACTCCAAGGTGCAATTTGACAGTGCCAGGCTTTTGTATGTGCCGTGCAGAAAGGATGACGGAAGTCTTGCGTATGTTCCGGCATGGATGCTTACTGAGGAAGATGATAAAGACATTTTAGATGATGGCGCTGCATATCATAACATAGTGCAGATGGTGTACATAAACGCAATTGATGGAAGTCTTATAGACATAGCTGAGACCGCAAAGACACTGGGGACCTGGTTCAGTTATGATGATGGCGATGGAGGAATAAAAACTTTGACAAGGTAATATGTGTTATTTGATGATTTGAAATTGTCTTATAGTATGTGCACCAACAAAACAGTGAAAACAGGTTGATTTTATATGAAATAAAAATATACACAAGAAGGGATTCACACAAATAGGAAAGAGAGGAAAAATATTATGAGAAGATCAAAGAGAGCGACAAGAATTGCGGCATGCGTGCTGGTGGGAGTGATGGCTATGCAGCTTTGTGGCTGTGGAGATAAGAAGGTGGATTATTCAATTGATGGGGACTCACAGATGTCGGAGGCAGGCGATGAAGCCGGCGGCTCAGAGAAGAGTGCACTTGCGAAGAAGCTTGGCGTGCCGGATTCATGTGATCTGACATTTGACGTTGGCAAATCAGGGCTGTCAGTTATATCCTGTAAGGCTGATGATATAGAACTTCCGGATTCAGACAAGGTGAAGAAGGCTGAGTTTAGCGTATTTTCGCTGGAGGCTGGCCAGATACAGAAAATTGTGGAGGGGCTGTTTGATAAGTCCCAGGGAATTCAGGTTAGGAAAGACGGGGTCATGACAAAATCAGAGCTTCAGGACATGATAGATCAAACCACGAAATTCAAGGAGGATGCTGCCGGAAATGGTGATGATTCGTCTGGAGCATGGTATGATACCCAGATAGAGACATATAAGAAGCAGATGGCTGAAGCACCTGATACACTCCCGGAGTTGGAGAATTATGATGATCCGTACTGTGAATATGTGGGTACGAATGGAGATCACAAATATTCATTTTCATTCAGTCGTACGACAGATGATGATGCAGACGCAGGAGTATATATGTCATTTTTTCCATCATCAGACGAAGAGAACGAGGAACTTGAGAAGGTGGAAGGCTCAGAGTATACATATCTTACCGAGGCGTCAAATGTTTACAGCATAGATCAGGAGAATATCCAGAATAATTGTCAGATCAACGAGGAAGCTGCAAAAGACTGTGCCAGAAATTTCCTCAGCAGCATAAATGTTGAAGGAATGGAGTGTACGAAGGTTGAGCCACTTGTCAGAGTTTGGGCAAATAATGATGGCGGCGAGCTCAAGACAGAAGTAAATGGATACTCAGTCATTTTCTCAAGAGTGATCAGTGGAGGTCGTTTTGTGATGTCTGGTCTGTACAACGTAGATAACCTTCAGAATTCAAATGGTTCTATGTATGTAAGTTCGGACAATGCAACAGTGTATGTAAATGATGATGGTGTCATAAGTATGTATGCTAATATGTACACGGATCCTGAGTCCATCAAAGAGGAGGATGTTGAGATCCTTAGCTGGAATGATATGCTTGAAAAGGCGCAGACATCTATAGCGGAGTATTACGAGAAATACAAGACAAGATACAGTAAGGTTGAGTTCAACGATGTGACACTCGGTTATATGCCGGTTATGGAAGACGACGGAAAGATGTATTATATTCCGGTGTGGGCATTCAAACAGTCAGAGGAGCTCAGAGATCAGAGCAGTGATGCCGAGGTGTCGCAGGCAGTAATGATAAATGCGATGGATGGAAGTTATATAGACATAGTTGAGAATGCAAAGAAGCTGAATCTGTGGGATTCATTTTAACGAGTGACGTTTTTACGTGTAATTGACGATCATAAAAATAAGAGAACGTTGAATGTGGATCTTGGTGAACAGGTTCACGACACCAAGGATATGGGTGGTGAACGAGAAGACGAAGAAGATTGTGTATGATGAGGTAAAATAAACCATAGGCAGTCAGTTGATTTTTGAGGTAAGCTCATAACAACTTGATTGCCTGTGGTTTTTATTAATAACTTTTTTTAATATAGTCTATTTTACAGATGAAGCACTCTGTCCTTTATCTCCTGTGTACGTCCCTGGTTCCAAAACTGGGTTCCGATATAACCGCAGGTACGCCTTGCGACGAAGAGAGTGTTCTGGTCACGGTTGCCGCAGTTGGGGCACTCCCACACCAGCTTGCCGTAGTCGTCTGTCACTATCTTGATCTCGCCGTCATAGCCACATTTCTCACAATAGTCGCTCTTGGTGTTCAGCTCTGCATAAAGAATATTGTCGTATATGAACTTCATGACCTCAAGGACTGCGTCTATGTTGTTCTGGAGGTTTGGAACTTCGACGTAGCTGATGGCGCCTCCAGGTGACAGCTTCTGGAATTCTGACTCAAACTTCAGCTTGCTAAAAGCGTCTATATGCTCAGTTACATGTACGTGGTAGCTGTTGGTTATGTAGTTCTTGTCGGTTACACCCGGGATGATTCCGAAACGCTTCTGCAGGTTTTTTGCAAACTTGTATGTGGTTGACTCCATTGGAGTTCCATATACAGAGTAGCTGATATTCTCAGCTGCCTTCCACTCAGCACATTTGTCGTTGAGTTTCTGCATAACTGCAAGGGCAAATTTCTTGCCCTCCTCGGATGTATGAGTCTTGCCGATCATGCGGACGCACATCTCGCAGAGACCTGCATAGCCAAGGGAAATTGTTGAATAGCCGCCGAAGAGCAGCTTGTCAATCTTCTCGCCTTTTTTAAGCCTTGCCAGCGCACCGTGCTGCCACAGTATAGGAGCAACATCTGATATGGTTCCGAGCAGTCTTTCATGTCTGCATCTGAGTGCCCTGTGACAAAGCTCAAGACGCTCGTCCAGGATCTTCCAGAATTTGTCCATGTCGCCGTATGATGAACATGCCACATCAACAAGATTGATGGTCACGACACCCTGGTTAAAACGTCCGTAATATTTGCGGGATCCATCAGGATTCCTGATGCCGTCCTCCTTTGTAGGAAATGATCTGCAGCCCATGCATGGATACACGTCGCCGTCCTTCATCTCTCTCATGACTTTGGCGGAGATGTAGTCAGGAACCATGCGCTTTGCGGTGCATTTGGCGGCAAGCTCGGTCAGATACCAGTATTTGGAATCTGTGGTGATGTTGTCCTCGTCCAGAACATATATAAGCTTAGGAAATGCCGGTGTGATCCAGATTCCCTTCTCGTTCTTGACTCCTTTGATCCTCTGATTCAGGACCTCCTCTATGATGAGTGCCAGGTCATCCCTTGTCTGTCCCTCAGGGACCTCATCCAGATACATGAACATGGTGACAAATGGTGCCTGACCGTTACATGTCATCAGCGTGATGAGCTGATACTGTATAGTCTGTATTCCGCTTCTGACCTCGTTTAACAGTCTCTTCTCTGTGATCTTGTCGATGATTGCGTCGTCGAGTGATTCTCCGCACTCCTTGCGTTCTTCGATGACCTGTGCACGGAGCTTTTTCCTGCTCACATCCACAAATGGTGCCAGATGGGACAGGGTAAATGTCTGTCCGCCGTACTGGTTGCTGGCAACCTGTGCCACGATCTGAGTTGTTACGTTGCATGCTGTGAAGAAGCTGTGTGGCTTCTCAATCATGGTCTCACTGATCACGGTTCCGTTCTGCAGCATATCCTCAAGGTTGATGAGGTCACAGTTGTGCTCCTTCTGAGCATAGTAGTCTGAATCATGGAAATGTATGATTCCCGCCTCATGAGCCTCCACAATATCTTCAGGCAGAAGCATTCTTTTTGTGAGATCCTTGGACACCTCGCCAGCCATATAGTCACGCTGGGTTGAGTTGATAACCGGATTCTTGTTGGAGTTTTCCTGATTGACCTCCTCGTTCATATGGTCTATGAGCGCAAGGATTCCGTTGTCCGTGGTGTTGGATTTACGTGCGAGCTCTCTCTTGTAACGGTAACGCACATACTTCTGTGCAACCTCGTAGCCTCGCATCTCCATGATGCCTGTCTCGACCATATCCTGAATGTCTTCCACGTGGACTGCGTGGGACATCGACTCTATCTGTTTCTCCAGATTATCCGCTATGGCGTGAACCTGGTATTCGTTAAGCTGGTGGAGTTTGTCAACCTCATTGTTGGCAGCTCTGATGGCATTCTCTATCTTTGACAGGTCAAATGTCACCTCTTCTCCATTTCTTTTGATTACATGTACGTGTGTTTTAGCTTCCTCTGACACAACAATAGCCTCCCTCTTCCAATTCAATGCTAAATTTAATTCTAATATTCCAATCATTCAAATTAACTGAAATCAGACCTTTCAGGTCTGGTTTGACGTCATATAGTAGATGCGGCTGCCCATGCCGCATGGAATTATTTATAAAGAAAATAAGCTGACGCTTGCGACAAATAAAATAGGTAGCACGCTGATGCGTGCGTAGGTCATCAGGCTAACGCTTGCGACAAATAATGTAAACACAATATATTTGGTGGAGATAATGTGAGACACCCACTAGATATTGTGCTCTGTTATTATAGCCATCACAAATGACATTGTAAAGATGAAAAATGTGCTTTTACACAATAAAAATCCTGGAGAGCGCATAAACCTTGACAAATTTTGAGAAAAAAATTTTGAGGACGGTCAAAGCCTTGACAAGCAGCCATAAAAAGTGATACACACTTATATGAATACATTTTCTAACAGGTATTTTCAAAAACCGCACATCTATGTGCGTGGGTTGTCGGGTATGTGCCTGATGACACAATACAAATATCAAGGAGATAAAAAAATGCAGGAATTAAAGCCAATCAAAGAAGGTAAGGTACGTGAGATTTATGACAATGGAGACAGTCTGATCATGGTAGCTACAGATCGTATAAGCTGCTTCGATGTCATTCTTGACAATGTAATTTCCAAGAAGGGAACAGTTCTGACACAGATGTCAAAGTTCTGGTTTGACATGACACAGGACATCCTTCCTAACCACATGATCTCAGTTGATGTAAAGGATATGCCTGAGTTCTTCCAGCAGGAGAAGTTCGACGGCAACAGCATGATGTGCAGAAAGCTTGAGATGCTTCCAATCGAGTGTATCGTTCGTGGATACATCACAGGCAGCGGATGGGCAAGCTACAAGGAGAACGGCACAGTATGTGGAATCAAGCTCCCAGAGGGATTAAAGGAGTCTGATAAGCTTCCTGAGCCTATCTACACACCATCAACAAAGGCCGAGATTGGCGATCACGATGAGAATATATCATATGAGCAGAGCATTGCTCACCTTGAGAAGTATTTCCCAGGAAAGGGCGAGGAGTACGCTTCAAAGCTCAAGGAGTACACGATCACACTCTACAAGAAGTGTGCAGAGTACGCACTTACAAGAGGAATCATCATTGCAGATACAAAGTTTGAGTTTGGTCTTGATGAGAACGGCAACATCGTTCTTGGTGATGAGATGCTCACACCAGACAGTTCAAGATTCTGGCCGGCAGATGTATATGAGCCAGGTCATGGCCAGCCATCATTTGACAAGCAGTTCGCACGTGATTGGCTGAAGGCTAACCCGGACAAGGGATGGAAGCTTCCAGAGGATGTCGCTCAGAAGACTATTGACATCTACCTTGAGGGATACGAGAAACTCACAGGCAAGCCACTTGGAAAGTAATCCATATAATTGTGTATGGTAACTAGCGGTTTATATATGATCGAAAAAAAGGCCGCAGCAGGACTGACTTAAGGGGATAGAAAAAAGCTTGCAGCCAGACAAAAGAAAGTATAGACGATGAAATTCAACAGGCGTGGGTATACACTATGTGTGATCCACGCCTGATTTTTTATGATAATTATGACACGATATTATTAGATTTTTTTATAGTGTGTCCGTTGTACATTCTCTTAGACTCATCTATGATCGGCACCATGATATCTGTATAGAAGATGTCTCCAGAGTGCTTAAATACATAATATCCATGATATTTTTCCACTGCCTGCTGGATATTGTTCATGCCGAAACCGTGGTTTATAGAGCGGCGTGATCTGGTAGTTTCTTCTTCAGGTGCACGGTTTTCACAATGGATGACAAAACGGTCATCATCAGTTGTTTCAATAGAGATGCTGATATATTTGTCACCATTGTTGCAAATCCTGCAGGCGGTTATACAATTATCAAGGATATTGCCAAGTATGGTGCACAGGTCATAGTCGCCAACCGGGATACGGTTAAAGTCAAGATTTAACCTGGTGTAAAAAGATATATTATTTTTTACTGCCAGATTGTCATAGCTTGTCAGGAAAGAATCAATAACAAGGTTGCCGGTGTTATACTTGGCATAGTGATCCTCCATATCATGGATAGCGGCGGAAGTGTAGTCCAGAAGCTGGTCGTAGTGATGGTTGTTTATCTGCTCCTGTATGTAGAAGTAATGATTTTTTACATCGTGTATAATTCGTCTTGTCTGTCTGTATGACTCTCCAAGCTGTTCATACTTTTTCTTTTGAAAATCCAACTGCCTTTGTATATTCATATTTGTATACTTTATGATTGTTGCGGCAAATGTTTTCTGAATAAGAACATAATTGACGATATTCAGCAAAGTAAGGCATACAAACAAAATCTCATAAAACAGCAGATTGTTGCTTTCAGACAGGAACTGCAGTGGCGTAAATGAAAAAATAGTCACGGTTATCACCGGTGTCGTGAACAGCAGTATGCTGTATTCCACTGGATGTTCATATTTTACATTCCTGAAAAAAAGAGAAGTTACCATGCATAGAAGAAAAAGCATGACTTTAGATCCGAGGTTCATGATACTGTACAGCAGAATCCGGTCAGTGATCTGAAGTATGGAGGGATTGAAGTTCGTGATAATAAAGGTAAAAAATGTCTCACCAAGAGAAACCAGAACCTGAAAGGATAAAGCAGTCAGGATTCTGGCTTTTATTGTATTTGCAAAGAAGAAACTCAAACCAAATGTGGTCAGCATACTTATAGCCAGGGTGGTGATAGTTGTCGGAATAAAGCTGTAGTGGGTAGATAGCCGCTCGTTGACATATAGTAGTATTTCAACGGAAGCGAGCGATATAACGTACCATACGGAATATTTTTTCTTGAAGTTTTTCAGCATGCTTTTCAGATATGAGGATATGATAAATATATCGAAAATATAAGTTATTGCACTGATTATGTAATTCATAATGACCGCCTCTCAATCAATTGTCGTGTAAGGACACTATCTTATTCATAAAATTGTCTACAAGTGTTTTTTTGTTTCTTTTGCTGACACCTATGATATCCCCGGTTTTCAGTACAATGGAGTTATCCTGGATAAAATGTATAAACTGCAAATTGGGAACATTCTGTGTATTTTCGTCCATAAAAAATCCTCCTTTTTAATCTAACTGTGGCTTATACGGTCTTTTTCCACGAATTTATAATTTCC
>ERZ1031347.1037-NODE-1037-length-11603-cov-9.382231_pt1 | contig 11603 bp, 10 predicted proteins | sample MGYA00517106_ERZ1031347 | MGnify/ENA primary metagenome ERZ1031347 (study PRJEB33719, sample SAMN04261392) | wastewater metagenome | biome: periurban shantytown; feature: human; material: feces | host: Homo sapiens | place: Peru: Lima | collected 2012-07-19 ...
TCGCGATCAGTGCTGTAAACAAACCAAAGAGCACCATCTCCTTCGTCCGGCTTCCACCAGCCAGTGCTGCTTCTCCTCTGATCATCTTCATCGCCTCGATTGTTATATCCATGAATCTGTAAAGTTAACATACATATCATATAACAACTCTTTGATTTATTCAACGTTGACAATTCGGTTGGTTTAAGATTTGGAAATTCACACGTAGCAATATGAAAACTAATATGAGCCACTCCAAATCCCGTAGGCCCTTAGAGGGGAGCCACGCCATCAGTGCAGGATGGGTCCTCGTAGCCGCATAGAAGCCCATATGAAACAAACCCAATCCCGTAGGCCCTTGGAGAAGGGCCGCGCCAAAGGCGCAGGATGGATCCGCGCGGTGGTATGAAAAACATTGTCGGACAATCCTTATTCCACCGCCGCCCAATGACCTCCAGCTACTTTTCATTTCTTGAAAACACATACGCTGCTGCCACCCCCAATATCACCCCGCATGTATCGATCACGACATCCGTCATCTGACCGCTACGTCCAAATGAAAAAAGCTGTAGCGTCTCATCAATGCAGGCAATGAGGCCCCCCAGCGCCACCACATCCCTCGCCCGCCCACGCCTATTCAGTGCGCTGAGGTCCAGCAAGAGAAAAAATCCAAGAGCCATGTACTCCGTCACATGCGCTGCCTTCCGGATCTCATACATCGTGACATGAGAAATCCCAGGAATCACCGAAAACGTCGATTGCACCAAATCCAATACCCACCGGCTCTCCACCGATGAATGCGTTGCATCCTGAAGCGAATTTCCCCAAATGAAAGCGATGAGAACAGCCGTCATGAGCAAAAATACATATTTTTTCATACAGACCGTCTACTTCCTGACTCTTTAAACATCAACAGATCCAGCTTATAGAAATTCGTTTTTCCTTTTTTCTCAACTATCAAATGATTGACCGGCATAGAATCCAAACGCTTTCGAATCGTATTACGTGCCTTCCCCACCATATCAGCCAATTCAGTAATCGTGACCCCTCGGCCATAGAAAAAAGCAGCCTGCAACAAGCGGCGGGTGTCCTTGCCAATAACGATGCGTGCAGGCTCGTTGTTACCGTTGCGCTCACGCAAAGCGTTATAGTACCAGCCCAGAAAACGACCAACCTTGTAGGCGTGGTCAGCGGTCAACGTGATCCCAGCTTCGCCGCGGAAGCCATCGGTTCCAAAATACTTTCCCATTATAGTTTTTCTTCATCCAAAGAGTGAATTAACGAATACATGCTTTAGCCGGAAAAATCCGTTGCCTGCTGCTCACCACGGAGAGGTAGCATATTTGAGCAGCACAGCCATGTGGCTGAACACATAGCCTTGGTTTTTACAGTTGCTGTGTTAATTGAACCACTTTTCCGCAGCTTTAGCAATCTCCACCTCAACCTTCTCCGCAGCTTCCTTATCCTCTGCGCTGACGGAGATATAGGTCTTCAGCTTCGGCTCAGTGCCAGAGGGACGCACCACAATGGAACAGTTATCTTCCAGCAAGAACTTGAGTACATCGGACTTGGGCAGACCATCCAGACCCGGCGCGTAGTCTAGCAACTTGACGACCTTCTTGCCACCAAACTCCTTGATATCGCCACGGAATGCCTGCATAATGCTCTGCATCTTGGCAAAACCGGCGCTGCCATCGAACTCATAGCTGTGCAGGGTGTTCAGGCAGTAACCGTAGGTCTTGTACAGTTCGTCCATCTTATCCAATAGGCTAATGCCCTTGGTTGCGTAGTAGCTGAACATCTCGCAGATCATGTAAGCACCGTCCACGCCGTCCTTGTCGCGGACGTAGGAGCCGGTCAGGTAACCGTAGCTTTCCTCAAAGCCGAACACATAGCTGTCTGCCTTGCCCTGCTTTTCCAGCTTGCCGATCTGCTCACCGATGAACTTGAAGCCGGTCAGTACATTGATGGTACGCAGTCCGTAATGGTTAGCGATCTGTTCGCCCATATCCATGGTAACGATTGTCTTTACCATAACCGGGTCCGCAGGCATCTTGCCGTGCTTTACACGCTGACTGCAAATATAATCCAGCAGCAGCATACCCGTCTGGTTGCCGGTCAGCAGCTCGTACTCCCCCGCCTTGTTCTTGACGGCGATACCCACACGGTCACAGTCGGGGTCGGTCGCCAGCAACAAGTCAGCATTACACTTCTTGGCATACTCCATGCCCAGTGTCATGGCTTCTTTGATTTCCGGGTTGGGATATGGGCAGGTCGGGAAGTTTCCATCCGGCTGCTCCTGCTCTTTGACCACCGTAATGTTGGTGTAGCCCATCTCCTTCAGAGTGCGTGTCACAGGCTTCAGACCGGTGCCGTTCAGCGGGCTGTACACGATAGCCACATCCTTATTGACTTTCTCGCCAAACAGAACAGACTGGCTCTTGACCTGCTCCACGAATGCGGTGTAGACCTCATCCGGGATGTACTGGATGTTTCCGTTTACCATACCTGCTTCAAAATCGCTGGTCTTGACGTCCGCAAAAATGTCCAGCTTCTCGATTTCAGCCAGAATTTCCGCAGCAACCTCTGTGGTGATCTGGCAACCATCTGCACCGTAGACCTTATAGCCGTTGTACTTGCTGGGATTGTGGGAAGCCGTCACCATGACACCTGCAGAAGTGTGCAGATAGCGGGTCGCAAAGGACACGGTAGGAACAGGCATCAGGACAGGCCAGATATTCACCTTGACCCCATTAGCCGCAAACACCCCGGCGGCAACTTTTGCAAACACATCGCTCTTGATGCGGCTGTCATAACCGATGGCCACAGACGGCGTTTCAAAGTTCTTTTTCAAATAGTCTGCCAGACCCTGAGAAGCCTTTGCCACCGTGTAGACGTTCATGCGGTTGGTGCCTGCGCCGATCACGCCGCGCAGACCGCCCGTACCAAAAGCAAGGTCACGATAGAATGCATCCTCGATTTTGGCATCATCCAGCGTTTTCAGTTCTGCCACTACGTCGGCATCTGCGGTGGCATTTGCCAACCAGCGTTCGTATTCTTTCTTGATATCCATTTCAGGTCACCTTTCATTACACTCCGAGCTTTCTTGCCGTCCAAAGGATTCCATGTGCAGAACTATTGCAGCATATCTCGTTACTCATCACCATCTCAACCGCCTGTTTTAACGGAACAACGAGAACATCCAGTTCTTCCGTAGGGTCAAGATGCTGTTCACCAACCTTTCGGCAATGGTTGGCAAAGTAAATATGCATATAGTTCGTCAACTTCGCCGAGCTTTCTACCGTTGCTCCGATATACTGCCAGTCGTCCGAAGCATATCCAGTTTCTTCCAGAAGCTCTCGTTTGGCAACTGTCAAACCATCTTCGCCTCTCTCAAAGCCTCCTGCAGGAACTTCAATAAGATCACGGTCAAGGCAATACCGATATTCCTTTTTCAGAACTATATTTCCGGCATCATCCAGTGCCACAATGGCCGCCGCATCGTTGAGTGAAATGGCATAGAAATCATCAATGTGCTGACCATTCGGCAAGTCCACTGAATCTTTTCGCACCTTGACCCATCGGCTGTCTACAAGCGGTTCAGATTTTATTATCTTCCACTTTTCCATATATCAGCCTCTTACATCCAGAAATTGTGCCTGTCCATGAATGGTTAGAGTTACGGAATCTGCCGGGACAAAGATGCAGTCTCCCTTATAGAACGGAATGGTTCCGTTCTCATGGGAAATCGTACCGCAGCCGTTTACGCAGAGCAGCACACGGAAAGCCAATTCATCCGCCCGGTAATGCACAGTTTGGCGTCGTTCGGTGTTGACGATCATCCGATACACCTCAAAATACTTGCATCGGGTCAGCAACTCAGATGCCACGCCCTGCCGATATTTCAGAACACGCAGCGGCTGTTTCGGCTCCGCGCTGCTGTAAAGATTTGCAACATCCAGTGCCTTGTCGATATGCAGCTCACGCTTTTTACCGTCTTTGCCGATGCGGTCATAATCGTACAGGCGATAGGTCAGGTTGGAGCTTTCCTGAATTTCTGCCACCAGCGCCCCTGCCCCGATGGCATGAACCGTCCCCGCAGGAATGAAAAATAGGTCATCCTTATGGATGGGCACCTTTTGCAGGTATTTCATCACCGTGCCGTCCGCAATCGCCCTGCGCATTTCTTCCTTTGTGCAGTCCTTTTTTAGCCCATAGACCAGCTTTGCGTCCCGTCCGGCATCCAGCACATACCACATTTCCGTCTTGCCAAGCTGTCCGTTTTCCTTATCCTTGGCATATTCATCCGTAGGGTGTACCTGTACAGACAAGTCTTTCTTGGCATCAATAAACTTGATTAGGATTGGTAGTGTGCATTCCCCTTTATGGCGCTCTCCAAGATATTCCGGATGAGCTTTCAGCACTTCAGCCAGCTCTTTTCCATCAAATTCACCGCCAACAACATAACTGGGGCCATCCGGATGAGTCGAACACTCCCACGTTTCTGCAAGTGGCTGTAAATCAATGTTCTTCTCAAACTCATCGTTGAGTCGGCTGCCACCCCAAAGATAATCCTTACCGGACGGCCGGAGCAAAAGAGGCTCATTCTTATTTGGCATAGATGCCTCCTACGTTGTATCAGTATTCCAGTTCAAATTTCTGCTTGTCGTGGACGTTGATGTCCTCGCCCAGTTGCACCTCGATCAGCTTCAGCTCGGTATCTGCCATAACCGTATGACGGCAGCCAGCGGACATGGTGATCACGTCGCCCGCCTTGACCTTCTGCTCCATGCCGTCCACAACAGTCTTTCCCTCACCGGAAATAACGACCCACACCTCATCACGGTTCTTGTGGCTGTGGTAGTTCATGCTGTGACCGGGGTTCAGCGTTACCTTAATGGTCAGAGAGGTGGTTTCCACGTCCACAACCTTAAAGCTGCCCCAAGACTTTTCTGCGAACATGATCTGCTGTTCAAACTTGTCCACGAAAGGCTTAATATAGGAGCTCTGTTCCTTATCCGAAACTAGGATACCCTCCGGCGATGCAGAGATAACGATGTCATGCAGACCCATGGCCAGCACGGGAACACCCATCTCATTGATGATATGTACTCCGGAGCACTTGTCGTTCAGTTCGCCCTTGCCGATGATGCTCTCGTCCATTGCCTCGGTCAGGGTATTCCAAGTACCCAAATCCTTCCACATACCGGTGAACCGGACGACCTGAATCTTCGGCTCATGCTCAACCACTGCATAATCGAAGGAGATTTTCTTCAGCGTATCGTACTTATCAAACAAGTCCTGATAGTCAGTAAAATCCATCAGCTCATGAGCCTTGTTCATCACATAGCCCAGCTTATACGCAAAGACGCCGCCGTTCCAAAGTGCGCCCTGCGCAATATACTGCTCTGCTACATCTGCAGTCGGCTTTTCCTTAAAGGTCTGAACCGTAGCTACATGGTCAGCACTCTCAGGAATAATATAACCATACTTTTCGCTGGGATAAGTCGGCTCGATGCCCATCAGCACAAGATTGGCTTCGCATTTATCCGCCTGCTCTGACAGTTCTTTCAGTGCCTCAAAGTAGCTATCCTCTACATAGGGGTCGACCGGGCATACAACCACGGATTCAGAAGGGTCAACGTGCATCACGTCCACCAAATAGGCAGTTGCCAGTGCAATCGCCGGAAAGGTATCCCGACGGCAGGGCTCCACGCTGATTCCCACATCCTCGCCCAACTGGTTGTGAATTGCAGAAACCTGCGTCTTGCTGGTAGCAATGGTCACGGTTGCATCCGTGTCAACCTTCTTAATCTGGCGATAGACACGCTGTACCATCGACTCATAGGTGCCATCTTCCTTCTTGAAGATTTTGATGAACTGCTTGGAACGGATGTCATTGGACAAAGGCCACAGACGCTTACCGGAGCCACCGGACAACAAAATGATATTCATAAACTTCTCCCTTATCGGAAAGAGCCGCACCCCAGTTCAGGATGCGGCTCCATAATTCTTTAGCGTTCGGCACGCATCGGATTATTCAGAAAGTCCTCGTAGGACAAGCGCAGACCATCTTCCAGCTCAGTCTTGTAGGTCCAGCCCAGATTGGTTGCCTTAGACACGTCCAGCAGCTTGCGGGGAGTACCGTTAGGCTTGGTAGTATCCCACTTAATCTCACCGGTGTAGCCCACAACTTTGGCAACCAGTTCGGTCAGCTCCTTGATGGTCAGTTCCTTGCCAGTACCGGCGTTGACCGTTTCGTTGCCTGAGTAGTTGTTCATCAGGAAAACGCACAGGTTTGCCAGATCGTCCACGTACAGGAACTCACGTAGCGGAGAGCCATCGCCCCAGCAGGTAACGCTCTCCACACCGTTGACCTTCGCCTCATGGAAGCGGCGGATCAGTGCCGGGACCACATGGCTGTGGGTCGGGTGATAGTTGTCGTTGGGGCCATAGAGGTTGGTGGGCATGACGCTGATGTAGTCGGTGCCGTACTGGCGGTTCAGGAACTCGCAGTACTTCAGACCGGAAATCTTAGCCAGTGCATAAGCCTCGTTGGTTTTTTCCAGTTCGCTGGTCAGCAGGCAGTTTTCCTTCATAGGCTGCGGAGCCATGCGGGGGTAGATGCAGGAGGAGCCGAGGAACTCCAGCTTCTTGCAGCCGTTCTTCCATGCAGAGTGGATAGCGTTCATCTCCAGCGTCATATTGTCGTACATGAAGTCAGCCAGCGCTTCCTGATTGGCCACGATGCCGCCGACCTTGGCAGCAGCAAGGAACACATACTCCGGTTTCTCCTGTGCGAAGAACGCTTCCACAGCATCCTGACGGGTCAGATCCAGCTCCTTGTGGGCGCGGGTGATAATATTGGTGTAGCCCTGACGCTGCAGCTCACGAACGATTGCAGAGCCCACCATGCCGCGATGACCTGCGACATAAATCTTAGCATTCTTTTCCATCATAACAGAATTGCCTTCTTTCCAAATTACAGAACTGCCTTGAGTACCTTTTCGCGCTTTGCACGCTCACGGTCGTGCTTAGCCATGATCTCCACCAGCTGCTCGTAAGTAGTGGACTGCGGATTCCAGCCCAGAACGGTCTTTGCCTTGGTAGGGTCGCCCCACAGGTCGTCCACGTCGGTCGGGCGGAACCACTGCGGATTCACGCAGACCAGCATCTTGCCGGTAGCTGCATCATAGCCTTTCTCGTCGATGCCGGTTCCCTCCCAGCGGATGGTGATGCCGTTGGCTGCGAAAGTCTTCTCGGTGAAGTCGCGGACAGTGTGCTGTACGCCGGTAGCAATGACAAAGTCTTCCGGCTTATCCTGCTGCATGATCAGCCACATGCACTCGACATAGTCCTTGGCATAACCCCAGTCACGCAGAGAATCCATATTGCCCAGTTCCAGATGATCCTGCAGACCCTCGGCGATACGACCTGCAGCCAGCGTGATCTTACGGGTGACGAAGTTCTCGCCGCGGCGCTCGGACTCATGGTTGAACAGGATGCCGTTAACAGCGAACATACCATAAGCATCACGGTACTCCTTGACCATCCAGAAGCCATACTGCTTTGCGACAGCATACGGAGAGTAGGGATGGAACGGGGTGGTCTCGCGCTGGGGAACTTCCTCGACCTTGCCGTACAGTTCAGAGGTAGAAGCCTGGTACACCTTGCAGGTCTTAGTCAGGCCGCAAACACGGACAGCCTCCAGCACACGCAGAACGCCCAGTGCATCCACATCGCCGGAGTATTCGGGAGCATCAAAGGAGACCTGAACATGGCTCTGTGCAGCCAGATTGTAGATCTCATCGGGCTTGATTTCGCCCACCAGACGGATCAGACCGGAGGAATCGGACAGGTCGCCATCGTGCAGAGCGATAGCGTTCTTCTCGATCAGGTGGTCGATACGAGCGGTGTTGGAGATGGAAGCGCGGCGGACGATGCCGTGAACCTCGTAGCCCTTCTCCAGAAGGAACTCTGCCAGATAGGAACCATCCTGACCGGTGATACCGGTAATCAGTGCAACTTTAGACATATATTGACCTCAACTTTCCTATTGTCTTTGCAGTCTTCTGCATGGTTTTCTTGTAATACCGTATATTATTTTAACGAATATAGTCTCAAAACTGAATTCACTATCTTGCCTTTCAGAGTAAATCGCTTACACAATATTGCCCTCTTTTGAAGAAAGCCGTTACATTCACACGACCGTATAAGAGTCAATACCGCGTTTACCACTTTTCACGGAACTCTGATGGCGTAATCCCCTCGACCTGCTTAAAGATACGGCTGAAATAATGCGGTGCCCCAATGCCGCATTGGTAGCCAATATCCTCCAGCTTCTTGTCTGTAAAGCGAAGCATCTGCTTGGCTTTTGTAATGCGGAGATTCAGAACATATGTATTGATGCTCACGCCGTACTGTTCCTTAAACACACGGGTCAGATAGAACTTACTGATAAAGAACTGATCTGCCAGTGCATCCAATGAAACTTTTTCGGTGTAGTGTGTATCCAGATAATCTCGAATCGGTTCAAGGTTCTGCTTTTTCAATATAGCATCTGAACGATCTGCTGGATGCCATGATTCATTCATAAGTAGCACCAGCAGTTCATTTAAACCGCTGTTAATCCGCATATCCCGGATGTAATCATCTGACGAGGCAAGCGTAAAAAGGGACTTATGCAGCTCTGTAAACGCTGCAACATTCTCCGGATGGAATACTGAGCGACCACCACGCTCTTGATATTTCCGATAGATGTCCTGCATCGTCACACCGAAAAAGTGGATCCACGACAGGGACCACAGATTCTCTTCGGTACTATGCGAATACGGCTGTTGGCAGTCAATAAATACACAGTCGCCTTGTGATAGTTTGTACTTCTTATCTTGATACTCAAGCTCACCGGAACCAGAGTTTACACAGAAGAACAAGTATGAAGGCAAGTGGGTTCGGGAGGATGTATGTGGTTGTTCTGCCTGTAAACTCCCTATCTCTTGAAGATAGAGGAGCGCAGACTTAGCGAAAGATGTCGGCGTATAGAGGATACGTTTGGAAGAGACAATTGGAGAGGTGTCCTGTGAATCATGTAAAAATAAATCATTCATTGCCGGACACCTCCATCTCACTAAAGTCATCCCTTTACACGTTTTATGAGCACATTAAATCCATTGCGTGTCTCATTCTTATAAAAGAAAGCATTTATTAAAACAACGGTTCCTGATACAGCCAAGCAAACGACAATTGCATAAATCACCCACTCAGTATATGTAGTCGCCTTTATTAAAACCACCTCAAGATTTAACATCTGGAATATGAGCATAGAAATTGCGATAGACAAAAAGCTTACTGCAAACCTTTTTATATAAACTTTTGAACTTCTAAAAAGAATAAACTTTGACGCATACTCAGCATACTGTATTGTTCTAACAGTCATTGCAACAATCGTTCCAATCGCAACTCCTATGCAGCCCCAGTTTCTAACAAATATAACTGAAACCACAATATTTATAACTGCCTCAACTATTGCGCCATTTCTTGTTTCTTTAAAATGTCCAGAAGCCTCCACCAGATTTTGGTAAGGCAGCCTTATGCAAGACATAAATGTAGCAAAACAAAGTAAATATGCAAAGGCTGGCTGTTTATAATTTGTGTCGCTGACTCCATGCGTATAAATCATAACAAACGGAACAATTAACATAGCAGAACAAATCAACGCAATGCAAGAAACCACATTCAATATCCACTCATAAGCATTTACTTTCGCATTTAATTGATTCATGCTTTCTTTTGCAATCGTATCACCAAGCATAGCTTCAATTGCGCCAGAGCAAGTAGTAATAAGCTGTTTAACTCCACTTATTACAAGGTTATAAACCGAATAGATAGACACTTGATACAGATTTGAAAAAATAGTCAGCAGCATAATATCTGTGTTAGTGTTTACAAAAGCCGCTACTTGGTGTGCAAAAGCATCCCATCTCTGTTTAATAGTAGAATTATCCGGTTTAATTTTTTTATCTAAACAATAATTATATTTAACATAATAGAAAAGGACTATTGGCGTTATTCCAAAAACAACAGCACTAGCCAGTTTAACAATTCTAATTTCAAATCCAGCATTGATAAGAAAGACGGATGCAACAGTATTAGCAATAGTTCCTACTATTTGAACGCAATTATACACATATAATTTTTGATCTGCTTGTAAAAGCATCTGATATGTAATGCCAAAGAAATACTGTGATACCGTACTTATTCCAAGCACAAGTACTAATGAGAAAGTAAAAAGCCATCCAAATTGATCTTTTACAAACACCGGGTATATACACGCAAAGGCAAATAGGAAAATCGTAAAAATGCAGGCAATTTTACGCATGAAAATTTCAGTTGCCTTAATAATAGCACTTACACTTTTAGTGTCATTTTGGGCTAGTGGTTTATAAAGAGCAGCCCTCGTAACCCCACCAATTCCAGCTCTAAGTAGAGTTACACATGACAGAAATTGGTTAATAGAATTTATAATACCATTATAAGTTGATCCAAACGAAACCAAAATTAACCATGGTAATATAAATGCGCATATTATTGAGACTCCTTGCAGCGCGATTGATGAAATGATATTGATTTGTAGGCTTCTTTTTTTCATACCTTTTTCCCATCCATGGTGTAGTAGTTATCGCTTTCAAAGTTCATCACAATTCACGAATTTCTTCAAATATTCTTCGACAGTTGTTCGTGTCATGTTTTTGAAAGAATCTACAAATATTTCCACGATATCGTTCTTCTAACTCATAGTTTCGATTGATTATTTTAATTATTTCTTCAATCAAAGTTTCCGAGTCAGAAACAACCCTCCCGAAGCCATCTTTTTCATAATGAAAATACCCTCTTCTATAATGATGTTCCGTAAACTCTTTCAAATCAAATTGGTAATAAATACACGGCTTCATCATATATGCAAAATCAAAAAACACACTCGAATAATCAGTAATAAGTAATTTTGATTTTTTCAGAAGATCCTGTACATCATATGATGCAAAATCGGCGATAACAACATGCTCGCTCGAACTTTTAAATAACGATATATGTTTTTGCATTTCGTAATGTGGGTAGAAGAATAATGTAAGGTTTCTCTCTTTTAACTTTTCAATCAGCCGCTTATTTGATAAAATGTCATTCCACGCCTTAACATACACGGATTGTTCAATTTCTTCATTTGTTTGATTGTTAAAGTACATTCTCCATGTCGGCATTATAAGAATTTGATTTTCAGTAGAATAATTGCTTAATGCATCATACCGTGCTAGTCCAGTATATTTAACCTCACCATTTTTATAATGAAATTTACTTCTAATAAAGTCATATTCCGGCTTGGCCCCACACACGAACATATCTAATTTTGTTTTTTCTTCATACAACTGCGGCAAATCGTCTTTAATAATTCCATGTTGGAGAAAGATTTTTTTCCCAACAAGGGGGAAAACTTCATTCAGCTTGTTATAAAAATCGATATTAGGAGAAAATCCCATAATATGTGTGCTAATTTTGTACTTTGCTCCTATGAAAATGAATCTATGTCGCATACTCTTCCACTGAAGCGTTTTTCCAAATCTTGCAACCTT
>ERZ1031347.1046-NODE-1046-length-11532-cov-5.967326_pt1 | contig 11532 bp, 7 predicted proteins | sample MGYA00517106_ERZ1031347 | MGnify/ENA primary metagenome ERZ1031347 (study PRJEB33719, sample SAMN04261392) | wastewater metagenome | biome: periurban shantytown; feature: human; material: feces | host: Homo sapiens | place: Peru: Lima | collected 2012-07-19 ...
TCGGGGTTGCCGTACATGACGCCGATCTTCATACGCAGCTGGTTGATGAAGATGACGACGCAGTTGGTCTTAGAAATGTTGCCGGCAAGCTTCCGCAGCGCCTGCGACATGAGCCGGGCCTGCAGGCCGACGAAGGTGTCGCCCATCTCGCCCTCGATCTCCGCCCGCGGTGTCAGCGCCGCGACAGAGTCGACGACCACGACGTCGACTGCGCCGGAGCGGACCAGCGCGTCGGTGATCTCCAGCGCCTGCTCGCCGGTATCCGGCTGGGAGACGAGCATGGAGTCGATATCGACGCCAATCCTTGCCGCGTAATCCGGATCAAGGGCATGCTCCGCGTCGACGAACGCGACCTCGCCGCCGCGCTTCTGCGCCTGCGCCACGATATGCAGCGCCAGCGTGGTCTTGCCGGAAGATTCCGGGCCGTAGATCTCAATGATCCGCCCCTTCGGCACGCCGCCGATGCCGAGCGCGGCATCGAGCGCCAGCGAGCCGGTCGGGATGGCGTCGACCTGCAGATCAGGGCGGTCGCCCAGGCGCATGACCGCGCCCTTGCCGAAGTTTTTCTCGATCTGCCGGATGGCGGTATCGAGCGCCTGTTTCTTGTCGTTATTGGGAGTCTGATCGGCTGTTTTTTTTCTTTCCATCGTCTCAGTTCCTTCCTCTTTGGTGTTTACAAACACTATACCACAATGTTCGAATAAAATCAAACGTTTGTTTTATTTTTTCGTACCGCGGGCTGCGCGGATCACGCCGCGCAGGTCCTTGCGCAGGACGATATCGGTGTAACCGTATTCCTGAAGGATCATCGACACGGCCACGTGCTGGCCGAGACCGAACTCAAAGCAGAGATAGCCGCCGCTGGCGATCAGCCGCGTAAAGTTCTCCGCCACGGCGCGGTAAAAATCCAGCCCGTCCGCCCCACCGTCGAGCGCCAGCGCCGGTTCGTAGTCACGGACCGAGGGCTCCAGCTGGGTCATCTCCTCCGCGGTCACATACGGCGGATTGCATACCAGCGCGTCGAGCGTGCCGACAAAGGACGGCGCGGGCTTTGTCGCGTCGAGGCCGATGGCGGTCACGCGGTTCATGAGCTTCAGCCGCTTGATGTTCCGCTTGGCCACGGCCAGTGCCGGGCGAGAGATATCCGCCAGCGTCACATGCGCATCCGGCAGCTGATGGGCGATAGCCAGCCCGATGCAGCCGCTCCCGCAGCAAAGATCGAGCACGCGCGGCGACGGATGGCCGGTCCGCAGCACCTCCAGCGCCAGATCCGTGACGGCCATCGTGTCGTCACGCGGGATCAGGACGTCCGGCGTGACCTCGAGCGAGATCCCGTAGAAATCCCATTGCCCGAGGATATAGGGCAGCGGCTCATGGGCGAGCATTCGGTTTACATAACCGTTCAGATCTGCTTCGATCTGCTCGCTGGCATACAGGTTGGCATCCGCCAGCACGGCGGCGACGGATTTCCCGGACGCAAACGCCAGCAGCTCGCGCGCGGCGGCTGCGGCATTCTCACCTTCTGTGGGCAGCAGAGCCCGCCGGGCCTGCAGATACAGGTCTCCGTACTTCTTTACCATCGGTCGGCCCCTGCCTCGTCCGGCAGGACGAGCTTCAGCGCCTCGATGCCGACCTCCAGCATGGAATCATCCGGTTCGTTGGTCGTGAAATTCTGGAACCACATGCCGGGAGCGGTCAGAATCCGCGTCAGCCAGTTGTCATGGCGGCCGACCAGGCGGTTAAACTCATAGCTGATGGCCACCACGAACGGCAGAAGTGCCAGCCGGACGACCAGCCGGACGAGCATATTGCTCGTCGGCAGCACCGCGCTGACCAGCGCGAAAAGCAAAATGGAGATCATGACGACGACGAACAGGAAGCTCGTGCCGCAGCGCGGGTGGAGTCTTGTCATGCCGCGGCAGTTTTCCACGGTCAGGGGCAGCTGTGCCTCATAGCAGCGGATGGTCTTATGCTCCGCGCCGTGGTAGGAGAAGACACGCTTCATGTCCTTCATTTTGGAGATCAGGATCATATAACCCATAAAGATCGCGATGCGGATCACGCCCTCGATCAGGCTGCGGATCACGGCGCTGTGGATCACGCGGTCAAACAGGCCGCTGATCAGCGTCGGCAGCAGGAAGAACAGGCCGACGGAAAACAGCACACCGAGCACGACGGAGAACGAGATCACCGCCTTCTCCATCTTTTCGCTGCCAAGCTTTTTTTCCAGCCACTCGTCAAATTTGGAGGGCTTGGCGTCTTCCTCCTCGGGGAAAAACTCCGCCGAGTACATGAGCGCCTTCACGCCCGAGACCATCGACGAGGCGAAATTCACCACGCCGCGGATGAGCGGCCATTTTGCGATGCCCGTGCGCTTTTTGAGCGGCTCGACCTTCGTGACGATGCCCTCAGGCCCGCGCACGACGATCGACCGCTTGTCTGGTCCCTGCATCATAATGCCCTCGATCAGCGCCTGACCGCCGATGAGCGTCTTGAATTTTTCCTGGATGACAGATTCGTTCTCTTTTTTCATGAAAGCCTCTTATTCCTCCCCCGTGGGGATACAGATCGTGACGAGCGTGCCGCCGCCCTCTGCATTTTCGAGCGTCAGCGTGCCGCCGTGCATGGTGACGATCTCCTCGCACACGGCAAGGCCGATGCCGCTGCCGCGGGCTTTGGAGCTGCCCTTGTAAAATTTGAGCTTGACGCGGGGAAGCTCTTCTTCCGGGATGCCGGGGCCATAGTCCCGGATGCGGATGACGACGAAGCGGTCTTCATGCGCGATGGAGGCGTCGATGCGCTTGCCCTCGCCGCCGTGCTTGGCCGCATTGTCGAGAATGTTGAGAAACACCTGCCGCATCCGCGCCACGTCGCAGGGGATCTCGGGAATGTCTTCCTCGCAGCCGTCGTAGTGCAGGCAGATACCCTCCTGCTTCAGCCGGTTGCCGTACATGAAGACGGTATCTTCAAACTCCGCCAGGATATCGGCCGTTTCGACATGCAGTGTAAAGCGGCCGTCCTGCATCCGCGTGAATTCCAGCAGCTCCTCGACCATACCGGTCAGGCGCTTGGCCTCCCGCGCGATGATGACGACGCCGCGGCGCGTCTCCGCGTCCAGGTTTTCCGACGTCAGCAGCGTCTCGCCCCAGCCGGAGATGGCTGTGAGGGGCGTCCGCAGCTCGTGCGAGACAGAGGAAATGAACTCCGTCTGCGTCTTTTCAGCCTGCCCGATCTTGACGGACATATCGTTGATCGTGCTGACCAGCTCGCCGATCTCATCATCGTACTGCCCGGGGATCTGCACGCCGTAGGAGCCGGCGGCGATGCGCTTGGCCGTCGCGTTGATCTGCGAGACCGGCACAAGGATGGAGCGGATAAAAAAACTGCTCAGAAAGAAGATCGAGCCGATGAACAGAAGCCCGACCGTCACCGCGATGAGCGCGATCATAAGGACCTGCAGGTCCGCGTTGCGCAGGCTCGTCACATAGCGCAGCACGCCGATGACCTCGCCGTTGGTGTAGATCATCGGGCTGGACACAGCGAGGATGCGCTCGCCGGTCAGGGGGTTGCGGCCCTTGTAGTGCCGGGTCTGCTGGCTGTCGATGGCCTGCTGGATCTCCGGCGTGGAGGGCGATCGGCCCGCGAATTTCCCGTAGGAGGAGGCGACGATCTTGCCGCCCGGCGAGATGAACTGCAGCTCCAGCCGGTCTTTATCTTCAAACGTCTTGGCAAATTTGATGCAGGACTGATAGTATTCGTTGTAGCTCTGGCCAATATAATTGCTGAAAAAATCGGTTGTCGTCTTCGCCCTGTTTTCAAGGCCGGAGCGCAGATTCGTATCGTAATAGGCCGCCATGGAGAGCACGACGCCAAGCACGCACGCCAGCACCAGCAGCATGATGACGCCCACATTGTTCACGAACCAGCGCCGCTCGATGCCGGACAACCGTTTCTTTTTCTTCAAGCGTTTTCACCTCGTGCGCCGTACCGGCGCTTCCCTGCTTCTTCTCAGGCGCCCCATTTGTATCCGAAGCCCCAGACCGTCGTGATGTAGGTCGGGCTCGCGGTATCGTCTTCGATCTTGATGCGAAGACGGCGGATGTTGACGTCGACGATCTTGAGCTCACCGTCATAGTCGCGGCCCCAGACCGCCGCCAGAATGTCCTCGCGGGACAGCGCTCGCCCGGGATTCTGCATGAACAGCTTCACGATGGCATATTCCACCTGCGTGAGCTTGATGCGGCGGCCGTCCTTGTCGAGTGTGCGGTTGCGCGTGTTGAGTACGAACGGGCCGTGCTTGAGCTCGATCTGGTTGGACGAGCCGTCCGAGTCGATGCGGCGGTAGAGCGCGTCGATCCGCGCTGTCAGCTCCGCGGGGCTGAAGGGCTTGGTCATATAGTCATCCGCACCGGTCATGAGGCCGGTGATCTTGTCCATCTCCTGGCTTCTTGCAGTTAACATAATAATACCGATTTTTTTATCCGTCGCCCGGATGCTGCGGCAGACCTCAAAGCCGTCGATCCCGGGCAGCATAATATCCAGAATGGCGACGCCGACGTCCGGATTGGCCTTCAGAAGCTCCAGCGCTTCCTCGCCCGTCCCGGCCTCCACGACTTCGTAGCCGGCGCGCTTGAGGTTGATGACCACAAAGCTCCGGATGCTGACCTCGTCTTCCAGAATCATTACTCTCTTCATTCCATTACGCTCCTCACGTCTCTCCCGAATTCCAGTCAATATGAATAAAGTGGAACATGCCTCTGAGCGTCTGCTCGGAAAGCTCGCCTGCCCACTTCCCTGCTGCAAGCTGCGCTGCGTATGTGATATCGCCCTTCTCGGCAAGGAGGAACCGGCCGTCAGACGAAGCGAGCTGCGCCCGGTCGTCGCCAGAGAAGGCATAGATGGTGAAGATCGGCTCCGTGTGCGTCTCATCCTTCCACTCGGAGAAGACGTAGCCGCGGACACCGCCGACCTCTTCGCTGCGGGTGATGCAGAGCCGGTTCTGCCACCGGTCCGGCAGGGATAAAAACCAGCCGCCGGAAAAGCTGTGATAGGTCGTCATCTTCGGTGTGCTGCGGCCCTGCAGGTCTAAATTATACCAGCTGATGACGCTGTAGTTCTCCTCCGAGCCCGCAGCCGACGGCAGCGGAAGGATCTGCGGCAGCTCGATGAGTCCGTCGCTGTCCACATCGGTGGCGTAGACGTAATAGCTGCGCACGGTGGAAAGCGCGCTGCCCGGGTCGGCAGCGGTAATGTTGCGGAACACGCCGTCCCGGAAGGCAAACACGTCGGTCGCAAGCCCGTTCTCTTCATAGGCGCTCGCCACAAAGACAGCCGGGACATCTTCCATCAGATCACCGGACACAATGCGCTTGACCGGCGACGCGCCGGCCGTCAGATACGCCTCCGGCTCGCGCTCCATCTGATCGCCCTGCCAGCGGTAGAGCTCGGCCACGCCCTGCGGCTGCTCCGCGTCAAAGCGGAGGACGAACAGATCCGTCCGCCCGTCTTCGTCGAGATCGACGCAGCGGTATTCCGAGTAATTCGTGCTCAGCAGCTCGACCACGTGCCCGCCGGTGTACGAATACGCGCACAGCGACTGCAGCACGTCCGTGGAAAGCTGCCGCCCGATGACCAGCTCAACACCGGGGCCGCCGGTCAGCGGCACGTATTCCACGCTCGCGAAGCTGGTACCGTCGCCCTCGATCACGTCCATGAGCTGATAATCCTCATCGACGCGGGAAAAGATGCAGGCCTTGAGCGGCTTGTCGCCCGTCGTTTTCAGGAAAGCGACCGCCTCTTCCGTCCCGTCGCCGTCCAGATCGGCCAGCTGGACCGACTGCTGGTTCATGCCGGAGACCGGCGCGGCGTAGGACGCGTTCTGGCTGGACATGACCTGATCGATGGCCTGTTCCAGCCGGTTATATTCATCAGAGTGCTTAGGGAGCGTGTACAGCTCGTCGACGGTCTTGACAAAGCAGCCGGACAGGACCAGCGACATTGCCGCGGCCAGCACGGCCAGCAGCATCCGTTTCATCCGCAACCGCAACGCAAATCCCCCTTTTCCCATAAAATACAGTATAACATGCCAGGTTGCAAAAGTGTAGCGAATTTGTAAAAAAGCGACTACTTTACGATCACATTTTTTTCGCCGAGCAGCTCGCGCATCTCGCGGAGCATCCGCTCGTCGATCGCGCACTTGCCGCCCATTCTCGCGCCGCTATCCGCGTAATAGACCACGGCCTTCGCCTTGCCCGGGAACATTTTCAAAACCGGGAAGACTTTCCGGGCGCTGCTCTGCGCCGAATCCTCGATCCGAAGATACACGGTATGCGCCTGCGCGGCAGCCTGCCGCGCGGCCTGGGCCACGTCCGCATCCTGCATATCGGCGATCGGCAAAACCCGGTTGACGACCAGCTGCGGCGGCTTTTCATCCCGCACGGAGATGCGTCCGTTCAAAATTACCGCCGAATTTTCATACAGCATCGAGCCATACTGGCCGAGCACGCCCGAGAATACCAGCAGCTCCATCGAACCGGTGTCGTCCTCGACCGTGACGTAGGCCATCATGGAGCCGGATTTCGTGGTCTTCATCTTGACGGCCTCGACGATCCCGGCGATGTTCACGATCTGCTCATCCTGATAGGTATCCTCGCCGTTTTCAAAGCATTCCAGGATCTCACCGATTGGCACGACGTCCATTCCGCGCAGCAGCGGCCGGTAATCGTCCATCGGGTGGCCGGAAAGATACAGGCCGGTCGTCTGTTTTTCCAGGCTCATTTTCTCCTGCGCGCTCAGCTCCGGGATATTCGGCACCGGGATGGCGGGCATGGCCGCAGGTGCATCCTCACCGGAGAGCAGGTCGAACAGGCCCATCTGACCCTCGACATTTTTGCTTTTCTGGTTGGCTGCGGCGTCCATGATGAGCTCGTACATGCGCAGCATCTGCGCGCGATTGAGCCCGAAGCCATCGCAGGCGCCGGCCTTGATGAGGTTTTCCAGCGCGCGTTTGTTGAGGTCTGTGCCGTACATGCGCAGGGCAAAATCCTCAAGGCTCGTGAATTTTCCGCGCTGCTCGCGCTCGTCCATGACCTTCAGGATGAAGCCGCGCCCGATGTTCTTGATGGCGGCCAGACCGAAGCGGATGCCGCCCGGCACGACGGTGAAGTTGTCGTTCGATTCGTTGATATCCGGCGGCAGGAGCGCAATGTCCATGGCGCGGCATTCGGCGATATACTCGGAGATCTTGACAGAGCTGTCCAGGACTGAGGTCATGAGCGCCGCCATGTACTCGCGCGGATAATAGCACTTGAACCACGCCGTCTGGTACGCGATGACGGCATAGCAGACGGAATGCGCCTTGTTGAACGCGTAGTTCGCGAAGTCGTACATCTCGTTGTAGATGGACGCCGCGACGTCCTCCGGGATGCCGTTGGCCACGCAGCCGGAGATGTTGCGGGATGCGTCGCCGCGGATGAACGCGCCGCGCTCCTTTTCGATGTCCTTGACCTTCTTTTTGCTCATGGCGCGGCGCACCATATCCGCCTGCCCAAGCGAATACCCGGCAAGCTTGCGGAAGATCTCGATGACCTGCTCCTGATAGAGGATGCAGCCGTAGGTGACGGAGAGGATGGGCTGCAGCATCGGGTGCTTGTATTTGACGAGCGACGGATCCTGCTTGCAGGCGATCAGGCGCGGGATCGATTCCATCGGGCCCGGCCGGTAGGCGGCGACGATGATGGACAGATCTTCGATCGACTGCGGCTTCAGGCCCATGCACACGCCCGTCATGCCGGTCGATTCCATCTGGAACACACCGGCGGTCCGGCCCTGCGTGAGCATGTCCATGACCTTTGGGTCGTTGTCAGTGACGCGGGCCATGGAGAAGTCCGGCTCGGTCTTACGGATATCGCGGATGGCATCGTCGATGACGGTGATGTTGCGCAGGCCGAGGAAGTCCATTTTGAGGAGCCCGAGCTCCTCCAGCGTCGTCATGGTGTATTCTGTAACGATCGTGCCGTCGTTCGTCGCCAGCGGCACATAGTCATAGACCGGGAGCTTGGTGATGACGACGCCCGCGGCGTGCGTCGAGGTGTTGCGCGGCATGCCCTCGATGGCCTTTGCCGTGTCGACCAGTTCCCTGACCCGTTCGTCAGAGTCGTACATCTGCCGCAGCTGCGGCGACTGCTTCAGCGCGTCCGCCAGCGTCATGTGCGGCGTCGGCGGCACGAGCTTGGCCACCGCGTCCGTCTCGGCGTAGGTGAAGTTCATCACGCGGCCGACGTCGCGGATGGAGCCGCGCGCAGCCATGGTACCGAAGGTGACGATCTGTGCGACATGGTCCTCGCCGTATTTGCGCCGGACGTAGTCGACGACCTCGGCGCGCCGGGTGTCACCGAAGTCCATATCGATATCGGGCATCGTCACGCGCGCCGGGTTGAGGAAACGCTCGAAATAAAGCCCGTATTTCATGGGGTCGATCTCGGTGATATGCAGGCAGTAGGTGACCATCGAGCCCGCGGCGCTGCCGCGCCCGGGGCCGACCGGGATCCCGGCCGATTTGGCAAAGCGCACGAAATCCCACACGATGAGGAAGTAATCGGTAAAGCCCATCTTCTCGATCATGTCGATCTCGTAGTCGAGCTGCTGCATATATTCCGGGTGCTCCGTCCCGTAGAGCTCGTCAAAGCCCTCGCGGCAGAGCTGCTTAAGATACGAAAGGCTCGTCACGCCCTCCGGGAGCTTGAATTCCGGCAGGAAATACTTGCCGAACGTAAACTCCACATTGCAGCGCTCCGCAATTTTTACTGTATTGTCAAACGCCTCCGGCACATCCGGGAACAGCTCGCGCAGCTCCTCTTCGCTCTTGAGATAGAATTCCTCCGTCTCAAATTTCATGCGGTTCGGGTCGTCGACGGTCTTGCCGGTCTGGATGCAGAGCAGCACGTCCTGCATTTTCGCGTCCGACTTGCGCAGATAGTGTGCGTCGTTCGTCACGACGAGCGGCAGAGACAGTTTTTCGGCGAGCTTGCGGATCTGTGCGTTGACGGTCCGCTGCTCCGGGATGCCGTGATCCTGCAGCTCCAGATAAAAATGGTCCGGCCCGAAAACTTCGGCATACTCGCGCGCCGCCTGCTCGGCGGCCTGCAGGTCGTCCTGCATGATCGACTGCGGGATGCGCCCAGCCAGACAGGCGGACAGGGCGATCAGGCCCTCGTGATGCTCGCGCAGCAGCTCCATATCCACGCGCGGGCGGTTATAAAAGCCCTCCGTGAAGCCGAGCGAGACCATATAGCTGAGATTGCGGTAGCCGGTCTCGTTTTCACACAGGAGGACGAGATGGTAGGGTTCTTTGTCGACGCCGTGGACCTTGTCGAAGCGCGTGCGGCGGGCGACATAGACCTCGCAGCCGACGATGGGCTTGATCCCGGCCTTCTTTGCTGCGCGGTAAAAGTCGATCGTGCCGTACATGACGCCGTGGTCGGTCAGGGCGATGGCCTCCTGGCCGATCTCCTGCACACGGTCCATCATCGAGCCGATACGGCAGGCGCCGTCAAGCAGACTGTATTCGCTGTGGACGTGCAGATGCACAAATGCCATGGCGGGCGCTCCTTTCTCAGCTCTCGTTCGCAAGCGCAACGAGCTTGCGCATACGGTGGTTCATCGCGGATTTGGAAACAGGCGGATCCTGCATGGCGGCAAGCTCCTGCAGCGTCGCCTCAGGGTTCTCCAGACGGAGCTTTGCGGTCTCGCGGAGCTTCGGCGGCAGGTCCTTGAGCTGGCCGCGCTTCTGCAGCTTCCGGATGGCCGCGACCTGCTCCATCGACGCGTCGACGACCTTGGTCAGATTCGCGGTCTCGCAGTTGACACGGCGGTTGACGCCGTTGCGCAGGTCTTTTTCAACCTTGGCCTCCATCACGCCCATCGCGCAGACGGGCGCGCCGATGGCGGTCAGAAAATCCTCGATGAGGTTGCTCTGCTTGAAGTACAGGATGCTGTTGCCGCCGCGTGTGGTCTCCTTCGGAGAGAAGCCCGCGTCCAGCAGCAGCGCGCAGGTCTCGCGGCTGACCTTGTAGTGGGAGGTCGTGAGCTCGAGATGATAGCGCTTGGCCGGGTCCGTGACCGAACCGCCGGATAAAAACGCCCCGCGCAGGAACGCCAGCCGCTCCTCATCCTCTTCCAGGATCCCGTAGTTGACGTGCAGCGTTACATCCTTCGCCGCAGACAGGCCGAACTGGGCGAAGATCTTATGGATCTTTTCCTGCGAGTCGACCGTGAAGACCAGTTTCCCGGTCTCCTCCGCTTCCGGCTCCTGATCGAAGGAAAAACCGGCTACCTTTTTCATCAGCCGCGGCAGCCGGTCAGCCAGATCCCGCGATTCGGTCGTGATGCGGATCAGCTCGGCCGTAAAGGCGTTGCAGTAGAGCAATATACCGTACAGCTCGGCCGCGGCCTCCTGCCGGCGGCTGATGGGCAGGCGGCACAGCTCCTGCTTGACATTGGAAGAAAAGGACATGACAGCGCCGTTCCTTTCTGTGGTTATTTCTTTCTGAATTCCTGCCACACGGACAGGATCGCGCGCGCGAGCGCGTCGGAATTATGGCGGATATACCGTCCCGGTTCCAGCAGCGGGAACGTGCGCACGGCAATGCCCAGCTGCTCGATATCCGTGCGGTTCAGCTCGAGCTGGGCCACGCCCTCTTTTGCGTACGGCTCCATGATCTCCGGCGGGACCGGCGTGCTGTTTGCGATGCAGACGTCGATAACGCCGGGGCCGGCATGCTCCAGAATGGCGCGGACATGATCGTCGGCGTCGTAGCCGTCGGTCTCACCGTCCTGGGTCATGATGTTCAGCGCGTAGATCTTGCATGCCCTGCTCTGGCGGACGGCGTCAGAAATGCCGCTGACAAGGAAATTCGGAATGATGCTCGTATAGAGGCTCCCCGGCCCGATCACGACGATATCGGCGTCGCGGATGGCCTGCACGCTCTCCGGCAGGGCCGCCGGACGCTCCGGGACCAGCCGGACCTTGCGGATGCGGGAATTGTTGATCTTTTTCGCGTAGAAGATCTTGCTCTCACCGAGCACGCGGCTGCCATCGTGAAACTCCGCCTCCAGCCGCACATCCTGATTGGTCACGGGCAGCACCCGGCCGGTGATGGCCAGGACGTCCCCCATCCGGTGGACCGCCTCGTCAAACGAGCCGGAAATGCCGTTCATGGCCGCCAGGAACAGATTGCCGAAGCTCTGCCCGGCCAGAGAGCCGTCGGTAAAGCGGTAGTTGAGCAGCTGCTGCATGGTGGGCTCGGTATTGGCCAGCGCCATGATGCAGTTGCGGATATCGCCCGGCGGCAGCATTCCCAGATCCTCGCGCAGCATGCCGGAGCCGCCGCCGTCGTCGGCGACGGTGACGATGGCGGTGATATTCTTCGTGTAGGTCTTCAGGCCCCGCAGCATGGCGGACAGGCCGTGCCCGCCGCCGATGGCCGCGATGCGCGGCTGCCTGCGGTGCGGCTCATAGAGCCGGATCTGTTC
>ERZ1031347.1047-NODE-1047-length-11522-cov-6.979070_pt1 | contig 11522 bp, 7 predicted proteins | sample MGYA00517106_ERZ1031347 | MGnify/ENA primary metagenome ERZ1031347 (study PRJEB33719, sample SAMN04261392) | wastewater metagenome | biome: periurban shantytown; feature: human; material: feces | host: Homo sapiens | place: Peru: Lima | collected 2012-07-19 ...
GCCTTATAAGGCCGTAAATATAAAACCCCCGGCTATGCCGGGGGATATTTATTTTGCCCCCCAAAACGATGAATTGCAACTACAATTTAGAAAACAGATAAAAAAGTAAAAATCCCTGAAAATCCTCTTGCTTTTTATTATTTAATAGCGTATAATACTAACTGTAAACAAAAGAAAACGTTTGCTACTTGCGAAAGAAAAGACAACAAGGTTACCAAGAGAACTCATCTCAATCATTTCGGATCCTGCCCTTGTTGGGGAAAGCTGTCTTATCGAAAGAGAAAACGTTTACACTTTGAAAGGGGAAATCTACTATGAAAGAGAATCTCGTCATCACGATCAGCCGTCAGTATGGCGCGGGCGGACGTGAGCTGGCCGGCATCCTCGCCGAGAAGCTCGGCATCAAGCTCTACGATCGCCAGCTCGTACATCTGGCAGCGGCAAAGCTCGGCATCCACGACCTTAGCGAAGACGAGCTGCTCGAGATGGAGAACACGGTCAAGCCGCTCTCGATGAGTTTCATCCCGTTCCATTCGTTCGGTACGCACATGGGCGAATCGAGCCAGGGCATGTTCATGAGCGAGTCCGCCGTCATCCGCAAGATTGCAGAGGATGGCTCGTGCATCTTCCTCGGCCGCTGCGCTGACTACGCACTGCGCAACAACGACAACCACTTCGACATCTTTGTCTGCGCAGATGATGAGTACCGTGAGAAGCGCGGCCAGACGATTTATGAAGGCAAGAGCCTCAAAGAACTCAACCGCGAGAACGAGAAGCGCGCCCGCTACTACAACTACTACACGGGCCGCACGTGGGGCAACGGCGCGAACTACGACCTCGTCGTCAACACGAGCAAGGGCGCTTCGCTCGAAGAGGTTGCCGACGGCATCATCGCTTATATCAACAAGGTCAAAGCATAACCTATCATCACTGGGGATTCATTAGGGGAGGCATTCATAATGAATAGCAAATTACTGCAGCGCATCTGCTATGCGTGCGGCACGTTTGGTCATGACGTGTTCTATGCCATGATCGGTACCTACTTCATGATTTTTGTCACGAGTAACCTGTTCCACTCGGACAACCCGAGCCACGATGCTTACATGATCGGCATTGTCACGACGATTATCCTCGTGCTCCGTATCCTCGAGCTCTTCGTCGATCCGTTCATCGGCAACTTGATCGATAAGACGAAGACGCGTTGGGGCCGCTTCAAACCATGGGTCATCGTCGGCGCCTTTGTCGCAGCCATCACGCTGGCTTTCCTGTTCACGGACTTTGGCGGCCTGACGGTCACGAATCCGACGCTCTACCTGATTCTCTTCGCCATCGTATACTTCATCATGGATATCTTCTACAGCGCGAAAGATGTTGCTATCTGGTCCATGATCCCGGCGCTCTCCTTCGATTCGCATGAACGCGATATCACGGCTACGATTGCCCGTATCGGTTCCGTCTTCGGTGCCAACCTCGTCACGGTCATTGTCATGCCGGTCGTCCTCTACTTCTCGCTGAACCAGAACGGCGGCGCTGGTGACCCGACTGGTTGGTTCGCATTCGCCTGCGTCGGCGGCGGTATCGCAACGCTCGGTGCCATCATCCTCGGCCTCGGCACGCACGAACAGGAATCTGCACTGCGTGAGAACAAGACGGAGACTTCTGCAAAAGACGTATTCAAGGTCCTGACGCAGAACGATCAGCTCATGTGGACGGCTATCGCTTACCTCATCTACGGTATCGGCATCAATATCGTCAACAACTTCAACCTCTACTACTTCATCTATGTCATTGGCGATGCTACGAAGTTCTCCATCCTCGGTGTCATCAACACGATCATCGGCCTGATCGCCGTTGCCCTGTTCCCGGCTCTGACGGCTAAGTTCAGCCGCCGCAAGCTCTTCTTCGCTTCCATTGCCATCATGCTCGTTGCGCTCCTCATCTATGCTGGTTCCGGCACGAATGTCACGATGGCACTCATCGGCGCAGGCCTCTTCGCTCTGCCGCAGCCGCTCGTCTTCCTCGTCGTCCTCATGACGATTACGGACTCCGTCGAGTATGGCCAGCTCAAGATCGGCCATCGCGATGAAGCTGTCTGCCTCTGCGTACGTCCTCTCGTCGATAAATTCGCTGGTGCTGTCTCGAGCGGCATCATCGGCCTCGTCGCTGTCTGGGTCGGCATGACGGGCGGTGCTTCTGCTGCTGACATCAAGCCGGACGCGCTCTTCCATTTCCAGATCGTCATGTTCGCAGCTCCGATCGTCCTCATGGTCATCGCTTCCTTCATCTATCGTGCAAAGGTAACGCTGACGGAGGCAGAGCATGCGCGCATCGTCCGCGAGCTCGAGGAGAAATGGGAAGACCTCAGCAAATAATGTGCTAAAAATGAACAGCGTCGTCGATGGCATCCATGCCATCGCATGACATGTGACCTTAGGAGGGGGCCGTTGTACCAGATTGATACAGCGGCCTTTCTTCGTGAAAAAAGGAGGAAATATCTGATGTTTACAGTCAATCGTCTTGCAGACCCCACGTTCTTTGCAGAGAACCGCCTGCCGGCCCACAGTGACCACGTGGCCTTCGCCGATGCGATGGAGATGGCGGAAGGCGTCTCCTCGCTGCGCCGCAGCCTAAACGGCATCTGGTCGTTCCACTATGCGCGCAACCTCGCCGCGCGTCCGCAGGGCTTCGAGCAGCCGGATTACGATGTCAGCGGCTGGGAGACCATCCGTGTGCCGGCACACTGGCAGATGGAAGGCCACGGCGTGCCGCAGTACACGAACCAGACGTATCCGTGGGACGGCCATGAAGTCGTCCATCCGGGCCAGGTGCCGCAGCGCGACAACCCTGTCGGCTCCTACGTCAAGGACTTCGTCCTGCCGGAAGGCTGGGACAATGCCGTGCTCTCGCTGCAGGGCGTCGAGTCGGCTGTCGCTGTTTACCTCAACGGCCAGTACGTCGGCTACAGTGAGGATTCCTTCACGCCGTCCGACTTCGACCTCACGCCGTATCTCAAGGCTGGCGTGAACCGCCTGGCACTGCAGGTCTTCCGCTTCAGCTCGGGCAGCTGGATCGAGGACCAGGATTTCTGGCGCTTCTCGGGCATCTTCCGCGAGGTCATCCTCTATACGAAGCCGGCCATCCACCTCGATGACCTGCGCGTCACGGCAGCGCCAATCCATGACTATCGGGACGGCAAGCTCCACCTTGACATGAAGTGGAACAGCGGCGCAGCACACAAGGTGCAGATCGAGCTCTTCGATGCTGAGACGGGTGAGTGCTGCCTCAAGGAAGAGCAGCAGGCCGAGGGACTCACGTCCTCTTTCGAGGCGGAGCTCACGGGCGTCAAGCTCTGGAGCGCAGAAGCTCCGAATCTCTACCGTGCCGTCATCTCGATCGAGGATGAAGCGGGCCATCTGCTTGAGGTCATCCCGCAGAACATCGGCTTCCGCGAGTTCCGCATGGACGATGGGCTCATGAAGCTCAACGGCAAGCGCATCGTCTTCAAGGGCACGAACCGCCACGAGTTTGACTGCTACAGCGGCCGCGCGGCAGATCCTGCGGAGATCGAGAAGGACATCATCATCATGAAGCAGCACAACATCAATGCGCTGCGCTGCTCGCATTACCCGAACTCGAGCTACATCTACGAGCTCTGCGACCGCTACGGCCTCTACGTCATCGACGAGACGAACCTCGAGACGCACGGCTCCTGGATGCGCAACGGCAAGTGCGACATCGTCGAGGAGACGCTGCCGAATGACCACGAGGAGTGGCAGGATATCATCCTCGACCGCGCGAAATCCATGCTTGAGCGCGACAAGAACCACGCTGCCATCTTGATCTGGTCCTGCGGCAACGAGTCCTGCGGCGGCAAGGACCTCTACGTGATGAGTGAGTACTTCCGCCAGGCTGACCCGACGCGCCTCGTCCACTACGAGAACATCTTCTGGGACCGCCGCTATAACGGCACGAGCGACATGGAGAGCCAGATGTACCCGACGGTCGCGGACATCAAGAAGTTCCTCGCCGAGCACCGCGACAAGCCGTTCATCTGCTGTGAGTACACGCATGCGATGGGCAACAGCATCGGCGGCATGCACAAGTACACGGACCTCACGGATGAGGAACCGCTTTACCAGGGTGGCTTCATCTGGGACTTTGTCGATCAGGCCATCTGGCACAAGGACCGCTATGGCAAGGATGCGCTCGCGTACGGCGGTGACTTCGGCGACCGCCCGAATGACGGCAACTTCAGCGGCGACGGCATCCTGTTCGCTGACCGCAAGCTGACGACGAAGTTGCAGGACGTCAAGTTCAACTACCAGAATTTCGACCTCGAGGTCACGGCCGAGCAGGTCACCATCCACAACAAGAGCCTGTTCACCGATACGGCGGCATATGAGCTGCATCTGGAGCTCATGCTCGACGGCAAGACCATCTGGGAGACGACTGCGGACGCGCCGCACATCCTGCCGGGCGAGTCGGGCACCGTCTCTCTTGAGGACCTGCCTCTGACGAATGCGGGTGAGGAGACGGTCACGGCGTCGCTGTGCCTCAAGGAAGACACGCTCTGGGCTAAGAGAGGCTTTGAGATTGCCTTCGGCCAGGGCACGTGGCATGTCGATGAGGTCGAGGTGCCGGAGCCGCAGGAAGCTGTCTGCGCGACGGACTTTGTAAAGAGCGCGCGCTGCTTCCACTACACGCCGAACATGGAGCTTGAGACGAAGCCAGAGAAACCGCTGCACATCGTCCACGGTGACATCGACCTCGGCGTGCGCGGCACGGGCTTCGAGATCATGTTCTCGGGCGCTTCGGGCAACCTCACGTCCTACAAGTGCAACGGCGTGGAGCTCATCGAGGAGGCACCGAAGCCGTCGTTCTGGCGCGCGCCGGTCGACAACGACTACGGCAGCCGCCGCGACTTCATGACGGCTCAGTGGAAGCTCGCGAGCCTCTACCGCCGCTGCGTCAAGAAAGAGCTGCTCGATGATGCGGGCAACTGGCAGGAGTTCGACTGGTTCGGCCAGCTCGGCCAGAAGGAGTACGAGGCAAGCTCTATCTCCGTCCGCTTCACGTATGAGCTGGCCACACAGCCGCTCTCGTCCTGCCGCATGACGTACACGGTCGTCCCGGATGGTTCTATCAAGGTCGAGCTCGACTACGACGCAGTCGAGGGCCTGCCGGAAATCCCGGATTTCGCGATGATCTTCACGATGCCTGCTGACTACGGCCAGGTGCGCTTCTACGGTTACGGTCCGCTCGACAACTACGCAGACCGCCAGCGCGGCGCAAAGCTCGGCATCTTCGAGACGCAGGCCAAGGATGAGGTCGAGCCGTACCTGCTGCCACAGGAGACGGGCAACCACTGCGGCGTCCGCTGGATTGAGGTCACGGATCACCGCGGCCGCGGCGTGCGCCTTGCCATGGACGAGGAGCCTTTTGAAGCATCGGCTCTGCCGTACAGCGCCCACGAGCTCGAGAACGCGCGCCATGCCTACGATCTGCCGGAGGTCCATCACACCTTCCTGCGCGCATCGCTCGGCCAGTGCGGCGTCGGCGGCGACAACACCTGGGGTGCTCCGGTCCTGCCGGAATACACCGTCAAGAACACAGCAAAGCACTTTGCCTTCTACTTCAAGGGTATCTGAGTGAAAGGATAGGATGAGCAATGATCCAGTTTGATGAAAAGACAGGCATCTTCCATCTGAGCAATGCGAAGATGAGCTATGTCATGCAGGTCGTCCGCGGCCGCTACCTCATGCATCGCTACTGGGGCAGGAAGCTGCGGACCTTCCGCGACAGCCGCCCGTTCCAGGAGATCGACCGCGCGTTCTCGCCGCAGCCGGCTGCCTATGAGAATGAGCGCACGTTCTCGCTCGATGTGCTGCCGCAGGAATATCCGAGCTACGGCCACGTCGACTACCGCATCCCAGCCTACGAGGTGCGTCTCCAGGACGGCACGACGACGACGGAGCTTTTCTACAAGGGCTATGAGATCGTGAAGGGCAAGCCGGCACTTCCAGGCCTTCCGGCTTCGTATGCCGCAGAAGATGAGGCGGAGACACTCAAGATCACGCTGGCGGACTCGCAGGGCAAGCTCGAGGCAGAGCTCCTCTACACGGTATTTGCGGGCGCGGACGCCATCGCGCGCAGCGTGCGCCTGAAGAATAGCGGCGAGGAGCCTCTGGACCTGCTCAATGCGGCGAGCTTTGCGCTCGACTTCCCGGATCACGACTTTGAGCGCATGAACCTCTGGGGCGGCCATGCATCCGAGCGCACGGCAGAGCGCGTGCCACTGATGCACGGCATCGAGGAGAGTGCGAGCCGCCGCGGTGCGAGCTCGCATCAGGCATCGCCATTCCTCGCGCTCGTGCGCAAGGACGCGGGCGAGGAGAGCGGCGAGGTCTACGGCTTCAGCCTCATATGGAGTGGCGAGTTCTCGCTCAAGACGGAAGTAGAGCAGTTCGGCACGACGCGCGTCGTCGGTGGCATCAACCCGTTCGAGTTCCGCTGGCACCTGGAGCCGGGTGAATCCTTCCAGACGCCGGAGGCCATCCTCGTCTACAGCACAGAAGGACTCAATGGCATGAGCCAGTCCTTCCACGAGATCGTGCGCCATCACATCGTGCGCGGCAAGTATCGCGACGCCGTGCGTCCAATCCTCGTCAATAACTGGGAGGCGACGTACTTCGATTTCGACGATGCGAAGATGGACAACCTCGCCGCCTGCGCCAAGGACCTCGGCATCGAGCTCATGGTGCTCGATGACGGCTGGTTCGGCAAGCGCGAGGACGACAACAGCTCGCTCGGCGACTGGGTTGTCAACATGGAGAAACTAAAGGGCGGCCTGCAGGGCGTCGCAGAGAGCGCACATAAGCGCGGCCTCAAGTTCGGCCTCTGGTTTGAGCCGGAGATGGTGTCGGTCGACTCTGACCTTTACCGCGCCCATCCCGACTGGGTGCTCAGGGCGCCGTCGTACCCGGTGAGCTTCGGCCGCCATCAGCTCGTGCTCGACCTCTCGCGCGCCGATGTGCGCGACTACCTCGTCGACTCCGTCTGCAAGATCCTCGATACGGCACCGATTGACTACGTCAAGTGGGACTTCAACCGCCATCTGACGGACGCCTTTTCGGCAAAGTTGCCGTCAGAGCGCCAGGGTGAGGTGCGCACGCGCTTCGTGCTCGGACTCTACGACATTCTCGAGCGCATCACGCAGACGCATCCGGACATCCTGTTCGAGAGCTGCTCGGGCGGCGGCGGCCGCTTCGATGCAGGCATCCTGTACTACATGCCGCAGACCTGGACGAGCGATGACACAGATGCCATCTGCCGACTCTCCATCCAGAGTGGCACGAGCATGGTCTTCCCGCCCATCACGATGGGTGCCCATGTCTCCGTGACGCCGAACCATCAGGTCGGCCGCGTGACGCCGATGCAGACGCGCGCCTTCGCCGCGATGATGGGCTGCTACGGCTACGAGATGGACATCACGCGCATGAGCGCAGAGGAGAAGGCGGAGGTCCGCAGCCACATCGCGCTCTACAAGAAGATCCGCCCGACGATGCAGCTCGGCCGTTTCTACCGCCTGCTCACGCCGTTTGCGGGCAAGGGCAACGAGACGGCTTGGGAGTTTGTATCGAGAGACGGTCAGGAGGTCGTGCTCCTCTACTTCAAGACGCTCGCGACGCCGGCAACAGAACTGCGCACGCTGAAGCTCCAGGCACTCGATGCGGCCGCAGAGTATGATGTCGCCGCTTACTACCCGGCTCAGGGACTGTCGCATGACGGTGCGGGCAGCAAGAGCCTGAGCCTTGCAGGCAAATCCTTCTACGGCGATGAACTCATGTACAGCGGCATCGAGGTGCCGAAAATCGACACGGACTTTGCCGCCTACATGTGGGTGTTCCACAGGAAATAAGAAGAACTGTCAAAACGATGCGTTTTTGCAGAGAAAAGCTGCCACATTGCCGTGGCAGCTTTTTTTATAGCAGGAAAAGGCGTGCATCGTGTATAATAATATCATTGTTATCGTATGAGTGGCAGCGGGGGAACTGCCACATCTGGAAACAAAATCAAGATGTTAGGGGAATTCAACATGCAGAAAATCAGAAAAGCAGTCATTCCGGCGGCCGGCTACGGCACGCGCTTCCTGCCGGCGACGAAGGCGACGCCGAAGGAGATGCTGCCAATCGTCGATAAGCCGACCATCCAGTACATCGTCGAAGAGGCGCTCGCGAGCGGCATCGAGGAGATCCTCATCGTCAGCGGCCACGGCAAGCGCGCCATCGAGGACCACTTTGACTCGGCGCCGACGCTCGAGGCGGAGCTCAAGAAGAAGGGCAAGCTCGACCTCTTGAAGATGGTGCAGGATACGGCCAACATCCGCATCCACTACATCCGCCAGCGCTACATGCGCGGCCTCGGCGACGCCATTCTCTGTGCCAAGGCCTTCATGGGCGATGAGCCGTTTGCCGTGCTCTTGGGCGACGATGTCGTCTACAATCCCGCGAAGCCGGCACTGCGCCAGCTCATCGATGTCTACGACGAGACGGGCGGCTCCGTGCTCGGCTGCCAGATGGTGCCCGACGACAAAGTCTCGTCCTACGGCATCGTCGCGGGCGATGCGACAGAGGACCCTCGCCTCATGCGCGTGCGCGACATGATCGAGAAGCCTAGCCTCGAGGAGGCGCCGAGCCGCATGGCCGTCCTCGGCCGCTACATCATCCGTCCGGAAATCTTTGGCATCCTGGAGCATACGGCACCAGGCAAGGGCGGCGAGATCCAGCTCACGGATGCACTGAAGGAACTGGCGCGCCAGCAGGCCGTCTACGCTTATGATTTTGAGGGCGAGCGCTACGACCTCGGCGACAAGCTCGGCTTCCTCAAAGCGACGGTGGAATTCGCATTGCGCCGCGAAGACCTCGGCGCGCCGTTCAAGAAGTATCTCAAGAATCTCGTCGCGAGAATCTGAGGTGTGAAGGTTGCAGAAGAAAAATAAGGCGAATCTGGCACTCGGCATCAGCGCGGCCGGTTTCCTCGGCACGATGGCGGCGGGTGGCTCCGGCTTCGTGATGGGGCTCTTCCATCACGGCTGCCTGGCCGCGACGATCGGCGGCCTGGCGGATTGGTTTGCCGTCACGGCGCTTTTCCGCAAGCCGCTGGGCATCTCGTACCGCACGGATGTCCTGCGCCGCAACAGGAAGCGCATCATGGACGCCATCGTGACGTTCGCGAGCGATGACCTCTTGAGTACCGAAAACATCATGCGCGTCATCCGCGAACAGGACACGGCGGGACTGCTCGTCGACTACCTTGAGCACCGCGGCGGCCGCGAGGGCGTCATCGAGGTCGTCGATACCGTCGTCCTCAAGGTCGTCAATGACCTCGACAGCGAGGCCCTGGCAAGGGAATTGGCTCCCGCTGTGCGCGAGGGCCTGCGGGGACTCGCACTCGAGAACGTCCTGCTGGAGCTCGTGCGCACGCTTGGCGAAGAGCAGCATTCCAAGCGCATCCTGCACAGCGTCTTGACCATCGGCGAGCAGGTCCTGCAGTCGCCGGCCATGCAGCAGGTCCTGTTCGACAACATCAAGGTGCTGCGCAAGGAATACGAAGGCGAGTCAGCCGGGCGCGCTTTCGTGCTGTCGGCTCTCGGCCTCGACGACAAGGAGCTCCTCGCAATCTTCAACGAGAAGGCGCAGAAGGGACTCGAAGATCTCTTGAGCGAGCAGACGGAGGGGTATGCGCGCCTCAAGGCCGGCTTTGAAGGCATGGTCCTCTCTTTCAGCAACGACGCATCGTTGCGCCATGCGCTCGGGGAGTGGAAGGAGCGCTGGCTCGCGCAGATGGACATCGAGGGCATGATCGCCTCCTGGATCGAGAATGTGCTCAAGGGGGAGGAGCCCTTCTGGCTGCCGCACCTGAACGCCTTTGTCGAGCAGCGCATCGATGACTTCGTGCATTCGGAAGCCTGGCAGCGCCGCTTCGACAAGATGCTCAAGGACCTCATCGAGAGCGAGCTCACAAAGCATCATGAGCTCATCCCGGGACTCATCCACGAGCGCCTCGACGAGTTCAGCGACGATGCACTCGTCGCCTTCGTGGAAGAGAAAGTCCAGGACGACCTGCAGATGATCCGCATCAACGGCTCGATTGTCGGCTCGCTCGTCGGCATGGGGCTCTATCTCCTCGTCTGGGCAGCAGAAAGGATGTGGGGCTTATGAAATCATGGAACAAGGCAGACCGCGTGCTCTTCCTCGCGTTTCTCGTATTCCTGCTCGCCTTATTTGTGCACCTGCAGCTGCCGCATTCGGTGTTCGCCGAGGGCTTCCTCTTCTGCGCGGAAGCAGCGCTTGTCGGCGGCATCGCGGACTGGTTTGCCGTCACGGCGCTCTTCCGCAAGCCGCTCGGCTTCCCGTACCACACGGCCATCCTGCCGCGCCGCCGCCAGTCATTCATCAAGGCATCGGTCACGATGGTCCAGAAAGAGTTCTTCTCGCGGCGCAAGGTATTCCGCCACTTAGAGCGCCTGCACCTCATGCCGATGCTCATGAAGTGGCTCGGCGAGGCAGACACGCGCGCGAAGATCTCGCACCATCTCTACCACTATGCGCGCGGCTTCCTGCTCAAGAAGGACAGCGAGCAGAAGGCCGCTGAGTTTGCGCGGCGCATCCGCACGCACCTGAGCACGATGGAGCCGGAGGAGCTCTTCATGAGCATCGGGCGCTGGCTGCAGCAGAGCGGTCGCGACAAGGACTTCCTCGAGCACATCTCCACCTACTTGTGCGTGCGCGCTGAGCGCGCGGAGACGGCCCGGGCCATCGAAGCAATGCTCGAGCAGTACGAGAAGGAGAAGGCTAAGGGCACGCTGGCGCTCTTACTCACAGGGCTGGCCGAGGCCATGGACCTCGTCAATCTGGAGGAAGCGGCGAACATCATGCAGAAGCAGCTCGTGGCGATGCTCCGCGAGCTTGGCACGCGCGACTCCCAGCTGCAGAGGGATATGCTGGAGCTCTTCTACGAGAAAGCAGCCGTGCTCAATGCGGAGCCGGGGTTCCATCAGCTCGTCCATGAGCTGCGCGACAGCCTGGTGGCAGACCTTCCCATCGAGGAGGTCGTGCGCCGGGCGGCAGCGCACATGCGCGAGCACCTCGACGCCGATGCAGCGCGCCAGGTGGATGCCGTTGAAGAGCATCTACCGCTCTTGCGCAGCCGTCTGGCCACCATCATTGAAGAAGAGTACGACCGCGGCCTGCATTTGCTGCAGCAGGACGATGAGCTGCGCCATACCGTCGGCCGCTTCCTCTACGATCTCATCGCGCGCTCGGCGCTCCACGCGCAGACGCTCGTCGGCGTCGTCGTCGAGAGTGTCCTCAAGCGCCTGACGGACGAGCAGCTCAACCACCTCGTCTACGATAAGGTAGAGCCTGACCTGCTCTGGATACGCATGAACGGTTCCATCGTCGGCTCGGGTATCGGCCTTCTCATCTTCATTGCACTGCAGATCTTGCCGTGATCTCGCAGCA